>Ga0197142_1001428_pt1 | contig 21951 bp, 21 predicted proteins | sample GBS60_MetaG_FD_148614 | JGI IMG/M metagenome (GOLD analysis project Ga0197142, IMG submission 148614) | Sediment microbial communities from Great Boiling Springs, Gerlach, Nevada, United States - GBS 60_MetaG | ecosystem: Environmental > Aquatic > Thermal springs > Hot (42-90C) > Sediment... | reverse complement strand
GTGACCGTGAGCGCGAAGGAGGCCGCGGACGCGGTGCTGGTGGCGGTGGGGGCCTACAGCCCCCTGGAGGGCTTCATGGACCGGGAGACGTACCGCTCGGTGCTGCACACCATGCACATTCCGGACGGCCTCCCGTGGACTCTGCCGGTCACCGTAGCGGTGCCGGCCGACCAAGCCCGGACCCTGGGCCGCGGTGCCCGAGTGCCCTGCGGAGGGCGGACTTCCTGGCGGTGCTGGAGGTCACGGAGGTGTACTGCCGGGACCTGGAGGAGGAAGCACGGGCGGTCTTCGGGACCACGGACCCCGCGCACCCCGGCGTGGCCCGGCTCCTCAGGGAGTCCCCGTGGGTCTTGGCGGGCCCCGTGTGGGTGGTGCAGCGGCCCCGCAGCCCCTTCGCGGAACTGGAGTTGGACCCCGCCCACACACGGGCGTACTTCGCGGGGGCGGGATGGCGTACGGTAACCGCCTTTCAGACCCGCAACCCCCTCCACCGTGCGCACGAGTACCTGCACAAGTGTGCCCTGGAAGTCACGGACGGGCTGTTCCTGCACCCCCTCGTGGGGGAGACCAAGGACGACGACGTGCCCGCGGAAGTCCGGATGCGAGCCTACGAGGTGCTCCTGCAGTTGTACTACCCGAAGGAGCGGGTGGTGCTGGCGGCGTTCCCCGCCGCCATGCGGTACGCGGGCCCGCGGGAGGCGGTGTTCCACGCCCTGGTGCGGAAGAACTACGGGTGCACCCACATGCTCATCGGGCGCGACCACGCGGGCGTGGGGGGGTTCTACGACCCCTACGCCGCGCACCGGATCTTCGACCGGTTCGACCCCGGGAAGCTGGGAATCGTGCCGGTGTTCTTCGGGGAGGCGTTCTACTGCCGGCGGTGCGACGCCATGGCCACGGACCGCAGCTGCCCGCACCCCGCGGAAGCGCGGCTGAACCCGAGCGGCACGTGGGTGCGGCAGCTGCTGCGGTCAGGGCAGCTGCCGCCGCCGCAGGTGATGCGGCCCGAGGTGGCGGAGGTGCTGCGCCGGTACTTCGCGGCGCGGCCCGCGGAGCAGGCGGTCTAGACCAACGCTCTGGGAGAGGGGGGATACGGGATGGCGCAGGTGCAGACCGCGGTCCACCAACCCACGTGGGAGCTGGTCCTGAAGCGCAACTCCATCGAGCGGTTGAAGCAGGAAAAGTTCCCCCTGGACATCGTGGACGAGCTCCCCAGCCTCATCGCCCGGGGGTACGAGGCCGTCCCCGAGGAGGACATCGTCCGGCTGAACTGGTGGGGTCTGACCCACGACAAGCCCAAGGTGGGGACCTTCATGGTTCGCATCAAGGTCCCCGGCGGCCGGATCCGCCCCGCGCAGCTCGTGGGACTGGGGGAGATCTCGCGGCGGTACGGACGCAACTACGGGGAGCTGACCACGCGGCAGGGGATCCAGCTGCACTGGGTAAGGCTGGAAGATCTGCCGGAGGTCCTGTCCGCGGTGCAGGCCACGGGGCTGACCACGGTGGGTGGGGAGGGAGACACCGTCCGGAACGTCACCAGCTGCCCCGTGGCGGGCGTGGACCGGGAGGAGCTCTTCGACGTACGGCCCGTGGTGCAGGCGGTGGCGCGTTTCTTCTACGGCAACCGGGAGTACTCCAACCTGCCCCGCAAGCACAAATACACCATCAGCGCCTGCCCCGCCCAGTGCAACGCCCCCGAGATCCACGATGTGGCCCTGGTGGGCGTGGTCAAGGACGGACGGCCGGGGTTCGCGGTCCGGGTGGGAGGCGGCCTGTCCGCCACGCCCCGCATCAGCCGGGACCTGGGGGTGTTCGTACCCGCGGAGCCGGTGGAGGGGGTGGTGGAGGTCCTCCGGGCCATCACGGACGTGTGGCAGAGCGACCTGCGCTACCGCCTGAGCCGTGCCAAGGCCCGGATCAAGTTCCTGGTGGACGACGACGGCCCCCAGGCGGTGCGGGAGAGGGTGGAGGCCCGCCTGGGTCGGCCTTTGGAGGACGGTTACGCTCCTCCTCCGGCCCGCGACACCGACCACATGGGCGTGCACCCGCAGAAGCAGGAAGGGCTCGCGTACGTGGGGGTGCCCGTCCCCCTGGGATGGATCACGGGCGACCAGCTGGTGGCCCTGGGCGAGCTGGTGGGCTCTTTCGGGGGCGAGGTGCGGTTCACCCGCATGCAGAACCTGATCGTCACGGACGTCCCGCAGGACCGGGTGGACTGGCTCACCGCGGAACTCGCCCGGCTGGGGCTGGACCCGCGCCGCAACCCCGTGTACGCGCGTTCCATCGCATGCACCGACCACCGGTTCTGCAACTTCTCCGTGGCGGAGACCAAGGGGAAGCTGAAGGACATCCTCGCGGAGCTGGAGGCGCGGTTCGGAGAGGCGGTGGGAGAGTTGCGGATCTACACCGACGGCTGCCCCCACGCGTGCGCCCACCACTGGGTGGGGGACATCGGCCTCCAGGGGACCACCACCGTCCATCCGGAGAAGAAGGTGCGGGTGGAGGCGTACGACGTGTGCCTGCGGGGTGGCCTGGGGACCCGCGCCGCCATCGGGAAGCCCCTGTTGCGTAGGATCCCGGAGGACCAGATCACGGAGGTGGTCTGCCGCCTGGTGGAGGCGTGGCTGCGGGAGAAAGCCCAGCGGGGGAACGGCTACACGTTCCGTGACTTTGTGGACGCTCACACCGACGAAGCCCTCCAGGCCCTCGCGGTGGGGAAGGCGGCGACACGGGAGGAGACCCCGCGGCGGCCCGTGGTGCGCATCCCCGGGATGCTTCTGGTGTACAGCGGGGGCGCAGACCGCGTGGAGGTGGAGGCGAGGACGGTGCGGGAAGCCCTGGAGGCCCTGCGGGCGCAGTACCCGCAGCTCGTGGAGCACGTGCTGGCCCCGGACGGGACGGTGCACCCCGGCGTGAACCTGTTCGTGGGCGAGGAGGACGTGCGGGGGCTGGGGGGGCTGGACGCCCCCCTGCGGCCCGGAGAGGAGCTGACCATCCTGCCCGCCCTGTCCGGGGGCGCGCGGTGAGGAGGAGGCCATGACGCGGACGCTAGTCTTCGACGACCTGCAGATCGGCGAGATCGCGGTGGAGCTGGACGACCGGGAGCCGCAGGAAGTGATCGCCTGGGCCCTGGAGACTTTCGGGGACCGGGTGGCGGTGGTCACGGCCTTGCAGGCGGAAGGGATGGCCATCCTGGATATGGCCACCCGCCTCCGGCCGGACGTGCGGGTGCTCACCGTGGACACCGGCCGCTTGCCGCAGGCCACCTACGCCTTCCTGGACCAGGTGCGGGAGCACTACCCACAGGCGCGGTTTGAGGTCTTGTTCCCGGACCACCGAGAGGTAGAAGCCATGGTGCGCCGCCACGGGGTGAACCTGTTCTACCGCTCCGTGCCCCTCCGGCTGTTGTGCTGCCAGGTGCGTAAGGTCCGCCCCCTGGTGCGGGGCCTGGAGAGGCTGGACGCGTGGATCACGGGGCTGCGACGGGAGCAGTGGGCCTCTCGGGCCAACATCCGCAAGGTCGAGCTGGACCACGACCACGACGGCATCGTGAAGGTCAACCCCCTGGCGGACTGGACCAAGGAGGAGGTGTGGGAGTACCTCCACGCCCACGGCGTTCCCATCCACCCCCTCTACGCCCACGGGTACACCAGCATCGGCTGCGAGCCGTGCACCCGGCCCATCCAGCCAGGGGAGGACGACCGCGCGGGCCGGTGGTGGTGGGAGGTGGGAGCCCCGAAGGAGTGCGGCATCCACTGCCCCATCGAGACGGGCGGGTTCGAACACGAGGCGCACGCCATCTTGGGCGAGGCGCACGCGATGGAGGAGGCCCGGCGGTGACGGACTCGGCGGAGAGGAACTGGCACCTGGACCTTGAGTCCGCGGACCTGGTGGCGCAGGAGGTGCTGGCCCTGGCCCAGGCCCTCCCGGAACCAGAGCGTCCCCGGGCCGTCCGGGCAGCCCAGCTGGTGCGTGAGGGGACGGTGCCGGGGGACTTGGTGGACGTGGTGGAGTCCGCGGTGGCTCTGTCCCTGCAGACCGGCCGCGCGCGGCGGAAGTACCGGGCGGAGGGGGAGAGGCTGCTCACGGAGGTGCTGTGGCGGACTCCCCGGGGGCAGCAGCTCCGGGACAGGTTGGAGGCCACCAACCGGGCGTTGCGGGCCCTCCGGGGCCGTCGGCTGGACGGGGTGCGCGTGGGGGCCCGGACCCTGGGGGACTACACCGTGGCTCTGCGCGCGGAGGGGGTGGTGGTGACCTTGTCCGCACGGGCGGACGGGGTGGAGGTGGAGAGCGTCTCCACGGAGGCGAGCTCCCCCCCGCGGGGCGTGTGCGTGTGGTTCACGGGGCTTCCCGGAGCGGGCAAGAGCACCCTGGCGGAGCTGGTGGCCGCCCGGCTGAGGGCGATGGGTCGGGCCGTGGAGGTGCTGGACGGGGACGCGGTGCGGCAGCACTTCTCCCGCGGGTTGGGGTTCTCCCGGGAGGACCGCATGGAGAACGTCCGGCGGGTGGCGTACGTGGCGGGGCTGCTGGTCCGGCACGGGGTGGTGGCGTTGGTGGCCCTCATCTCTCCTTACCGGGAAGCGCGGGCGCAGGCACGGCACCTGGCCGGTGAGTTCCTCGAGGTGTACGTCCGCTGCCCCCTGGAGGTGCTGGTGAGCCGGGACCCCAAAGGACTGTACGCCCGCGCCCTCCGAGGCGAGGTGCCCAACTTCACGGGCGTGAGCGACCCGTACGAGGAGCCGGAAACCCCGGACCTGGTGGTGGACACGGACCGCGAGGCCCCGGAGCAGAGTGCGGCCCGGGTGCTACGGCTGCTGGCGCAGCGAGGGTTTCTCCCCGAACTCGAGGAGGTCGGGTGACCTGGCGCGTGGTGCTGCTGGAGTCCCGCTGGCCCGAAGCCCTGGCGGAGCTGGTGCGGAGGGCCGGGTGGGAGCCTGTTTGCGCACCCGCGGTGGCGGAAATCCCGACCCCGCCGGAGGAGCTGGCGGAGCCGCTGGGCCAGCTTTGCGCGGGAGAGGTGGACTGGGTGGTCTTCCTCACGGGCGTGGGGGTCCAGCGGCTGTACGAGGCGGCGCAGGCCCTGGGCAGGGGCGAAGCCTTCGTGCAGGCCCTGCGGACGGTGGCGGTGGCCGTGCGGGGGCCCAAGCCCGTGGCGGCGCTGGCTCGGTGGGAGGTGCGGCCCCGGCTGTCCGCGGCGAGCCCGTACACCACCGCGGAGCTGTGCCGCGCCCTGGACGCGGTGGAACTGGCAGGCAGGAAGGTGTGGGTGCAGCACTACGGGGAGCCCAACCACGCCCTGCGGGACTACCTGCTGCGACGCGGGGCGGCGGTGGTGGACGTCCTGCCCTACCGCTGGGGGCTGCCGGAGGACACCGGGCCCCTGCGCCACGCGGTCCGAGCCCTGGCCGGGGGCCAGGTGGACGCCTTGGTGGTCACCAGCCGGCCCCAGGTGGTCCACCTGTTCGCGGTGGCCGAGCAGGAAGGCCTCCTCGCACCTCTGCAGGCGGCCCTGGGCGGCCGCGTGGTGGTGGCCGCGGTGGGACCCACCACCCGACAGACCCTGGAGTCGTACGGGGTGAAGGTGGCGGTCCTCCCCGACCACCCGAAGATGGGGCCCTTGGTGGAAGCCCTGCGGGCGTACGCGGGGGCCAGGAGTGGGTGAAGCCGTGCCACGCGGCGGTGGAGGGTACTACCCGCTCTTCGTGGACCTGCGGGGACGCCGGTGTGTGGTGGTGGGCGGCGGGGCGGCGGCGCAGGCGAAGGTGGCCGCCCTGCTGGAGTGCGGGGCGGACGTGGTAGTGGTGAGCTCCCAGGTCACGGAGACGCTACGTCACTGGGCGACGGAAGGCCGGCTGCGGTGGGTGCCCCGGCCCTACCGACGGGGAGACTTGGAGGGGGCGTGGTTGGTGATCTCGGCCCCGGAGGACCGGTCGGTGAACGAGGCGGTGTGGGAGGAGGCGCAACAACGCCGGGTCTGGCTGAACGCGGTGGACGACCCCAGGCACTGCAGCTTCATCGCGCCCGCGGTGCACCGGCAGGGGGACCTGGTGGTGGCGGTGTGCACGTCGGGGAAGGCTCCTGCCCTCGCGGTACGCGTGCGGGACCGGCTGGCTTCCCAGCTGGGGCCGGAGTACGGGGAGTTTCTGGAACTCGTAGGGGAAATACGCGAGGAGATCGCCCGGCGCCTCCCTTCCCTTGCCGAGCGGGCGGCCCTGTGGTACCGCATCGTGGACTCCGACATCCTCGACCTGTTGCGGCAGGGGGACGTGGGAGCGGCTCGGGTCCGGCTCCGGGAGGTCCTGGACGGGTGGGGATGAGGGGCAAGGTGTACCTGGTGGGGGCCGGCCCGGGCGACCCGGAGCTGATCACGGTACGCGGGCTGCGGGTGCTGCGGTCTGCGGAGGTGGTGGTGTACGACCGCCTGGTCCACCCCCTCCTGGTGGACGAAGCCCCGCGCCACGCCGAGCGCCTCTTCGTGGGCAAGCAACCTCAAGGACACAGCCTCCCACAGGAGGAGATCCATCGGCTGCTGATCGAGCGGGCCCGGGCGGGCCTGTGCGTGGTGCGCCTGAAGGGAGGAGACCCCTTCGTGTTCGGCCGGGGAGGCGAGGAGGTGCAGGCCCTGCGGCGGGCGGGCGTTCCCTACGAGGTGATCCCGGGGGTGACCGCGGCGGTGGCGGTGCCCGCGGCTGCGGGGATCCCGGTAACCCACCGGGCCTACGCCTCGGCCTTCGCGGTGGTTACGGGCCACCCCTGCGACGGCTCCCCGGGGCCGGACTGGCGGGCCGTGGCCCGGATACCCACCGTGGTGGTCCTCATGGGCCTGCGCCGGCTTGCGCGCGTGGTGGCGGACCTGCTGGAGGCTGGGGCAGACCCGAATCTCCCCGCGGCCATGGTCGCCCGGGGGACCTTGCCGGACCAACGGGTAGTCCGGGCCAGTCTGAGCACCATCGCGGCCCGGGTAGAGGAGGCCGGGATCCAGCCCCCCGCCACCTTGGTGGTGGGGAGGGTGGTGGAGCTTTGCGAGGCGGAGGGGGTCCTGTGAAGGAGGAACCTGGGTGCTGCTCTTGCTGGTGGGCTTGGCCTTCGCCGCCGGTTTCCTGGACACAGCCCTGGGCATGGGCTACGGGACCGTCCTGGGTCCCCTGTTGCTGGTGGCGGGCTACCGGCTTCCCGAGGCGGTCCCCGCCCTGTTGGTGTCCCAGGTGGTGGCGGGGCTCGTGGGAGCGCGCTTCCACCACGCCCTGGGCAACGCGTCCTTCCGCCGCGACTCCGAACACGTGAAGGTAGCCGCGGTGCTGGTGGCCGCGGGCCTGCTGGGAGGGTTGCTGGGACCGTGGGTAGCGCGTGGGTTAGGGGAGGGGCCGGTTCGCGCGTACATGGCCTTCATGATCGTCGCCCTGGGATTGTGGCTGCTCACGGGCCGGACCGCTTCCGGCTTCTCGTGGCGCCGCCTCGTGACCGTGGGCGCTCTGGCTTCCGTGAACAAGGGACTCACGGGAGGAGGCTACGGGCCCCTGATTGCAGGGGGACAGATCGTGGCGGGCCTGGACCCCAGGGCCGCGGTGGCCATCACCAACCTGGCGGAGGCAGTGGTGTCCCTGGCCGCGGTGGCCGGTTACGCCTGGTGGTTTTCCGGGGCCTGGCGGTGGGAGTTGGTGCTGGCCGTCACCTGCGGGGCGGTGCTGGCTGCGCCCCTCGGCACTCGGGCCGTCCGCGGACTGGATGCGGTGCGGCTGCGGGGTCTCGTGGGGGGCGCCACGGTGTGTCTGGGACTTCTGGCCCTGGTGGCCGGTGGCACCCGGTAGACGGCCGCGGCCCACGTTGCCGGAGCTTTTCCGGAGCACCGGGGAGGCGGCACAGGCGCCCCGTAAGCCCGCAACGGTGTGCCGCGTTTCCTTGACGAGGGGCTTCGGGGGTGGTAGAAAGGACGCAGCATGAGGGGTCTTCGGTACGCACCGCGCAGCTGTATCTGTCCGTGGCGGAGGCAGGGTCTGCCTTCGCTGCGCCTCTCTTAAGAAAAGCCCACGAACTCTACCCTGCCTCCGCTGGAAGCAACCCCCGGCGGTCCCGTGCCTGTGTGGCGGCGCGGGTGCCCGGGCCACGCAACGTCCCAGGACAGGAGGTTGAGCCATGGCTTCGTACGCGCGGGCTGACGTGTTGGTGGAGACGGACTGGCTCCAGGAGCACCTCGGGGACCCCACGCTCCGCATCGTGGAGTCCAACGAGGACCCGGAGCTGTACGCCCAAGGGCACATCCCGGGAGCCATCCACCTCCGGTGGAAGACCGACCTGCAGGACCCGGTACGGCGGGACTGGATCTCCCGGGAGCAGCTGGAACAGCTCCTGGGCTCCCGAGGGATCGGGAACGAGCACACCATCGTCCTGTACGGCGACAAGAACAACTGGTTCGCCACCTACACGTTCTGGCTGTTGAGCTACTACGGGGTGGAGAACCTGAAGATCCTGAACGGCGGCCGCCAGAAGTGGGTGGCGGAGGGCCGGCCGCTCACCACCGAGGTGCCCCAGTACCCGCCCACCACGTTCCGGGCGAAGGACCCCGACCCCGCCCTGCGGGCCTTCCGGGACGAGGTGCAGCAGCGACTGCGGGACGCGAGGCTGGCCCTGGTGGACGTCCGCTCGCCCCAGGAGTACAGCGGCGAGCTGCTGGCCCCGCCCGCGTACCCCCAGGAGGGTGCGCAGCGGGCGGGCCACATCCCCGGTGCCCGCAACATCCCGTGGACCCTGAACGTGCGGGAGGACGGGACCTTCAAACCCGCGGAGGAGCTGCGCCAGCTGTACGAGTCCCAGGGGGTCACCCCGGACAAGGACGTGATCGCCTACTGCCGGATCGGGGAGCGCAGCAGCCTCACGTGGTTCACCCTAAAGTACCTGTTGGGCTACCCGAAGGTGAAGAACTACGACGGCAGCTGGACGGAGTGGGGTAGCCTCGTGGGAGTCCCCATCGAGCGGTCCTCCCCCGGGGAACCCCGAGGCTGAGGGGGTGAGGAGGATGTTGCGAGTGGACCGCAACGCCCTGCGGACCAACCAGGTCGGGATCGTGACCTTCACCGTGCTGGCGTTCCTGCTGGACTGGCCCTGGCTGGTAGCCCTGCTGGCCGTGGTGCTCCTGGCGGGTACCGCGGACCCGCGCTGGGCCCTGTTCCAACAGCTCTACCACCGCGGGCTGAAGGGGCGGTGGGTCCGGCCGGACGAGCGGGCCGAGGACCCCGCCCCGCACCGCTTCGCCCAGGGTCTGGGAGGAACGGTGCTCCTGCTGGCCAGCTTGAGCCTCTGGGGAGGGTACACCGTCCTGGGCTGGATGCTGGCGTGGCTCGTGGTGGTCCTGGCGGCGGTGAACCTGTTCTTCGGCTTCTGCGCGGGCTGCTTCGCCTTCTACCAGCTGTCCCGCCTGGGGCTGATCCGGCGCGGTCCCGCGCACGGAAGCTAGGGTGCGGGATGGACCGACTGGTGGCTCTCCTGGCGGTGGTCCTGGCCGTGCTGGCCGCGGCGGGGTGGGTGTGGCAGCGGGAGCGGAGGCTGCGCGCACGTCTGCGGGTGAGAGGTGGGCCCGCGGTGATTGCCTTCACCCACCAGCTGTGTGGGCCGTGCCACAGCGAGCAGCTTCCGGCCCTGGAGCGGTTGCGACAGCGGGCGGGGCCCGGCGTGCGGGTGGAGGTGGTGGACGTGGAGCGCGCCCCTGACGTGGCGCGGCGCTTCGGGATCTTCACCGTGCCCTCCACGGTGGTGGTGGGACCCGACGGGCGGGTGGTGGCCTTCAACCACGGGTTCGCGGACGAGGACAAACTCCTCCGGCAACTGGGCTGGCAGCCCTCTGCCGCAGAGGCGGCACCGTCCGAGGCGTGAAGCCCGCCTTCCCGCGGGAGCCGGTACCAGGTGTCGCTTACATCACCTGCCGCACCTGGTTGCCCAGGTAACCCACCACGACCAAAAGAGCGGCGCCCACCACGGAGAGGGCGAAAACCCAGCCCCGGGCCCGGGGTACCCGCAGACGCAAGACCAGGTTCACCGCGTACAGAGCGGTGGTCCCGTAGGCGAGGAGGCTGTGGGCGGTGTGGCGGGCGAGGAAGGCGCTCCCCACCCCCTCCCGCTGGAGCCGGACGAGGTCGTAGAAGGCCGTGGCCACCGCCACCGGCGCGGCGGCCAGCCCCAGGGCCACCAACCACGTCCCCATGGAACGGTACAGCTCCGTGGGCCGGCGCCAGTACAGCACGTCGAACAGCAAAGCGGTGATCCACAGGGCGATGGGGAAGTCCGTCACAGGGGGGTGAAAAAGGTACCCGACCATGGCCACCTCCTTCGCGGACGCTCCCGCAATCCCTTCGCCGGCCGGTCCGGTCTTCCCCGCCGCGTTGTGTCCCCCAGGGGTGTGTCGTAGAATGCGGGCGAGTCGACCGGACGGGGCGCCAGCTCCGCCCCAGAGGCACAGGCCGTCCGGAGGGAACATGGAAGGCAAGGCGTGGGTGCGGGAGATTCCCCGCAAGCAGGAGAACCTGTCCGACTGGTACACCACGGTGCTCCTGAAGGCGGAGATGGTGGACTACTCCCCGGTCCGCGGCTGCATGGTCATCCGACCGTACGGGTGGGCGGTGTGGGAGGCCATCCAGCGGTGGCTGGACGGGGAGTTCCGCCGCACCGGGCACCAGACCGCGGCCTTCCCCCTGTTCGTGCCCGAGTCCCTGCTGCGCCGCGAAGCCGAGCACGTCCAAGGGTTCGCCCCCCAGGTGGCCTGGGTCACCCACGGGGGGGACGAGGAGCTGGCAGAGCGCCTCGCGGTGCGGCCCACCTCGGAGGCCATCATCATGCCCATGTACGCCCGGTGGATCCGATCCTACCGGGACCTGCCGGTGCTGATCCTGCAGTGGTGCAGCGTGGTGCGGTGGGAGAAAGCCACCCGGCCCTTCCTGCGGACCACGGAGTTCTTCTGGCACGAGGGCCACACCGCGCACCGGACGGCGGAGGAGGCGGACGCGGAGTGCCGGCTCATCCTGGACATCTACCGACGCCTGCTGGAGGAGCAGCTGGCCATGCCCGTGCTGGTGGGCCGCAAGCCGGACAGCGAGAAGTTCGCGGGGGCGGACTGGACGTACACCCTGGAGGCCCTCATGCCCGACGGCCAGGCCATCCAGGCGGGGACCTCGCACTTCCTCGGCCAGAACTTCGCCCGCGCCTTCGAGGTGAAGTTCCTGGACCGGGACAACACGGAGAAGTACGTGTGGACCACCTCGTGGGCGGTCACCACCCGCCTGGTGGGGGCCCTGGTCATGGCCCACGGAGACGACCGCGGCCTGTTCCTCCCGCCCCGGGTGGCGCCTATCCAGGTCGTGGTGATCCCCGTGCGGGGAGAACGGGAGCCGGCGGTGCTGGAGCGGGCCAGGCAACTGGCCGCGCAGCTGGGAGAGCGCTTCCGGGTGCGGCTGGACGAGCGGGAGGAGTACACCCCCGGCTGGAAGTTCAACGAGTGGGAGATGCGGGGAGTCCCCCTGCGGGTGGAACTGGGGCCTCGGGATCTCCAGCAGGGCCAGGCGGTTCTCGTCCCCAGAGACGCGGAGGGTGCCCGGCTGCCCGTACCCCTGGAAGGGGTGGTGGACCGGGTGGGGGCGGAGCTGGAGGCCATCCAGGCCCGGATGTTGGAGCGGGCCCGCGCGTACTTGCGGGACCACACCGTGCACCCCCGGGACTACGGGGAGGCGGTGGAACTCATCCGGCAGCGCCGCGGCTTCGTGGGCGTGCTGTGGTGCGGGGACGCCTCCTGTGAGGACCGGCTCCGGGAGGACACAGGCGGCTCTCCTCGGGTGATCCCCGAGGAAGCCGCGAACGGCCCGTGCTTGGTGTGCGGAAAGGCCGCCGCCGCCCGCGTGTACTTCGCCCGGGCGTACTGACCAGGGGCCTGTCCCGGAAGGGAGAACCGGGGCCGCGAAAATCGCGGGCGACCTTTTGGGGTGGTCTGCACCCCGCAACCCCAGAAGGTCAGGGCGGAGGGCCGCCGGGCAGTTCCGTAGCGCCCCCTTCCGCGGCCAGCAGGGCCAGGGCCCGGGCGTAGTCTTCCGGCGTGTTGACGTTGAGGAAGCTGGCCAGGTCCGGGTCCCACCCGCGCAGCACCTCCTCGGGCACGTAGCGGACGCGCAGTCGGGCGAGCAGGTCCCGGAGGGAACCGCCCCCAGACCGCAGGAGGAGTTCCGCTCCCTCCGCGGCGCGCCGGTGGTACACGGCGCAGAGGGGGTGTGGCCTGTCGGTGGTGGGCACCGCGGCGTCCCAGCCTTGAGCTTCCCGCGCGAGACCCCGGACCAGCTCGGGCCGGAGGAAGGGCAGGTCGCACGCCACCACCGCCGCGTAAACCGTGGGGGCTGCGCGCAGCCCCGCCTCCAGGCCCGCCAGGGGGCCCAGGCCCGGCCAGCGGTCCACCGCCACGCGCGCGCCCGAAACCGCGTACCGATGCGGGGGACGGGTCACCACCAACACGGGGTCGCAGCAGGCGCGGAGCCGCTGCACCACCCGCTGGAGCAGGGTGCTGTCCCCGAACGGCAGGCTAGCCTTGTCGGTGCCCATGCGCCGACTCTCCCCCCCGGCGAGGACCACGCCCGCGATCCGCAAGCCGGCTCCATGGTGCCCGAAGCACTTGTCCGTGAAAAGCCCCGGGGTGGCCCGGGCCGGTGGTGGGGTGGCCCCAGGACAAGGGGTGTGGAGTTGCGTCATGCTAGGGAGGGATGCCGGAGCGGGTGGAAGACGCCTTGCAGGCCCTGCTGGACTGCGCCCAGCCCCTGGGGGTGGAGTGGGTGGCGACAGCGGAAGCCGAAGGCCGCGTGAGCGCGGAGCAGGTCCGCGCCGCCCGGCAGGCGCCGGGCTTTGCCCGGGCGGCCATGGACGGATACGTGTGCCACGACGCGGACGTCCAGGAGGCGTGTCCGGACAGCCCCGTGCGCCTGCTGGTCACGGGGGAATGCCGGGTCGGCAAACCTCCGGCTGCGGGTCCCCGAAGGGGGGAGGCGTGGGTCATCAGCACCGGAGCCGCCATGCCTCTGCGGGGGGACCGGGTGCTGCCCGTGGAGCGGGTACGGCGGGAGGGCGCGGTGGTCGTGGTGACGGAACCGCCACCCCGCAAACGTCACGTGATCCAGCCCGACGAGGAGCTGTCCGAGGGGACCGTCCTCCTGGAGGCCGGAGACGTGGTCAGGGCGGGGACCTTGGCCGCCCTGGTGGCGGGGGGCGTGGTGGGGATCCGGGTCTACCGGAAGCCGCGTGTGGTGCTGTTCTGCACCGGCGACGAGCTCGTGGAACCGCCGGAGCAGCCCGGCGCGGGCCGGGTGCTGAACACCAACGCCTTCGTCCTGACCGCGGAACTCCAGAAAGCAGGCTGTGAGGTCACCTACGGGGGGACCCTGCCGGACAGGCCGGAGGCCCAACGCGCGGCCTTCCAGCAGGCGCTCTCGGGGCCCTACGACGTGGTGGTGACCACGGGGGGCGTCTCCGTGGGGCGTTACGACCGCGTGCCCCGGGTGTGGCTGGACCTGGGGGCAGAGAGGGTGGCGGGCCGGGTGGACCTGAAGCCGGGCGGCCCCTTCTTCGCCGGCCGGGTGGGGCGGCGGTGGGCTGTGGGGTTGTCGGGGAGTCCCTCGGCCTGCCTGACGGCCTACCACCTCCTCGTCCGCCCGCTGCTGTTGCGGTTAGGAGGACGGAGGTGGGTGGTGCGGCCCGTGGTGACCGTCACCCTGCACGGCGAACTGGCGGCCACGGACCGGATGCGGGCGGTGTGGGCGAAGGTGTCTCCCGACCAGCAGGGGATTCAGGCGCAACCTCTGGCGGGGTCTGTTTTGGCCGCGGTGGCTGGCGCAGACGCGTTGCTCCTGTTGCGGGAGGGGACCCCGTTTCTGCGCAGCGGCTCGCAAGTCCCGGCCCTGCTCTTGCACCACCCGGAGACGTGCACCTCCCTCGCGGTACCCCCTGCTCGGCCGGCACCCTTGGTGGTGGGCGTGGTGGGGGTTTCGGGATCGGGAAAGACCGCGGTGGTGGAGGGGCTTGTGCGGAGACTCAGGGAGGCAGGCCTGCAGGTGGGAGTGGTCAAGCACGCGGCCCACGGGTTTCAGCTGGATCGGGAGGGCACCGACAGCGACCGGGCCTCCCGAGCCGGCGCGGTGGCGGTGGTCCTGGTGGGGGACGGGGAGGTGGCGTTGCGGGCCTTCCCCCCGGAAGCGAGCACCGTGGAGCAGGCGGTGGGGCTCTGTTGCGGGGGTGTACCAGGCCGTGTACCGGACGTGGTGCTGGTGGAGGGGTTCCGCCACCCCCCGCAGCGCACCGTGGTGGTGGGGACCGCCAAGGAACCCCAAGGGGAGCGCCCCTGGTGCCACCTTCCTGCGTGGGGCGAGATCCCGCCCGCTTCCCGGGAGGTCTTGCTGGACGATCTCGGGACGCGGCTGGCCCGCCTGGTCCGGGAAGGCAAGTGACCCACGGAGCGGGGACGAAGCAGAATATCGTAAAATACGTGTGAATCCTGGAGGTGTGGAATGCGGGCAGAGTTGATGACCCCGCCCTTCGTACTGCCGAACCTGTCGGACCAGGTGCTCACCGCCAAGTTCTTCCGGGCCCTGGGCGATCCCACGCGCTTGGCCATCCTGCGGGCGGTGCTGGACGGGGAGAAGAACGTCTCGGAGCTGGTGAAGCTCACCGGCTCTCCTCAGGGGCGGGTGTCCAGCCACCTGGCCTGCCTCCGGTGGTGTGGGTACGTGACCGCGCGACGCGAGGGCCGACGGGTGTACTACCGGGTCACGGACCCGCGGGTGCGGAGGATCCTGGAGCTGGCCGCGGAGATGGTGGAGGACCACACGGACCGCATCCGCAGCTGCACCCTCATCGACCGCCGCGCCGCGCGGCGGCGCCGCAAGTCCCGCTGACGGTCCCGGCCCTGGTCACCGACCGCAGGGCCCGGGCGGAGGCCGGCGTGGAGACTACCAGAGGCAGGAGGGGAACCATGCGGGTTGGGGTGGTGGGGCTGGGGCGGATGGGCCTGGGGATCGCCCGGCGGCTAGCCCGGGCAGGGTTCGGGGTGACGGGCTTCGATCCCGACGGGAACAAGGTCCAGGAGGCCGCGCGGCAGGGCGTCCGGGCGGCGGACTCGCTGGCAGAGCTGGCAGGAGAGTTGGCTCCCCCGCGGGTGGTCTGGGTGATGGTCCCTGCGGGCCCGGCCGTGGACGAAGTGCTGGAGGGTTTGCTTCCGCATCTGGGGGCAGGAGACGTGGTGGTGGACGGCGGCAACTCCCACTACCGGGACACCCTGCGGCGGGCGCAACGGTTGAAGGCTCACGGGATCCGTTTCGTGGACGTGGGAACGAGTGGGGGAGTGTGGGGGGCCGGGGATGGGTACTGCCTCATGGTGGGGGGAGACGCGGAGGCGGTGAAACACCTCCGGCCGGTGTTCGAAGCCCTGGCGCCCGCGCCCGACCGGGGGTGGGGACACGTGGGTCCCGTGGGCGCAGGGCACTTCGTGAAGATGGTGCACAACGCGGTGGAGTACGGCCTCATGCAGGCCTACGCGGAGGGATTCAGCCTCCTGCGGCGGAAGCGGGAGTTCCAGCTGGACGTCCGCCAGGTGGCGCAGATCTGGCGCCACGGAAGCGTGATCCGATCCTGGTTGCTGGACCTGGTGGCCCGTGCCCTGGAGCAGGATCCCGAGCTGTCCGAGGTGGCCCCTTACGTGGAGGACAGCGGCGAAGGGCGTTGGGCGGTGACCGAGGCGTTAGAGCTGGAGCTCTCGGCTCCCGTCCTCACGCTTTCCCTGCTGCAGCGCCTCCGCTCCCGAGACGTAGACGGCTACGGGGACCGGCTCCTGGCCGTGCTGCGCCAGCAGTTCGGGGGCCACCCGGTCCGGAGGCGGAGCCCATGAGGGAGGCTTTGCCCCCGCACCTCTTCGTGGTGTTCGGGGCCACCGGCGACCTGGTGCGCGGCAAGTTGCTGGCCGCCCTGTTCCGACTGGGTACCCGGGACCGCGGCGTGAGGCACGCGGTGCTGGGGGTGGCGAGGTCCCAGTTGGACGACGACCGGTTCCGGACCTGGGCGGCCGAGGCGCTGGTGGCCCAGGGACATGCCGCGCCGGAGGTGACCCGGTGGTGCGGCCAGCACCTTTTCTACCACGCCCTGGGCGGGGTACCGGACGCCGCGGCCCTGCGGGCCCGGATGGAATCCCTCGAAGCTGCCCACGAGCTACCCGGCAACCGGGTCCTGTACCTGGCCATCCCGCCGGGAGCCGTGCCGGAGGTGGTCCGGTGGGTGGGGCAGAACGGGTTGCACCGCGCCCCAGGCTGGGTCCGGCTGGTGGTGGAAAAACCCTTCGGCACAGACCCAGCTTCTGCGGCGGAGCTGAACGGGCTCGTCGCCAGGTACTTCGATGAGTCCCAGGTGTTCCGCGTGGACCACTACCTGGGTAAGGAGACGGTGCAGAACCTCTTGGTCTTTCGGTTTGCCAACCCTGTGTTCGAGTCGGTCTGGAACCGCGACCGGGTGGACCACGTGCAGATCACGGTAGCGGAGACCGCCGGCGTGGAGGGGAGGGCCCACTACTACGACCAGGTAGGGGCGCTCCGGGACATGGTGCAGAACCACCTCACCCAGCTCCTGAGTCTGGTCGCCATGGAGCCTCCCAGTTCCTTTCGCGCGGAGGCCATCCGGAATGAGAAGGTCAAGGTCCTGCAGGCGGTGGCCCCTCTCCGTCCGGAGGACGCGGTGTTCGGGCAGTATGGCCCCGGGGAGGTGGACGGCCGCCAGGCGCGCGGCTACCAGGAGGAGGTGGGGACGGCCTCGCAGACGGAGACCTTCGTGGCCCTGCGGCTGGGGGTCCTGAACTGGCGCTGGCGGGGGGTCCCGTTCTACCTGCGGACGGGAAAGCGCATGCGGGCACGCAAGACCCAGGTGGTGGTGCGGTTCCGACCGGCTCCTGTCTGCCCGCTCGGCCCCGAGTGCCCCGCCACGCCCAACGCGCTTGTGATCCGGCTCCAGCCTGAAGAGGGCTTCGATCTGTACTTCGACGTGAAGTGCCCAGGTCAGCCCCTTGCCTTAGACACCCAGCGGCTGAGGTTTCGGTACGGAGAGGTGTTCGGGCGGCTGCCGGACGCGTACCAGACGCTCCTCGCGGACGTGGTGTTAGGGGATCAGACCCTGTTCGTGCGAGCAGACGAGGTGGAGGAGGCTTGGCGGCTGTACGCCCCGTTGTTGGAGGGTCGTCCGGCAATCCAGCCGTACCCCGTGGGCAGCTGGGGGCCGGAGGGGGCGGAGGCCCTGTTGGCGCGGGAAGGCCGGAGTTGGTTCCAGGGGTGAGGCGCCAGGTCCGGATCTTCCCCGACTTGGCCACCCTGAGCCGCGCCGCGGCTACGGAGCTTGCCGGGTACCTTCGCCGGACCGTCCTCACCCGGGGGCGCTGCGGGGTGGCGCTGGCAGGCGGGCGGACGCCCAGGCTCCTGTACCAACTCCTCGCCCAGACCCCGGAGATCCCCTGGGATCGGACGCACCTGTGGTGGACGGACGAACGGTACGTGCCCCCCGAGGACGCCCGCAGCAACGCGCAGATGGTGTACGAGGCTCTGGTGCGCAGAGCCGGCCTCCCGCCCGGCAACGTGCATCCCATGCCCACGGACTTTCCGGACCCAGAGGACGCGGCGCGGGCCTACGAAGCGGAGCTGCGTTCCTTCCTCCGCGGCTTTGGCGGACTCGACCTGGTCCTGTTGGGGATGGGGCCGGACGGGCACGTAGCTTCCCTGTTCCCAGGCTCGCCTGCGGTGCGGGAGGCGCGCCGGTGGGTCGTGGCGGTGCACGCGCCCGCAGACCCCCCCACCCGGCTGACCCTCACCTTCCCGGTCCTCCGTGCCGCCCGGCGTGTGGACGTGGTGGTGGTCGGGGTGCGGAAGCGTGCAGCGCTGCGTCGAGCCCTGGAGGGGCCACCGGATCCCCTGACGTCTCCGGCCAGCGCGGTTTCCTCCCGGGAAGGGTGGGTGGTGTGGTGGGTGGACCGCGCGGCCGCGGGGAAGGGAATCCCTCGAACGGAGACCGCCTGAGGCGGGGCCGCAGAATCCGTTTTGTCTTGACGTCGGGCAGGGCCTGTGATACAAGATTACGGAGATCCGAATATGTCTAGGAGGCGGTGTGATGGAGGTGGTCTCTTGGGCCGTGGTTTTTTTGGCGGTGAACGTCCCCATCCTCACCCTGTTGGCCGATCGGATGTTGGACGTGCCGGCGCCGCAGGTCATCCGGTGGACCTGGCTACCGGCCGGGGTGGCGCTGGCGGCGGTTGTGGTGCGCGGAGCGGCTTCTCCCAGTGGGCTGGCGGAGTTGGTGGGCTGGGGAGCCCTGGGAGGGGCCGTGGCCACCGTGGCCTTGGACGCGGTGCGCCTGTTCGGCCACCACGTCCTGCGGGCCTTCCCGGTGGACATGCCCAGGGTGTTTGGGCTGCTGGCCTTGGGTCTGGGCCCGAGGCTGCAGGAGAACGTGGTGGCGGAGATGGTCAAGCACCTGGCGGGGGTGGAGGCGGGCGTGCGCCGCACGATGTTGGAAGAACGGCTCGGGCCCCTCGCGGCGCTGCCGGATCCCGTGCGCGCGGCGGTGGTGCGGGGGATGCGCAGGGGTCTGGAGGCCCTCCCCCCGGAGCAGCGGGAGGCGCTGGTCCAGACACAACTGGAAGTTTTGGCGTCCCTCCCTGGGGATGTGCGCCGCTCTGTGCTTCGGGCCATGGACCTCGCCCCGGCAGGTGCTGGGGAGGTGTACCGGCAGCCGCGAGGCCTTCCCAGGGTACCGATGGACCTGGCCCGGGAGTTCCTCTCCGTGGCGGTACCGAGGACCGCGGCGGAAGCCGGGGTGGCGTGGGGGAAGGTCCTGGTCGTGGCTGGCGGCGTGGGCCAGGTCCGAAGCCTTCCCCGCGAAGTACTCGATGGGCCCCGCCATGACCACATGGGCCACGAAGGGCACCACGAGGAACCGCGGCATGGGGAACCGGATGGTGGGCATCATGACCGGCATGACTACCATCATGCCCGCCCAAATGAACAAGCACCAGGCCAAGGCCAGCCACCCGTCGCCGCGGCCGAACAGGAGGGTGTACGCCATGCCAAACCCCAAGCCGTTCAGCAGGTGCCACCCGTAGCCCTGTACTACGGGGCTGGGGACTCTTGTGTGGCCGTGGCCCACGCTAGGCTGGACGACCTGGTGGAGTACGCCCGGGCCTGCCCGGTGGGGGAGTAAGGGGATCCCGGACCGGACTTGACGTGGCTCCCTCAGCTTTCGACAATGAGGAAAACGAAGAAACGTATGAGATGGAGGCGGCGATGGCGCGGAAGGAAGAGATCGTACTGGACGTGGAGGGGATGACCTGCGACGCGTGCGCGGCGCACGTGCGGCGGGCCTTGGAGGCAGTTCCCGGCGTCGCCGCGGCGCAGGTGCCAAGCTGGGAGTCCAAGCAGGCCCGGGTCATCAGCTCGGGGCTGGTGGGGGAGGGGGCCCTGGTGCGGGCGGTGCGGGAGGCGGGCTACCGGGCCGTGGTGCGCGAGCGGAGAGTCCTAGACGGCGAGGAGCTGCCCTCAGAGGGAGGTGAGTCCGTGGACCTCCTCGTCGTGGGGGGCGGGTCCGCGGGGTTTGCGGCTGCCATCCGGGCGGCGGAGCTGGGGGCGCGGGTGGTTCTAGTGGAAAAAGGCGTGATGGGCGGGACGTGCGTCAACGTGGGCTGCGTCCCGAGCAAGGCCCTGATCCGCGCCGCGGAGGCGTACCACTCTGCCGCCACGCCACGGTTCCACGGCGTGTCTACCGCGGCGGGGAGCCTACACTGGCACCGGGTGGTGGCTCAGAAGGACGAGCTGGTGGCGGAGCTGCGGCGCGCGAAGTACGCGGAGGTGCTCGCCAGTTATCCCGAGGTTCGTTACGTCCGGGGGCAGGCGCGGCTGGCAGCCGACGGGAGTGTGCGGGTGGACGGAGTGGTGTACCGTCCTCACCGGGTGGTCCTGGCCACCGGGTCCCGACCTTGGGCGCCCCCCATCCCGGGGCTGGAAGAGGCGGGCTACCTCACCAGCAACGAGGCGGTCAACCTGAAGGAACTCCCGCGCTCCCTGATCGTCATCGGAGCCAGCGCGGTCGGTCTGGAGCTGGCGCAGACGTACCTGCGGGCCGGAAGCCACGTCACGGTCCTAGAGGCCCTGCCGCGGGTGGTTCCCCTGGAGGAGCCCGAGGTGGGCGACGCGTTGCGGAGCTATCTAGAGGCCGAGGGGATGGTGGTCCGGCCGGGAGTGCGGATCACCCGGGTGGAGCGGGTCGGTGGCCGCTACCGCGTGACCTTCACCGAAGGGCAAGAGGAAGAGGTGGTGGAAGCGGAACAGCTCCTCGTGGCCACGGGCCGGCGCGCGAACACGGCAGGGCTCGGGTTGGAGGAGGTGGGGGTGGAGCTGGGACCCAAGGGGGAGGTCCGGGTGAACGAGTACGCCCAGACCACGAACCCGCGCATCTACGCCGCGGGGGACTGCGCTGGGGACCCCATGTTCGTGTACGTGGCCGCCCACATGGGCACGGTGGCGGCGGAGAACGCTCTCCACGGGAACCACCGGAGGGTGGACCTCGAAGGACTTCCCAGGATCACCTTCACAGACCCCCAGGTGGCCAGTGCGGGGTGGACGGAGGCGCAGGCCCGGGAGCGGGGCTACGAGGTGAAAACCGCACTGCTCTCCTTGGACCACGTGCCACGCGCCCAGGTCGCGCGGGACCTGCGGGGCCTCATCAAGCTGGTGGCAGACCAGGCCACGGGGCGGCTCCTGGGTGCGTCTGTCCTCGCCGCGGACGCAGGGGAGGTGATCCAGACCGCGGTCCTGGCCATCCGGGAGGGGTACACGGTGCAGCGGCTGGCACAGCTGGTCTTCCCCTACCTCACCCTCGTGGAGGGGCTGAAACTGGCGGCGCAAGCGTTCACGAAGGACGTGAGCAAGCTGAGCTGCTGTGCGGGATAGGAGGGGGCGGATGGAGTGGCTTGCGGGTCTTTCGGCCGTGGGGTTGCTGGCGCTGTGCTGCGGGGTGAAGGCGGTGGTCCTGTGGTTGGCCACGCGAGCCGGGGCGCGCCCGCCAGGCCAGACACCCGAAGGCGCTGCGCACCCTGCTGCCTCCGATTCGGAGGTGCAGCAGAGCCGGCCCTCCTGCCCTTGGTGCTGAGGAGGCCGTGGAAAAGATCCTCCGCGTCCTGGAGTCCGACTGGCAGGATCCCCTGCGGTGCACCAATCTGGAGCAGGCCTTCCAGCGGGCCGGGGTGGCCTTTGAAGACGGGGCGCGGCGCCGCGTGGCGGAGGCCATCGTGAAGGACCCGAGGCTTTCAGACCTCCTCCGCTGGCACCCTTCCGCGTACTTCCTGACCAACGAAGAACGCCTGGTGGCCCGAGCAGCCCTGGGACTTCTGGAGTCCCACCGGGTGTGGGGGCGGTCCGAGGCGGTAGTGGCCCTGGCCGCGCGCTTGAGAAAGCCGGAAGAGCGAGTCGTGCCCGCGTTGGAGGCCCTCCGGTGGGTGGGGTTTGTGGAAGAGGACAGGATGACCCTGCGCCTGAGTCCCCGGAGCCCGGAATTCCTGGAGGGCGTGGGGTTCTACTTCCACGAGGTGCAGGCGGAAGCGGAGCGGTTCAACGTCAACTGTTTCCACGACTTCGTGCTGCTCACCAGCCCCTCCTACCGCGCCCGGCGGCTCAAGAACCTCCGGAGGCGTGCGGACGCGCCGGGGATGACCCCCAAGATGCAGGCCTTCCTGCAGCGCATCCCCGCGGACCAGCTGGTACGGAAGCCGTACGACCGCGGGCGGGTGTCCCTCCGGGACGCCTGTGCGCACTGCCTGGAGGAGATCCGGTTGACCGTATGCGACGCCCGACTCCTGGAGGTCCGGCCGTCCACGGCGTGGCACGTGCGAGGAGGGGGCTGCGGGGTGAACAACCTGTT
>Ga0197142_1001427_pt1 | contig 21964 bp, 21 predicted proteins | sample GBS60_MetaG_FD_148614 | JGI IMG/M metagenome (GOLD analysis project Ga0197142, IMG submission 148614) | Sediment microbial communities from Great Boiling Springs, Gerlach, Nevada, United States - GBS 60_MetaG | ecosystem: Environmental > Aquatic > Thermal springs > Hot (42-90C) > Sediment... | reverse complement strand
TGCTCGACGTAAAAACGCCGCAACAGGGCTGTAGGGATAACCAACACAGACATCTCCTTTGTCATGGTCTGGCGACATCGCCTGAGATGGCACGCAACGCTGCGTGCATGCGGCCGCAGTGTAGCAGCTCCCCTCGGGAATGGCAATTACGCGCCGCGTCATAGCACTTTTCGTTTTGGGCGTACAGCCTGTCGTAGCCTACAATGGTGTGCCATCCCTATTTACCCCATCAAGGATGCCCTGACTATGACCACCCCCCAACAAGCCTATCAAGAACTGCTCGGTCGGGCCCGCGAGATCGCCTTGCTGCGCAGTATCAGCGGTGTGCTCACCTGGGATCGCGAGACCTATATGCCGCCGCGTGGAGCCTCCTTGCGGGCCGAACAGAGCGCCTACCTGGCCGGTGTGATCCATCGCAAATGGATCGACCCTCGCGTGGGTGAATGGCTGGCCATCGCCGAGGCCGACGGTCTGGCGGCCGACCCCGAGAGCGACGTGGCGGCCAACCTGCGCGAATGGCGTCGGGATTACGACCGCGCCACCAAAGTCCCTCCCGAACTGGTGGAGGAAATCAGTCGTCTCTCCGTGCTCGCGCAAACGACCTGGAGCGAGGCCCGCCAGAAGGCCGATTTCCGCATCTTCCGCCCCCATCTGGCCCAACATGTCGAGCTGGCGCGGCAGGTAGCCGCCTGTATCGGCTACACCGAAAGCCCTTACGATGCCCTGTTGGACGAATACGAGCCGGGCCTGACCGCGGCGCGTGTGCGCAGCCTCTTCACGGCCCTGCGCGATGAACTGGTGCCGCTGGTGCAGGCCATCGTCGCCTCGCCTCGTCAGCCGCGCACCGAGATCATCCATCGCCATTTCCCCCTCGACCGGCAGAAAATCTTCGGCGAAGCCGCCGCCGCTGCCTTCGGCTACGACTTCCAGGCCGGCCGGCTCGATACGGTCACCCATCCCTTCTGCATGGGCATCGGTCCCGGCGATGTCCGCATCACCACCCGCTACACGGCCGATTACTTCAACGAGGCCTTCTTCGGCATCCTGCACGAGGCCGGACATGGCCTTTACGAACAGAACCTCCCGGCCGAGGCTTTCGGCCAGCCCATAGGCGAGGCCTGTAGCATGAGCATCCACGAATCGCAATCGCGGCTATGGGAGAACTTCGTCGGCCGCAGTCGGCCCTACTGGGAGCATTTCTTCCCCCGCGCCCAACAAACCTATCCCGCTGCCCTGGGCGATGTCGATCTCGACGACTTCTACTTTGCCATCAATGCCGTCAGCCCCTCGTTTATCCGCATCGAAGCCGACGAAGTGACCTATGCCCTGCATATCATGGTGCGGTTCGAGATCGAACAGCCCCTCATCGAGGGCCATCTGAGCGTGGACGACATCCCGGCCGTCTGGAATGAGACCTTTGAGCGCTATTTGGGATTGAAGGTGCCCAACGACGCCCTCGGCTGTTTGCAGGATATCCATTGGTCTTTCGGCGGTTTTGGTTACTTCCCCAGTTACGCCCTGGGTACCCTCTATGCCGGGCAGTTCTTCGCGGCTGCCCATCGTGATCTGCCCGATCTCGACGACCAGATCCGCCGCGGTTACTTCGCCGGTTTGCTGGACTGGCTGCGGCATCACATCTATCGGCATGGCCGGCGCTATCGTACGGCCGAGCTGATCGAACAGGCCACCGGACGGCCGCCCAGCCACGAGCCGCTGACGCGCTATCTACGGGCCAAATTCGGGGAGCTGTACGCCCTGTGAGATACCGGCTTGCGCGGGAGCGCCTGAGGGGCGCTCCCGCGCAAGGAATGGGAACAGCATGAAACGGAAAGACGCCCTGGTCTTTTTGACCCTCAGCGCCATCTGGGGTTCCTCCTTCATGTTCATCAAACTGGGCCTGGAGGGCGGCTTGACGCCGTTGACGCTGGTGGCCATTCGTCTGGGCCTGGGCGCCCTGGTCATGGCGGCGCTGGTCCGCCGGCAAGGCCTGCGCTTTCCTCGGGGCAAGGAGCTTCTGCTGGCGCTGGCTTTCCTCGGCTTCATCAACAACGCCGTTCCCTTCACCCTCATCACCTGGGGCGAGCAGTATATCAGCTCCGGTCTGACCGCCATCCTCAACAGCACCGTACCCCTTTTTGCCGTGGTGCTCTCCCATCGCTTTTTGGCCGACGAACGGCTGAACCGACGGCGGGTGGCCGGGGTGATGTTGGGTTTTCTCGGCGTTCTGCTCCTTTTTGCGCCCGATCTGGTCAACACCATGGCCACCGTACGCGACCGCCTGGCCGGGCAACTGGCCATCATTCTGGCTTCGGCGGGTTATGCCATGGGGTCCGTCTTTACGCGCCGTCGTCTGCAGGGGGTTCCGGCGGCCGTATTGGCCGCGGCGCAACTGGGCTTCGCTTTTCTGTGGATGGTGGTACCGGCCATCGTCTGGGAGCAGCCCTGGCGGTTGCGGCCCGATGGCATGGCCTGGTTTGCCGTGGTCTGGCTGGGGGTGTTGGGTTCCGGCGTGGCCTATTTTCTCTTTTTTCTCCTCATCAAGGCCATCGGCGCCACGCCCACGACCATGGTCACCTATGTCATACCCCTGTTTGCCGTGGTCTTCGGGCTGGTCGTCCTGCGCGAGCCATTGCATTGGAGCTATGGAGCCGCCATGGGGCTTATTTTTGCCGGGGTCTGGCTGGCCAACCGACGGGGATGAAGGGGTGACGAGAGAACCGCCCGGGAGAACGCATCCCGTATGGCGTCCCATCGGCATCCACAGGCTGCTCCGATCCCGGGAAGAGGGATACCATCCTCGTCTCGGCGATGGTTATGTTTTTGACAATTCGAGGGACGAGGTCTACAATCTGCCCGCGCTGCCCGCGTGAGCGCAGGCCACCTTCAGGGATGCCGGTGATATGCTTTCCTTGCCGGTGCTGCCTGGTGCGATCGTTGGCATATGTATCCGAACCGACTGATGGCATCTCATGTTGTCCTTGCAACGATGCGAAGGACCTGATACAACTCCACCGCTGCTCATAAGAACGTATCGGAATACCTTACAGGACAGCCCTTGCGGGCTGTTCTTGGTTTTTCCGGCTGATCCCATAAGCTGGAAGGACCTGTTTTTTTGTTTTTTCCTCAAAAACAGATGCTCTGGGCCTGGTAGAAGCCGGAGCGTTTTTGTTTGCCTGTTCATTCCCGTTCTGTTCCCAGGAGGACACTGCTCATCATGTATCGTCTTGAGATGACATCCTTTGAAATAGCAGCGGTCTGGTCCGTGATGGCTGTTGCCGTGCTAGGCCTGGCCTATGCCTATCTGCTGCGTGTGCAGATTTTGCGCAAGGACACCGGCACACCCAGGATGCAGGAGGTCTGGAACGCCATTCGCGAGGGAGCCGATGCCTATCTGAACACCCAGCGACGCTCCATCATCCCCATGATGGTCATCCTGACGCTGGCCCTGTTCTTCAGCGCCTGGATCGTCCCCCCGACGCCTGAGGCCCAAGAGATGTTCGGCCCGGCCGCGCGCGTGCTCATCGCCCTCGGACGCGCCGGCGCCTTTGTCATGGGCGCCACCTTTTCGATGATGGTCGGCCGCTGGGGCATGCGTATGGCCGTACAGGGCAATATCCGTGTGGCTTCGGCAGCACGGCGGTCTTACGGCGAAGCCCTTGAGGTGGCCTATCGCAGCGGTACCATCACCGGGATGCTGACCGATGGTCTGGGGCTGTTAGGCGGCACCCTCATCTTCATCGTGTTTGGAAAGGCAGCGCCCGATGTGTTGCTGGGCTTCGGCTTCGGCGGCACGCTCCTGGCCCTCTTCATGCGCGTGGGCGGCGGCATCTACACCAAGGCCGCCGATGTAGGCGCCGACCTGGTGGGCAAGGTCGAAGCCGGTTTGGAGGAAGACGATCCCCGCAATGCGGCCGTCATCGCCGATCTGGTGGGCGATAACGTCGGTGACTGCGCCGGGATGGCCGCCGACATCTTCGAATCCTACGAGGTGACCATCGTCTCGGCCTTGATCCTGGGTCTGGCCGTCATGCGTGAAGCACCCTATCCGAACGGCGCCGTCAACCTGCAATGGATCGTGTTCCCTCTGGTGGTGCGGGCTATCGGTGTCTTTAGCTCCATTATCGGCACCTACTTCGTGCGCTCGTTGGGCACCGAGCAGAACGCCATGCGTGCGATCTTTCGCGGCTATATGACCTCGGCCACCATATCCGTATTGGGCTTTCTGTTGCTGACGGTGGTCTACATGCGCTCGCCCGACAGCGGCTACACGGCCGTGGACTGGCGGCCCTTCGTGACGACCTTCGTCGGCGTGTTACTGGCCATCCTCATCGACCGTGTGACCGAGTATTTCACCAGTGCGCATCATGCCCCGGTCAAGGAAATCGCCAAAAGCACGCAATTCGGGCATGCGACCACCATCCTCTCGGGTATGGCCGAAGGGTACATGTCGAGCGTGGCCGCCATTCTGGTTATCGCCGGTGCCATCCTCGCTTCGGTCATTGTCTACGGCGAGGCAGGGTTCACCTTTATTCTCTACGGCGTGGCCATGACCGGCATTGGGATGCTCACCCTGACCGGGAACAACGTCTCCATGGATACGTTCGGCCCCATTTCGGACAATGCCAACGGCATCGGCGAGGTAGCCGAACTGGAGCCGGAAGCCCGCGCGGTGATGACGAATCTGGACGCAGTGGGCAACACGACCAAGGCCATCACGAAAGGCATCGCCATCGGTTCGGCCGTTATCGCCGCCGTATCCCTGTTCGGCTCGTTTATCACGGATACGCGGCTGGTGGATCCGAACGCCTTGCCTTTCGGCATCCGCGTGGACCAGCCGATCGTCTTCATCGGCATGTTGCTGGGCGGCGCCATCCCCCTGCTGTTCGGCGCGCTCATGGTGAAGGCCGTGGCGCGGGCCGCGGGCGGGATGGTGGCCGAAGTACGACGCCAGTTCCGCATCCCCGGCATCATGGAGTTCAAGGTCAAGCCCGATTACGCCCGTGCCGTGCAGATTTCAACCCAGGCAGCCCAGAAAGAGCTGTTGCCCCTGGGCCTCATTGCCGTTCTCAGCCCCATTGTCGTCGGCCTGTGGTTGAAGGAGGAGGCCTTGGGCGGCTTCCTGGCCGGCCTGATCCTTTCCGGTCAGTTGCTGGCCGTGTTCATGGCCAATGCCGGCGGTGCCTGGGATAACGCCAAGAAATACATCGAGGACGGCCACTACGGCGGTAAGCGCAGCCCCGCCCATGCTGCCAGCGTGACCGGCGATACCGTCGGCGATCCGCTGAAGGACACGGCCGGCCCCGCCCTCAACCCGATGATCAAGGTCATCAACCTGGTTTCCGTCATCATTGCGCCTATTGTCGTCAGCCTCAAAGGCGACAATGTCAGCGTCATCTTGTGGATCGTGGGGCTGGCCTTGCTGCTCGTGATCCTGTGGGCGGTGCGGCGCTCCAATGCCGGCGCCGATTTCGGCCTGGAGGAGCTGAGCACGCCCATGACCCAGGGCGTCCAACCGTTGGCGGCCAATCCGCACAACCCGCACCAATCCTGACAGGGCTTTGTAGCGACCCCGGCTTAGCCCTGAGACGAAGCGGGGACGAAGGCAAGCGACCGTCCCCGCTTCGTTATGCCCGGGAACGGTCGCGTCGGCATCGTTCGCCATCCCTCCCATTAGGCTGCCGTTTTCGCTTTCTTCGCCGGCCGTGATAGGATGAAGGTTATCTTTTCGGATTCAGGAGTGGTTGCTTGAGCCAGTTCTACTACGGTGGTCAGGCCGTGATCGAAGGCGTGATGATGCGCGGACGTCGCCGTCTGGCGGTAGCCGTGCGCAATCCGCAGGGGGCTATCGTTGTGCACGAAGAACCCCTGCCCCCGCGCATCTATCAGGGGCTCATCACCCGGATACCGTTTGTGCGCGGTCTGGTGCTGCTGTGGGACGCGCTGGTGTTGGGCACGCGGGCGCTGTTATGGTCGGCGGATGTGGCTGCTGCCGAAGCTGCCCCTGCCGGGGAAAACCCACCGAGTCCCTTTTCCGGCCCGATAGCCTGGGGCATGGTGGCCTTTTCGTTGGCGCTGGGCATCGGGCTTTTCTTCTTGTTGCCTGCAGCCGTGGCGAACAGCGTTGAGATCGGGCTGGGCATGAGTAAAACCCTGAGCGCTTTGCTGGAGGGGCTACTGCGGTTGGCCCTTTTCATCGCCTATATCGTCGCCATCGGTCGTCTGCCCGACATCCGCCGTGTCTTTGCCTATCACGGGGCCGAACACAAGACCATCAACGCCTATGAGGCCGGCGCGGCGCTGACGCCGGAGAGTGTGGCCCGCTTCTCCACCCTGCACACCCGGTGCGGCACCAGCTTCTTGCTGTTCGTGCTGGTCATCAGCATTCTCTTGTTTGTGCCCTTGCAATTCGATAGCTGGTATCTCCGCCTGGGCTCGCGGCTGTTGCTCATCCCGGTGGTGGCCGGGATCGCCTACGAATTCCTGCGCTTCAGCACCCGCTATCAGAAAAATCCCCTCATCCGCTTGCTGATTACACCCGGACTGGCCTTGCAAAAGCTGACCACCCGTGAACCCGAGCCGGCCATGCTCGAGGTGGCCATTGCCGCGCTGCGGCCCGTCCTGGCCGCCGATGGTCTGGAAGCCGTGGCGACGGCAGCACCTCTGTCGTCGGCCTCGCCGGGTGTGGCATCGTAACCGAGTCGCAAAGACGCTCATCGCTCGCTTTGTCCAAGGAGCCTGCCATGCCTACTCCCCTTATCATCACCGTGACCGGCGCGGCCGGTCAGATCGGCTATAGCCTGCTCTTCCGCATTGCCAACGGCGACCTCTTCGGTCCGAAACAGCCCATTATCCTCAAAATGCTGGAAATCCCGGCGGCCATGGGCGTGCTGGAAGGGGTGGCCATGGAGCTGACCGATTGCGCCTTCCCGCTCCTGCACGATATGGTCCTCACCGACGACCCTAAAGTCGCCTTCGACGGCGCCAACTGGGCCATCCTGGTGGGAGCCTTCCCGCGCAAGGCCGGTATGGACCGCAGCGATCTGCTGGGGCGCAATGCGCCCATTTTCGTCGAGCAGGGGAAGGCCATCAACAACTACGCCGCCAGCGACATTCGCGTCCTGGTCGTGGGCAATCCGGTCAATACAAATGCCCTCATCGCCATGAGCAACGCGCCCGATGTGCCTCGCGAACGTTTCACGGCCATGACCCGGCTCGACCATAACCGTGCCCTCAGCCAGCTTGCCCGTAAGACCGGCGCCAATGTGGCCGACATCTACCGGATGACCATCTGGGGCAATCACTCGAACACGATGGTGCCCGACATCAGCCACTGCCGGATCGGCCGGCGCAAGGCGTTGAACCTGGTGGGCAAACGCTGGTACAAAAAAGAATTCGTGCCCACCGTCGTCGGTCGGGGGGCGGCCGTGATCAAGGCGCGCGGGGCCTCCTCGGCGGCCTCGGCGGCCAATGCCGCCATTGACCATGTGCGCAACTGGGCGCTCGGCACCCGTAAGGGCGACTGGGTCTCGATGGCCGTACCCAGCGATGGTTCCTACGGCGCGCCGGAAGGCGTCATCTTCTCCTTCCCCTGCATCTGCCCCGGCGATGGCACGTATCAGATCGTCCAGGGTTTGAAGCTCGATCCCGAAATCCAGGCCGGGATCAAGGCTACCGGTGAGGAATTGCTGGCCGAGCGCGCCGTGGTCGCCGATCTGTTAGGCTGATGGCCGTTGACCTCCTGGACGCCGTACCTCCCGACCATCGCTCGGGCTTTGTGGCCGTGGTGGGACGGCCCAACGTGGGCAAATCCACCCTGATGAACGCCCTCCTGGGGCAAAAGCTGGCCATCGTCTCGCCCAAGCCCCAGACGACCCGCAACCGCATTCTCGGCATCCTCACTCTGGACGACCTCCAGGCCATTTTCATCGACACCCCCGGCATCCATCGCCCACGCCACAAGCTGGGCGAGTTCATGCTCGCCGAGGCCCTGAGCGCGTTGCCCGACGCCGACCTGGTGTTGTGGGTGGTGGATAGCAGCCGGTTGCCCAACGACGAAGACCGCCAGGTGGCCACGGCCGTGCGTCGAGAGACGCTGCCGGTCATCCTCGTGATGAACAAAATCGACATCACGCCGCCGGCCGTGCTGGCCGAACATGCGCCTTTGTATCGCAGCCTCTTACCAACGGTCACTGCCGAGATCGCCATCAGCGCCTTGACCGGCCAAGGCGTATCCGCCGTGGTGGAGCTGTTGCGCCACTACCTGCCGCCGGGACCTCGCTACTATCCCCCTGACCAGATGACCGACGTGCAGGAGCGCTTTCTGGCCGCCGAACTCATCCGCGAGAAAGCGCTCCTGCACCTGCGGGAGGAAGTGCCCTACGCGGTGGCCGTCGATCTCGAGGAGTTCGCCGAACGCCCCGGCGGTGTGGTCTACATCGCCGCCCGGCTTTTCGTCGAACGCCCATCCCAAAAAGGCATCCTCATCGGCCATGAGGGTAACATGCTCAAACGCATCGGCAGCGAAGCCCGCCAGGAAATCGAGCAGATGCTCGACAAACGGGTTTATCTTGACCTGCGCGTCGTGGTCAAGCCCAAATGGCGTCGCAACCCGGCCGAGTTGCGGCGGTTGGGCTACACCCGTCGGAGATGAAGGCTGTGGCACCGACATTGGCGCTGGAACAGGTCCATTGGACGGCAGGCCGGCGGGTGGCCGGTCTGGATGAGGCCGGCCGCGGGGCCTGGGCCGGGCCGGTTGTGGCGGCCGCCGTCATTCTGCCACCCCTGCCGGACCTGGCCGACCGCCTGGCAGGGGTGGACGACTCCAAACGGCTGACACCGACCCGTCGCCGGGAATGGGCAGTCCGCATTGCCGCCCTGGCTCAGGTCGGGATCGGACAGGCCGAGGTCGCCGAGATCGATGCCCTGGGCATTCTGGCCGCCACCCATCTGGCCATGGAACGGGCGCTGGCGGCGCTGCCGGAACAGCCCGATATGCTCCTGGTGGATTATCTGCCCGGGCCTTTGGGAAAGTGGCCGCAACAGCGCCTGGTGCGCGGGGAGAGCGTTTCGCTTTCCATCGCGGCGGCTTCCATCGTGGCCAAGGTCCACCGCGACCGGCTGATGGCCGAGCTGGACCGGGTCTATCCCGGCTACGGACTGGCCCGCCATAAGGGTTACGGCACGGCGGACCATCAGGCGGCGCTGGCGCGGCTGGGGCCGGCTGCCGTCCATCGTCGCTCGTGGGCGCCGCTGCGGCAACCGCGGCTGCCCCTCATGACGGCTTAGCGGAGGCCATGGCCGCAGACCGACGCCGGGGACTGGGCCGTTTGGGCGAGCGGCTGGCCGTCCAGGCGCTGGAGCAGGCCGGTATGCCCATTCTGGCCTGCAATTGGCGCTGTCCCCTGGGCGAAATCGACATCGTGGCGCAGGAAGGTGATGTGTTGGTGGTGATCGAGGTCAAGACCCGCCGGGGACGACAGGCCGGTACGCCCGAGCAGGGCGTCAGCGAGCGCAAACAGGAACGACTGTGCGCCCTGGCCCAGGCCTACAGCGAGAGCATCGGCTGGGAGGGGGCGGTGCGCATCGATGTCATCGGCATCGAACTCGATGCCCGGGGGCGTCTGCGGCGGGTGAGCCATTGGCGGGAGGCGGTGGATTGCTGGTGAAGCCCCTTGTGGTTGTTGTAGGGCCTACGGCCGTCGGCAAAACCGAGATGGCGCTGTACCTGGGGCAGGCCCTGGCCGGCGAGATCGTCTCGGCCGATTCGCGTCAGGTGTATCGGGGCATGGACATCGGCACGGCCAAGCCCACTCCGGCCGAGCAACAGCAAGTCCCCCATCATCTCATCGATATCCGCAATCCGGACGAAACCCTGTCGTTGGGCGAATACCGGCGCCTGGCCCTGGCCGCCATTGCCGCCATCCACGAGCGCGGACGCCTGCCCTTGCTCGTGGGCGGTACAGGCCAGTACGTGCGGGCCGTGGTGGAGGGCTGGCAGGTGCCGGAAGTGCCGCCGCAACCCCAACTGCGGGCCGAATTGGAGGCCCTGGCCGCACGCGAGGGCCATATGGCGGTGTTCGCCCGTTTGCAGGCCCTCGACCCGGTGAGCGCCGCCCGTATTGATCCGCGCAATCTGCGCCGTGTCATCCGCGCCCTGGAAGTGACCCTCGTCCTCGGTCGTCCTTTCAGCCAGGTCCGCAGCAAAGCGCCGCCGCCTTTTCGCATCCTCCAGATCGGCCTGACCCGCCCGCGACCGCTCCTGTACGCCCGGGCCGATGCCCGCATCGAAGCCATGTTTGCCCGCGGCTTTGTGGATGAGGTCCGGCGCCTGCTGGCCCAGGGCTATGGACCGGACCTGCCGGCCTTTTCCAGCCTGGGTTATCGGGAGGTGGCGGGCTATCTGGCAGGGTCTTACCCTCTGGAGGAGGCCAAAGCCCTCCTGCGCCGCCACACGCGGCAGTTCATCCGCCGCCAGTACAACTGGTTCGCCCTGAACGATCCGGCCATCACCTGGTTCGATCGGGAACAAACCACTCCGGCCACCATCCTGGACCGGGTGCAGGCCTGGTTAGAGACGTCCGCGTTTGGTTGAGCCTATCCGACCCAGGTCAACCCGCCGGCCGTGCTGCGCCTGGTGCGGTCTACATTCCCCGCATGCGTGCCGCATAAGCGAAGCCTGCACCGTTCCTGACCGCACGTGACAGCCCGGCCCGCGGCCCGCGAACGGCTTGCCCATCCCCTCCCTTTGTGCTATACTGAGTTAGCCTGACCCGCCGGGGCAACGACGCCTGCCACCAGCGGGTTTTTTATGGAGCACGGATGCCCCTCCTTCGCCTTCCCGGTCTTATCGATCCCCATGTTCATCTGCGTGACCCCGGTCTGACGCACAAGGAGGATCTGTTTTCCGGCACCTGCGCCGCTTTGGCGGGGGGTTTTACCGCCGTTCTTGATATGCCCAACACCTTGCCGCCTACGTGCAGCGAGGACCGTCTGGTCGCCAAAACCCGCCTGGCCGCAGCCAAAGCGGTGTGTGATGTGGGGTTCTTGGTAGGGGCAGCCAACGATGCCTCGCCGACGGCAGTAGCCTCGATCCCGCGCGCCTGTGGTCTCAAAATCTACGTCTCCGAGACCTTCGGCAGCCTGCGCATCGAGCGTCTGGAGACGCTGGCGGCTTACTTCGCCGCCTGGCGTGGGCCGGGGCCGATCGTCGTCCACGCCGAAGAGATGCTGCTGGCAGCCTGTCTGCACCTGGCCGCACGCTACCGCCAACGCCTTCATGTCGCCCATGTCAGTCTCAAAAGCGAAATCGAGCTTATCACCGCCGCGCGGCGGGAGGGCCTGGCCGTGACCTGCGAAGTGACACCTCACCATCTCTTTCTCACCGAGGCCGACCGGAGCCGGCTGGGGCCGTATGGCCATGTCAAACCGCCGCTGGCCACCGAGCGCGACCGTCAGGCCCTGTGGGACCATCTCGATGCCATTGACTGCATCGCCACCGACCACGCGCCCCATACCCGCCAGGAGAAAGAAGGTCCCAACCCGCCGCCGGGCATGCCCGGTCTGGAAACGGCCCTACCGCTCATGCTCCATGCCGTGTACGAGGGCCGGCTGACCCTGGAGGCGCTGATCGCGAAAATGCACACCAATCCGGCCCGCATCTTTCGCCTCCCGGTCTCGGCCGATACCTTCATCGAAGTGGACACCGATGCCAGGTATACCTTTCCTGCCGACGGCTGGTATACCCGGGCAGGCTGGAGTCCCTTCAGCGGGATGCCGGCGCGGGGACGTGTGCGCCGTGTGGTTTTGCGCAGCCGCGACGTGTTCCGGGACGGCCAGATCCTGGCCTCACCCGGATCGGGCTGTATCCTTAGCCCTCTCTCGGATTCCTGAGGTGGCCCCATGACCGTCTCCACCCTTTCTCCGTCCTATCCCTACCGACAACCGGCCGATCACGTCAACAACGGTTTCTTCGGCCAGGATATCCTCTCGGTCCGGCAGTTTGATCGCGAAAAACTGGCCTATATCTTCGCCGTGGCCGACGAAATGCGCACCCTGGTGCGACGGTTCGGTTCGGCCGACCTGCTGAGCGGCAAAGTGCTGGCCAATCTCTTCTACGAACCCAGCACGCGCACGGCCTCCTCGTTCATGGCCGCCATGCTGCGGCTGGGCGGTCAGGTCATTCCCATCAACGAAGTGCGCTATTCATCGGTGGCCAAAGGGGAGTCGTTACCCGATACGGTGCGCACCCTCGAATGCTATGCCGATGTCATTGTCCTGCGCCACCCGGAAGTCGGCTCCGCCCAGATCGCCGCCGATTATGCCTCCAAACCGGTCATCAATGCCGGCGACGGCATCGGTGAGCATCCCACCCAGGCCTTACTCGATCTCTACACCATCGCGCAGGAACAGGAGCGTCTTGACGGCCTCAAGGTCGCCATGGTGGGCGATCTGAAGTACGGCCGTACCGTGCACAGCCTCACCCGGCTGCTCTGCCTGTACGATACCGAGTTCTACTTCGTCTCGCCCGCCATTCTGCGCCTGCCTCCTGACATGCTCGCCGAAGTCCGGACACGCGGGCATAAGGCCGTCGAGGTGGAGGATATCCATGAGGTCATCGGCGAGGTGGATGTGCTCTACGTGACCCGGGTCCAGAAGGAGCGCTTCGCCGATTTGACCGAGTACGAACGCGTCAAAGACTATTACATCATCGAACCCCGGCTGATGGCCCAGGCCAAACCCACGGCCGTGCTGATGCATCCCTTCCCGCGCGTGGGCGAGATCGCCTACGCCGTCGATCGGGATCCCCGCGCCGCCTACTTCCGGCAAATGGAAAACGGCATGTTCATCCGCATGGCCCTGCTGGCCGCCGTCCTGGGCAAAGCCTGAAAGCCGGTCAGTACATCGTAGAGGACACGAAAATATAGAAATTGCGATTTTTTGTCTTTTATCCGCATTTTTATCCATTCTTTTGCCAATGAGGCCTGTATGACCCACAAAAAGACTCTTGCCGTCCTGACCGGGGGCGGTGACGTGCCCGGACTCAACCCCTGTATCAAACAAGTTGTCACCCGTGCCGTAGATGAAGGCTGGCGTGTGCTCGGCTTCCGCCGCGGCTGGGCCGGCCCCCTCCACTACAACCCCGATGACCCGGCGAGCTGGGGAAAATGGGTCATCGAGTTGGACAAAGCCATCGTGCGCACCATTGACCGCACCGGCGGTACCTTCCTCCACACTTCGCGCACCCATCCCAGCAATGTGAAGGTGAGCGATCTGCCCGCCTTTCTGAACCCAAACGATTTCCCCGTCAACAACAAAGGCAATCTCGATTGCACGGCCAAAATCCTGCAAACCCTGTCCGACCTGAATGTGGATGTGCTCATCCCCATCGGCGGCGATGACACCTTGAGTTACGGCGCTCGCCTTCACAATGAGGGCTTCCCCATCGTCTCCATCCCCAAAACGATGGACAACGATGTCTTCGGCACCGACTACTGCATCGGCTTCAGCACGGCGGTGACCCGCTCGGTCGAGCTGATCACAAACCTGCGCACCTCGGTCGGCTCCCACGAACGGATCGGCATCGTTGAGCTTTTCGGCCGCAATTCCGGCGAGACCTCGCTGATCAGCGCCTATTGCGCCAATGTGGACCGCGCCATCATCTCGGAGGTGCCCTTTGACGTCGAGAAACTGGCCCGGTTGCTGATGGAGGACAAACGCCAGAATCCCAGCAACTACTGCATCATGACCATTTCCGAGGGCGCCACGATGATCAAAGGGCAGGTGGTGGAATACGGCGAAGAAGATGCCTACGGCCATCGCAAGCTCGGTGGCATCGGCTTTATCACGGCCGAAGCCATCAAGCGCCTGACCGGTCAGAACATCATCTATCAACAACTGGCCTATCTGATGCGTTCGGGGCCCCCTGATGCCCTCGATCGCATCGTGGCGGCCAACTTCGGCTCGCTGGCAGTTTCCCTGGCCACCCGCGGGATCACCGGCCGTATGGTGGCGTTGCGCGAGGGCCGTTATACCCACGTCGCCGCCGATTACACCACCCGCGGGGTCAAGCGGGTCGATGTGGACGAGTTCTACGACGTAGACCAGTACCGGCCCAAGGTGGCCAATGTCGAAGGCAAGCCCATGTTCCTCTACTGAGCGGTCCTTCCCGACAACGGGCCTTCTCTCCGGGGCTCCGCAGGGCGAAGCCCCTCGTCGGCCTCCCTGGGGCCCCCAAAAGTTCCCCCGGCATGAGCAATCGTTTCCTGAGCAAACTCCACGCCCTGCTGGCCCAGGGTCGGGCACCGCTGTGCGTGGGTCTGGACCCCGATCCGGCCCGGCGCCCGGCCCGTTATGCCGACCTGGCAAGCTGGAACCGGTCCCTCATCGCCGCCACCGCCGACCTGGCCGTCTGCTATAAACCCAACCTGGCCTATTACGAAGCCCTGGGCCGGGAAGGCTATGACCTTCTAAGCCAGACCCTGGCCGCCATTCCACCGGACATCCCCGTCATCCTCGATGCCAAGCGGGCCGACATCGGCCCTACGGCGGCGGCCTATGCTCGCGCCTGTTTCGAGAGATGGGATGCCGATGCCGTCACCGTCAATCCCTACCTGGGTGGCGACGGCGTGCGGCCGTTTACCGCCTATCGGGATCGGTACGTGTTCGTCCTCTGCCATACCTCGAACCCCGGCGCCGGGGAAGTGCAACACCTGGGCCGGTGGGGCTTTCCCCTGTATCAGAGCATTGCCACCCTGGCGCCGACCTGGGGCGACGGCAACGTGGGCCTGGTGGTCGGCGCCACCCATCCCGAGGTGCTGGGCCAGGTGCGCGCCCTGGCGCCGGAGGTATGGTTCCTGGTGCCGGGGGTAGGCGCGCAGGGCGGCGACGCCGTTGTCGCCCTGCAACAGGGTTGCCGTACCGACGGCCGTGGCGTCCTGGTCAACGTCAGCCGTCATATTGCCCAGGCCGAGGATCCGCGGCACGCTGCGACCGCTCTGGTCGCCCAGATGCATAGGGTAGCGCCCCCGTCCGGACAGCAGGCCGATCCCCGCCTGCACCGGTTGGCCCTCCGGCTCCACGACCTGGGCTGCGTGCGCTTTGGTGAATTCACCCTGGCTTCCGGCCTCTCGTCGCCGGTTTACCTGGACCTGCGGCTGCTGGTATCCGACCCACCAACCCTGATGCTGGCGGCGCAGGTTTATGCCGGGCTGTTGGCCGGGCTGCGCGTGGAACGCCTGGCCGCCGTGCCCTATGCCGCTCTGCCCATCGCCACGGCCTTGAGCCTGGAAACGAATCTACCGCTGCTCTATACCCGCAAAGAGGCCAAAACTCACGGCCGGGCGCGGCGGATCGAGGGTGACTACCGGCCCGGGGAGCGGGTGGTCGTGATCGAAGACCTGGTGACAGGCGGCGGCAGTCTGCTGGAGACGGTCCACCTCCTGCGGGCGGAAGGTCTTGAGGTACGTGATGCCGTGGTCCTGGTGGACCGCGAGCAAGGCGGTCGCGAGCATCTGGCCGCGGCGGGGGTGCAACTCCACGCCGCCTACACCTTCGCGGGCCTGTTGGATATCCTCGCCGCGGCCGGCCGCATCCCGGCCGACCGGGTGGCGGCGGTCCAGACCTATCTGCGCACCACGCGGGCGACCGCCCCTGCGGCCATGGCGGGGCCTTCGACCTGAAGCGGGGGATTGGGTTGGACGTCCGGCTCACGACATCCTTCCTCCATCTGCGCCTGCCGACGCCGCTGGTGCTGGCCTCGGGCATTTGGGGGACATCGGCGGCGCTGCTCGTGCGGGCGGCGCAGGCGGGTTGCGGCGCCGTGACGAGCAAGAGCTGCGGCCCCGAACCGCGGCGAGGCCATGTCAATCCCACCTGTCTGGATTGGGGACACGGTCTCCTCAATGCCATCGGCCTCCCCAACCCCGGCGCCGAGGCCGAGGTTGCCGTTCTGGCGGCGGCCAGGGCGGCCCTGGCTCCCCTGGGCAGCGCCCTCATCGCCAGCTTCTTCGCCGATACGGTGGCGAATTTCGGCCGGGTAGCGGCAGTGCTGGCCCGGGCCGAGCCCGATCTGCTGGAAGCCAACGTCTCCTGTCCGAACGTCCATAGCGAGTTCGGCGAGCCTTTCGCCGCCCGCGCCGAGAGCGCGGCCGCGGTAACGGCGGCGATCAAAGAGGCCGTGCCCCACATCCCCCTCATCGTCAAGCTGGCGCCGGATGTGCCCGATATCGGTCGCATCGCTCAGGCCGTGGTGGCGGCCGGGGCCGATGCCATCTGCGCAATCAACACGATGCCCGGGATGATCATCGACCTGGAAAGCGGCCAGCCCATTCTGGCCAATCGTCGTGGGGGCATTTCGGGGCCGGCCCTGCTCCCCATTGCCCTGCGCTGTGTGTACGAAATCCATCAGGCCGTGCCCCACGTGCCCATCATCGGCACGGGTGGGGTGACCACGGGCGCGGATGCCGTGGCCATGCTCATGGCCGGCGCTACGGCCGTGGGCGTGGGCAGCGCCGTGTACTACCGGGGACCGGAGGCCATCACCCTCATCCGGGACGAATTGACGGCCTGGCTGCGCGACCACGGTCACACGAGCCCGGAAGCCGTGCGCGGACTGGCCCACCGCGAGCCGGTGTACGATCTCCCACCCTCGCCGCCGCCTTTTCCGGCCGTTCACGGAGCCGAGTGAGTCCTGGCCATGCTGCCTCAGGCCACGCGCATCGAGGCGGTTATCAGCGAAAACGCACGAACCAGGACCCTGGTGTTGGCTGCCCACTGGCAGGCCGAGCCGGGGCAGTTCCTGCTGGCCTGGTTGCCGCGCCATGACGAAAAGCCTTTCAGCCTGGTGGATGATGATCCGGTCACGATCACGGTGGCCGCCGTGGGGCCTTTTACACGGCTGCTCCATCGGCTGCAACCGGGGACGCGGCTATGGCTACGGGGGCCGTTGGGCCGCGGCTTCGTGCTCCGCGGGCAACGGCTGTTGCTCGTCGGGGGTGGTTATGGGGTGGCGCCTCTTTGGTTTCTCGCCCGGCGGGCCATGGCGGCCGGCGCCGCCGTGACGGCGGTGATCGGCGCCCGCACGGCGGCCGAGCTGCTGTTCGTGACCCGCCTGGCCGCGATGGGTGTGCATAGCCTGGTGACGACGGAGGACGGCAGCCTGGGTCACAAGGGCCTGGTTACCGATGTGGTCGAGCCGTTGTTGGCGGCGGGCACGGTGGACACCCTTTACGGATGCGGACCCCATGGGATGCTCGTCGCCCTGGCCCGCCTGGCCCAGCGATATGGTGTACCGGCGCAACTGTCGTGGGAGGCCTACATGCGCTGTGGGCTGGGGCTGTGCGGTTCGTGCGAGCACGAAGGCCGTCTGCTCTGTCTGGAAGGGCCGGTGTTGTCGGTCTCGCCGGAGCCGTAGAGATAAGGCCCTTTCCGTCACCTTACCACCTTGCCCCCTGAAGGGACCGGTGGCAAAATGGTGAGCTATGCTGCTATGCTTTCTTCGCGAGCAAGGCGACGTGGTGTCTTATGCTGACGGTGGCGCTGCCTAAGGGTCGTCTGGCCGAGGAGGCCCTGATCTGGCTGGAACGAGCCGGCTGGCCTTTGCCTGTGAGTGCAGACGAGCGACGTCTGATTGTGCCCAGCCGCGATCCGGGCCTGAGTTATCTGCTGGCCAAGCCGATCGATGTGCCGGTTTTTGTGGAACAGGGCGCCGCCGACATGGGCATTGCCGGTCTCGATGTCCTGCGCGAGCGCGCGGCCGATGTCTTCGAGCCTCTGCGCCTGCCTTTCGGCTACTGCCGGCTGTCGGTAGCGGCGCCGGCCGACCGGCCCCAACGGCCGTTGCGTCTGGAGATCAGCCCTCGTGTGGCCACCCGGTATCCCCGGCTGACCGATGCGTTCTTCCGGCGTCGCGGCATCTCGGCCGAGCTGATCGTCCTCAGCGGTTCGGTGGAATTAGGCCCCCTGGTCAATCTGGCCGATCTCATCGTGGACCTGGTGGAGACGGGCGAGACCCTGCGGGCCAACGGGCTGGTCGAGTTGCGGCCGATCCTGGCCTCCCAGGCCGTGCTCATCGTCAACCGGGCCAGCTATCGTCTGCACAACGAGGCGATTTCCCCCCTGATCGCCGCCATGCGCCGCGCCATCGCCCGCGCACAGGAAGGCGATGTGTTTTGACCTTCTGGACTTTTGCTGCGCTCATGCTTTTCCCCATTCTCGATCTTGCCCAGGCCCAACAGACCATCCTGCGCCGGCGGCCCTGGTCCCAGACCGAATATCCACCGGCCCTGCTCGAACGTCTGGCCACGGTGTTCGGCGAACCCTTGACGCCCGAAGCGGCCGTAGCCCGCATCCTGGATGATGTGCAGCGCCGCGGGGATGCCGCCCTGCGCGAGTGGTCGCAGCGGATTGATGGCGTGGCGCCCGCCGTGTGGCAATACCCACCGGCTGCCCAGCAAGAGGCGCTGGCGCGGCTGCCCACCGCGCTGCGCGAGGCTTTGCAGACGGCTGCCGACCGCATTGCCGCCTTCCATCGGCAACAGCCGACCCATTCCTGGCTGCACACCGATGCCCACGAAGGGCTGTTGGGGCAACTGGTCCGTCCCCTGGAGGCCGTCGGCGTCTATGTGCCGGGAGGTACGGCGCCGTTGCCCTCGTCCTTGCTCATGGCGGCGGTCATCGCCCGCGTGGCCGGAGTAGGCCGCGTGATCGCCTGCTCACCCCCGGACCGCCAGAGCGGCCGCGTGCCCGATGTCATCCTGGCCGCGGCCGCCATCGCCGGCGTCGATGAACTCTACGCCCTGGGCGGTGCGCAGGCCATTGCCGCCATGGCCTTCGGCACCGCAACCATTGCTCCCGTGGACAAAATCGTCGGTCCGGGTGGGCTGTTCGTGACCCTGGCCAAGCGCCAGGTCTTCGGCCTCGTCGGCATTGACGGTCTGCCCGGTCCGACCGAGACGATGGTCATTGCCGATGCCACGGCCGACCCGGAACGGGTAGCGGCCGATCTGTTGGCCCAGGCCGAGCATGATATCCTGGCCACGGCCATCTTGCTCACCCCCAGCCGCTCGCTGGCTGCGGCCGTCCAGGCGGCCATCGCCCGCCGCCTGGAGGCGCTGAGCCGCAGCGAGATCATCGCCACCAGCCTGGCCGGCCGCGGCGGGGCCGTGCTGACGCCCGATCTGGAGACGGCCGTGGAAACGGCCAACGCCTTTGCTCCCGAGCATCTGTGCCTGTCGGTGGCGGAGCCATGGACATGGGTGCCTAAGGTGCGCCATGCCGGAGGTGTGTTCGTGGGCGAATACAGCTTCGAGGTGCTGGGCGATTACATTGCCGGTCCCAGCCATGTCATGCCCACTGCAGGGACGGCCCGCTGGGCTTCCCCGCTCAACCGGGAGGATTTCGTCAAACGGATCAGCCTGATCGCCTTGACCCCGGCAGCGGCCGCCGAACTCGGTCCCCTGGCCGCGCGTCTGGCCCAGGCCGAAGGGCTGGATGCCCACGCCGCCGCCGTCCAGGCTCGTCTGTGAAGGGGCCTATGGATGCCTTTGACCCTCTGGCCTTGCTCCGACCCGACATCGCCGCCATGGAGGCGTACACGCCTGTGTTGCCCTTCGAGGTGCTGAGCAGGCAACTGGGTCGTCCGCCGGAGGATATCGTCAAGCTCGATGCCAATGAAAATCCCTACGGCCCTTCCCCAAGGGTGCTCGAGGCGTTGATGTCGTTTCGATGGTATCACATTTACCCCGACCCGCAGCAGGAAGCGCTCCGGCAGGCCCTGGCCGCGTATGTGGGGGTGCCGGCGGCGTTGATCCTGCCCGGCCACGGCGCCGATGAGCTGATCGACTATCTCTGCCGGCTGTTCCTGCAGCCCGGTGATAGGGTGATTGACTGTCCGCCGACTTTCGGGATGTACGGCTTCGACGCCCGCCTCAGCGGTGGGCATGTGCTCGAGGTCTGGCGCCGGGAGGATTTCAGTCTGGATGTCGAGGGCATCGCCGAGGCCGTCGCACGCGCTCGTCCCAAATTGCTGTTCCTCACCTCGCCTAACAACCCCGACGGCAGCCTCATCCCGCCGGACGTGCTGCGCCGCCTGCTTGCTTTACCCGTGGTGGTGGTCGTGGATGAGGCCTATATCGAGTTTGCCGGGCTTGAGCATTCGGTGGCGACCTGGGTGCCGCAGACGCCGAATCTGGTCGTCTTGCGCACCTTCAGCAAATGGGCCGGTCTGGCGGGGTTGCGCCTGGGCTACGGCATTTTCCCGGCTGCGATCATGGCCCAGTTGTGGAAGTTCAAACAACCCTACAATGTCAATGTGGCGGCGACGGTGGCCGGTCTGGCCAGTCTGGCCGACGTAGCCTGTCTCCAGGAGCGCGTGGCCCGGTTGATCGCCGAACGGGAGCGGCTGATCGCCGAACTGAGCCGCTTTCCCGGCCTGCAGCCGTTACCCAGTCGGGCCAATTTTGTGCTCTGCCGGGTCGCAGGGCGCCCGGCAGCCGAGTTGCATCGGCGTCTGCGCGAGCACGGGGTGCTGGTGCGCTATTATGACAAGCCCGGTCTGCGCAACTGCATCCGGGTTAGCGCCGGCCGCCCTCAGGATACCGACCGGCTTCTGACGGCGTTGGCCGCGATTTGGGAGGAAGGATAAGCATGCCCACCATCACCCGCACCACCCGCGAGACGGCTATCACCCTGCATTTCGAGCTGGAAGGCCGCGGCCGCACCCAAATCGCCACCGGCATCGGCTTTTTCGACCACATGCTCACTCTGTTTGCCGTCCACGGTCTCTTTGACCTCACGGTCCAGGCCCAGGGCGATCTCCATGTGGATGAGCATCATACGGTGGAGGATGTGGGCATCTGCCTGGGCCGGGCCATTGCCCAGGCCCTGGGCGACCGCAGCGGCATCGTGCGCACGGCGCATAGCTACGTGCCCATGGACGAGGCCCTGGCTTTCGTGGCCGTTGACCTGGGAGGCCGACCGTACTGTGTCTTCGACGCCACCTGGCATACCCCGCGCATCGGCGGCCTGGGCACGGACCTGATCGGCCACTTTTTCGAGTCGGTGGCCATCCATGCGGCCATGAACCTCCATGCCCGCGTGCTCTACGGTCGCAACGACCATCACCAGTGCGAGGCCCTCTTCAAAGCCCTGGGCCGTAGTCTGGATGCCGCCAGCCGGCCAGACCCGCGCCGGACGGGCGTGCCTTCGACCAAAGGGACGCTGACGGCTTGAGAGGCCCTTGCGGTCATCGTTTTCTGCTTCTCGTGGCTCATGCGCAGTGGCGTTGATCTGATCGAAATCCGACGTATTCAGGCCGCCCTGGACCGGCATGGACGGCGATTCTTGCAGCGCGTTTACACCGACGGCGAGATCGCCTGTTACGGCGAGCGGGTGGCCTCGTTGGCCGCGCGCTGGGCCGCCAAAGAGGCGGTGGCCAAGGCCCTGGGCCTGGGGATCGGGGTCATTCGGTGGCGCGATATCGAAATCCTCAACGGCGAGAACGGCGCGCCCGTGCTTCGGCTTCACGGCGCCGCCGCGGCCCGCGCGGCCGAATTGGGCCTGACCACCTGGTCTCTCAGCCTGTCCCATACCCACGACCTGGCCATTGCCTTCGTCGTTGCCTGCTGAGCCGGCGTCCACAGCTGGCTTTTTTTACAAGCGAGGAGATTGCTTCGCTACGCTCGCAATGACAATTTGCCACTAATTGTTCAACCATGCCCTTGCGGCTCAGTTGCCTTTCGACTATTCAGCCTCCCGCGGGTTGATCGGCTTGTGCGTCTATCGTTATCCGCAGAAACCTGCAGAAAGCTCGGCCGAAGTTGTCATGGCGAGCGGAGCGAACTGTCATGGCGAGCGGAGCGAAGCCATCCCCTCGCACGTTGGCGAGCCGAGCCGATTGTCATGGCGAGCGGAGCGAAGCCATCCCCTCGCGCGTTGGCGAGCCGAGCCGATTGTCATGGCGAGCGGA
>Ga0197142_1001426_pt1 | contig 21964 bp, 21 predicted proteins | sample GBS60_MetaG_FD_148614 | JGI IMG/M metagenome (GOLD analysis project Ga0197142, IMG submission 148614) | Sediment microbial communities from Great Boiling Springs, Gerlach, Nevada, United States - GBS 60_MetaG | ecosystem: Environmental > Aquatic > Thermal springs > Hot (42-90C) > Sediment... | reverse complement strand
TTCAACCTGCTCTGCCATCTCGCGCAGGGCAGTTTCGGGGTTGTCGGCGAGGGCCAGTGGGAGCATTTCTCGCGGTACAAGGGTCATTGTTTCCACCCATTCGTCCTGCCATTGGTCCCCCAGGCGTTGGCGCAGCAGGGCCAGCAGGCCGGCGGCGTGCTGCCGGTCCTGTTCGGCGGTGGTCGCGCGGGCGGGGGAGAAGAGGAGACCCCCTCCCCGACCCTCCCCCGACACGGGGGAGGGAGGAACCCCTCCCCGGCCCTCCCCCGACACGGGGGAGGGGGTGTAGAGGAGGAGGGGGGCGTCGGCCTGGCCTACGGTATGGCCGCAGTGGGGGCAGGTGATGTCGTGGAGGGTACCGGCGCGCAGGTGCTCCAGCAGGTCGGGGCGCTCGACTGTATCCACGATCAGCCAGACGGCGAAGTCGAAGCCGCGGCCGCAGGCAGGGCAGGTGATGGTTTCGGTTTGGGCATAGGAGATGGCGGCCATGGCCGACCTCCGCGGGTTGAACAGGGCGAGAGCCAGGGCAAAAACGCGTCCCCGCCAGTATACGCCGCCAAACCGGAAAGGGCAAACCCCTCAGGGCCTATCTTGACACCCGCCCAAGACCGCCCCTATACTCGCAGCTATGACGAGCCGTTTTCATCGGGCCCTGGCGGTGCTCATAGGCCTTCTGCTTCTCGCTCCGGTCGCTCTTATCGGACCGGGTAACGCTCCTCTGGCAGCGCAAAGCGGGACACCCCCATCGGGCCTGCCCTTTCCGGCGCGCAGCGAAGAAGAAACCGAGGCCCTGGTCCAGGCCATTCTCGCCCGTATGACTCCGGCGCAGCGGGTGGGCCAGCTTTTTCTGGTTACCTTTGTCGGCGATAACCTGGATCCCAACAGCGATATCGCCCGTCTGGTGCGTGATTGGGAGGTGGGCGGGGTGGTCCTCCTGCCTGGCAACGAAAACTTCCGCAATGAACCCGGTCCCGATCCCGAATTCAAGACCGCGGCCGCCGTGGTGCGGTTGACCAACGGTCTGCAAACCCTGGCCTTTCGCGACCTGGAGACCCCCATCGTCCTGCCCGACGGCCGGCTCAATCCCGTTATCGCCGCAGGCAACAGCATCCCCGGCCTGCCCCTGTTCATCGCCATCAACCAGGAAGGCGATGGGCCACCCTATACGGCCTTGATCAGCGGGTTCACACCCATCCCCAGCAATCTGGCCATCGGCGCTACCTGGCAACCCGAATGGGCCCGTCAGATAGGTCACGTGGTCGGCGCCGAGCTGGCCGCCGTGGGGATCAACCTGTTGCTGGGTCCCTCGCTGGACGTGCTCGACAACCCCCGCCCCGAACTCAAGGGCTATCCCGGCACCCGCACGTTCGGCGGCGATGCCTACTGGGTGGCCCAGATGGGCAAGGCCTTTATCGCCGGCGTCCATGAAGGCTCGCAGGGCCGCGTGGCAACGGTGGCCAAGCATTTCCCCGGCCAGGGCGGCAGCGATCGCCGCCCCGACCGGGAAGTGGCCACGGTGCAAAAGCCCCTGCCGGCCCTACAACAGGTCGAACTGGTGCCGTTTTACGCCGTGACGGCCGGGACAACGCCCACGGCGACGACCGATGCCCTGATGACGTCCCATGTCCGCTATAAAGGCTTCCAGGAAAACCCGCGGCAGCTCACCCCGCCCATCTCGCTGGCGCCCGAATTGCAAACCATTATGGGCGAATTTGCCGCCTGGCGGGCCGGCGGGGGTGTTCTCGTCTCGGATAGCCTGGGCGTGGGCGCGCTGAAGCGCTATTACCAGGCCTACGAACCCGACCGCTTCCCCAACCGCCGCGTGGCCCAGGAGGCCTTTCTGGCCGGCAATGACTTGCTGTTCCTGGCCCAGTTCGACCGGGATGGCATCTGGGCCCAGCAAATGGCCAACATGGAAGACACCATCGGCTACTTCCGCCAGAAATACGAGGAGGATGCGGCCTTTCGCAGCCGTGTGGATGAGGCGGTCACCCGCATCCTGCGCCTCAAGCTCAGGCTCTATCCCCAACTCGGTTGGGCAGAAACCCAACGACCCACCGATACCCTGCCGACCGTGCTCAACAAAGGAGGCGACCTGGTTGCCCAGATTGCCCGCGCCGCTATCACCCTGATCTACCCCGGCGCTACGGAGCTGGCCGACCGCCTCCCCAGCGCGCCGCTGGCCAGCGATCGGATCCTGATTTTCACCGATGACCGGCCGCTGCGCGAATGTCCGTCCTGTCCGGCCTTGCCTACGATACCCACCACGGCCTTGCAAGACATCATCTTGCGTCTTTACGGCCCGGCGGCCAGCGATCAGGTGCGCCCGGAATTCATCCACAGCGCCGGTTTTGCCGAACTGGATGCCCTCTTGCGCCAGGCCGAGGCGACGGAGCCCCTCCCATCCGAGCTCCAGCTCGGTCCGGAACGCCTGGCCGAGCTGAGCGACCTCATCCGCCGGGCCAACTGGATCGTCTTTGCCATGCAAGATGTGGATCAAGAGACCTTGCCCAGCTCGGCGGCGTTGCGTCGCTTTCTCGACCAACGGGTGGATATCCTGCGCGATAAAAACCTGGTCGTCTTTGCCTTCAATGCCCCCTACTTCCTCAGCGATACCGAGATCGGCAAGCTGACGGCCTATTACGGCCTCTACAGCAAGGTGGGACCGTTTCTGGAGACGGCCGTCCGTGTTCTGTTTCGCGAGTTGACCCCGCCCGGCAAAGCCCCTGTCAGCATTGCCGGGATCAACTACGACCTGGGACGCCAACTGGAACCCGATCCAGGTCAACGATTTCCCCTGACCCTGCTCCTGCCGGGCGCCGATGGCAACCGTTGGGAAGAGGCCAATACCACCGGCGGTACCCTCGACATCACGGTAGGCGATAGCGTGCTGGTCCGCGCCGGTCCGGTCAAAGACCGCAACGGCCATCCTGTGCCCGACGGCACCCTGGTCGAATTTCGCTTTTTCGACCCCCAGGGCGGAATTGAATTGCCACGACGTCAGGTCCCCACCGTCAACGGCCTGGCCTCGGTGCCGCTGACCATCGAACGGGCAGGCAGTTTGCAGCTCTCGGCCACGGCCGGCGACGGCGCCGGCTCCGAGGTGCTGTTGCTCACCGTCGGCGGTGAAGCCGGCGCTCTTGTCTCCACGGCCACGCCGACCGTGACCCCAACCCCTACGGCCACCCCGGAACCCACGGCTACCCCCACCCCCGAACCCACGGCCACGGCCACCCCCACGCCCACCTCGGAAACGACGCCCACCGCTCACGGGGGCGATCGCTCCAGGGGATTCCTGGGCGTCGGAGAGCGGGTCAACCTTGTCACCTTCGCCGTCGCCATCCTCGCCATTCTGGTTGCCTTTTTCCTGTACTATCTGCTGATCATGGACCGCCAGCCCACGCTCACCGAGTTGCTGCGCCATGGGTTATGGATGGCCAGTGGCGCCCTTGTCCTCTATCTGCTCTACGCCGTAGGATGGCTACCGGGTAGCGCCTTCCTGCACGAGCGTATGGGCATCGTGGGTGTCTTATTGTTGACGCTGCTGGGCAGTTTCGTCTCCGTCCTGGGCGCAACACACCTCGGCAATCGCTAGCACGCGATCCCATGGATTGTGGTATGCTTGCACCATGATGAACCCTTCTCGACCGCGGGCGATACCGCAGGAGCGCCTATGAGTATTGGCCTGGTTTCCCCACGCCTCGGTTTCTGGCAACGGTTGCGCAATCAGGCTCAAGCCCGCGTGGCCCGTGGTGGCCCGGTTGCGGAACCCGTTCCGATTTACACGGCCGCCAACGCCATCGAGGCCGATCTGGTCATTGCCCTCCTGAACAGCGAAGGCGTGCCTGCTTTCGCCACCGGTGCCATCCTCAATCAGACCTACGGGATGCTCATCGGACCCCTGGCCGAGGTGAAGATCTGGGTGCCTGCGCCCCTGGTCACCCAGGCGCGCCATCTCATTGCGACCCGACATCTCCAGACCGAGGATACCGACTGTTTGTCAAGTTCTTAATTGCTTTTTTAGCTTTTTATCATAAAGCCCGTGATCTGGATCATATAGGTGGCCCGCCGTTGTCGTTATACTCCAGATGATTGATTTGCCTTCATGCTACCGGACTTTTCCGCCACCGTACAAGGAGTCGCCCATGGCCGAAAACGTTGTCATGCAACCCCGCATCGCCGCCCGCAATCCCAACAAACAGATCAAGTTCGTCGTGGCTACCGCCGTCATCCTGGCCCTGATTGCCGTGCTCATCGTCACCACCATTCGCAGCACCGGCGCTTACTACCTGACGGTGGATGAGATTGTGGCCCAATCGAGCGACCTGGTTGGCAAAAAGGTGCGGATGTCCGGCGCCGTCGTGCAGGAGAGCGAACGTTGGGACGCCGCCAATCTGATGCTGACCTTCGATCTGGCCGGCACGGACGGCAACCGCATCCCTGTGAGCTTCCACGGCAGCCGGCCCAGCAATTTCAGTCGCGCCACCGAGGCCATTGTCGAGGGTGAGTTGCAGCCCGATGGTGTCTTTCGCGCCGATACGCTCCTGTTGAAATGCCCTTCGCGCTACGAAGAGGCGCCGGAAGTCACGGAATTCAAGGCGCTCAATTGAAGGCTCGGCGTTCTCAAGTGAAGCTTATCCGTCGGCAAGGGGACCGGGCTTGGCCGGTCCCTTTCCATTCCCAACCGCTCGTGCCCTCTATGTCCAAACGTCGTGGCAACCGCGTTGCGCTGCCTGCTATCGGGTGGTTCGGCATCCTCCTTGGGGTGTTCTGCCTTTTCCTGGCAGACTTGCCGGTTCTGTCGGCCCAGGGGCCTGACCCGAATCTACCGCGGGGGGCTGCCTATCGCGGAGCCCGCATTTTCGGCGAACGCTGTGTCCAGTGCCATGGTACGTTGGGCAAAGGCGATGGCCCCATGGCGGCGCAGGCGCCCGTGCGCATGGCCGATTTCACCGATCCCGCCTTTGCCGAAAACCGTAGCCCGGAGGCCGTTTTTGCCGTGATCAGCAACGGCCGCATCGAAAACCTGATGCCGCCCTGGAAGAACACCCTCAGTGAAAACGACATCTGGGATGTGACGGCCTTTGTCTGGAGCCTGCACCTGGGCGATCTGGACCTGAATGCCGCCGCCCTCCAGTATCAGAGCCTTTGCGCCACCTGCCACGGCGCTCAAGGCGAAGGCCGTGATCAGGCCCCGGCCCTGGCCCAGGCCCGCTGGCTGGCCGCCACCGAAGCCGAATGGCGGACGGCCGTTTCCGGCCCTTCCCATCCCGCCCTCCCTCCCTCCGATGCCGAAGCTTTACGGCAGGCCATCATCTTCGGCCGCAGTTTTAGCCTGGGCTTCAACCTGACCCAGGCGCGGGCGGAAGGCAACGGCCGTCTCAGCGTCCGTGTGCGCAACGAGACCACCGGAGCCATCCTGGCCGGAGCCGTTGTCGATCTGCTCATTTTCGAGGGTACCACCCTGATCCATCAGCGCCGGGCTACGGCCGATACCGAGGGTGTGGCCCGTTTCGAGGGGCTACCGACCGAAACCTCCTGGGCTTTTGTGGCCACGACCGTTCACAACGACATCCCCTTTGAAAGCGGGCTTCTCCAGTTCGAGCCTGCCCAGAGCAGCCTGGAAGCGGCGCTGCCGGTCTACGAACCCGGCGCCCGTCAGGAGGATGTGCGCATCACGCGCGGCCACTGGGTTATCGGCATTGAAGACATGCGCACCCTCAATGTGGGCGAGTTATACGCCTTTGTCAACACCAGCGATCGCGTCTACATGGGTGAACTCGATGCCAACGGCCACCGCATCGTGCTGGCTTTGGAATTACCTCCTGGCGCCACCAACGTCGGCGTCGAAGGCGACAGCGAAGGGATACGGTTTATCCGTCTGGGGAATCGTCTGGTGGATACCCTACCGCTCCCGCCAGGGCAACGTCAGATCTTGCTGCGCTACAGTCTGCCCGTGCAGGATGGCACCGTGGAGCTGGGGCATCCCATCGGCTATCCGGTGGACAATTTGAACTTGTTGGCTCCGGATATCGGCATCCGCGTCGAAGCAAGCGATTGGTTGCGCCGGGAACCGCTGAAAACACCGAGCGGGGATTATCTCAACTTCGTGTTGACCGATTTGCCGGCCGGCAGCGCGCCACGGGCACGCTTGAGCAATATCAGCGCCGCTCAGGTGATGGCATTCCAGACGACGACTGCGCAACAAATCATTGACTCCAACGCCCAACCCGGCCTTTCCGGCCTGCCCTGGGTGCCCATCGTTCTGGCCGTGTTCGCCATCATCCTGTTCGGCGGCGGCGCCTTCGTTTTGGCGCAACGCCAGCAGGCGCAGATGGCCCTCTTGCCCACCCTGCGCGAACAACAGAAACAGGCGCTTATCCATGCCATCGCCGAGCTCGACGACCGGTTTGAGGCCGGCGAACTCACCGAAGCCGCCTATCAGACACAACGGCGGTTGCTCAAGGCCCGGCTGATCACCCTGATGCGGGAAGAAGGTTGAGCTATGGCGCTCATCGAGATCGAGGGCCTGGAAAAGGCATTCGGACGCCATCGCGTGCTGCGTGGGATCCATCTGACCATCGAGGCGGGTTCAGCGGTCGTCCTCTTTGGCCCGAATGGCGCCGGTAAGACCACGCTGCTGCGCATTCTGGCCACGCTCAGCCGGCCTTCGGCAGGCCGTGTGCGCGTGGCCGGGGTGGAGATCCGGGCCAATCCGGAAGGCATCCGCCGCTACCTGGGTCTGGTCGGTCATATGCCGCTGCTATACGATGACCTCTCGGCCTGGGAAAACCTGCGCTTTTATGCCCGACTGTACGGGGTGGAACGCCCGGAAGCGCGCATTCAGGAGTTGTTGGAACGGGTGGGCCTGTGGCCGCGACGCAAGGACCTGGTGCGCACCTTTTCGCGCGGGATGATGCAACGCCTGGCGATTGCTCGCGCCCTCGTGCACAATCCGCCTATCCTGTTACTCGACGAACCCGATACCGGTCTGGACCCCCAGGCGGCCGAGATGATGACGACCCTGCTGCGGGAGGTGGGAGGCCACGCCCGCACCGTGCTCATGACCACCCATCATCTCGAACGCGGTCTGGCCCTGGCCGACCGCGTGCTCATCCTCGCCGGTGGCAGGCTCGTCTTTGATGCCGAGGCCGCGGCGGTTTCCTACAACGACCTGCGGCCCCTCTACGATCGCTACGTGGCAGGAGGGGTATGAAGCGCTATTTGCAGGTCATCGCGGCCGTATGGTGGAAGGATGTGCGCGTCGAGTTGCGCAGCAAAGACATCTTCACCGGCATGGCCGTGTTTGCCGCCCTGGCCTTGCTCATCCTCAATTTCGCCTTCGAGTTACGGATACCCGACAAGCGCCTGGTTGTACCGGGCGTATTGTGGGTGACGGTGGCCTTTGCTTCGGTGTTGGGGCTGGGTCGCGCCTTTATCAGCGAAAAGGACCGCGGCAGCCTGGCCGGTCTGTTGCTGGCCCCTGTCGATCGGAGCGCCGTTTACTTCGGCAAGATGTTGGCTAACCTCGTGTTTCTCCTGGTGGTCGAGCTATTCGTTTTGCCGCTGATCGTGCTTTTTTTTAATGTGACCCTTATCAGCGCCCCCTTGCTGCTGGTGGTAGCGCTGGGTACAATAGGGCTTGCCGTAGTAGGCACCATTTTCTCGGCCCTAACGGTCAATACCCGGGCCCGCGAGGTGCTTTTGCCCATTTTGTTGTTTCCGATTATCTTACCGGTTCTTGTCGGTGGCATCCGTATGACCATAGGTTTACTCGAAGGTGAGCCATTGAGTAAACTCGGAAATTGGATGCAATTGCTGATTATCTTCGATATTCTTTATCTGGTTATCGCTTTTCTGACATTCGACTACGTTGTTGAAGAATAATCTGTCCGGAGAAGAGCCTATGATGTCTCGTCGTATCCTCACCGTCCTCAACCTGGCGGCCGCCGCGGCCATGGTCGGCGCCATCTACATGGCGCTGGTGCAGGCTCCTGCGGCCATCAATCTGACCGAGACCGACCGCTGGGCGCAGCGGATCATCTACTTTCATGTGCCCACGGCCTGGCTGAGCATGCTGGCCTTTTTCGTCACCTTCGTCGCCGCCATCCTCTACCTGGTGCGGTCGCAACCGCGCTGGGACATGCTGGCGCGCTGTTCGGCCGAATTGGGTGTGGCCTTTACCATAGCCGCCACGGCCAGCGGTTCGATCTGGGCCAAACCGGCCTGGAACACCTGGTGGACCTGGGACCCACGCTTGACGACCTATACCATTGTGTTGTTGCTCTACATCGCCTATTTCATGCTGCGGGGGGCCATCGAAGAGCCGGAACGGCGGGCGCGGTTCGCCTCGGTGTACAGCATTTTCGCCTTCGTCAGCGTCCCCATCACCTTCATGTCTATCCGTTGGTGGAACACGATCCATCCCGTCATCCTCGATCCGAACGAGGATTTCGGTCTGGGTCCGGGCATGACGGTGGCTTTTGTGTTCTGTATTCTGGCTTTTACCCTGCTTTACATCGCCCTGCTGGCCAATCGGCTTCGGCTTGAGTACACCATCGAACGGGTGGCCGCCCTGCGGGCGCGATTGTTGACCTGATCCCCCGGCGCCAACGGAGGTTTTGGATCATGCCTTATCTGGTTGCTGCTTATGTCGTTATCTGGCTGATCATTTTCGTCTTCATCCTGACCATGAACCGGCGCCTCAGCGCCCTCGACGACGAATTGACGGCGCTGGAGGAGGCGCTCACGCGCCAGGAAACACGCTGAAGCTCTCAGGTAAGCCATCTCGGCTTGCCCACGTCTAACAGACAGTAACGGTTGGCGAAACCATCTCTGCGGAGGTTGCTTTGACAACGATTCGTGCTCGTACAACCTTTTTCCATGCCCTGGCGCTTGTTTTCGGCTTTGCCGCCGTTTTCACGCTCCTGGGGGCCTCGGTCGGGCTTTTGGGCAGTTATCTGCTCTACGACGTCCTTCCCCTTATTGTGCGCGTGGGCGCCGTCTTGCTGTTTGTGTTTGCCCTGCGCGTGACCCATCTCGAGCTGAAGGTCTGGCAATGGGCCTTGGTGGCGTTGGCGGCGGGTGCGCTTACCTATCGGCTGTCGCTGTTCGAGGCCGGCGAGGCGGCACGGATCGCCGGTGGGGTGCTCGTCGGTTTGATCGTGCTGGCAGCCGCCGATTGGGACCGGGCAGCGCTGGCCGTGCTGACGCTGGTCATTGCCGGTCTGAGTTGGTTGACCAGCGATCTCCTCGCCAATCCGGCCCTACGCCTGGGGGAAACCCTACTCGTAGGGTTGGTTGTGTATGGACTCTACCGGACCGACGTTTTTGAGCGAGAGCTGCGGCTGGGCAGCGTCGGGGAGCCACGGCAGGGAGCTTCGTATGCCCGGAGTGCGCTGGTGGGCGTCATTTTTGCCGCCGGTTGGACGCCATGCGTGGGGCCCATCCTGGCCGGCATCCTCCTGTTGGCCTCCCAGACCCAAACGGTAGGACAGGGCGCCTTGCTGTTGGCGACCTATTCGCTGGGTTTGGGCATCCCCTTCCTCCTGGCCGGTGCACTCTTTTCGCGGCTTTTGGTCTATTTGCCCCGTTTTTACCGCTTTTTGCCGGCTATGGGGGTACTCAGCGGCATCTTTCTGTTCTTGATCGGTGTGCTCATGTTCACCGATAGCCTGGCGCAACTGGCCGGTCTGGGTACCTTCTTCAACATTGAGTCGGGTCTGGCTCCTGCTTCGGTGACGGAAATCACCCTCTTTCTGGCCTTTGTGGCCGGGGTGATTTCGTTCCTTTCGCCGTGTGTGCTGCCGCTGGTGCCGGCCTACCTGGGCTATCTAAGCGGCGCGGCCCTGAGCAACCGCCCCGAAACGAACCGAACCCCCTCCACACCATCGGTAGCCGTTGAACAGGCTTGAACGTTCGCAGCGTATGAAACGACGCCATCAGGCATGGCTATTGCTGGCCTTGGGCCTTCTCATCGGGGGCGTAACCCTCGTCCTGACCTGGCAAGAGCAAAAACGCGCGGCCTTACCGGCCTCGGCCCTGGTGGCCGAAGCCGGGGTCTATCCCGTGGCCAGCCTGTTTGCGGTGCATAATGCCGCCGCCCAACCCGATGCCGGGCATCCGGCCCCCGATTTCGTTATCCATCTGCCCGATGGTGCCTCCACCTCGCTGGCAGCCTATCGAGGGCAACCGGTTGTCATCAATTTTTGGGCAACCTGGTGTCCGCCCTGCCGGGAAGAAATGCCGGAGCTGGCCAGGGCCTATGAGCGCTATCGCGATCGAGGCCTGGTGGTTTTGGCCATCAACGACGCCGAAGCCCATGACCGGGTAGCGGCTTTCCTGCAGGAATCCGGCCTGAGCCTGCCCGTGATCATTGACCCCCAGGGCGAGGTCATGCGGGCCTATAAAACGAATGCCCTGCCCTCGACGTTCTTCATCGACCGCCGCGGCATCGTGCGGGTGCGCTGGATCGGCGTCCTCACCCCCGAGATTTTGGAGCAACACCTGCGTACCATCCTATGAGGCGAATGACCCTGTACACGCGGCCGGGATGTCATCTGTGCGAAGAGGCCGAAGGCCTGTTGGCTGCGCTGGCCGCCGATTTCGGCTGGGAGATCAACGAGCGCGATATCACAACCGATCCGATGCTGTGGGAGCGCTTTCGGTATCGGGTCCCGGTCGTGGCCGTAGACGATACGGTGCTGTTGTATCCTCCCATCACAAGCGAACGTCTCCTGGCCGCCCTGGCCGAGGGAAGCCGATGAAGCAGGAAGAACTGGAAGGCGAACGCATATCCATCTCGACCGGTATGACCGAGGCTCTGGTAGTGGCCAGCCGCCGCATGGTGGCGTTCATCGGTCGGCATTGGCTGGGACTGCTCAATCTCGTGTTCTTGCTCTATGTGGGGTTGCCTTTTCTGGCACCGGTGTTCATGCGCTTAGGGGCCACGACGCCGGCGCGGGTCATCTATACGATTTACCTGCCTTTCTGCCATCAGTTGCCGGAGCGGTCCTATTTCCTTTTCGGCAGGTCGCCGACCTATAGCCTGGAGGAACTCCAGGCCGACGGCGTGGCTCTAGGGAACCTCTTCCAACGGCGTTGGTACGTTGGCGACGAAGAACACGGCTACAAGGTGGCCCTGTGTGAGCGCGACCTGGCCATCTACGGCAGCATGCTCCTCGTCGGGCTCCTGTTGGCCGTGCGGCGATGGCGCCTGCCGCGCTTGCGGTTGTTCTGGTATGTAGTGATTGCCATTGTCCCCATTGGCCTGGACGGCGGCACCCAGCTTATCGGCCTGCGCGAGAGCACCTGGTGGCTGCGCACCGTGACCGGCGCGCTCTTCGGCGCCGGGACGTTGTGGTTTGTTTATCCCTATCTGAGCGAGGCCTTCGCGGCCGAATCGAAACAGAGTTGACAAGAGAAAGACCTGTCCGACCTCGAGCGGGTGGGCAGGTGGGGAACGGCGCTGCGTCGGGCCCGCAGGCGTTTTGACGGATCCCAAGGGGCTCTGTCGAACCCTTACCGGTTTGGTGCGGTCCTCCGGTCTTGCTACAATGGGCGCTCGTTATGTCCTCATTGCCGCGTGCCTTCGGTCTGCATTCAGCCGAGCTTCTGGGTCCGGCAGCGCTCATCGTGGCCGCCGCCGCCGCCATCGCCTTCCTGCCCCTGCTTCCGGCGACGGTGCTGGTGCTGGCGGCCGGTGGCGGTGTGCTGCTGTTGCGCCGACCGGTGCTCGGCCTCTATGCCCTGGCCTTGTCCATTCCGGCAGGTCCTTTGTTGCGTCTGCCCCTGAGCGTGGGGGCCGTCGGCATCACCGATTTGCTCATCGCCGCCACGGCCATTGCCTGGTTTCTGCGCCGGATGTCGCATCTGACGCGTCCGCAGCCGGCTCCCCTGCTCGGTCTGTTTATACCTTTCGGATACGCCCTGCTCCTTTCGACCCTGGCCGCTTCTTCGTTGGAAGAAGCGCTGCCGGAGCTGATCAAATGGGCCGAGGTCATCGTGGTCTACGTCCTGGCTGCGCAACTCCTCGGTCCTCGCCATCGCCTGCCCCTGGCCGTGACCCTGATCGTGGCTGCCGTGGGCGAAAGCCTGGTGGGGCTGCGGCAATTCTTCTTCCGCATCGGCCCCGAAGCCTATCGTCTCGGTCCGTTTCTGCGCAGCTACGGTACCTTTGGCCAGCCCAACCCCTTTGCCGGCTATGTGGGCCTGGCCCTGCCCCTGGCGCTGGCCCTGGCGCTGGGCATCTTCGGCGAGGGCCGTCGTCAGAACGTCGGGTCACGAGCCGTCCTGTGGGCAGCGGCGGCAGGCCTCCTGGTTGCGGCCTCTGTCATCGGCGCCGGCATGGTCACGAGCTGGTCGCGGGGGGCCTGGCTGGGTATGGTCGCCTCGACGCTGGTGGTCCTCCTGCTGAGTTCGGCCACAGGCCGGGTCCTGATCGGCCTCGGCGCCGTCCTGCTGTTCGTGCTTTGGCCGTTCCTGCCGCCGGCGCTCATGGCCCGCTTCCAGGATATCCTCACCTACTTCGGCACCTGGAATGTCCGCGGGGTACCGGTTACCGATGCCAATTTCGCCGTTCTGGAGCGTGTGGCGCACTGGCAGGCTGCCTGGGCGATGCTCGCCGATCATCTCTGGCTGGGTATCGGTATCGGCAACTGGAACGTCATCTATCCTGAATACGCCATCAGTCCCTGGTTTGACCCCCTTGGTCATGCCCATAATGTCCTCTTCCATGTCGCTGCCGAGGCCGGCCTCGTCGGCGCCCTGGGCTATCTGTGGTTCTGGTTGGGCAGTGTGGTCATGGCCGTCCTGGTCCTCAGGCGACAGAAAGGCCGGAACCGGGCCCTGGCCATCGGCGTCTGTGGTCTGCTCGTCCATTTGTCCGTTCACAACCAGTTCGACAACCTGTTCGTCCAGGGCATCCAACTGGTCGTGGCTCTGGCCCTGGCCCTGTTGGCCCCGGCCGCTCCCCCTCCTTTTCGTCCCGTTGCTTTACCTGTCATGCCTGCCCATGTCCGTCCCGGTCGTGACCGCTCATAAGCTTTTCGCCCGGCTTAGCGCCATCCTCCCCATCCCCACCAAAGAGCTCGAACGTTTTGTCAAATTTGCCATTGTGGGCGCGTTCGGCGCCGTTGTAGACTTCAGCGTGCTCAATCTCCTGGCCGTGGGCCTGGACTGGCCCAATCTGCTGGCCAACGCCGTCTCCTTCAGTTGCGCCGTCATCAGCAACTTCACCTGGAATCGGCTGTGGACCTATCCCGAAAGCCGCCAGATCCGCAAACGCAAACAACTCCCCCGTTTCGCCCTGGTGAGCGTCATCGGTTTGGGCATCAATTCGGTGGTGCTCTACCTGGTCGACCGGTTTCTGATCCACCGCGGTTTGAGCGAGATACCCGCCCTCAACATCGCCAAAGCCGTGGCCATCCTGGTGGTGCTCTTTTGGAACTTCGGTGTCAATCGGCTGTGGACCTACCGCCATGTAGTCTGAACCCGGACGACATCACAGGTGGGCGCCATGCATATCGCCGTTGACTACACCCCGGCCGCCCTCCAGGGAGGCGGCATCGGTCGCTACACGCGCGAGTTGATCAAAGCGCTGGTGACGTTGCTGGCCCCTGACGAACGCGTGACGTTGCTCTACCCGCGCGAGCGCGGCCCTTTCGAACCGGCCTCCCCCTGGCCCCCGGCGGTGACCTGGCGACGGCTTCCCCTACCCGACCGCTGGCAGACCATCCTCTGGCATCGGCTCCGCCTGCCGCTGGCGGTCGACTGGTTGACGGGGCCGTTCGACCTTTTCCATGCGCCCAACTTTCTGCTGCCGCCCGTCCGCCACGGCAAGACCGTCCTCACCATCCACGACCTGGCCTTTCTGATCCACCCCGAATATGCCTATCCGGCCTTGCAGCGCTTTCTGGCCGCGGCCGTGCCGCGGGCGCTGGCCCGCGCCGACCACATCCTGGCCGACTCCGAAGCCACCCGCCAGGATGCCATCCGGCTTTTCGGGCTTTCCCCCGAACGCATCAGCGTGATCGGCGCCGGGGTTGAACCGCGCTTTCGCCCCCTGGATCGGCAGACGCTCCGTCCGGTGGCCGTCCGCTACGGCCTGGATGCTTTTCCTTTTGCCCTCACCGTGGGCACCCTGGAGCCGCGTAAAAACACAGACGGCCTCATCCGTGCCTTCGCCACAGCCCGCCGCGCCGCCGGTTTTCCTCACCATCTCGTCATTGCCGGCGGTAAAGGGTGGCTATACGAAAAGATCTTCGCCGAAGCCGCACGCCAACAGGCCGAGACCTTTGTCCATTTCCTCGGCTTTGTCCCCGATGCCGACCTCCCCGCCCTGTACAACCTGGCCGACCTCTTTGTCTACCCCAGCCATTACGAAGGCTTCGGCTTGCCTGTGCTGGAGGCCATGGCCTGCGGCACGCCCGTGCTCTGTACCGACACCAGCAGCCTGCCCGAAATCGCCGGACACGCCGCCTGGCTGGTGCCCACCGGCGATGATGAAGCCCTCACCGCTGCCCTGATCCACCTGCTCACCGAGCCCGAGCGGCGCCGGGAACTGGGCCGCCGCGGCCCACCCCACGCCGCCCGTTGGACCTGGGACCAGGCCGCCCAACGTCTGCTGGCCGTGTATCGCTCGCTGTTATCGTCAACACCCATTTGAGCCCTTCTGAGCTTATAACCCGCCCATCCGTGCTCCCCTTCCGCAACCCTCCCCGACGAAACACCCTGGCCGGGCTGAGCCTTGCCGTAGGACTGCTCTGCACGGCCCTGGGTTATTGGGGCGCCTGGTTGCCCCATCCGGCGGCAGCGCTCGCCATCCTGGGCATCGATCTGGCCGAGTACGTCAAGTTCGTGCCGGAGGTCCGTAGCGGATCCATCGCCATCCGCCGCGAGGTCTTCTACCATCCCCTTATCACCCTGGCCCTGGGCCTGATCGTCCTCGGCACCCTGCGCGCGGCCAACCTGCCGCGCGGGTTACGGGTGGGACTGGTGCTCCTGGCCGTGCCGGTTGCCCTGTCCATGTTACCGCCGGCCTGGACTCCCGCCTCGCTGCGCACCCCTGAGTTCCGCCCACAGACGACGGTCATGCTCTTGCTGCTGGCCGTTGTTCCTCTGGCCCCCTGGCTCCATCGCTATGTGCCCGACCCGGTCCGTGGCCTCGTGCTGCTGGTCCTGGCCATGCTGCCGATTCCGGCCATCGGTGGTTTCCTGCGCCTGCTGCCGGCCCTGGAGCGGCTGTATAACCGCCCTCTGCAACCGGGAGCAGCCGTCTATCTGACAGGAGCGGGAGCGGCCCTGCTGGCCGTGGCCGGGCTGCTTTTGTTGTTGGGGTGGTGGTCGTCCGACCTCAAGGCGAGGGATCGGTCCAGGGCCACAACGTCGCCTCCTCCGGAAGCCGGGCATACACCTGGTCCCGCCGGATTCCGTGCGGCAACGGACCCACCGTCTGCAGCTTGATTTCGGCGACCTCCCGGGCGAACCACGCACAGCGGGCGAGGGCATGGCCGTCGAGAAGCGCCGTCAGAAAACCGGCCCAAAAGGAATCGCCGGCGCCGGTGGCATCGGCAATGGCCACCGACCGCGCCGGCAGGTGCCCCAAGAGATGACCGTCCAGCGAAACCAGGGCGCCGTTGCGACCCATCGTCAACACCACCAGCCGCGCTCCCCAGGCGTGAAAGCGGGCGATGTAAGCGGTCGGCGACAGGTCAGGACCGAACAACCGGTGGGCATCATCCAAGGAAGGTTTGGTCAGCGTGGCGAAGCGATAGAACTCGGCCAGGACCTGTCGGGCCTCTTCGTGGTTGGGCCAGATGAGCGGACTGTAGTTGGGGTCCAGGGAGACGAGTTTGCCGTAGGCCTGGGCCAGAGTCAAGGCCCGGCGGACGGCCGAACGACAGGGCTCGCGCGAGAGGGCAAAGGTCGAGGCATGTACAATCCGCGCCCGCGCTATGGCCTCTTCCGAGACCTCCTCCGGTTGCAACCGGTAGTCGCCGTCGCGAAATGCCTCGAAGTCGGGCGTGCCGGTGCTGCGGGCGATGAAGATGATCGTGGTACGAACGCGAGGGTCCATTTGCAGGTAATCGGTGATGACGCCGTAGCGTTGCAGCTCGGCCTGGATGAACTGCCCGAAACCCCCGCTCCCCGTTTTGGCGATGATGGCCCCGCGGCCGCCCAATTTGGCCACATAGACGGCGATGTTGGTCGGCGAGCCCCCCAAATAGCGCCGAAACGTCTCGGCCTCGCGCAAATGCCTCGCCGGCTCTTGGGAAATCATGTCAATGACGACCTCGCCGATGGCCAGGACGTCGATATCACCGGCAGGAATGGGCAGGCTCATGTTTCCAGGTACACGCGGGCGAGAGCCTCGAGGGTCAGCGGATAGCGGTCGGGAAAGCGGAAATAAGGGGCAATAGGCTCCCGACGGCGGGTTTGGGCCCGCGCGATGGCCTCCAGATAACCCGCGGCCGTCCGTTGCCAGGTATAGCGTTCGTGCACGCGACGCATCCCGGCCTCCTGATAGAACTGCCAGCGCGCCGGGTCGGCCAGCACCTCCAGCAAGCCGCGCGCGATATCGGCCGGATCGGCCGGGTCCACCAACACCCCGTAAGCCGTGCCCGTCGCCGCATCGTAGAGGCTCTCGCCGGGCCCGCCGTTGCGGGTGACGACGCCCGGTAGACCGGCAGCGATGGCTTCCAGCGGCGCCAGGCCGAACGGCTCGTAGAGCGCGGTGAGGGCAAAAACCGAACGGCGCCGGGCCAGATAGCGATAGGCAGCGGCCAATTCCTGCTGACTGTTGAGCGGAAAGGCGCTCACCTTGCCCCACAGGTGATGAGCCTCGATCAGGGCCACGACGGCGTCCAGGATGGCCCGTTCCTCGCCCCGCCCCTGGCTGCGATCCCGCAGGGGGTCGGTCAGGCCACGCACGACGATAACGAGGTTGGCCATTGCCTGCAGGGCCGGGTTTTCGGCAAAAGCCCGGACGAGACCGATGTGGTTCTTCTTGGCATCCAGCCGACTGGAGCAGACAATGGCCGGCAGATGGCGGCGTTCCGGGGCCACGTCCCGGGCCAGCATCTGTTCGACATGGGTCTGTACGGCCTCTTCCCGGTCGTGGCGGGCATCGGCGGCGAAAATGCGCAGGTTGACCCCCGGTGGCACCACGGCAAAGCGGGTGTCATCGGTCGGATCGATGGCCCCCCGGTAGGCGGGATGGCCGTATTGCTCCCTCTGCTCCTGTCGGGTGCTGACGATAACGACCCCGGCCCGATTCATGGCGATGCGTTCGGCGGCAATGCGTTGGGCAAAATGGAAACGCGCGTCCAGCTCGGCCAGATTCGCTGCCGTCGGTCCGAGCTTATCGAGCTTTTGCGCGCCCAGAGAATGGCCGGTAAAGGTGAACGGAATGCCGATGTCATCCTCGATGAGGGCGCCGCTCAGGCCGCCATCGGCATAATGGGTGGTGATGGCGTCGGGGAAACGGCCTTCGTGCCGGTAAAAGGCCACGATATTGGGCACCCATTCCGGTCCCAGATAAGGCCAGAGTTGTTCTTTGGCCAGAAAGGTCGGCGGTCCACAGGGGATGCGCACAATACGCACCCGTTCGACGCCCGGATAGGCATCGAGAGGCGCGGCGAATTCGGGCCAATCCGGGTCTATGATCTGGCGCGTGATGATATCCACCCGATGTCCCAATCCGGCCATGGCAATGGCCACTTCCTTGACGTAGACCAGTTGCCCTCCGAAATCGGGATGGGCCGTCCAGTAGCTATCCTGGGGATCAAAATTCCCTTGCGGATTCAGAAAAGCGATGTGCATGGCAGGTCCTTGCCCTCAAGTAGGGAGGGTCAGCCCATGGCTCAGGGCGGGATAGAGACGGCGAAAGCGCTGGTAGAGGGCCTCATACCGCTCGACATGAGCCGGATTGGGCTCGATAACGGTCGGCCGATAGCGCACGAGGGCGGCCACAGCCGTCGGCAGGTCGGGCCACCATCCGATCCCAACCCCCGCCAGCAACGCCGCGCCCCGGGCAGCGGCCTCTTCGGTAGCCGCTACGAACACCGGCCGTTTGCCGATATCGGCCAGCAGGTGCAACCAGAGCGGATGCCGGGTGCCGCCGCCGGAGGCAATCAGCCGCTCGACCCGAACCCCACAGGCCAGCATCAGGTCCAGACCCTGACGCAGCGCCAGGACGACGCCCTCCATGACGGCCCGGATGAGGTGATCCCGGGTGTGGCGCAGGGTCAGGCCGATAAAGGCCCCGGTCGCCCGGGGGTCCATATGGGGAGTCCGTTCGCCGGCCAGGTGGGGCAGGAAGAAAAGCCCTTCGGCACCGGGTGGGATCGCGGCGGCCCGATCGGCCAGCGTCGGATAGTCGGTGCCGGGGAACAGGTTATCGCGCAGCCAACGCAGCGCCAGACCGGCGGCCAGGATGGCGGCCATCAGGTACCAGGTATCGGGAACCACGTGGCAGTAGCAGTGCAAACGCAACTGCGCATCGTAAGTCGGCTGGGTGAGCGGGGCCAGGAGCTGCCCCCCGGTGCCGATGGTGGCCGACAGCTCGCCCGGCCGCAGGATGCCGTTGCCCACGGCCTGACAGGCCTGGTCACCGCCGCCGTAGACAACGGGGATACCCGGGCGCAATCCCAGGGCCTGGGCTGCCTCAAGCCGTAACCCGCCGGCCACATGATGGGACGGGGCTACCTGCGGCCATAGCCGGGGGTCGAGGTCGAGATAGCGCAGCAGCGGCCAGCACCACGCCCTTGCCGCCGGATCAAAACCGCCGGTAGCACAGGCATCGCTCGGCTCGGTCCCCCGTTCGCCGGTCAGCCACAGACGCAGGTAGTCTTTGGGCAGCAGGATCCAGGCCGTCCGCGCGGCGACATCGGGTTCGTGCCGGCGCAGCCACAGCCAGGAAACGAGCTGAAACCCGGTGGCCAGGGGATTGCGGGTCCACGCGCTCAGCTGCTTGCGTCCAACCCGACGATAGACCTGGGCCACCTGCTCGGCGCTGCGCCGATCAGGCCAGATGATGGCCGGCCTGAGGGGGCGGTCATCGGCATCCACACATACCAGGCCGTGCATCTGACCGGACAGGCCGATGGCCGCAATGGCCTCGCCACTCACTCCGGCCTGGGCCAAAGCCTGGCGCATGGTGGTACGGCTCGCCTCGACCCACAGCGCCGGGTCCTGTTCGGCCGCCTCCGGTGTCGGCGTGGCGATAGGATATTCCCGCAGGGCCATACCGCGGACACGGCCCTCCTCGTCGATCAAGACCGTTTTGAGGCCGGAAGTTCCCAGGTCAATCCCGGCAAGGAGCATTAGCCTTTGATAGAACCGGCAAGCAAGCCGCGCACGAAGTAGCGCTGGAGGGAGAAGAAAACGGTCAGCGGGAGGACCATCGTGACAAAGGCGCCGGCCGTAAGCAGGTGCCAGTCGTTGCCGCGTGAGCCGATGATGTTGGCCAGCCGCTGGGTGACGACTTCGAACTGGGGATTACCGCCCAGGAAAATGAGGGCCACCAGGTAGTCGTTCCATACCCAGAGGAACTGGAAGATGGCGAAGGAAGCCAGAGCCGGCACCGAAAGGGGCAAGATCAGCCGCACAAAGACGACGAAGTGAGAGGCGCCGTCGATGAAGGCGGATTCCAGGGTCTCGCGCGGGAGGGCGGCGATGTAATTGAAGAGGAGATACGTGGCCAGCGGCAGGCCAAAGCCTGTGTGCGCCAGCCAGATGGCCAGATAGGTGCCGTTGAGATTGAGTTTGGCGTAGTCCCGCAAGAGGGGCACCAGGGCGATCTGCAACGGCACCACAAGCAAGGCCACGACCATGATGAAGAAGAAGCGACGGCCGCTGAAGTTCATCCAGGCAAAGCCGTAGGCCGCAAAGGCAGCGATCAAAATGGGGATCACGGTGGAGGGCACGGCCACGGCCAGACTGTTGAAGAAGGCGCCGGAGAAGTCGTCGCCGGGAATGACTTCGACCGTGCCGTCCGGCCGCTTGTATTCGAAGTCTTTGCCTCCCAGGACCTGTTCGTAGTTGTCCAGAGTGAACTTCCAGTTCACGGTCCACACCCGTTCCTGGACCTCGATGTTGCCCAAACGACGGTTGCCTATCCATTGCAAGCGCTCACGGCCGTCCGGGGTCATCACGCCGTTGCGCAGTTCCTCAAAGGTAGCCGACACGCCCTCGACTTCCATCACCCCGGTCGGATCGAGGCCCAGGTCGCGCGGGTTGATGACGCGCGTCACCCGCCATTCGCGATGGGGGAAGACCGTCCACCAGCCCGTGCGTTGAATGTCCAGACGATCACGGAACGAGGAGATAAACAGGCCCATGGTGGGAATGACCCACAACAGGACCAGGATAAGAAGCATGCCGTTGACCAGCAAAGCCGAGAAAAAGCGCTGACGTCGTGTACCCATCAGGAAAACCCCTTTTGTTCACGGATCCGGCGCAGATTGTAAATCATGACCGGAATGACGGCGATGAGCAAGATGATGGCGATGGCCGACCCGTAACCGGCATTGCGGGCAATGAAGGACTGGCGGTAGAACTGGGTGGCGATCACCTCGGTGCCGAATTGCCCGCCCGTCATCACCCAGACGACATCGAAAATCTTGAGGGTGAAGATGACGATGGTCGTGGTCACGGTAATGACGGTACCGCTGATGTAGGGCAACATGATGCGGAAAAAGACCTGGATTTCATTGGCGCCGTCCACCCGCGCTGCCTCTAAAAGTTCGTCGGGGATGCCCTTAAGCGCAGCCGAGAACAGGACCATGGCAAAACCGGCCTGGAGCCACACGACGATGATCACGAGGAAGAGGTTGTTCCAGGGCGCAATGCCGGTATGAGCGGGCCAGGCCTGAGGCTGACCGCCCAAAGCCACGACGACGGCATTGAGCAAGCCGATCTGCGGCGCCGTCGGCGGCCTGACTTCGTAGATGAAGTTCCAAATCACACCGGCGCCGACAAAGGAAATGGCCATCGGCAGGAAAATGAACGATTTGGCCACGCGCTCAAAACGACTGCGGTCGGCCAGGACGGCCACCAATAAACCGAACACGACCGTCAAGGGCACGCCGAACAGGATCCAGAAGAAGAGGTTATTCCGGAAGGCCTCACGCATCAACCGGTCGGTAAAAACGGCGACGTAGTTGGAAAGGCCTACCCAGTGGGGTGCCAGCGTCGCCAGGAACTCTCCCGGTGCCGTGAAGAGCTTGAGCCAGGGGACGGACGGCGGCCCATCGCGGCCGAAGAGGCTGATCCAAAAGGTGCGGATGGTGGGCAGAGCCAGGTACCAGGTGAGAATGGCCATGGCCGGCCCTACGAAGACAAACGGCAACAGTCGGGCCCGCCAGGTATCGCTGAGATGTTCCACCAGCCAGTTGAAAAGCCAGAAAAGCAGGGCCACACCGCCCACACCCCAGAGGATCGCCACCAATGTAATCACCCACTTGGGGGCATTACCGGCCCGGAGGAACACAAACCCGGCGTAGAGCACGGCAAAAGCCAGGAACGGAATGGCCACCACGACGATGAGACGCACGATAAAGGTCAGGATACGCGCCCCCAAACCGCGTGGGCCTTCCGCCGGTTTGAGCAGGAGTTCCACGGTTGTTTCCTCCTTGGGTTGGTCAGGGTGGCAACGAGCAACCGACCATCAACTCGGGCAGCAGGCACCGCGGGTAAACATGAACGGCCCCTGGATGCCGGTATGGCGAGGGTCGGGTCTACTCGTTGCCCAAACAGTGCATGGCGTCTCCAAACGACACAATGGGAACGGATGGGGCCGTTGCCGTAACAACGGCCCCATCCGGATGAACATCCGGTTAGCGTCGCGGCCAGGAGGCATCGATTTCGCGGAGGACGGTATCGAGGCTGGCAGCGCCGGAGACCCAGTCGGTCATGCCCTTCCAGAAGGAACCGGCGCCCACCTCACCCGGCATCAGGTCCGAAC
>Ga0197142_1001425_pt1 | contig 21969 bp, 16 predicted proteins | sample GBS60_MetaG_FD_148614 | JGI IMG/M metagenome (GOLD analysis project Ga0197142, IMG submission 148614) | Sediment microbial communities from Great Boiling Springs, Gerlach, Nevada, United States - GBS 60_MetaG | ecosystem: Environmental > Aquatic > Thermal springs > Hot (42-90C) > Sediment... | reverse complement strand
CAAGCACTTAGAACCCCATTAGCGAGGAAGATGGATATATTTAGGCGGGCATTGGAGATGATAGCTGAAAATTATGAATTCATAACTCTTGAACAGTGGGCAAGGAAGTTAACAAATGAATGAATACTTCTGGAATGCAAACCCATGTGGTGGAATTTGGACAAATTATAAGTCGTATTTTGAATGGATTAAACACACAGAGCCATATGCATTTGAAATCATCAACCATTATGACTGGGCGGGCAAGCATGTGCTTGATGTTGGCTGTGGTCAGGGTGCGGTTCTAAATTATTTAGCTCAGTTTGGAACAACCATGTTTGGTATTGACTTGTCTTTTTTTTCATTACAACGTTCCGCAATGGGTGCATATGAGCTTGGATATTCCGGTAATGTGCATCTAGCTCTTGGCGACGCAGAGACTCTACCAATTCGTAATTGTTGCTTCGATGTAGTGATATCGTTTGGTGTACTTCATCATACGCTTAATACTCAGAAGGGGATTAATGAGATATGGAGAGTTTTAAAACCTGGTGGTTTAGCGATTGTAATGCTTTATCGAACAGGAAATCCAAAATGGTGGATGACAAAAGTGATACGCCGGATCTCGAAGCTAATTGACTTAATAAGTCGTAAGCCGAATACCATTGTTCGGTGGTTGGAACGTTGCATCAAGTATGAGAATGATGTGCGTGGTACAGCTCTTTATGAGTTGTTTGGATGTCCGATACTAAAAGCATATTCAAACAAACAGGCTCAGGATATGTTTAACCTTTTTTCAGAGGTGTTTATTTCCAATCATCAGCCGGGCTTTCGTCGCATGGTAGATATCATTCCACTATTGAGACCCTTTGAGTCATATTTATCTCAATTTGATCAAAAAGTCGCCAACCTTTGGGGTTTTTATCAAGTTATTGAAGCAAAGAAGTAATCCTGTGAGTGAAAAATGATTCCACGCTTTATGCCATATCTGGATAGGGAAGAGTTGCTGGTTATCTTAGACCGAAATAAGTTTGCTGTATCACGCTTTGAAGAAGAATTTTCTTGTCTGTTTGAGGCTAAATATGCTGTTGCGTTCCCTTATGGTCGAAGCGCTTTGTGGGCTTTATTTAAAGCGCTTGGTATCGAAAATGCCGAAGTGATCATCCCTGCCTATACTTGTGTTGTGGTAGCGCATGCAGTTGTTCTTAGTGGTAATATACCACGTTTTGTGGACATTACTCTCCGTGATTTCAACATGAACTTAAGTCAGATAGAGTCGGCTCTTAACCAACGGACACGAGCTATTATTGCAACTCACTTGTTTGGTTACCCATTGAATGTTGATTTGCTTCAAGAGATTGTGAAGTTTGCAGAACAGCGATGGGGAAACAAGATTTGGGTTATTCAAGATTGCGCTCATGCATTCGGTGCACGATGGAATGGAAAATTAGTTTGTAACTACGGTGATGCAGCTCTTTTTGGCTTAAATATTAGCAAGTTAATCACATCAGTGTTTGGTGGAATGATTACTACAAATGATTCTGAGTTATATAGTAAGCTACGGGGTTTTCGAGATAAGCATTTTGAACAACCTAATATATCCAAGGGTTTACGTCGTTTTCTCTACTTATTGATGGTTTATTTTGCATTTGACCGACGCGTTTATGGGTTAATCAATTTATTGGAAGAAAAAACGCCATTTCTGAATCGGTTGACTAAGGCGTACCACCTTGATGAGAGAATTCACTTTCCACCTGACTATATGGAACAAATGACTGAATTAGAGGCGAAAGTCGGTTTGGTTCAACTGAGAAAGTATTCGGAAATCATCGATCGTCGTTTAGCGCATGCTCAATATTATGATAAACACCTTCGCAATGTCCCTGGACTTCAACTACCACCTCTAGTTGAAGGAGCTACCTATTCTCATTATGTAGTGCTTGTTAATAATCGTCAAATACTAATTAAGGAATTGCTGCGTCGCGGCATACAATTAGGTAATCTAATTCAGTATAGTATTCCTCATATGACGGCCTATGCTAAATACGCTAGGGATCAATCTTTTGCTAACTCATATATCTGTAGCCGTAGTGCCGTTAATTTGCCAGTGTATGCGAGCTTAGAGGATACGCTACGTGCACGAGTTGTTGAATCTCTACGAGTTACTGCCGCAATATTGGGTACCGATTAGATTTAATTTGTTGATTATCAAGTCACGAAATGGGTGCCGGTTATATTGCAATACTTCAGGCACGTCTAGATTATCTCACAAAACTAGCAGAAATTCATTATAAATCTTTACCCGATGACTTTTTGCCTTCACTTGGTCTAGACTTTCTTGAACGAGTATATTACCCCGAGGCTATAAAGTCAGAATTTGCTGTCACTCTAGTTGCTCTTGATAGAGGATATCCGGTGGGCTTTGTTACGGTTTCCCATAATAGTAGATGCTTCATGCGGTATATCCTTACTAATAAATTAGCTATTTTGGTATTTTTTGTTATACGTGCGACTTTACGCAATTTTCGATATTTGACTAAGTTCGTAGAAGTGGCATGGTTTCTTCTATTGAGCAAACCGGATCCAATCGAAGCGGAAATTGTCTTTATTGCCGTAGATGAAGCTTACCGTGGTCAGGGGGTGGGTAAGAAGTTAGTAACCGCAGCGATAGATTATCTGCGGGAGAAAGGGTGTAATAATTGTCGTACAAAGACACTTGCGCACAATCTCGGTGTAATTAGGTTCTATGAAGGCATGGGCTGGTACGTGCGTGATTCGTATCGCTTTATCGGCCGCGAATATGTTACGATTGTAAGTCCACCGTTTATGCATTATTGACATTCAGAAGTATCAGGTTTGACGGACTACCGGTCCTTATATACTGCAATTATTATTCTTTTAATCAAGTCCCCATTAAGTTAGGGAATAACTGTGAAGGATATTGATCCTGATCTTAAGTGTTCGCCCACTAATCTTCCATTGGGCTGGAGGGAGATTGGATTATTCTGCCTCTTTGGAATTCATGCAGGGCTATACTTACTACCAAGGTTACCCGTTACGATCTGGCGATTAATTCAAGTGTTTAAGCCGATCGGATATGGTATCCAGGACAAAGACTTCTTTGCCTTTGGTCAACGAGATGTAGCCTTTCGCTCTTGGTATTGTAAGATTTCAAGAGAGCAGCGCAAAGTAGGAAGATTCGGTTTTGTGTGGGATGATGGCTTCGGACTGTCGATGAACTCAAGATTCTACAACAACTGGCTAACCTATATTCTGTACGGTTGGCTTGGCACTAAATATTATACATTAGGCAGTATTCTAGCATATTTGGCGGCTACACTCATTTTATACATATTTATGGGGGATTGGCAGTTAGGTTTGTTGCTAACTGTCTTATTGCTAGGCAGTCCTTTGTTCTTAGGTATCCAAATCCATCTTGGAAAGCCAGAAATTTTGTGGTGGTTTCTTATGTTACCGATGCTAGTGTCTTCCTATCTGGGCAACTGGCTTGTGGCAGGGCTTATTTTGTCATTGGCGGCATTAGCAAATTTTTCAGTTGCATTTCTCAGTGGTATTTCACTGGTTATCCTATGGATTCTATGCTTCCCTGGCTGGAATAGTCTAGCTCACCTATTATTAGGCATGTTCCCGGGATTACTAAAGACAGCAATTCGAATGATGCCCTTATTCCGCAGTAATTTTTGGGGCTCGCTACTGCATGAGCAGTTAGATGCCGTTAACATAAATAAAAAGAGGTTTGTATTACGCATTATATCTCCGTTCTTGCTTTATTATTGTGGTTTCTATGTTGTTGCATTATTGATGATTACCATATTCAATCTTGACCAATCAAATTTCGTTTTATTTGGCTTTGGAATGATAGCCTTGCTGGTTTATTGGGCGGGTCAAACATTGATTTACCTGTTCGATCCGCAGTCTGGCTGGATGTGGCATATGTCCATATTGATAAGCTTACTAGCTATAATGCCTTCATGGGTTGGGATTGTAGGATTTACAATCTTTATTTACATCCATCCTAGATTTAGTGGTTGTCCAATGCCGAGTTCTACATTGGAAGCCTCCGGCTCGAAAAGGGATCGGTTAGACAAGATAATACGGTTTACGTTATCCGATCTTAGTCCTTTCCCTTACTTAGAACCTGTTTCAAAACGAGCTCTAACTGAACCAATTATCCATTTCTTTCAGCATGTTCCGCATCGAGCTCGTATACTCATGGAGGCCTTTTCTGATACTAGGGACTTAGGTGGGTTTCGATCGTTTCTACAGATATGCGAAGAAGTGCTACCTTTGCGGCAGATAGAATTATTGCCTGATGAGTATGTTCGAATTAGCGATATGCAGTTTTATAAGTATATTCTTGCTGCTTTCAATTCAGATACATCAATCCACGGTCTTCTAGAGATTATGCATACAGTTGGTGCTGCTTTTGCACTTGCTCACTCTACAGACTTCGTATACAAGCTCAAGCAAGCGGAATTTACGCCCGTTGCAGTCCTTCGACCTGCCCACCTAAAAGAGCAGACACGGCGTATGTTACATATTCCAGATAGAGATCTGGTTTTGTTAGCTGCTCCACGAGAGTATTGTCCGATAACACCAAAAGTAGATTACTGCATTGAAGGCAATAAGTTATTTTGGTATGCTGAAGCTGGGAAGACATATCTTATACGTTACGGATATCATCCTAACTTCCTTGCAAAACAAGGTTCTATCAAAATTAAAATAATACCTGCTATAGCTGCACCTGGCACAAATCTTCGGTTCATGCGACTTAAGGCCGTGATGAGCGAAATATTATCCGTCGAGTTTAGAAAGAGTTGGTGCTAGGTGTTTGAGTATATTCGTCAACTAGGACGGGACTCATTGTTTTATGGCATCTTAGATGTTGCCAGTCGCTTTGTCAATGTCTTCTTAGTGCCACTTTACACGCGTGTGCTGTCGCCGGCGGATTATGGAGTAATAGATTTGATTACGACATTAATGACCGTTCTGTATGCCTTATTCTATCTAGGCTTAGACTCAGCTTTGATTTATTATTATAACCAGAGCGATGAACCGTTAGTGCGGCGGCGCGTCACTACTAATGCTGTGACTACTTGGTTGTTAGCAGTTAGCTTAGGGGCATTTGCCATAATATTATGGCGTAAACCCATTTCCGAATTAGCTGTGCCAGGGATTACCGATGCAGAACTATTGATTTGGCTTTCAGCAGTTAGCCTACCTCTGCAGGCAATTGTGAGCGCCCAAGCATTAATCCTGCGTGTGCAATTTGCTTTCAGGCGTTTTGCTTTCTTAACCGTGAGTCGAATATTGATGAATGTAGTCTTTAGCCTGTATTTAATTCTAGTTTTGCGCATGGGAATTAAGGGTGTATTACTAGCACAGATCTACTCACAACTTGCTACAGGGATCTTAGGCTTTTATGTAATGCGAAGAGAATTTGATCTTAGTTTCAATTATCGTATGGCTGTTGATATGGTGCGTTATGGAGCGCCGTTAGTGCTCCCAAATTTTACATATTGGATTATACAATACTCTGAACGTTATGCTTTACTACGCGTGACAAGTTTGTACGATATAGGTCTCTTTGCAATTGCAACGCGCTTATCCTCCCTAGTTACATTAGTTAGTAACTCAATTGATATTGCTTGGATGCCTTTCGCACTTTCAATTCAAAAAAAAGCAGATGCTCCTTATGTCTATGCTCGTGCACTCACATACTATCTCCTGGTGTCTGGTCTTTTCGGAACAAGTATAGCACTCCTTGCCCGGGAAGCACTAGTCGTATTTACGCAACCTGCGTATTATGCTGCTCATGTTTTGGTTGGTCCTCTTGTTGCAAGCCTAATGCTCCGAGGCGCATTTAATATCATTGCTATTGGGGCATTTGTGAAGAAAAAGACTTCTTTACTAGGTACTTTAGGGGTTATTTCAGCCTTGCTAAACATATTATTCCTGACTGCCTTAGTTCCTGTCATGGGCTCCATAGGGGCTGCGTTTGCAACTTTACTAACTCGCGTAATATCAATATTGATGCTTTACTTGCAAACACGAAGTATATACCCAGTTCCCTATGAATGGGATAGAGTTATGCGAATGGCGGGAGTGTTTACAATAGCAGTTTTTTGGGGGGTGGTGATATCGAAGAGTAACTTTTTGGCAAGCTTTCTAACTAAAACAATTCTGATTTACCCGTCAATAGTCATTGCCTTGTTTTTGGTCGGCGTTATAAAACGTAGCGAAGTTCATTTTGTACTAATCAGATTACGTCGATTTTTGGTGGCGCAACACAAATGAGCATCTGTAACCGGAAGACTAAGTATCAACAAGAAGTATGTGTCGACTCCAGTTTACGGTCAAATTTCAAAACTCGCTATTCCCCGTTTCTCGATAATATGACTCCACCATTAAATTTTATAGTAATATTGAACGACCATGAACGACACCACGACACCACGACACCACCTTGAAAAATTAGTTTACTCGGGGACTGCACCATGTCCCAAATAGACTCGTCCCCAAATTTTACACAAGTATCTCAGTGGTTGATTTAGGATAAAGATTTTCAAATTTTTTCAAATGGTTTCGCACTGAAATTTGAACCATGCAGCCTTTGGCTGTAGGACATCTCATGCTAAAACCGAGATGACAAAGGTCGTTGAAATGTGCGACCGCTTGCTGCGGCGCATCTAAAAGGATTGGCTAAAAATTTTAATTTCTCTTGCTATCTCAGGGATTCAGAAAGATGTGTGGAATTTTTGGTATATGGCATCATGACGGGTACCCTGTTGATTTGTTGGCTGCTCAGCAAGCGGTAAACTTGTTGCGCCACCGTGGCCCGGATGATGAAGGCTATCTTCTAATCAATACCCGAAACGGGCAGGTTGTCCGATGTGGTGGTGAGGATACGGATAACCGGTTGAGCTTACCGCGCATCGAGCAGTTTTTCGGGCAGCCTTTCGATCTGGTACTGGGACATCGGCGACTATCTATCCTGGATTTATCGCCGGCTGGACATCAGCCGATGACACGGAGAGATGGCAGATTCTGGATCGTTTATAATGGTGAAATTTACAACTATTTAGAGTTACGTTCTGAATTGCGGGATCGGGGATATGAATTCAATACGGAGACGGATACCGAGGTAATTTTGGCAGCCTATCAAGAGTGGGGGGTTGATTGCTTGAACCGTTTCAACGGCATGTGGGCCTTTGGTATATGGGACAACCAGCAGAATCAGCTCTTTCTGGCTTGCGATCGCTTTGGAATTAAGCCACTTTACTACATCAATGAAAAAGGCAGGTTTGCGTTCGCGTCTGAGATTAAGGCATTGGTAGGCAAACAAGGACGGCCATTTGAGCCGGCGGAGGGAGCCGTTTATCATTATCTGGTTGATGGATTAATGCCCAGTCCCCAAAAGGGAGAAACGTTTTTCAAGGGCATATTTGCACTTGCGCCAGGCCATTGGCTGATCATCCAGCCCAATAGTGTGTTATTGCGGCGGCGGTACTGGATTTTGTCCACGAATTCAACCGAAAATGCTTTACAGAGTGTAACAGATGTGGTTGAAGGCTTCCGTGAGTTGTTCATTGACTCTGTTCGTATTCACCTGCGCTCCGATGTACCGGTAGGCACTTGCCTGAGCGGGGGCGTGGATTCCTCGTCGATTGTGTGTGTAGTCAATCGCCTGATGACTGATAGTGGGTTTACCGCTGAACAAATCGGTCACCGACAGAGAACCTTCAGTGCAGTCTATGACACACTTGGCCCATACAATGAGCGCGTTCATATTGAGAAGGTGCTACAAGTGACGGGAGCAGAAGGGAACTTTACCTTCCCAACTGCTGAGCGACTGCAAGCGGATATTGAAAAGCTGGTCTGGCATCAGGATGAGCCATTTGGCTCTACAAGCATCTTTGCTCAGTGGTGTGTGATGTCTAAGGTGCGTGAGCGTGGGGTTAAAGTCTTGCTGGATGGTCAGGGCCCTGACGAGGTGTTGGGAGGCTATCGACCATTCGCAGTCTTTCTGGCTGATTTAATCCGCCACAAGAAAATCGGGCGCGTTGTGGCTGAAGCACGGGCTATTCGTGCTCGAACCGGTTTGTCCCTTGTTCCTCTCTTAGCCCGCGCCATGGCTTACCAGTTGCCGAAGTCATGGGTTAGGGTTATCCGACAACAGCGCAGGCTTTCAAATGCAGCGGTATTACAGTCTGATTTTGCTGGTGCTATGCGGAAAGAAGATGGCTATTCCAATGAGGAATACATTGACTTAAGTAGCCACCTGCATACTCAGGTGCAGGAGTCGAGTCTGCCTCAATTATTGCGCTATGAGGATCGAAATTCTATGGCCTTCAGCGTAGAAGCGCGCGTGCCATACCTTGACTATCGTCTAGTTCAGTTTTCTTTCAATAATGCCTCTCAGTTACGTATTTATCAGGGATGGACAAAATGGGTGTTACGGCAGGCTATGCAGGGGATTGTTCCGGATGAGATTGTGTGGCGCAGAGACAAAGTAGGGTTTGAAACCCCAGAAAGAGATTGGGTAAGGCATTGGTTGAGAGAGCAACCAGATATATTTGGCGATGATGCCCTTAGCCGTCACTATTTAAATATGCGTGCCATACGGAGAATGCTTGCGTCTCCGAAGGCGCCGGTTGACAGCAGAAAAATATGGCGGTGGATTAATCTTGAGGTCTGGTTGCGAGTTTGGTCTGTTGTGTGAATTCTACCAATATTTTCATGAAGGCTTTTTCGAGGCGGATCTTCATAACGGCAAGTGGCTTTCCAGAGACAAACCGGAGCTTAGTCCAGAGAGAAAATTTCTATGAAAATCTTAACTGTGGTTGGTGCCCGGCCTCAATTTATCAAGGCTGCTATGGTTTCACAGGCACTTAGGGAAAAAGCAATTGACGAAGTGCTTGTCCATACCGGCCAGCATTATGATGATAACATGAGCCAGATATTCTTTGAAGAGCTGGAACTACCCGAGCCTGATTTTCACCTGGGCATCGGTGGTGGTAGCCATGGGCAAAATACCGGTCGAATGATAGAAGCCCTGGAAGCTGTGATGTTGAGGGAAAGGCCGGATTGGGTGCTGGTTTATGGAGATACGGATAGTACCCTGGCAGGCGCATTGGCGGCAGTCAAGCTACACATCCCGCTTGCCCATGTTGAAGCTGGTTTACGCTCCTTCAATCGTATGATGCCGGAAGAAATCAATCGCGTGCTGACCGACCACGCAGCCGATCTCCTTTTCTCGCCAACCCAGAAGGCGGTACAGAATCTTTACCGAGAAGGTATACCGGCAGATCGAGTGTGTTGGGTTGGGGATGTCATGTACGATGCGGCGCTTTACTACGCAGAGAAAGCGGAACGGAAAAGCTGCGTCCTGGGCCGATACAGTTTGGAGGCAAAAAGCTATATTCTTGCCACGATTCATCGAGCTGAAAATACGGATGACCCAACCCGCCTGGAAGCGTTGCTCAAAGCACTTACTGAAGTCAATCTGCAGGTGCCGGTGGTGTTTCCGATCCACCCTCGAACGCTGAAGCGAGCCGAATGTTTTGGCTTTAAATCTCTTTTGGATGAACTCCTGGTGATCGAGCCCGTAGGGTATCTGGATATGATCATGTTGGAGAGAAACGCGCGTTTGATCGCAACCGATTCTGGGGGCGTTCAGAAAGAGGCGTATTTTTACCGTGTTCCCTGTGTAGTCCTGCGCAATGAAACCGAATGGGTTGAACTGGTAGAGATAGGATGGAATCGGCTGGCAAATACACACCATCAAATCCTAGAGACGCTAACCGATGGAAATCTGGCTGACTTGTCTTATCCGGGTGGAATTTTTGGAGATGGACGGGCTTCCGAAAAGATAGCCGGTTTACTGGAGGAGAAATGCGGATAGCCTATATTGCCAGGGTAGACGCTGAAAGCAAAGGGGTTCAAAACAAAATCCTCAGCCAGATTCGTGCCTGGAGCAAAATGGGATTGAATACTTTCTTATATGTTATTGGTCCGGAAGACAAACGAAGCCATTGGCATGACTCTTCGATTGATAACTTGCAAGTCGAATACTTCGTAGAAAATTATCGCGCCCCCTTGGCTAAAAGATACCTTCAAAGATCTCAATCTTATGCAGAAATACTTTCTGATCTGCTGCGAAAACAGCCGGATCTGGTATATTTGCGGTATGAATACTGTGTCCCTCCCCTATATGGTTTAATCAAGAAATTTCAAACAGTGGTTGAAATCAATACCAATGATCGAGTGGAATTTTTCATATACTCAAAACTCTACGGCATTTATAATTACCTTACCAGACATCTGATTTTATCTAACGCTTCCGGTTTTATTCTCGTGACTAACGAGTTAAAAGCAGTCATACCCAAAAACAAACCTAGTAGAGTGATTGCCAACGGGATTGATTTATCTCTATTTCCGATTGCCAGCACTCAGAATAATCAATTTCCGCGATTAATTTTTTCCGGCACAAATTTTAGCCCCAGAAATACCAATCCCTATCCTTGGCATGGGGTTGATAAAATCTTCTATCTTGCTTCGCAGCTTCCTGAATGTGACTTTACCATCGTAGGGCTTTCAAGTCCTGTCTCAGAAACCTTGCCACCAAACGTAACCGTGAACGGACTCTTGACGGGAAAAAGCTATGATGTTTTGTTTGATGGAATTGATGTAGCAATCTCCACCCTCGCATTACATAGAAAAAAAATGAATGAAGCATGTCCATTGAAAACGAGGGAATATCTGGCGCGAGGGTTACCGGTAATTATCGGTTATAAGGATACCGATTTGGTAGATGGGTTACCGTTTGTTCTTCGAATCCCGAATGAAGAAAATAATATCGTCAAGTCTGTTGCTCAAATTCGTGAATTTGCTTATTCGATGAGAGGACAACGAGTGCCCCGTGAGCTGATTGCTCATCTTGATGTGAGTGTCAAAGAGAAAGAAAGGGTGGCGTTCTTTGCATCCATTGTGGCAACATCGAGGAATGTATGATTAGTCATAGTATATGCTCCTTGAGATGGGTATTTTAGAAGGAGTGGCTAGACGGGATATGGTGTTTGGGCAACCGCTGGTGCAACGGATTGCCCAGGTGGGGTGAGGGAGATCTTATAAGACGGCAAGTGGGGGGCGTTAGTGCCATTGGGTGATTTGCCAGCACTGGCCGAAGCCATCCTGAAGGGGTTGCGAGGCGAGTTACCTGATCCAACGCCTCGCGCGGCGGATTTTGCGGTGGAAAAAATCGTTGATGAGTACTTAAGATTAATGGGTTTGGTTTAGGGATTTTGCTTGATGGTGGCGGTTTGGGAATATTTTCGAAAACCATGGTTCAGCAAGGTCGGTGTCTTGGGAATTTTATTGCTCTGCATCGGCATGGAATACAAGCCGCTTTTGGCCATCTACTATCAGCAGCTTGCCGGGCGTGAGCTTGCTCAGGTTATTCCCTCGGGTCAAAACGATTACGGCGGCTTTGCCTGCCTGCGCCCATTTATCGAAGACCTTGAGCAGCGTCAAAAGCTCAAGCGAGCGGAGGAATTTCTGACCAAATCCTCCCAAGTCATGCCCAAGCTGGCGCATACGTACTATCAGCTTGGGCGGGTCTATTGTCTTTTGGGTGATTACGAGCGCTCGATTCCTGCTTTCCAGACCTTTAGCGAAATGCGACCCAAGAATCCTCTGGCAAATTTAGAGCTGGGCTTTGCGCTGTTGCAAGTCTGTCCGCCTAATGGGAAGTGTTCGAATGGTCTTAATGCCTATGACGTCTGGCGTAATGCTGGTGTACGGGCGGAGGATTTTCTGGTTCCGGCAGCAACGGCGCGACAGAGAGAGAACTATTCGGAAAGTCTGCTTTGGTATCAAAGCGCCCAGCGGATGGGATTAGAGTTGAGAGGAACCATCCTTTACGTGAGATTTCTTCACTATCGAAAACTGGGCGATGAACAAAAAGCCAGAGAGATGCTGAAAAGGGCAGCTTATCAAGAGAAGGGTTGGATGTCTCAAGATGAGCGCATATATGCGATGTTCGAGTATGCTAATACGATGCTCTTACAGGAAGGTTATGCTGAAGCTGAGAAGTTTTACATAAAAGTATTCAAGCTAATAGAATCAGAGCAGAGATTCCAACAACTGAGGCAAACAATAATATTTCATCTGGGATCAATGTATGCCTACACAGGTCAATCCGATAAGGCCTTGCCTTTACTAAAAATCAGCATTGAGAACAATCCATCCAATTTTTACGCCTATCTTAACTACGGGATAGCTCTTTATTGGAAAAATCCTCATGAGTTAGATCCGGTCAAGAGATATTTTGACGAAGCCATTAGGGTGAGTGGAGACAGTCTAAAGGCATGGGAATCGGTGATTATTTTTTGGCGCGATCGAAACCTGTTATCCGAACAGGAAGCCTATTGCCGGCGAGCTATGGAGCAAGGGATAACCTCAATGCTTTGTCCGAGCAGGTAATTGTATATGAAATTGATTTATTTTTTATTACTGATAACTCCCGTATTACCAAAGGTTAAGGTAGTCAATAACCTATACGTGTTTCCCGGCGAGGTAGCGCTTATATTTTATGGCTTGTTCTTGTTATATAAACAGAAAATCCCATCATTTCTTATAAAATCAAAGGCAAGTAAATTCCTTTTGTGGTTTTGGGTTGTTTTGATTTTCTTTTCTATTCTAAATTTTCCTTTTTATCCGTCGCTTGGAGATTTTTTTAGAGCGATTAAGGGCCTTATCTATGTTCCGGTGATCTATATTGGGTATAGGTACCGAGAGAGGTTACCTAAAGATATGCTGTTTTATGGGACGCTAAGTGTGCTGATTAATCTGACAAATTACTTTCTAATAAAGGTGCCGCAATACGGTTTCGAGATTTGGCAGCTCGAAGCTTTATACTCCGGACTTAGTGTCTATTATCTTGATCTTGCCCAATTAACGATAAATATAATTCCTAAAGGTGCACATGGAGTTTATGGTGATTACAGTGTGCTGTTAATAGCCATAACGCTCTATCAAATTGCAAGAAAAGAAGTATCTCTGATGGCGGGATTAGGGTTGATTTTGTTATTTGCGATTTCCGTGCTTTTAACTGTCAGTAGAGGGTCACTTTTCACTTTTGTTTTCTTTTGGTTTCTCATTCTAATTTGGTACTTGCCGAGAAAGGTAAGTATGCTGAAAAGATTACTAATTTTGTTGGTTTTTATCGTAATTATTCTAGGCTTTCTTGGTGCAATTATTTTCGGTCCATACATTATGAAGCTCCCTATGATACAAAAGATAGCTTATACATTAGAGTCTTACCAGGTGCGCGGTACAGAATCCAACATTCAAATGAGGATTGGCGGATGGTTTTCGACCCTATATGCTATGGGAGATTATCCTTATCGAATCTTAATCGGTTGCGGGTACAATCTTATGTGTATTAAAGACTACATGCAAAGCGCTGCTCAACGGTACGGCATCTACACCATGATCGCGCTCCCAGAAAGTTTGATATTTCTCGCCTTTCAATTTGGTGGCATATTTGGTTTAATTTTGCTATTGCTTTTCCTAATCTCTGTGATAAAGCCATGTTTTCATTCAAATTCTCAACCCTATTTGCCGTTATTTGGCATCTATTTTCTAGCACTGTTACCAACGAATTTTTTTTCAGGAGCTTCAATAATTGCCGATCTTTTATATAGTCAAATTTTATTGGTTATAGGCTACTTACACAAATACGACTACCAAAATGCTAAAGATCTTAATAATCACCGCTAGAGCTGATTTCGGCGGCGGGCCTGAACATATCTATCAATTAATACAATATTCTAAAGATATTTCTTTTGCCGTAGCATGCCCTGAAGATTACCCTTACTGGCAACGCTATCAACAATTTTCAAATGTTAATCTAATTTCGATTCCGCATCGAAAATTTACCTGGAAAGCATTGTGGCGTCTCCTCAATATAGTTCATGAAGCTCAGATTGACCTTATTCATACGCATGGGAAAGGCGCAGGACTGTATGGACGTATGTTAAGCCTGCTCACTGGAAAACCGTGTGTTCATACGCCACATGGGATTCATGTTGGACAGTATAATTTTTTGCAGAAAAAACTATATCTGCTGTATGAAAACATTACGGGTAGATTGATTAAGAAAATTATATATGTCTCTTCTTCTGAGGGAGAAATGGCAAAGGCGTTGAAATTATGGAGAAAAGTTGACCATTGTATTATTTATAATGGTGTTGATGGAACATTTCAAAGCGAGACTAAATCACAGGTTAGAACCTCAATGCGCCAAAAGCTATTATTAGACGATCAAGCCTTTGTAGTAGCATCTATTAGCAGATTTGATTATCCAAAAAACATGTTAGAAGCCTACCGAATTGCTAAAAATTGTGAAAAGGCGATTTTTTTATGGTTGGGGGATGGGGAGGATAGAGAGAAACTGCAGAAATTGGCGCAAGTTGATGGAGCGAAAAATATCCTATTTACCGGCTTTGTTGAGAATCCGCTTGACTATCTGGCAATGAGTGATTGTTATCTCAGTACATCCCGCTGGGAGGGACTGCCTTTAGGTGTATTACAGGCAATGGCAGTGGGCCTACCGGTTATTGCCAGCGATGTCGTCGGAAATCGAGATGTGGTTGTTCACGGTGAGACGGGATTTTTGTATCCTTTAGGCGTGGTTGAGCAGGCAGCCACTTATATAAATCAAGTTCGTCAGGATCGCTTATTGTATAAAGCCCTCTCAGATAATGCAATTCAGAGGCAACGACAAAAATTCACCAGTGAGCGCATGGCAAATGAGATATACACCCAATATCAGAGCATTCTAAATCCTAGCTAAGGGTGAACTATTGCGATATACTTCTAAAAGTGAGATTTACTGCATGATTGACCGACAATTAAACTACGGCCGGGCGATCATTGCCCGGTATTTGCAACAGTCTGCCCCTTATCAAACCGTACTTGACATCGGCGCAGGCACCGGAACCGATCTCAAGGCGGCCCGTGCAGTTTTTCCAAACTGCACAGCAATTGCTATCGAAGTCTATGAGCCATATGTCAACCAACTTCAACAGGCGGGGTTTAAGGTGATCAGAGCCAACATCGAAAAAGATCAACTTCCATTAGATGATGCTTCGATCGAAGTGATAATTGCAAACCAAATTCTGGAACACACCAAAGAGGTTTTTTGGATTTTTCACGAGATCAGTCGGGTGCTATCCGTTAAAGGTCACTTAATTATCGGGGTTCCAAATTTGGCTGCGTTGCATAACCGAATTCTCCTCATGCTTGGAAGCCAACCCAGCCCTTTGAAAGTTCATTCGGCTCACGTCCGCGGCTTTACCAAAGGAGGGTTGATGACCTTTCTGAATGAGTGTTTTCCTTGCGGATATGTTCTAAAGGAATTTAGGGGAAGTAATTTTTATCCGTTTCCGCCTTTTATAGCTCAACCTCTTGCTAGAATTTTTCCTAACCTTGCCTGGGGAATATTTTTCTTGCTCCAGAAAGTTGAACCGTATCAAAAGGAATTTCTGGAATATCCGATCAACCAGAAATTAGAGACCAATTTCTGGTTAGGACAGGAAACGAATTGACAGTAACATTTTAAGGAGATTTCTAATTTGCAAGTTGCCTTTGTGCATGACTGGTTAGTTACCCGGGCGGGCAGCGAAAATGTGCTGGCTGCCATGTTAGAGCTTTTTCCAGAAGTACCGGTTTATACGCTGGTACATGACCGTCAGGCAATGACACCTTCTTTTTTAGATGGTCATCCAGTTGTTCCATCCTTTTTACAGAAGATTCCGCAGGCAAATCGCCGCTATCGGGCTTTCCTGCCGCTGATGCCTTTTGCTATCGAGAGTTTTGACCTCTCATCCTATGAACTGGTTATCAGCAGTTCTCATGCGGTTGCTAAGGGAATCGTCACCGGGCCTGACCAGTTGCACATCAGCTATGTTCACTCACCCATTCGCTATGCCTGGGATTTGCAATCTCAGTACCTGCAAGAAGCCGGGCTCAATCAAGGTCTCAAAGGGATGCTGGCGCGGCTAATATTACATTATTCGCGGCTTTGGGACGTCAGCACCGCAAATCGAGTCGATCACTTTATCGTTAATTCGCATTTTATTGCCAGGCGGGTGTGGAAAATTTATCGGCGAGATTCCACAGTCATCTATCCCCCGGTAGATGTTGACTATTTTGTGTGTCATCCTCGCAAGGAGGATTTTTATCTAACCGTTGGGCGTTTTGTGCCGTATAAGAAAATCAATCTAATTGTAGAGGCCTTTGCAAAAATTCCCCAGAAGAAACTGATCGTTATCGGCGAGGGACCTGATTTTGAGAAGATAGCTCGTATAGCCGGAAATAATGTGGAATTATTGGGGTATCAACCGAGAGAAGCCTTGCGCGACTACTTACAGCGCGCAAAGGCCTTTGTGTATGCAGCCGAGGAAGATTTTGGCATTGCGGTAGTTGAGGCGCAAGCCTGTGGTACCCCGGTGATTGCCTTCGGAAAAGGGGGCGCGCTGGAGACAATCGTCAATGAAAAAACCGGATTATTCTTTGAGGAACAATCTGTAGATAGCTTATTGGATGCAATTGCTCGCTTTGAGAAGAGAAAGGGGGAATTTTCTCCCCATGAAATCCGAAAAAATGCCGAACGCTTTTCCAAGGAACGTTTTCAGGAAGAATTTAAAACCTTTGTAAATCAAAAGTGGCAGGATTTTGAACAACGTCGAAGGGTTCCTTATCTCAAAAAGAATGGTTGATTTGTCTAAAAGGAGGGTCTGGATGCTTCAGGAACGTGTGTCTGAGGATGTCCTTGTCAGCAAAAATGCTTTGCAGGGGGTCAGGATTGCCTCTCCCCAAAAAACAATCCTTTGCCTCTTTCTCGTTGATGGAGGGGCTATTACTCTGTCCTTTGTGATGGCGGTCTTAATTCGGGATGCCTTTCAGGGATTCCTATCCCGCCAGTTGTATTTTTCGCTCTGGCCGTTGTTGTTCTTATTCCCGCTGGCGTATTATTTGAGTGGACTGTATCAGCTTGGCATCTCGGCTGCCGATGAGCTAAGGCGCCTGACCTACACGACCAGCGTAACCTTTATTGCGTTGGGCGCCATTACATTTATTTATAAGGTGGGAGTATTATATTCGCGGGGAGCCTTTCTCCTCGCCTTTGGGTTGGCGCTCCTGTTGGTGCCATTAGGCAGGGCGCTCTTGCGGGCAGGACTGGCGCGCAAACCCTGGTGGGGGGCCAGCGTGGTGATATTAGGCGCCGGCAAAACCGGCGAGCTGGTAGTAGAAAATTTATTGAAGCATCCCTCCCTGGGCTTAAAGCCGGTGGCGATCTTTGATGATAATCCGGCCACCCATGGATTGAGAATCGGTGGCATCCCCGTCCAGGGAAATGTGGAACAGGCCTTAGCTTACGCACAACAGGGAATTGAATACGCCATCGTGGCGATGCCAGGGGTTGAGCGCAGCCGCAGCCTGACCATTACCCGGCGCTTTCTGAAGTCTTTTCGGCACTTGATCTTGATCCCTGATTTATTTGGGTTTGCCAGTCTGTGGGTGCAATCCCAAGACCTGGGGGGCGTCTTAGGACTGGAGGTGCGTCAACGCTTGTTGATGCCTATTCCACAGGTGATTAAGCGGATAATGGATGTGGGGTTAATTTTACTCTGTTCGCCCTTTATCCTTATAGTGACTCTGTTGATTGCATTCCTTATTAAGCTAGATTCACCAGGGCCGGTTTTTTATGGAAGCAAGCGGCTGGGTAAAGGTGGAAAACATTTTCGGATGTGGAAATTTCGCTCGATGGTTGCAAATGCTGATCGATTGCTAGAACAGTATCTCCAACTGAATCCTCAATATCGCAAAGAATGGGAAGAAACCCATAAACTAAAAGATGACCCGCGCATTACTCGCGTGGGCAAATGGTTGCGCAAGACCAGTCTGGACGAGTTGCCTCAAATCTGGAATGTCTTAGTAGGTGAGATGAGCCTGGTGGGTCCTCGCCCGATTCCCATTTATGAAGTTGGCTTTTATGAGGAAGAGGCTCGCATTCATGGTGGCATTAATGACTTATATTGTCAAGTACGCCCTGGCATCAGTGGCTTGTGGCAAATCTCTGGACGGAACGATACGACCTATGAAGAAAGAGTTGCTTTGGATACCTATTATGTTCGCAACTGGTCACCTTGGTTGGACTTCACGATCCTGGCTAAAACCTTTGTTGTTGTTTTGGGTGGTAAAGGGGCGTATTAGTTAATTAACGAATTTACTTCTATAAATTGTCATCATCTATAGGCTGGAAACGCAAATAGCCAAAGCCCAAATCTCGTTAAGGGTTTATCATTCCACATATGATCACACCGTCTAAGTTTATAAGAAACTTACCGAACTGGTTTATCTTATTTATTGCCGCCTTGAATGGTTTACTCTATCTGTTCTTAGTTCCTCCGTGGGAGCACAATGACGAGCCAGGTAACTTCGAGTATGCCTGGCTGTTTGCAAATATGGGGGGGAAACGGGGTGAGTGGATAGGAAAAACCGATCAACAGATGCGTCGCGAGGTTGCTTCTTCAATGATGGAGCAGGGGTTCTTTGAGCGGCATCATCCAGGATATAGCCCTAGCCTAATTGTGTTTGACCAAGAGATATGGATTGGATTAAAGCAAGATCTTGGCTTGCCATTTTATTTCTGGCTTGTTTCTCTTCCACTGCGTTTGTTTCGCTATTCCGATATCGTCCTCCAGCTCTATGTGGGCCGAGGAGTCTCTTTGGTTTTATTACTCTTGACTGTTTATATTGCGATTCAAGTCAATCGCGAGTTGGAATTGTCTAAAGTATGGGGCGATAGCTTACCCCTCCTTTTTACTCTCTTTCCCTCTTTCGTTGACAAAATGACAGCCGTTAATGATGATGTTGGTGCAGTAGCTTTTTTTACTCTCTTTCTGTTGTTTTGTATTCGAATTTTGCGCAAGGGTCTCACTCTTCTCAATTGGATGGGTCTGATGGTGAGTATCGTCTTGTGCGTTTTAACCAAGCGGAATGTCTGGGTCAGCGTGCCAATTGGCGCCATAGTATTATTTTTTGCTCTATTGCCTCGTTGGAAGCTCATTCGGTGGGTTTTGTTTGGGGTGTTTCTTTTTATCCCGCTCGGAATTGTATCTCTTGACTATCGGACGCCAGCTTTCTTTTATGCTCGTTATAATCAGCATCTTACTGAAGCCATTCACTCTAGGCAGGCGATTGCTGGAGAAGGGGTTGCCTATTTGCCCATAGGAAAAAATCTTTTCTTGTATCAACCATTGTCTGAAGATAGGCGAAAATTGTTGGGCTCCCGCATTCGCGTTGGCTACTGGTTGTGGGGAAGCGGGGATGTATCTACCTCACCTATGAAAGTTATCGTCAATGGGGAGAATATCCTTGCTGGTCAACCAATTACACTTTCTAGACAACCTTTTTTGATCCAGCACACCGTTAGTTTACCCGATTCACTTGAGAAACTTGCTGTTGAAGTCAGTATTGCGGATTGGGAGGAAGCGGAAATTTTCCTTGATTGTCTCTTCTTGGTTCCAGATAACACAGATTCGTCCCAGGCTCCAATGCCAGTTGACCCGAACTGCCGCAATATTTCTTTTGGCAATTCAATTGCTGAAAATCTGATCCGCAATGGATCATTTGAACAAACTTGGCCGCGGTTACACCCGTGGCTGGAGAATTGGGTGGATGATAAATTTGCCTTTTCCATTACGAACCTGTGGTCTGTTTTAGATGTCGATGTGGGTCTACCTTATTTGCGAGCGTCTGGTAGTCATGTGTTTAATACTTTTTGGGGGCGTTTTGGCTGGGGAAGTGTCCCGTTACTTGGCAAAGATCCTTATCTTCTCTTTTGGATCTTCACCGCCATAATCCTATTTGGCAACTTATTTGCGCTTGTTCAGTCCAAAGGAAAATTTGAATGGGATTTAGGGATTGTATTCTTCGGGAGCACAGCCCTAATTATAGTTATGACCCTTTATCGCCATGGTGGCAATTGGATTGGGTACGAAGCCACCCCAAACGCGCGCTATTTGATGCCGGCTTTTTTACCATTGGGGTTATTAATTATAAATGGTTTGACTACTCTCTTCAGTACATTAAGGTTATGTAAAGGTTTTCAAAATGCTTGCTGGTTAGGAATATTAATCGTATATAATAGCTGGGCGGTGGTCTCAATTTGGAGTTACTATGTACCAAAATAAGGAGTAACGATGAAAAGGCACTTAACTAGAACAATCTTGGCGATTTTCCTTGCCTTGCTATTGGTTACGAACATCAATTCAAACCGGTCTGCGGTTATGGTATTTGCAAACCCCCAGTCAAATACCATCACAGCAGACCCTCCAGCGCAAACCCTTTATTTGCCATTGGTTTTGAAAAATTATCCTCTAGTAACGATCTTCGGCGTGGATGGTGGATCTTTGGATAAAGTTCAAGAAGCCGGATTGAGTTGGGTTCGAGGCGCCCCAGTTTATTGGGAACAGGTTGAGGCAGAAAAAGGCAAGTATAATTGGAATGACGATGGATTGAAAAGTTACCTTGCTGATGCCTCTCGGCGTAACATCCAGGTGCTTTTAATTGTGCAACGTGCTCCAACCTGGGCCAGGAAATATGCCAAAGCCTGTGGCCCGATCAAGAGCAGCGAACTAGATTCTTTTGCCAACTTTATGGCTGAGGTAGTCAAGCGCTATAGTGTGCCTCCCTATAATGTGCGCTATATCCATATTTGGAATGAACCGGACGCACCTACAGGGGTTGATGATAGCATAGGGATTGGCTGTTGGGGTGAACAAAGTTATCCCGGTGACCCATATTATGGAGGTGAGTATTTTGGCGAAATGCTCAAGAGAGTTTATCCAAAAATGAAACAGGCCAATCCTTCTGTGCAAGTATTAACTGGCTCATTATTGTTGGATTGCGATCCGCGTGGTTCGGGGGATGGATATTGCTATGATCCCGAAAATCCTGACAAATTTAAACAATGGAATTTCTTTGAAGGCATTTTGAAAAGTGGCGCAGGAAATGCCTTCGACATTGTAGCATTTAATGGCTATGCTTATTATGCACAGGGTAAAAATGCGGTATGGGCGGAAAGAAACTATCGTCGCGAATGGGCTGCTAAGGGTGGGCAGGTAGATGGAAAGTTGGATTACTTGCGTGAAAAAATGCGTATTTATGGCGTGAGCAAACCAATTATGCTCACAGAAGCTGGGATGTTCTTTGAAGGTACTGGAGAACGGGATACTACCGAAGAATATGAAAAAATAAAAGCGGATTACCTTACCTACCTTTATGCAAATACTTGGGCGCAGGGCTTGCAGGCGACAATTTGGTACTCTATGTATTACATGACTCCAAAGCTATTGGATGCTAACAACAATCCCAAACCCGCCTACAATGCCCTCAAAGCCATGACCGGTATCTTGGCTCAGGCGGATTACAAGAGCCGCGAGGACAATCCAGGCTATACCAAATTCGTTTATCACCTTGGCAATCAGGAAATCTGGCTGCTTATCCCCACCGGCGAAATCGCCGGAACGAATTATAACGTGACAACGCCGAGCAATTTTGTTAAACTGGTGGATATTTACGGCAATCAAATGCCAGACCCTGGCAGCGTGATAACGTTCAATCGCCCGACCTACGTTTTTCGGAATCGGTAGCCGAACGAGCTTTTTTGTCTGACCTGTTTTGAGGACAACACTTTTGGAAAAGTTAATCGTTATCTGAAACTCGGTTGGTCTCCTGCAAAGACGAATGGTGGCAAAGCAAAAATGACCTTCTTGCAGGAGACCTGCATTTTCATAGTGTGCAGCTTATAGAGGCAAATCTGCATTTGGACAAAGAGCGAAATGCGGCGGGAAAATATTCAGGCTGACTCGCAGCAAGATAAGGGTGCGCAAAAAA
>Ga0197142_1001424_pt1 | contig 21979 bp, 15 predicted proteins | sample GBS60_MetaG_FD_148614 | JGI IMG/M metagenome (GOLD analysis project Ga0197142, IMG submission 148614) | Sediment microbial communities from Great Boiling Springs, Gerlach, Nevada, United States - GBS 60_MetaG | ecosystem: Environmental > Aquatic > Thermal springs > Hot (42-90C) > Sediment... | reverse complement strand
CTCGTTTGGTTAGGCTGCTTTTGCGGGGGATGCCCGGCACCGGGAGAGATTACCGACGGGATCTGCCCATTGGGCCGCAACGAAGCTGTTTCCCGCGAAGTGGACTTTTTCGCGAAGATTTTTCCTAATTTTCCCAAAATCACCTCTGGGCCTTCGGTTCGCACACGCTGAAGCAGGTATAATAATCCCCCCGCTAGGAGCATCAGCCCCACACAGACGGCTACCCCCCATGCCAAAGAGCGGCGGGATTGGACCGAGGCTGTTTTCGCCGCTACTTGGGTGGTTTCTCCAGGGCAGGGAGGAGGGGTAGGACCCGCCGGGGGGGTACCTGGCAAGCCCAGGGGGAATCCTGCAAAAGAGTTAGCAGAACCACCCTGTTCGCGGGAATGCCCCTGGAATTCTGAAGTGGGCCATCCGGATGGAGATGCCGTTGCTCCTGGGGAGGACACCCCAGCAGGTTGGCCGCTCCAGGTACGCCATTCGGGTGGATAGACGGCGGCCCCAGGTTGACTCGGTGGCACCATTTGGGGCATGGTGGTGGGCCATCCGGTTGGAGAGTCGGTGGCTTCGGGAATTTCCCCTCCTGAATAGGTATAATGATACCCCCGTTGGAAAGCAACCGGAGTGCCCCTGGGGATACCTGGGGGAGGGGGCCCCTCTGCCAGGAATCCACCAGAGTGTACAGAGGATACCCCATCGGATTGGGTATATTGAGGGCCAGGGCCTGGAGAAGGAGCCGGAGGAAAAAAGTATCCTGGTGAAACTTGCTCCCCTGAAAGCATTACATGCGTTCCCGCCGTTGGAGGGGTTTTGGCCTGAGGGACTGGAGGAATTGAATCTTTGCCCCCAGAAGTAGGATATGCCCCCTTTTGGAGGGATTCGTCATAGAAGGCCTTGGCTACAGGGTCTAACAGACATATCTTTGCCGCCGTTAATTCGTCTAAAACTTGTTGCCATTCGACCAAGTATCCACCCGGACGAATCTGCCGGACTTGGTTCCGAAGGCGTTCTACCGCCTGGGAGATTTTCTCTGGATCGGGTTCCAACAGAGGCAATCCCAAAAGCTCGTAATAATTTCGGGGAGTTCGCCCTGGAGGAAATCCTAAAAAAGCAGCATACGGATTGAACGATTCTTGCACCCGTGAACTCTCCTATATTTAGGTACTAGATGCTCTTCTGAGGAAACTGTTCCCAGGCCCCTCCCCGGCGCTCCAAAAATTGCAGTAACATTTTAGCCGAATGAAGCAACTAGCCTCTCCCCTGGCGGGCTAAACCCAGTGGATCATTCGCGCGCAAGCGGGAATCCAGAAAGTATTCCAGAGTTCCCGCTTGCCCAGCAGGAACACCGTAGCAGGCACAAAACACCCTGGACTTCTGCTTCCGCGGGAATGGACACATTGCCCCCTACATTCGGCTAAAATGTTACAAATTGCAAAACCTTTTCCCTCTCAAAAGTGTCGGAATATTTTGGGAAACTTAGTTTGACTGTATCCACCGGAACCGTCCCCAACCAGTTATAGGGACTAGGGATCAACGCGCACCGCACAGATTGTGGTCGTAGGACTCGGTCGAGACCGTCAACTTAGGCACTCTGTGTAGGCGTCAGGTTTCTGGATTCCGTTTGTCAAGCCGTTTCTTTTATTGTAGCAAAACCCGGCCGCTAAAGTTCCCTCGGAAAGACAAAAAGAGCCAAGGAGGAGAAAAAACCTGCCCAAGGGGGGGACACCCCAGCGGGGATTTCGATATACTATACCAGCAGGAGGTCTGTTCGGATTTTGTAACATTTTAGTTTGAGTGTATTAATCGGAACCAGCTTTTACCAGTTGTAGGGGCTAACAATAGGGCCGAACACCACAGATTGTGGTAATTGGTGGGCCCCGTCGATACAGTAACCTGACCTGAAAGAAGATACCCTTGGAGGCACCTGCTTGTCAATTCCGCCCATTCGCCTTTCCTCTGGTAGGAGAGGTCGGGCTGGCATCAGCTTGGCTGGGTGAGGGGAAACCATCGGGCACCACGAGCTTACCGCTTCATTCATCTAAAATGTTACCGATTTTTTAGCCCGTAGGGGAGGAGTGCCGGTATGATTCGGTTTACCTGTCCCGGTTGTGGGAGCAAATTGAACGCCAAGGAGGAGATCGCCGGTCAAACCCGCAAATGTCCCAAATGCGGCACGGCGGTTACGGTACCGGCCGTTTCGGAAGGGCCCGGCGTTGCGATGTCGGAAACGGCCGAGGCTCACGCCCAGCCTGCTTCGGAGCTGCACCTGCCCACCCACCACTGGCCCGAGCGGCTCAATCGGCTCAACCGGTATTTGATCCTGGACAAAGCCCACTTAGTGGCCACCTGGGTCAACAATGGCGACGGCTGGATGGTGAAGACCAACTATGGTTTTGTCCAAGCAAGCCGGAATTTTGAACTTCTGCCTGCCCAGGGCGATTTCAAACTAGTGGAGCTGGATATGGAGCTTCGGGCGGAAGGTCTTCGGCTACGGGGCATCCTCGTCTATCAACTGGCTCGCCGCTGGGCATTGACCAACCTGGATAAAGGGGATGACCGGATTTTGAAATCGATTGTCGGCTACAGTGGCCTGAATCGAGACCAGAAATCGGTGGTGCTCAAATCCCTGAAAGAGTACTACATGCGGGACGTATGGGAACATGCCCAGGGAGTGCTGGAGTATTTAACCAATACAGATTATCATACTCCGGGTACCCTGCCGGTGGCCTAGGAGAACCGGTAGGTTCTGGAACATTTTCGCCGAATAAACAACTTGCCTCTCCTCTGGCGGGAGAGGCTGGCTGGGGCGAAGCCGAAGACGGGTGGGGGGCTGTCATTCCCGCGAAAGCGGGAATCCAGAAGGTATCTCAGAGTTCCCGCTTGCCCAGCGGGGACACCGTAGCAGGCACAAACCAGCCTGATTCCTGCTTACCCAGGAATGACACATCGTGCCTTTTCAGTCGGCTAAAATGTTACTATTTTCTGGACTGCCGCTTGCGCGGGAATGGCACCATAGGTCCACATAATTGCGAAAGTGTTCCAGGGTGCGAAATACCTTCGGTTTCGGAGGTGCCAGTAGTCCCACCACTTCCGGTTTTTTGTGGACTTATTTAGGTTCTAAGGTTTCGGATTTCCGTCTGACCAGGGCACTGCCGTCGATTTGCCTGATGGCCAAGAGGAACCGGTAACGGTTGGGGGTGCGGCTTGAAGTGTTCGGAGCGGCGATAGGTTGGCAGTTTTGTAATATTTGTAATACTTTAGCCAACTGAAGCAAATCGCCTTTCCCCTGACGGGAGAGGCCGTCAGAGCGAAGCAAAGGCGGGTGAGGGGACATAAAGAAGGCGGCAGTCCGTTTTCGCCCCTTCACCCTACCCTGTCCCGCCGGAGGAGAGGGCAAAAAGCCCTCCTCTGCCTAACTCTTAACTTTCTCGACAGCCGGGATAGAGGGGAAAGATCGGGCTTCCTCCGGCGAAATTGTTACCGCCGTCTTTATGGCGGAGGCTGGTTGTTGTGTCGGGCCGGTGGTTTTGCCAGGCCCGCTCACTCCGGCCGGCACATCCGGCGGGGGTCCAACACCTGTTGGAGTTGGTCTTCGGGCAGTACTTGGCGCTGCTGGCAGAGTTGGCGGATGGTTTTGCCCGTGCGGAAGGCTTCTTTGGCCAATTGGGCGGCCTGTTCATAGCCAATGTAGGGCACCAGTGCGGCGGCAAGTGCTAAACTTCTTTCCACCATCCCCTCACATTGCTCCCGATTGGCTTCCATACCGACCAAATACTTCCGGGCAAACAACCGGGCCGATCTGGCCAATAACCGGATGCTCTCCAGAAGAGCGTCGGCCATGACCGGCATCATCACATGGAGTTGAAATTGTCCACCGGTTGCCCCGCAAAAGGCGATCAATTGGTCGTTGCCGATTAACCGCGCGGCCGCCTGCATCACCGCCTCACAAAGCACCGGATTGACTTTGCCGGGCATGATGGAGCTGCCCGGCTGAAGTTCGGGTAGGATAATTTCGTACAGGCCGCAGCGTGGCCCAGACGCCAAAAGCCGAAGGTTGTTCGCCACGTTAAAAAGGCTGACAGCCACGCTGCGCAATTGGCCGTGGCATTCGACCAGACCGTCCCGCTGCGCCTGGGCCTCGAAATGATCGGCCGCTTCCACAAAGGGGATACCGGTCTGCTGGGCCAAAAGGGCGGTGACCCGACGTCCGAACTCCGGATGGGTATTAATCCCGGTGCCGACGGCGGTGCCGCCGATGGGCAGCTCCCAAAGGGCTTGTTCGGCCCGGCTAGTCCGCTCCAGTGCCAACTCCATTTGTCTGGCCCAACCGCCTACCTCTTGGCCGAGCCGGATGGGGGTGGCGTCGGCCAAATGGGTCCGGCCAATCTTGACAATCTCCTGCCACTGAGCAGCCTTGGCCGCCAACGCCTGCTGGCAGTCCCGTAGCGCCGGTGTCAGGTCCTGTTTGATCGCACAAGCTGCCGCCACATGAATGGCTGTCGGAAACACATCGTTGGAGCTTTGCCCCAGGTTGACATGGTCGTTGGGATGGATGGTTTTGGTCGGGCAGAAGCGATCCAGGCCTGCCAGTTCCATGGCGCGATGGGCGATGACTTCATTAGCGTTCATGTTGCTGGAGGTACCCGATCCGGTCTGAAACACATCGACCGGGAACTGGTGATCCCATTTACCCTGAGCCACCTCCCAGGCGGCAGCAATCAAGGCTTCGATCTGGCCCTCCGAAAGCGGTCGGGGCCCTGCCTGCAATCGGCCTAAATCCCGGTTGACCACCGCAGCCGCCCATTTGACGAGGCCCAAGGCACGGATCAACTCCGGCGGGATCGGCCGGCCCGAAATGGGAAAATTTTCTACCGCCCGCTGGGTCTGTGCTGCCCAATAGGCCTCGACCGGCACTTCCACCTGCCCCATCGTATCCTGCTCGATCCGAAACTGGCCCATCCTCCGATCCTTTGAAAAATCCCATTCTTTGAAAAAATGGTTGCCGTCTTTCCCTAGAATGCCGCCACCCAACCACCCAGAGACACTTCCGGAACCGGCAGTCAGATGACCGGAAATCTGGCACTCCGAACCGGTTCCCCCGCCGGGCCAACCACCTTTCGATGTTGCCCGGGCTGCAAAGCGGGATATTTGGGAAGACCGGAATTGCTATGCCGCGCACAGCGGCCAGTGCGACCAGGACCGTTGGTCACCGGGCTGGAGATTTTGAAAGACCGGAATTGATTATGCCACAGCAAGCCCTTCTGAAAAAGCCCTGTCTTTTCCGGTAAGATGGCGGCTTGGTATGGGCGTGGAAAGGCAATCAGCATGGGATCAAGCTGAAAAATCCGGTGTTTTTTCCTATTGATGTTCGCAAAACCAAGGAACATCCAAAGTGGCTGAAAACAAGGGATTTTGGCTGTCTATACGATTTATGAAGACCAATGTGGGGCTGTCCCGAAATCGGCCAATTTGGGTGTTACCCTGCAGCCGAGGCTACCCACCCAGTTGCCAAAACCCTCCCCAAATAGGGGGGTTCGATAACCTCTGGCTCCAGACTGGAACCGCTCGGATAGGGTAAAACGGATTTTCGGGACAACCTTTAAGCTCGACTTTTGCCATTTTGGGGTACCCGGCATCGGGGCAATGGCCTAACTCTTTGTGAATCTTGGATTTAGAAAAATGCATGAACAAATGCGGTATGATTTGTAACTTTCGATAACACAAAGAGTTAAGGAAATTGGCAAAAGTCGAGTTAAGAGGTCAGCAGGATGGAGGGTTTGCCGGATCAGGCCGTGTTGGCTTGTGTTCGGCCGGGGAAAACCATTTTTGGAGGATTCTGGGGCGGATAAGAGCGTCCTTTTTGAGGCCGGAAGGCGATCTTTTTGTGGGACCGGCTGCCGTCGCATCGTGGGCGGAAAGTCCCAACCTATCAGCGGCAACAAGCTTCCTGGCCAGCGTGGAGTACCAGCCGCCTTACGCCCTCGAATTCAACCCTAAGGAATACTTCCTAAGGAATACTTTTGGAGCTCTTTGTCGGGCGATGAACGTATGGCGAATTTCCCCGGCGTGCACCTCCAGCAAGTGTGTCGTCAAGCCCGGCGTGTTGCCTGCCGCTTGCGGGATCATCTCCACTTGAGCCGTGCCTTCCTCAAACACAGTGGACTCTGGACTCTTTGGATAACAGGATTGTTACTGCGTTTTGGAAAATCAATAGGAACCTCGGAAAAATCCTGAAAATATAGGGAACTAGGTGAACTTTCGACGATGCGATTGGCCTTCGAGGCGGCAGAGGGTAGCTACAACATCTTGTGTGTTAGCAGTGTCAGCAGACCAATATATAGGGTTTTCCGAACAATCTCCGGAAATACTTCTTTTTTGTACATTTCGGATTATTCAGAGGTTCCAATAGATACTCTGCTAGGGGAGAAGACCATTCCGGTGCAGGCTAAGGATCAGTCAGAACTGGCGCCGGCGCTGGCGGAACGGAGTTTGGTCCGAGCCCGGCTGAGCATAGGGCCGATGCTGTTTTCCGGAATCCCGGTGGCCTGACTGATTTCGTGGTAGGATTTTCCTTCCAGGTGGAACAAGCGGACCACCTCGGCCTCCATGCCGTCCAGTAGGCTGAGCAGACGTTGTGCCTCTTCCCGGTTGGCCAGGCGGGTTTCCGGCGGCGGCGTGGAGGCTGCCGGTTCGGAAGGCAGATTTTGGCTCAAGGTGCTCTGGCTTTGCATGGCCAACAACCGCCGAACCACAACTCGGCGAGCCACCACGGTCAGATAGGTGGCCAAACTGGCCTGCCCCCGAAAATGCCGCAGAATCGCAAAATCGTCCTTCAAGATTTGCAAAAAGACCTCGCTGCAAAGATCATCTCGGTCTTGGGCCGAAAGCCGAATGCCGCGGGCTTGGGCCGTGTGCTTAATCACATGGATGACCAGCCCCAGAAACCGGTCCACAAAGTCTTCCCAGGCCCGGGGTTTGCGCTTTAAGCAGCGTTCCAGCAGATTGCGGTCGATTTCCGACAAAGCCACGGCCTAGCTCCCCCGAGCAGGATAATTTTATACCACCCTTTTTCCACCTGCTGAGAGCCTCCAACAAGGCCCCCACTGGCCCTTCTTAAAAATGATTTTAACCCGAATCTGCCCGGAATGCAAGATAGTAAACACCTCGAAAAAAGGGAACATTTTGGCCGAAGGTGGAACTTTCTTGCCCGCCCTACTAAAACTCCTGATCCGGCAGTTTTGCCTCTCTGCGGGCCATGGAGAAGCCGGTCTGAACGAAGGGAATCCCGGAGAGGCAACCCTATGTCCTTCCCTCCGCTGGATCATTCCTGCGCAAGCAGGAATCCGGAGCCTCCTTGTGTCCGCCCTCGTATCATTCCCGCACAAGCGGGAATCCAGGATTTACGTCTCCTCCTGGCCGTCCAGAGGCCGGCTAGTGTCTGCCCGACCGGCTGAGGGGTCCTAAATAGTTCCACATCATTGCGAAAGTGGAACAAGTGTGCGAAATACCTTCGTTTTCGGGGTTGCCAGTAGTCAAACCACTTCCGGCATTTGGTGGACTTATTTAGCTTCACCTTCTCTCCCGACAGAGATATTCCCTCTCTTCTGGCGGGAGAGGGTTAGGGTGAGGGGGCAATGTGTCACTGCCTGCGAAATTCGGGATCCTGTGTTCCTTTGTGCCTGTGTTCTTGCTCCTCTGTTGCAAGCGGGAACCCCGGCAACATGGGGTTCCTAATTTTTACTGGATTCCCACTTTCGTGGGAATGACCCACCAAAGTGTCCGTCCTACGCAGGCAGGAATCTAGGCCACTGGAGTGGTCCATCGCTCGATCGGCACGATCCCCGGGATCGATCTCGAAACGTCCGCCACGAAATCTCCCACCTAGCCCGCCTAATGACATCAGCCGTGTGCGAAGCGCATCGGCTGGATACGATGGTTAACCTCCCTGTTCGTCCAAAGCAAATACCAGTTGGATGGGTTTAGCCGCTGTTGTGGTTTCCAGAGAGGCTGTTTCGTAGCCAGGCTTTATTAGCAAGGCTTCTTCCATTGCGTTTCTCAGATTCTCCGTTGAGCCGACGTGATAAAAGTGCGTAAAAGTTCTTTCCACCAATCCCTCCCAATACCGGCCAAGATGTTCATTTGTACGATACCTATTTTTCTTCCACATAGACAATGCAAAACCGCAAGGCAAGTTGCGTGCGAGCCTCGCTAATTCTGCTGCATCCTCTTCTGACCATTGCTGATAGTAATCCGTATGTCTGCCTATATATGGAGGATCAAGATAGACAAAATCATCGGCTGTAAGATTCTCAAGACATTTTCGCCAATCTCCGACACGGAATTCCCAATCCTTGCCTTGCATGATTTTTCGTATTTGAGAAATCTGATTAACTATCTTGGTCACATAAGCTTGGCGAAAACGGTCTGGTTTGCGACAAAACGGAACATTGAACTCGCCTTTGCTGTTAAAGCGGATCACTCCGTTGAAACATGACCTATTGAGGAAAATAAAGTCGAAAGGGTTTCCCGTTTTGTTGAATCGCTCTCTGACCAGATAATAATGATCTTCTCCCTTTAATAACAGTTTTTTACCTTCTGCTGTCAAGTATGCCCTTAACTTCTTCGGGAGTCAAACTCCCGTCATAAATCATTTGGTACAATCTGATGATATGAGGATTAATGTCATTAACCAAAGCACGTTCTGGCTGAAGGTTGAACAAAACAACACCAGATCCCAAAAACGGCTCTACCCATCGGCCATTTCCATTCCAACAGATGTTACTCAGAATGAATTGGACAAGCTTGGTCTTAATCCCCTGACATTTTATTGGGGGCACAATCACTTGCTTTACAGTTCGAGGCAAGCTTTGAATTATCACTTGGCCAATCCCTTGTATTTCAGATAACTACGCAAATTAGTATAAGGTGGTCGCTGGAGTTGTGCTGCCCTTGCCATATCTTTAGTCAAATAATACATCCAGTAATCATCGAAAACATCTTCCCCTAAAAATGCAAACGGTCCAGAGCCATTTATCAGTTTATCAATCTCTGTAACGGAGCCAATATTCTTGGTGTTTCCACTACCTGGCCGGTCAGACGCAATGCGATATTTCTCCTGCGCGAAGAACTGAAAGTCTCTGATTACAGATGGTATGCGCCTAAGTTCACGAAACTTATATCTTCTTCGTACGTCAATTAACTCGTCTGTTTTGGAATAAATTACCCCCAGAACAAAATGACCACTGTAAGAACCGTAAGGAAAAGTAATATTTTTGGTACTATTCCTTTCTCGGAAATACCCAGTAAAGGCCCCAAGGGTCATACCATTCACATGATTACCATCAACCCTGTAGGTGCTCTTCAGGTCGAGTGCAAAGCGATGACCGTCATCGTCCACAAAGCTTATATCTGGATAAAAGTTCTGTTGTTCTGACAACACCATTTTTAAGCCATGTTTTTCGGCAAACCGTGCCAGTTCAGGAAACAACAAAAGCTCCATAATTTTTGAGATAACTTTTGTGTCCCCCGAAATAGTGTAAATGTTCCTGGCTATATCAATAAATCCTTTAATGACCCAATCGCCGGTCGGCGTGGCAACTACCGAATTGAACATTGCAACTTCAGCCTGAAGGGCGGCCAAGAAGTCTTTTTTATCGATTGTTGTCTTGTACCAATTCGGATTTAGAAAGGCAGGCAATTTTGTCTATGGACAGTTTCGGCCTGTCCCCTGGAGGCTCCAGATGGGCGGCCCGATGTCCGGGGAGTTCATCCTTCGGTTTCAAACTGTAATTGTAGCACTTGGTCGTTCGAGTGGTAAGCCTTTGCCTGGGAGAGAGGGTCCCCGTGGGTTCTGCCCGGTTTTCTGGTCTGACGATAACCCTTCCGCCGAGAAGTAACTCGCCTCTGCCGCCGGAGAAAAGGGGATATTTTGGCGGTCCTGGACTGCTGCTTGTGCGGCAATGACACAGCAGGCTTAGGAATGACCCATAAGAGAGAGGAATGGCACGGCGGGCTTTTGCGTTTCATCTCCACGCAAGCGGCAGGCGGGTACTTTTTCCCGGGATTCTATTGATCTTCGCAAAACCAAAGGACACAAACTTGGCCGAAAACCAGGGAGTTTCGTGTTTCTACCATTTGCGAAGATCAACAGGGCATTTTATTTGCTCGTCCAGGCCAAAGAGATCCCGGCTTTACGGGTTTGGATTTACACCGGTTTAATGATGGAGACCAAAAAGACCGGATTTAATGCCTGGAAGCGGATGCGTTCCAATTGGTAGTTGCCGCGGGCAATATTGATCAGCCAGACTTTCACGTCCAGGCCGTGGGCGTGGAGCATGTGGTGGGTTTCGGCCAGGTTGTCGATGCTGGACATGGTGGCCACCAGCCGACCGCCTTTGCGCAGACGTTGGTAGGCAGCTTCGACCAATCGGCAGATGCCGCGTCCGCTACCGCCAACAAACACGGCATCCGGATCGGGCAGGTTGCTCCAAGCTTCCGGCGCCCGTCCTAAAACCGGTACTAAATTGTTTACGCCGAATCGGCGAGCATTTTCGATGATCAGTTGGTGGTCGTCCGGGTCCATTTCGATGGCATAGACAGTGCCTTGGCGGGCCAGTTGCGCCGCCTCAATGGCCACCGAGCCGCTGCCGGCCCCAACATCCCAGACAATGCTGGCCGGGCCTAGGTCCAGTTCCGCCAAGGCAATGGAGCGGATTTCGGCCGGGGTGAGCAGGCCCCGCTTTGGCTTGGATTGCACAAACACCTCATCCGGATTGCCGAAGATGCGTCGGCCAATGGTCTCCGAGGGTCTGTCGGGTACGTGCGGCTTTCGCACCAACACCATCACATTCAGCGGCGCAAATTCCTGACCGACCAGGTCCCGGAGCTCCGCCCGGGTAACCCGCTCATTGGGAGCGCCCAGATTTTCACATACATAGGCGGTAAAATAATCGATCTTTTGATCCAGAAGGGTCCGGGCTACTACAGACGGGGTATAGGTGTCGCTGGTAAAAAGCCCCACTTTTTCTGCTGTGCGGATGGCCTCCAGGACCTGTTCCAGCGGATGGGTGGCCAGGTTCGTCAATAAGGCATCTTCCCAACTCTCTTTCACCCGGGCAAAGGCCAACTGCATAGTGCTGACATGGGGCACCACCTCAAACCGCTCTTTGCCGAGTTTGTCGCAAAGATACCGGGCCAACCCATAGAAGAGCGGATCGCCCTCGGCGAGCACCACAATGCGTTTAGCGGGCGAGCGGGCGATTTCCTGCACGGCCGGCTCCAGGTCCGGCCCGACGACCAATCGGGACGCCGGTCCGCAGGGAATCAGGTCCAGAACATGCTTTTCGCCGATGAGCAGGTCGGCCCGGGCCAGGATTTGTCGGGCGTTTTCCGTTAGCCCGGCCAACCCGTCCTCTCCGATGCCCACAATGTGGACCTTCATCTGCTGGTTCATCCATCGGCCTCCTCCGGCCTGAAGAACAACATGGTTTTGTGGAGGTAACATTTTAGCCGAACGAAAGGGCGCAATGTGTCATTCCTGCGCAAGCAGGAATCCAGGTTACTTTGTGCTGGTACGGTCTTCCTGTGAAGCAAGGGGCGCACCAAGCAACATGGACTCCTCCTACGTCCGGGATTGCCGCTTTCATGGGAATGACACTGCACATCCCGCCACCCAGACCGGCTCACCTGGCCTCTCCCACAAGGGGCGAGACGAATCGGTTCAGTCGGCTAACATGTTACCGCACTGCACCTTTCGGCGGCGGTGTCCAATTCATCCGGACTGCTCTGCCTCTGGTTTTTGGTGGAGCAGTCGGCTTTGCGCCATGGTGCTCTCTTTTATGCTTTATGGACTTTTGGAAAGATCAGGCCGCCGTAGCAAGCGGTCTGGTCGAGCATCTCTTCGATCCGAAGCAATTGGTTGTATTTGCAGATCCGGTCGGTGCGGGAGGCGCTGCCGGTTTTGATCTGGCCCACACCGGTGGCCACGGCCAGATCGGCAATGGTGGTGTCTTCGGTTTCGCCACTGCGGTGACTGATCACACAGGTGTAACCATGTCGGCGGGCCAACTCAATGCAGTCCAGCGTCTCCGACAAGGTGCCGATCTGATTGAGCTTAATCAGGATGCTGTTGGCCACGCCCTGCTCAATGCCCTGCTGGAGCCGGTGCGTATTAGTGACAAACAGGTCGTCGCCGACCAACTGGATGCGCCCGCCCAGCCGATCCGTCAGCAGTTTCCAACCTTCCCAGTCGTCTTCGGCGCAGCCGTCTTCCAAGGAGCAGATCGGATACCGCTCCACCCATTGGGCATATTTGTCGATCAGAGCGGCTGCGTCCAAATCCTGTCCGTCGATGGTGTACCGATCCTTTTGATTTTTGCCGTAGAATTCGCTGGCTGCCGCATCCAAGGCGATATAAACATCTTTTCCTGGCTGGTAGCCGGCCTGTTGGATGGCCTCCATGATCAGGTCCAGGGCTTCCTGATTGCTTTTCAGCTCCGGAGCAAAGCCGCCTTCATCGCCCACATTGGTGGCCAAACCTCGTTTTTTGAGGACCTTTTTCAAGGTATGGAATACTTCACAGCCGCAGCGGATCGCATCGGAAAAGGTGGTAAAGCGGATCGGCACAATCATAAACTCTTGAATATCTACCGCATTGTCCGCATGTGCACCGCCATTGAGAATATTCATCATCGGCACAGGCAGCATCCGGGCGTTCACCCCACCCAGATATCGGAAAAGTGGGAGTCCGCAATAATCGGCTGCCGCATGGGCCACGGCCAACGAAACCCCCAAAATCGCATTGGCGCCTAGTTTCTTTTTGTTCTCTGTGCCGTCCAGTTCGATCATCCGCTGATCGATGCTCCGTTGATCCAGGGCGTCCATGCCGGCCAGTTCCCGGGCCAGCTTTTCATTGACGTTTTCGACGGCTTGGAGGACACTGCGACCGAGATACATTTTTTCATCTCCATCCCGAAGCTCCCAGGCTTCGTGCACGCCGGTGCTGGCGCCGCTGGGAACCGCCGCCGAACCGAAACTCCCGTCGGCCAACGTCACCTCCACCTCGACCGTCGGGTTGCCCCGACTGTCCAAAATCTGCCTGGCATGAATGTCAATGATCGTCGAACTCATCGCTGTGCCTTCTTTCTACGAAAAAAGACCCAAAACAGACGCCTATCCCAATCCAGAATCTATTTCGCCCAATGGAGTACGTTCCTGCTAGGGAGGGAAAAAAACCGGTTAACACCGGTAGGCGGAATGCCTACCCGCTCAGCGTGCGGACGAGACATCCGCTCTCCCAGGCCAGCGGCCGCTTGCCGAAACTGTACCCCAAACCAATGTAGAATACGTATTGTGGCTTATCGACATGGCATTGCCTAGCCCCCCTGCCGGGCAAAGCCATGGACCGGGCAATCTCCCCCTTTTGCCGGCCGAGCCGCACACCGGGCTGGGAGAAGAGGCATAGGCCATCCGAAAGATGCCGTTTGGCTTCGGGATTGAAGCCAGCAGAAAGAAAAACACCCAGCCGGGCAGGCTCAGGCTGCCCGGCTGGGTGGTGCTCTCGGCCGGTCTGGGCGCCCTGGTTATCCCATCTGCGGTAACCCGGAGCGGAGGAGGCCTACTGGCTCCCACGGTTTTTCGCATCGGTCGGGCTTCTGTCGGGCGCCGCCGGAGGGTTTGCGAGGGCCAATCGGCCGTTTCGGATCCCGAGCCCTACGAAAACGACCCCTTGGCCTGCGTGCTGCCTCTTCAGATCGGCGATCTCCAAGCAGAGTTTTTAATCTATTTTTAGAAGTTGACTGTCAGACTCGCAAAACCTCCGTGCAAAATCAGATGGCCGTTATGGTCAATGTGGCCTACCTCAGGAATATCTATTAAATAGGCTGGGAATTGGTGGTCGGCCAGGCCCATGCCCGTGGCCACCACGACCCGATACCCGATGGCTGCCGTCCAGTGTTTGGCAAAGTGCCATTCCACGCCGGCATCCAGTTGGGTCAGGAACGAAAGAGTATCCGTCCTGGCCCGGACGGGATAGGTTGCGGAAACGCCGGAGCCCGGTTGCGAACGGGCCACCGTCCCATCCCCCCGATACACCTCGAAATCCAAGCGAATATGGTTATTGTATAGCCCCACCCGAGGGGTTAAGAAAATCCGCCAATTTCGGTGGATAAAGTAGGTCATATCCACCGTCAGTTGGGCGCCGATCAGATCGTTGGTTATTTCCTGGTTGATGTAGGCTTCGTTGCGGCCGCCGTTTGAGCCCCAGGTACCGGTTCGCAGCGCACCGAACAACAGCTCCTCCTGAAATCGAAACCACCGAGCGCCCAACCCCCAGTGGAAATCCAGTGGAAAATGCGAGTCGGCAAGCCGCTGGAGCCGGAGGAAATTGATCTCTACATTATGAAATTCATCCTGCCGACGCAGTCGATGTTCAATTGCATTGTCGAACAGATCGGCGGCCAGGGGTTGATCCTGGGCCGAACGATAAAACTGCATGTACTCTAGATTGATCGGAGTACTGACGCCGTTGGGATGAGAAATTGCCGTCCGGCCATCAAACGGGTCTAGGGTCCAATAGGCCGCTTCCACTGCCCAACTGCTGGAGCAGCCGAACCGTCGCCCGAACCGCACTTCGCCTCCAACCCGCCATGCCAGCCCGATGTCGTTGGTGTGCATCAGTTGGTTGGGGTTATTGTTGGTTTCGTAGCTGGTCCAAAACCGGTTGGGTTCGTCCCGGCCCATCATGAAGACCAAGACTCTGGCATACCAGGGGCAATCGGCTACAAGGAAGCCCCAGCAGCAGCCGGGTTCTGGGCAACCGTTGTCGTCCAGGGCTTTGGCCAAGGGGCTTTCCGTGGTGCCAACCTCCCCGAAAATGGCTTGCTGATCGGCTTCACGGAGCATTTGGTCCACCAGATTGGCGGATGCTTTCCCCCCGGATGGTGCAGGTTGATCCGTGCGATGAGGAGCATTTTGGGGGCTGCCCCCCGGAAGGCTGGTGTTCTGGCTGCTCCACCCCCCTTCCGGGGATGGCCAACTAGCCCGACCAGGGAGAGAGGTAGGAACCTCCGGTTCCACATAGGGTAATACCCTGCCAGGGGGGGCGGAGTAAGGAGCTTCCGGCACCCCCCCCACGGACGGAGCTTCGACCGTACTAACCGGACCGCCCACACCCGTCGGTACCCCATACGGCCCAGCCGCCTGGGCATACCGGTAACTGTTTCGGGGCTGCTCCGGCCCTACCGACGCCGAACCCGAAGGACTGTGGGTACCCAGAGAACTGTTCGAACCCCAGAATCTGTTGGACCCCGAAGGACTGTAAAAACCTGAAGGGGCATAAACCCCCGAAGCACTGGAGGAACCTGACGGAGGGTAAGCACCCGAGGGGCTGTAGGCACCCGAAGGATTAAAAGAGACCGAAGGTGCTGAAGGTCCCATTGGGCCAATCGGACTGTATGGTCCCCTGGGCTGTGGTAATTCCGCAGACGGCAGCACCCGGCCTTGCAAGGGTGCTGCATCCGTCGGTGGAAATGGGATCACTTCCGGCGCCCCATACAAGCCGCTTTGCCCCCAGGCTTCCGTTGCCCCCAGGATCAGCAGGATCCAGAAACTTTCCAGGATCCTTCGCATGGCCTAACTCCTTGGCACAACCGACAAAATAGTTCTTCCCCACAAAAAATCGTCTTGCTGAACCAAGCCAATTCGGCAAATTCCCGCCGCTGCCCTTCTGCACCACAAAGCAGCCGCTGTCTAATCGGTTTTCACGGAGAGCTTTCGTCAACCGGTCTGGCCCATAAGCTCAGCAAAACCGATAGAACCCGCACAACGTGCCTGGAACCGCACCGTGTTCGTTCGGTGCCGGGACGTTCCTGACTCAGCAAAACCGATCCAATCCGCAGAATGTGCCTGGAACCCACCCGATCAGGCAGCAATGTACGGGGCAGACTCAGAAGCCCCAGGAGAAGCTCTTCTCCAATCCACAGGCAAGAACCTTGGGAACTGGTAACACTTTAGCCGAATAAAGAGCCCCTTGAGGGACCTGCTTGTCAGGTCCGATACCTTCAGAGGTATCCGCCTTGAATCCCCCTGGACGGGCGTGACAAGCACGCCCCTCCATTCGGCTAAAATGTTACGGGAACTGAATCTCCTGCGGAAGCAGGAGGGGGGGTTAGACGAGCATTTTCCCTTGTCTGCAAAGAGAGGCATGGGCCGGCGATCATCCGGAAGCAGCGGGTTCCGGCGGAGCAGTCCGAAGTAGTTCTTCAGCCAAGGCCCGGTAGTCTTCTGCCCCTGGGGACTGGGGGGCGTATTGGAAGATGGATTGGCCGAAGCTGGGGGCCTCGGCCAATCGAATGTTCCGCCGAATCCGGGTCTGGAAAATCTGAACGTTGGCCCAAGGAGAGGGTTTTTGCGGCCGACTGGCAAAAAACTCCTCCACGTCCTGAATCACCTCCTGGGCAAGCCGAGTGGTCGCATCGTACATACAAAATACCACCCCAGTTACCCGAAGCGCCGGGTTGAGCCGTTTGGCCACCAGTTCGATCGTCTCCAACAGCTTCCCCAACCCGTGAAGGGCCAAAAAATGCGGCTGCAACGGAATGATCAGTTCCCGGACGGCCGTTAGCGCATTGAGCGTCAATACACCCAACGACGGCGGACAATCCACCAGCAGGTAGTCCACTGGATGGTTGTCCTCCCGGAGTTTATCTCGGAGGATCATCTCCCGTCCGACCACCCCGGCCAATTCCACCTCGGCAGCGGCTAGGTCCAAATCCGATGGAATCACCCAAAACCCCGGATATATCTCTTGCCGGACCTCGGTCAATGGGCAATCCCCCACCAACACATCATAGATGGAGGACCTCTCGCCACGAGGTTCGATGCCCACATGTAAGGTGGCATGGGCCTGCGGATCCATATCGATCAGGCAGACGCGTCGGCCCGCCTGGGCCAACGCCACCCCTAAATTGACCGCCGTGGTCGTCTTACCTACACCGCCTTTTTGATTGATCACGGCAATCGAGCGCATTCGGGCTGCTCCTTTGAAAGCCCTATCCCAAAATTAGGCTTGCTGCAAGCTGGATTGCATTTATCCTAGAGCCCCTCCAACCTCCCTGCTTGGAGGGATCGGACACGGTGGCCGGCATTTTGGGATAGGCTCTAAGACTCAGGCACGCTTTCCCCGATCAGCGATCCACTTTTCCTCTCGACGAAAAACCGGAATCCCGTGGAAAAGGAAAAAGGTAACGTTTTAACAGAATGGTAACTATTTAGCTGTATGAAGTACCCTTGGATTTTTTGCCATACCTTATCGAATGCTCTTGAGTTAGGACTTTGGCAGCACTGCTAGCACCCCATGGAGAGCAAAAAACCTAACTTTTTTATTTACAAAGGGTTATGACCGATTTACTACATTCGGCTAAATAGATTGACTGTATCTACTGGGCCCAATTACCACAATCTGTGGTGTTCGTGCCGACTCGTAGCCCCTACAACTGGTAGGAGCCGGTTCCGGTAGATACAGTCAAAATGTTATCTTTTTTTCGCAACATTTTAGCCGAATGGAGGGGCGCTCTTGGCAGGCCCACCCAAGGCACTCCAAGGCAGATACCCCAAAGGTATCGAACCTGACAAGCAAGTCCCTCCAAGGGCATCGTCATTCGGCTAACTTGACTGTATCCACCGGGACCAATGACCACAACCTGTGGTGTTCGAGCCGATTTTTAGCCCCTACAAGTCGTAGGGCCTGGCCGGGTGGATACAGTCAAACTAAAATTTTACCTCAAACTGTAAATCCAACCGCCTAACCCTGGAGAAAACCAAGGGAAAACGACCCGCTCTGCCCCCCGGAAACCGAAGGAATCTGTCCACCCAGAAAGCGAAATAACGTCCTTCCCTTGCAACAAGTTATGACAAAAACCCGGCGTTGCCGTTTACAGTTTGAGATTTTACCTTTTTTCTTTTTTCTTTGGCGTGCAAAACGGCCCCGTTTGCCCTTCCAGCGGAAAAGGCAGTTCGGAGGGGCTTCTGGATGGCTTTTTTCTTACCGGTTTCGGAGCAAGCGAAGCGACTTTTCGTAGAATTGGCCTTCTGACTCCAGGCCGTTTTGTTTGCACCAGTGGGCCAGCTTTTCATATCGGGCTACGGGATCAACGCCGGTGGCATAGACGAGTTTGGCCAGGCAGACAGGGCAAAGCCAAAGAGGACGGCGATCGGATTCCGCCCGGTGGTTGGAGCCACACATATTGCACTGAAAATAAATGCAATGCAGCATCCCGAACATGTGGGCCACCTCATGGGTGGCCGTCTTGAGCGTCCGACGCAGATAGAGCAGATACGCCTGGTTGCTTTCTTCCGGATCGCCGTTTCGATACATCGACCAAACGCCCACCCGATCCTGGAGCGATGCCTGGCCGAACACGAAATTCCAGCCCGGTCCCGGCCAAAGGTCCGAGGTGGTCAAAGCGATCCGTGCGACAGCGTCCTTTGGCAAATCAGGCCGCAGTATCTTTTCTAATACATAGGTGGTCAAAATCTGCCGATCGCCCCACTGGGGATGCACCCGCCGGGCTTCCGGCGGAATACTCGACAGCGGCAGCTCCTTTTGCATCTGCACCGGCAGCCCAAAATAGATTTCCAGGAAGGCGGCGGTTTGCTGGAGGATTTTTCGTTGGGCAGGCCGGAAATCGCCCAACGGCTGTATGTAGATAACCCGGCGTCGGCCGTCGGCCCGCTGTAGCCGACTTGCTACATATTCCCGGTAGGTTTGCCCTGGCTCCGGATGCACGGCCAACCAATCGCCCGGTCCAGGCGGGGGCAACTTCTGATGCAACGGCAAAAGGCACCGAAACTTGGGCGGCAAATCCGAAGGATCATACTCGGACGTCATCGCCAACCATCCTGCCCACAGAGCACCCAATACCCACCCGCACATGGCTCCGCCTTTATCCCAGGGATGTGTTTCCATGTTTGGGAAAAACAAGCTGGATTCGGAAAAACGTAACACTTTAGTTTGACTGTATCTACCAGGCCGGGCCCCTACCAGATGTAGGGATTAAAAATCCGGCCGAACACCACAGGTTGTGGTCATAGTTCCCGGTATATACAGTCACGTTAGCCGATGGAAGGGGGCGATGTGTCATTCCTGCGTAAGCAGCAGTCCAGGCTTCTAGGGCCGCCAAAATCCCCCTCACCCGGCCTGGCCTTCGGCCCAGCCCGGCCTCTCCCACCAGGGGAGAGGTGAGTAGCTTCATTGGGCTAGATAGTTACGGAAAAACAAGGACCGGGTTCGCCGAAAGGAATATCCCCAAGAAGAGGTGCCCCGGGAAACTCACCCAGAAGCGAATCGTTGTCGGATGATCTGCCGAACTTCTTCCAGCCAGGCTTGGCGCTGCGGGAGAGAACTTTCGATAATTGGCTCAAAATTCCGGCGATAGAAGTTCTCTATTCCGCAAAATCCGAAAATACAGGTTTTCCAGAGGTTTTCCAAAGGATCGCCGAAAATACGCAGTTCGACGTCCCTGGGGGTGTTGGAGGTGGTAAAGACGACGGCCCGTCGGCCTTGAAGCAGGCCCCGGACGCCCTCTTGGGTAAAATCGTAGGCAATTCCTTGCCGGAGAACCCGATCCATCCACCCTTTCAGGATGGCCGGCGGCATCGACCACCAATTCGGATGGACCACCACAAACCCCTCCGCCTGAGCTACCTCCTGACAATGCCGATGGATCACCGGATCGAGCGAGGCATCCTTAGAAATCTCGGCATGGGGCAATAACGGGGCAAACCGTTCGGCATACAGATCGTGGAAGATGACGTCATGGCCAAGGGCTTGTAATTCATCCTGGGCGGTCCGGGCAATGGCATGACAAAAACTACCCGGATTGGGATTGGCTAGGAGCAAAAGGACTTTCATCGGCGGGCTCCTCCGAGGTGGAGTTTTTCCAACGGAAGAAAATGTTATTTATATCGGATTCCCATGGATTAGGGAAGGTACGAGGAGGGAAAATCACGGTATGATAGAGGCAATATACATAGAACACACTGAATGGAAAAAAATAATGGAACAAAGGAAGAGAATGTGCGAGCCCCAAAAGGGAGAGGAGGATTTTATGCGACTTTGGCGGAAAATGGAGCTCGATCGTTTAGGAGGATTGGAATCGGTTGGGGGCATGATGGGAGGCTCTATATTTTAAGCAGTTTTTTCTATTTGGATATATTAGCCAAACTTCTCCAATTATGTAGAAGACCTGAAGGACGTAGAAACCTTATACGCTCTAATTTACGTCGATTACCTAAACATCCAGAAATCCTCTCTCCGATAAGGTACAACGGCCGGGAGCCGCCTGCCTTCCCACCGCCTGACCTCCGAAAAGAATCTACGGTTTGGGCATCCTTCCAAGCAATCCCACCAAGCGGCTCTGAGGATATGACCCAATCGGCTCGGAATACCAGTAGGGCCTTCCTTACTGGATCCTTAGGAGGATACCCTTCTGATCCTTGGGAAGGACCGGGGGGTAGGAGTGGGGAAGAGGTTTGCCTGCGGGTGTCTGCCGGTTCCCTTTTAATTTGACTGAGGTTGTCCGGGAATTCGCTTCATCTAACTCCCTGCAGAATAAACCGATATATCAAAACCAGCATGGGTAAATTAGGCCCGGATTGGTGGGTGCCGGTTGTAGGGCGGAACGGGCAGGAATTGCGCCTCTGTCCGCCTCGGAATTCCTAGACACCCCCATTTCACTCAAACGGCAAACGGGTAACTATTTGGCGAATGTAGTAAATCTGCCATAACCCTTTACAAAAAACAAGTTAAGTTTTGCTCTCCTGGGGGTGCTAGCAGTGCTAGCAAAAGCCCGAACGAATGAGCATTCATAGTTAAGTTATATAGTTATGGTTATGGCAAAAAATCCAAGGATTACTTCCATGCGTCAATAAATAGTTACGTAAACGGCAACGCTGCTTTTTTTGCCATAACTTTTTTGCAAGGTAAGGACTGGATTTCGCTGTCCGGGCGGATAGATTCCTTTAGTTACCGCGGGCCGAACCGATCGTTATTTCCCTGGTTTTCACCGGGGTCGAGGCGATTTCATTTACAGTTACAGTTGGAGTAATTTAATGGTTTTTCTCATGGGAGGATACTTCACAATGAGTCAGGTTGGTTTTTGCAGAAGGTTTGCTCCTGCAGCGAGCATCGTGGTGCTAGGATTTTGGATTGGGCCTGTGGGATGGACCCAGTCGCAGCAGACGAATTGGGAAAAGTGGACCTATTATCCACTTCACCTGAAATGGGCGTGGATTGGGGGGGCCACCCATGCGGTTTCTACGCCCCAGGCCCAACAGGATTCGACCGGTACAGCAGCCCAGCCCGCTCATACCGATCCCACCAGCGTCGCCCATCCGGACTGGAATAGCTTACCCGGCGAAGAAACGTGGACTACCCAAGCCGATCGAAACGAACTGGCAGAATCCTTTGAGCCTGCTGCCAATGAACCGGCCAGCACCGCCTCCAAAGGCCAAGGGGCCCACCAGCCACTTTCTGAAACCGACCAGCCACTTTCTGAAACCGACCAGCCACTTTCTGAAACCGACCAGCAGCTTTCCGAAACCGAACCGTTGGGAGAAGAACCTTCCGTTGGCTTGTCTGAGAACGGGGAAATTGCTCCCGGCCAACAGCCGACCGATTCCGCCGGTTTAACAGAGGGTCAAACCTCCGATGAAGGTGCTGATCTGGAAGGTGAAGTTCAAACCATGGAGGAGTATTTCCGGCGGTATGGCGCCGGCGCCGGCAATGCGGCCGGTAATATCCAGACGTCCCAAGATAATTCTTCTGGTGATCCTGAGGGGCTGGAGGCTGCGCCGGCGGAACATTATGAACATATAAATACTCCTGCCGAACAGCTTGAAAGTACTATCGAACAGCGGGAACTTCCTACCCCCCAGATGGAATCACCTACCCAACAACCAGAGAGTTTTACCGAACCAACGG
>Ga0197142_1001423_pt1 | contig 21990 bp, 18 predicted proteins | sample GBS60_MetaG_FD_148614 | JGI IMG/M metagenome (GOLD analysis project Ga0197142, IMG submission 148614) | Sediment microbial communities from Great Boiling Springs, Gerlach, Nevada, United States - GBS 60_MetaG | ecosystem: Environmental > Aquatic > Thermal springs > Hot (42-90C) > Sediment... | reverse complement strand
TTCAGTAGAGCTTGATAGCGAAATGTCAAATGTTACGGGTAAAAAAAATATTTTAGACAAAGTAGCAGAAGAAAACGAAGCTTTAATTAATAAAACTTTAGGTCTTTTAAATACGGGTGAACGAAAATCAGAACATGTTAAAATGATTTTAAGAGAAGTTTCTTTTTTACATGAAAAGTTTTTTTTAGAATTTTTGGAAATTATTGAAGGAAAAACGCGTTTTGAAAAAGCAGTAAATATTGCTCGTAAAATTGCTCATGTACCTTCTGGAATATTTTTAAAAAAGGAATTAGCAGAAGAATTTTTGCTTAAAAGAGAAGCTCCAAATTTATTAAATTATTTAAAATGTAAAAATATGGAAGAGGTTTTAGCTCGTTATGATGTTTTTGAAGTTTGGAGCGCTCTGCGTTTTGTTGAACAGAATGAATGGATGCATGAAACTTTTAATGAAATTTATAAAAATTTAAAACCAGAAGATTTTGAAGAAAGAGAAATTCAAATTAAAGTTTTAAGCGAAGAATGGCATGAAATTGCCGAGAAATTTGTTGCAAAAAAACATCACAATGTTAGTCATTTGAAAGAATTTGGAGTAGTTTTTTTAAATCCAATTGCGGAAAATATTCCTGGAAAATTTTTAAGAGATTTTGCTTTAATTTTGCATTATTTTCATGAAATTAATTTTTATTCTAAAATGTTTTTAAAATATTTAAATTATCCTGATTTTAATGAAAAATTTAAATCTTTGCTTAGAGGTGATGTTAATGAAATAAAAGATGTTAGAGAATTGTCAAAATCAAAATGGCTTATTGTTCAGCGTTATTTATGGAAAGAAAACCCTAATGATCCCCGTCTTTTTCTCCAAAGAGTTAATCCTGAATCTTTGCATTGGGCAAGGGGAGAGAGAGATTTAGGATTAATTAGTGGTGTTGGTAAAAAATTAGATTTAAATATGTGGCATAATTTAGATTGGGTTGGTGGAGTTTTTCCTGATGGACATGATGAAATTGTAAGTTTTGATTTAGAAGATAATGTAATGTCAGCTGTTTCTTTTGCTGAAGGTCAAAATAAATCTTTTAATTATCATCAAAGAGAAGCAATGTGGACAAAGATATTTTGTGAATATGTTGGTGGAGAAGAAAATATGGAAAATATTTTAATTAATAATTTTTTTAAGGGAATAGTTGATTTTAAAAATTTATGAAAAGTTTTAAGGAGTTAATTTTAGAGTTAAATAATAATGGAGGAGTTGTTTGGCATTTTAATGTTTCAGATATTGTAATGATCCGTGCTATTTTTGATGCGTCTTACGAGAATAAAAAACCTGTTATTTTGGGAGCTTCATTAGGAGAAAGAAAATTTATAGGAATTAAAACTTTGGTTTCTATTGTAAAAAATTTAAGAGAAGAATACGGTGCACAAATATATTTAAACGCTGATCATACACATTCAGTTGAAGAAGCGCGCGAAGCAATTGATGCGGGTTTTGATTCGGTTATTTTTGACGGAAGTAATTTGGATTTTAAAGAAAATATTTTAAAAACAAAAGAAGTTGTTGATTATGCTAAACAAAAAAATCCAAATATAGTTATTGAAGGTGAGCTTGGCTATATTGGAACACATTCAAAAATTTTATCCGATTTTCCCAAAGATGCTGCTTTAAATCGAGAAAATTTTACAAAACCAGAAGAAGCAGAAGAATTTATCGAAAAAACAGGAGTAGATTTGTTTTCTCCTGCTATTGGAAATATTCATGGAATTATTGTTCGTGAAGGTGAGGTTTTAAATCCTCATATTGATATTAATCTTATAAAAGCAATTAAAGAAAAAACAAAAAAACCATTGGTTTTACACGGCGGTTCAGGAATAAAAGAAAATGAATTTATTGAAGCAGTTAAAGCAGGAATAAATATTATTCATATTTCAACAGAATTGCGTGCAGTATGGAGAAAATCAATTTTAGACTCGCTTTTGGTTTTAAATAAAAATGAATTTGCTCCGTATAAAATTTTAGAACCTGTTTATAGAGAAATTAAAATTATTATTGAAAAATATTTAAATTTAATTTAAAAATTGTCTGATCTTATATGATCTAAAATAAATTTTTCATCATAAAAAACTTTTTTGCCTGGATTAAATATATTTTGCGGATCAAAAATAGTTTTAATTTGTTCAAAGATTTTAATTATTTCTTTTGAATACATTAATTTTAGATATGGCGTACGAATTAAGCCATCATTATGTTCTCCACTTAATGATCCGCCTACTTCTACAACTATTTTATAAATTTCTTCCATAATTTGAGGTATTAATTTACGCGTTTCTTCATCCCTTAAATCAGCTAAAGGAATAATATGAAAATTTCCATTTCCCGGATGGCCAGCAATAGTATAAATAAATTTATTTTTATGTTTTTCTAAAATATTGTTAACTTTTGGCAATACTTCTGGTAATTTTTCAGGATTTACAACAAAATCATCAATAAAAGGAATTGCTGTTTTGTTTTTAATTCCTCCGTGTAAAAGTTTAAAGCTATATCTTCTAATTGCCCAATATTTTTTAGTTTCAATTTCTTTTTGGATTATTCTTGATTTAATGTTTAAATTATCAAGTTCTTTTTTAATTTGTTTTGCTTGATTTTCTATTTCATTTAAATCATTTGAAGTAAGCTCTATTAATAAAATCATTTTAGGTATGCCTCCGGATAAAATCATAAATAATTCAGGCAAAAAGCTTATGCCAAAAGAAAAAATATTTGCGCCAATAATTTTAATTAATGAAAAGAAAAATTTAAAAGCAACATTTAATGTTTTATCGTCAAAAGATTCAAGGCTTTCAGGATTAAATTTTAATACTTTATTTATTATAAGAGGAATATTATTTAAGTCATTTACAAAAGCAACAATTAATTTTGAGTATTTTTGTTGCGGGACAAGTTTTAATTTAGCTTCGGTTATAATACCTAATGTTCCTTGGGCTCCAATAAATATTTGAGATAAATTAAAAATTTTATTAGATTTATCCCAAATATTCCAAATATTATATCCAGTTGAATTTTTAGAAACGCGTGGTTTTGAATTTAAAATTAAATCATAGTTTTTATTAATTAATTCATAAATTTTTTTATAAATTTCTCCTTCAAAATCATTTTGAGATAATTTTTGATTAAGTTCATTTTCTTTTAGGGGTTTAAATTCATATTCTTTACCGTCAGATAATACAGCCTTTAATTCTAAAACATAATCTTCGGTTTTTCCATATTTTAAAGTTTTTTCTCCTCCGGAATTATTTGAAATTATTCCTCCTAAAGCGCATAAATCTTTTGAGGCAGGGTATGGAGGATAAAATAATTTAAATCTTTGAATTTCTTTTTCAAAATTTCTAAAATAGACTCCAGGTTCTGCTTTGATATATTGTTTTTCAGGGTTAATTTCTAAAATTTTATTAAAATATTTTGTAAAATCTAAAATTATTGATTGATTTAATGGTCCTCCAGACATATCAGTTCCAGCAGAACGAGCTGTTATTGAAAGATTGGGATTACTTTTTTTATTTTTTGAAACAAAGTTTACTATATTTAAAATATCATTTTTGTCTTTAGGATAAATTATAGTTTCTGGCTTTACTTTAAATATAGAATAATCAGAGCTATATTTTTCTAAAATTTCTTTGTTATTAAAAATTTCTCCATTTATTATTTTTTTAATTTCATCAATCATTAATTTCTCAATCTATTATAAATTTCTTCTTCAACTTGATTTTTATCCATTCCATATTTTAATCTCGAATATTCTTTTACTTTTTTAGCCCATTCAGGATCTCCTTTTTGCCAAGAGGTTTTTAAAACTTTGATATTAAATGGTTTTGAAGTTTGACCATTTATTAAAATTTTTGCGTAAGCATTTAGATTATCAATATTTGTTAGATCATTTACATCAAAAACAGGTTCAAATTGTTTAACTAAAAATTCAGCGTCTTGAACCCCAACTCTAAAAACAATTTGACTTCCAACATTTCCAAAAATAGAATCTCTTATTTTTTCTGTAAGTTGTGCAATAAATTGATGAGCAATAGTTAGGCTTAATCTATATTTTCTTGCTTCAGATAATATTGTGGAAATTGAATCTGTTGTAAAGTTTTGGAATTCATCAATATATAAATTAAAATCTTGTCTTTGATCTTGCGGAGTATCAACTCGCGATAGGGCAGCCATTAAAATTTTTCCTGTAAAAATCATACCTAAAAGTCCAGCATTGATATCTCCAATTTTTCCTTTTGAAAGATTTACTAAAAGAATTTTTCCTTCATCCATAACTTTTCTAAAATTAAAAGCTGATTTAGCCTGCCCAATAATTGGCCTCATATAATCATTTGCAATAAAGTTATTAAATTTAGAAGTAATATAAGGAGTCATATTTGCTAAAGATGCTTCGCCACCAACTTTAATAGCTTCTTTTTCCCAGAAATCAATAACAACAGGGTTTGAAATGCGTAAAAGTTTGCGCTCGCGATATTCATCGTCAGTAAATATTCTTGGAACCTCAATTAATGTAGCTGGTTCATTTGGCATATCTTCCATTAAAAGAAGAAGTGCATTTCTCATATATTGTTCAAACATTGGACCCATTGTTTCTTGAGAAAAAAGTTTATTAAAAATACTTTGCATTTCATTTACAATAAAAGTTTTTTCTTCTGGTTTTGAAAAATTATAATCAAGCATATTTAATCCTAATGGTTTTTCTAAATCGCCTGGATCAAAATAAATTACATCTTCAATTCTTTCTTTTGGTATAAAACTTAAAGCATTTTCTACTAAATCTCCATGAGGGTCTATAACAGCAATTCCTTTACCAGCTTTAATATCTTCAATAAACATATTTGCTAAAAGAGTTGATTTACCAGTTCCGGTTTGACCAATTAAATAAATATGGCGCATTCTGTCTTCTCTGGAAATATAAACAGGTTTTGATTCTCCTCTAAAAGAACTTTCTCCAATTAAAAGTCCTTCTTTGGGTAAATTTGGAGGTGGGGGAGCTTCTTTAGATTTTAACCATTTTAATTTTGGAGTATCAGTTGATGAAATAGGTAAGTGAAAGAAACTGCAAATTTCTTCTGATGATAAAATCATTGCTTTTGATTCATCAAAATTTCTAAATATAAAATCATAAATTAATTTTTGAGGATTTTTAGGTTTAATTATTTTAAATTCATTTCTGCGTGGAGCTCCAAATTGATTAAATCCCGCTGATATTGCATCTAAAATATCATTAGTTTGAAAAACAGAAGGAGCTGAAGTTATGATTCTTACATTAACTTTAAATAACGGCTTAGTTAATTTAGATTCTAAAGCTTTTACCGCATCTTCATCAATAATTTTTTCTTTATTTTTTTCTTGTTCTGTTGGAGGAGATATTATTTCAGATATATCTTTGAAGCTGATATCAAGAAATTTTGAATTAAAAATTTTTTCTGGAGGAGTGCCTTGTTTTAAATATTTTAAATTGTTTTGTATTATTTTTTTAGCTTGCGATTCAGCTGGTTTTATAATTATTTGCATAGCAGCGCCCTCTCCAACTTCATTAATTTTTGAAAAAGATCCTAATATTGAAGCAAATGAATCCATACCAATTTCATTATAAGTTCTAATTGGTAAGGAAAAGTTTTTGCTAAGCTGCAAATAAGCTCCACTGTTTTGATTATTTGGATTGAAAATAGTGTAATCATCGTAAATTCTTATAAAATTTGCTCCGGGCCAAAGTCCTTGAACTTGTTTTGCCGCAATTTCGCCATATTTTTTAGGAATTGATAGATAAAAATGAATTTCTTCTCCAACATGTGGAACAGCAATTTCAAAAACAAAAGGTTTTTTTAATGATGATAAATTAGTGATTAATTGTTCTGTAAGATTAATTTCGGCTTTAAAATCGCGTCCGGCTTCTCCTTCTTTTTTTGAAGATGGTTTTGGAATTTGAATTAAAAATAAGCCGTATTCTAAAGATTTTTTTATTTTTGATTTTTTAATAAATTTGAAAGCAAAAAAAACTGCAACACCTAATATTAAAATTCCTAAAATTGTTATTAAAATGATAAACATTATAATACACCTCTTTTTTTAAGTTCTGGATGAAGTTTCCCAGCTAAAGCATCATGAAAAGCGTCTAATATTAAAGGATTTTGTGATTTTTGTGCTTCATCTAAAGCTTTTGTTATACCTTCACGAAAAGCCATGTCTAATAAATATTCAATTTCAAGTTTTGTTTCAGGAGAAAAAGATTCTGCATATTGAGGAAGTGGACTACTTGAAGCTTGTTGTTGTGCTGCTTGTGTATTTTTTGAATGGACAGGAGCTAAAGCGCTTAATGATTTTTTAATAATTTCTTGTTCGCTCATATGATTTGATTCAGCTTTAATTTTAATAGCTTTTATTTCAGCAGCTAATTTTTTCATATCGTTTTCTAACACTTCATATTTTACTTCTGGTTTAAAACTTTGATCAGGCATAGTTAAATTATAACATTTTTAAATTTACAAGCAAGAGAATAAATCATAATCCGAATTATCCGAATTTGTACGAATTTATGAATAAATGCAAATAAAATTCAAATCTCAAAATTTAGGAAGCCCCACCCTTTTGTTAATGATTATATTAAATAATATATTGAAATTTTTTTAACTGTATAAAAATTTATTTTTAAATTCAACGTTTTATTTTAACAAAAGGGCGGGGCTACAATCATTTTGAATTTTGCATTTTGAATTTTGAATTATAAATTATGAATAAATTTTCAATTTTAAAATTTTTTAATTTTCAATTAATTTCTAATTTTTCATTTTAAAATTTTGAAAATTTTAAAATTGAATATTAAATATTTAATATTTTTGATTTTTCAATTTTTAATTTTAAATTGTTATTTTGAGATTTGAAATTTGCATTTTGAATTTTTTATTAATATGTTATAATAAAATTATGGAGCAAAATAATAATTTAAAAAGAAATACGCCTCGAGATTTGTTTTTGCATTTTTTTGTAATAATTACTCTTTATTGGTCAACTATTTCTTTTATTACTTTAATTTGGCAATATATTAATTATTTTTTTCCCGATGTTTTAGAATATAATACTTATTATACTTTTTCAGGTCCTGTAAGATTTGCTCTTTCTTCATTAATTGTAATTTTTCCTCTTTTTCTTTCTTTATCTTTTTATTTAAATAAAATTTATATTAAAGAGCCGGAGGCACGGGATTCAAAAACAAGAAAATGGCTAATTTATTTTACTCTTTTTATTACAGGTATTGTTATGACAGGGGATTTGGTTGTTGTTGTTAATAATTTTTTAAGCGGGGAAATAACAACAAGGTTTATTTTAAAAGCTCTTACATTATTTTTAATTTCAGGAACAATTTTTTGGTATTATTTAAATGATATTAAAAACAAAATTTCAAAAAAATTTAATAAATATTTTTCTATAATTATAATTTTAATTATTTTAATATCTATTATTGGAGGATTTGTTATTTTTGGTTCTCCGTCTTTAGCAAGAAAAATTCAATTTGATGAAAGAAAAATTTCAGATTTGCGAAATATTCAATATCAAATTTTAAATTATTGGCAAACAAAAAAAGATTTACCGCCGAATTTAGAAGCACTTAAAGATCCTTTTGGAGGTTATGATTTACCAAAAGATCCTCAAACACAAAACAATTATGAATATAATATTAAAGATAAAGATAATTTAGTTTTTGAATTATGCGCTGTTTTTAACACAGAAACTCCAAAATTTCAAAAAGGAAAAATAGAAATACCATATTTAAGGCCTATGATGATATCATACAATTGGGAACATTCTTCTGGTAGATTTTGTTTTGAAAGAAAAATAGATAAGGAGCTTTATGCGCCTAAAAATTAACTTAGTTTTTTTCTTTTTTTAATGAATTTATTGAATAGTATGTTTTAAATTTCTGTAATTTTATAAAATTTTTTAGATTAAAAATTGTATTTTAACAAGAGATTGAGATTAATTTTGAATTATTTTTATATTTTTATTTTAAATACTTTTATTACATTTTTTAAAATTTGTTCATTAATTTTTTCTTCTTCTATATTTTTAATTTCAGCTAGTTTTTTAATAACTTCTTTGACGTAGCGTGGTTCGTTTCTTTTGCCGCGATAAGGCATTGGCGTAACATAAGGAGCATCTGTTTCTGATAAAATTTTATCATTAGGAATTAATTTTATAACCTTATCATAATCTCTTACAAAAGTTATTACTCCGCCAAATGTAAAATAAAATCCTAAATTTAAAAGTTTAATTGCTTCGTCTTTGTTACCCGAAAAGAAATGAATAATTCCAGGAGGATTGTTAAATTTATTTTTATTTTTTTCTAAAATTGTAATTAAATCAGAAAAAGCAGATCTACAATGAATCATTAATGGTTTTTTAATTTCAAAAGATAATAAAATTTGCTTTTCAAAAGCTTCAATTTGTTTTTCTTTTTGATTTTTATTTTCTATTCTAAAATAATCTAATCCGCATTCTCCAATAGCTACAACTTTTGGATCTTTTGATAATTCTTTATAAGTATCATAATTAAAAATTTCTGCTTCTGAAGTTAATTCTTTATTATTGTTTTTTGGTGCGCCGAGTTCTGATTCATCATAAAAAGATTTTGATGTATGAATTGGATGAAGTCCTACTGTGGCGTAAATAAATTTTGAAAATAGGGGATTGTTATCATATTTATGAGCTAATTCAACCGCTTTTTTTGAGGTTTCAAATTGCGTTCCAATATTTACCATTCCAACTCCTTCGTTTAAAGTTTTTTCTAAAATTTTATCTCTGTCATTATCAAATGCCGCAAATTGAAGATGTGTGTGACTATCAAAATATTTAATTTGCATTTTAGTTAATTTTTGGAAAAAGAGTGCCTAATTTTTTAGGAATAATTTTATTATTTTCATTAATAATTGATTTTGTTATTTTTTCTGCTGTTTCAGGTATGAAAGGTAAAAGCATTGATCCTAAATTATCCAAAATAACAATTAAATTAAAAATTGTTTTTTTGTCATAATTTTTCCATGGTTCGGTTTTATTAATATAATAATCTCCAAAAGAAATTAATTTCCAAATGCTTTGCATTGCTTCATTAAATAAATATTTTTCCATTTTTTCATCAATAGTTTTTCTTGTTTCATTAATTTGATTTTCAATTTCTTTTGAAATTAAATTATTTGTTTCAAATTCTTTAATTTTATCTGCTAAAGATATTACGCGGCTGTAAAAATTTCCCAAACCATTAGCTAATTTTGCATTATAAGCTTCGTTAAATTTTTCTAAACTAAAATCAGAATCTTCAAATGGTTGTGTTTCAGATAAAATCCAAAATCTTAAAGCGTCTTTTCCGTATTTTGAAATAATTTCTTCAGGATAAATTACATTGCCAATAGTTTTACTTATTTTTTGTCCATTAATTGTTAAAAATCCATGAATAATAATTTGTTTTGAAGGAGAAAGTTTTGTAGACATAAGCATTGCTTGCCAAATCGCTGATTGTTGTCTTAAATTATCTTTTCCAGCAATTTGAATTCCAGGCCAAAAATTATTAAAATCTTTCAAATTATCTGGCCAGCCTAATGTTGAAATATAATTTATTAAAGCGTCAAACCAAACATACATAACCTGATCTGGATCATTTGGGATTTCAATACCCCAAGGCATTTTTGATTTTAGGCGTGAAATACTAAAATCTTCCAATCCATTTTTTACAAAATTTTTAATTTCATTAAAACGGAATTCAGGAACTACAAATTCAGGATTTTCTTCATAAAATTTTAAAAGTTTTTCTTGATATGCTGAAAATCTAAAAAAATAATTTTCTTCTTCAATTTTTTCGATTTCTAGGTTAGGATGAAGAGGACATTTTCCATTTATTAATTCAGAATCTGTTTTTTCTAATTCACATCCAACGCAATAGTTTGCTTTATAAATTCCTTTATAAACATCTCCGTTTTTTTGTGAAATTTCCCAAAATTTTTGAGTAGCTTTAATATGATGTTCGTCTGTTGTTCTAATAAAATGAGTATTGCTTAAATTTAAATCTTGAATTAATTTTTTAAATCTTTCAGCGTATGCATCAACATAATCTTTTGGATCTTTATTTTCGCTTAAAGCTTTGCGATAAATTTTTAAACCGTGTTCATCTGTTCCAGTATTAAAAATTACTTTATACCCTTTTTGTCTCCAAAATCTTGCAAGAGCATCAGCAAAAATAAATTCTAAAGAATGGCCAATGTGTAAAGGTGCGTTAACATAAGGAAGTGTTGTTGTGATGTAGCGATATTTTTCCATTTATATATTTAACCTTGATTTTTTATTTTTAGCAACAAATTCATCAAGAATTTCTTGTAGAACAACTGTTAAGGGTACTGAAATTAAAATACCTAAAACACCTGCTAAGTTTGCTCCAATAAGCAATACAACAATCACAATAACAGGATGTAAATCAATACTTTTTTTCATAAATAGTGGTACAACTAAATGATTTTCAATTTGTTGGATAATTATAAAAATAATTAAGGTATAAATCGCGAGTGGCAGGGAGGTTGTAAAAGCTGAAATAGTTGCGACTCCGCCTGCTATAATTGGACCAACATAAGGAACAATTTCTAAAAGTCCGGCTAAAAGAGCTAAAATAAAAGCATGCTTAACCCCTAAAATCCATAAAGCTGTAAAAACTAAAATAAAAATAGTAATACTTAAAAGAATTTGAGCTCTAAACCAACGACTAATTTTTATTTTTGATTTTTCATAAATTCTTAAAGCCATTGGTTCGTAATTATCAGGAAAAACAGCGCGAATAAAACGACTAATTCCGTTTTTTGTTATAGATAAATAAAAAGAACTAATAATAATTGAAAAAGTTAATGTCGCTCCGCCAATTAAATTTAAAAATGTCTGAATAGGCGAGCTTTCACTTGAAAAAAATTGATCTGAAATTTTATTTATAAAATCAATAAAAGAATTTGATGATTTAAAAGAAAAAAAGGGCACTAAACTGTTTAATCCATATTTATTTAGATTTTTAGCCAAAGTATTTAAATCAATAATAACTAAAGGTATAACTGTATATAAAATTATAGATATAATTAGTCCAATTAAAACAAAAATTAAAATAGCTCCCAAAATTCTTGGCAACCCCTTTTTTTCTAAAAAATCAATAAAAAAATCAAGACCGGCTGATATAACAATTGCTAAAAATAATGCCGCAAAAATTTGCCAATTTAAATAAAAAATAATAGCCAAAAATATAAAGAATAAAATTCTCCACAAACTTAACCACGAAACTTCAAAAACTTTTTTTTCCATCTTAAACCTTTTTAAACTTATTTAAACTTTTATACTTTTTAAAATTTTAAACTTTTGTATCTATATATTACAACGAATAAAACTAAAAATAATTACTCATTTAAAAAAAATATTTTTTTAAATTGACCTGTTTTTTTATAAGGTCCGATCATAGCTAAGTTTAAGTTTTTATTTTTGAAAATCATTTGAGCTATTTCTTTTATTTCTTCTGGTTTAACGTTTTTAATTTTATTTATAATTTCTTTTGGATCTGTGATTTTTTGAGTTAAAATCTCTTGGGCGCCATAAAAGCTTGCTAATTCATCAGAAGTTTCTAAGCTTAAAATGAAATTGCCAATTAAATGATTTTTTGATTTTTCTATTTCATCTTTGCTTGGTGGTTCTTTTTTTAATTTATTAAATTCTTCTAGTATTGTTTTAATGACTTTTAAGGTTTCTGTTTGTTTTGATCCACAGGAAACAGCTAAATATCCGTGATCTAAAAACAAGTCAACTCCGCTTTTAATATAATAAGCAGCTCCAAGTTCTTCGCGAATACGCGTAAAAAGCCTTGAACTCATTCCTTCTCCTAAAATATTTGATAAAACCTGTAAGGCATATTTTTTAGGATGATTAATTGGGAAAGTATGAACTCCTAAAATTAAATGATCCTGATCAGATTCTTTAAATTTTATTTTAATTTGCGGTTTTGTTTGATTCCATATTGTTTTTGGTTTTAAAACTTTCTTTTTAAAAGGTAATGAATTAAATATTTTTTTAATTTTTGGAATTACGGAATTAAAATTTAAATCTCCTGAAATAACTACAATTGTTTTTGATGGTATATAATGTTTTTCGCGATATTTTATAAAATCTTCTCTTTTTAGTTTTTTAATAATTTCTTTTGTACCAGCGATATCCCATCCAGCAGGCTGATCTCCATATAAAAGATTTAAAAACAAATCAGCAACTTTACGCATTGGAATATCTTCATACATATTTATTTCTTCAATAATAACACCTCTTTCTTTATTAATTTCATTTGGATCAAAAATAGGATTTAAATAAAGATCAGAAACAATATCAATTAAATTATCAATTTTTTCTTTTTGAGCCTTTGCCCAATAACCAGTATATTCTTGAGAGGTAAAAGCATTATATTCAGCGCCTAAAGAATCTAATTCTCGTGCAATATTTCCTGGATTTGGCCTATTTTTTGTGCCTTTAAAACACATATGTTCCAAAAAATGAGACAAACCATTAATACTTTTAGTTTCGTATTCAGAACCAGCTTCAACTAAAAATAAAACAGTTACGGCTAAACTTTTAGTAGGAGCAAAAATTATTCTTAATCCATTTTCTAAAACTATTTTTTTAGCTTTATTCATGTGGTATAATATAACATAATAAAATTTAAAATTCAAAAATCAAAATTCAAAATGATTGTAGCCCCGCCCTTTTGTTAAAATAAAACGTTGAATTTAAAAATAAATTTTTATACAGTTAAAAAAATTTTAATATATTATTTAATATAATCATTAACAAAAGAGCGGGGCTTCCTAAATTTTGAGATTTGCATTTTTAATTTTGAATTGTTTTTTAAACTCATGCTTAACGAGCCAAAAATAATTTATGAAGACAATAATTTTTTAGTTGTTTATAAGCCAGCTGGTTTAATTGTACACAAAACAAAAAATAATAATGAATATAATTTGGTTGATTGGTTAATAAAAAAATATCCCGAAATAAAAAATGTTGGAGATGAACCTGTTTTAAGGCCAGGAATTGTCCATCGTTTAGATAAAGATACTTCTGGAATTATGCTTGTGGCGCGTAATCAAAATTCTTTTAATTATTTTAAAAATCTTTTTCAAAAGCATTTAATTAAAAAAACTTATTTAGCCTTGGTTTGGGGAAAGCCAAAAGAAGATAAAGGAATTATTAATAAACCAATTGGATTAAAATCAGGGACAACAAAAAGAAGTGTTTATTCTTTTAAAATGCAAAAACAGGCAATTACTGAATATAAAGTTTTAAAATCTTTTAAAGACGAGAAAGGAAATTTATTTTCGCTTTTAGAAATTTTTCCAAAAACAGGAAGAACGCATCAAATAAGAGTGCATTTTAAATCAATAGGTTGTCCTGTTTGCGGAGATAAATTATATGGCCGCAGAAATGATGGATTTAAAAGACTAATGCTTCATGCTTTATCCCTTGAATTTTCTATTAATAATAGTAAAATAAAAATAGAATCTGAAATTCCAAAAGAATTTAATTTTTAGCTTATCAATATTTGTAATTTTTTTTGATTTTTTATAATTTATAATATAGAATAAAAATAAGGTCGAAAAAATAATTTAATATAATAATTCAATGCAAAAAGGTTTTACATTAATTGAGCTTTTAGTCGTTATTGCTTTAATAGCAGTTCTTGCTGTCGCTGTTGTTTTATCTTTGAATCCAGCAGAGCTTTTAAAACAAGGTCGTGATTCAACAAGAATTTCTGATTTATCAGCTATTGAAAGCGCTCTTGCTTTGTATTTAGTTGATGTTTCTACTCCAATGTTAACTTCATCAACTAATTGTTATGTTTATGGAACCGTAACTACTACTTGTGCTGGTAGATTTTCTTCTGGCGCGACTAATCTTGTAACAAGTACTTCTCAAGCAGTAGATGGAAGCGGTTGGATTCCTGTTAATTTAACCCTTATGTCTTCAGGATCGCCATTGCCAAGATATCCAATTGATCCAACTCAAAGCAATCCATATTTTTATGCTTTTAGGCCAAGTTCAACACCTGGTTTTTATGAAATTAATGCTCAATTAGAATCAAGTAAATATTTAACCAGACAGCAAACCGATGGCGGAAATAATAATAACGTTTATGAAGTTGGAAATGATTTAAATTTATAGCATTAGCAATTCGAAAGTTTAAATATTTTAGAAACAAAAACTCCGCTTACGCGGAGTTTTTGTGCTTTAAAAATATATTAAAAAAATTTATACGATTTATATTTTTTGAAAATTTTAAAATTATCCTTCAAAGGAGTATTTTTATTTGAGACTTGCTTTACATTAAATAGGTTTCTCTGGGGAAAAAATTGATAATTAAAATTTAAAATTTTTCTAATTCCTAATTTTTTAAAGAGATTGCTTCGCGCCGCACTTTTGTTAATAATTACATTAAAAAGCAAATTTAATTTTTAATTGCATAAAATTTATTTTTAATAAATTCAAAGTTTCTTTTAACAAAAGAGCGGAATGAGTTTTGAATTATTCATCATTCAAAATTCATATTTTAATTTATACACAGTTTGTTATTGTTTTTTTATTTTTTATAATTTAAAATATAAATATAGGTGGGTTCGATTTTAAAATTATTTTAATAAATTTCAATGCAAAAAAAGGTTTTACATTAATTGAGCTTTTAGTTGTTATTGCTTTAATTGCTGTTTTAGCTGTTGCTGTTACTTTAACTTTGAATCCAGCAGAACTTTTAAAACAAGGTTGTGATTCAACAAGAATTTCTGATTTAAATACAATACAAAGCGCTTTATCTTTATACTTGGTTGATGTTAGTACGCCGATGAATGCAGCTTCAAGCAATTGTTTTGTCCATAGCCAAAGCGGAGCAACTTTAGCTAATTGTCAATCAAGATTTACATCGGGTGTTACAGCTCTTGTATCAACTATTTCGCAAGCAGTAAATGGAACCGGTTGGATTCCTGTTAATTTATCTCTTATTTCTTTTGGATCACCGCTACCAAGATATCCGATTGATCCTACAAATAATGCTACTTATTATTATGCTTTTAGGCCAAGTTCAACACCTGGTTTTTATGAGATAAATGCTAATTTAGAATCATTAAAATATATTCCTCAAGAAGCAATTGATGGAGGAAGTTCATCAACTATTTATGAAGTTGGAAATGATATAGTAAATTTATAATTTAAAATAGATATTAATACAAATTACAAACATAAAAACTCTGCTTGCGCAGAGTTTTTTATATATATTTTCAAAAATTAATATTTATTTTTTGATTTTACAAAAATAAATTTTATTGTATTATTAAAATATGATTGATATTAAAATTTTAAGAGAATACCCAGAAGTAGTAAGACAAAGTTTAATCCATCGAAATTTAAATCCAGATATTGTTAATAGTTTTTTAACTATTGATGAAGAATGGCGTTCTTTAGTTTCTAAATTAGATAATTTAAGAGCTTTGCAAAATAAATTAACAAAAGAAAGAAATATTGAAGAATCAAAAAAAATAAAAAATGAAATTAAGAATTTAGAAGATGTTCAAAGAGAATTAGAAGAAAAAAGAATTTTAATTTTAGAAAAAATCCCCAATATTACTTTTGAAGATGTTTTAATTGGGAAAAATGAAGAAGATAATAGAGTTTTGAAAGAAGTTGGCGAAAAGCCACAATTTAATTTTGAGCCAAAAGATTATTTAGAAATAGCTGAAAAATTAGATTTAATTGATACAAAAAAAGCATCTGAAGTTTCAGGAACGCGTTTTGGTTATTTAAAAAATGAAGCTGTTCTTTTAGAATTTGCATTAGTTAAATTAGCTTTTGATACTTTAATTAAAGAAGGGTTTATTCCTGTTATACCGCCAGTTTTAATTCGCCCAGAAGTTTATCGCGGAATGGGAAGATTAGCAGGAGATCAAAAAGAAGAAAGATATTATTTAGAAAAAGATGATTTATATTTAGTTGGAAGTGCTGAACATACATTAGGGCCATTACATTTGAATGACGTTTTTGAAGAAAAAGACTTGCCTAAAAGATATGTTGGATTTTCAACCTGTTTTAGGCGTGAGGCGGGAAGCTATGGAAAGGATACTCGTGGAATTTTGCGCGTTCATCAGTTTGATAAGGTTGAAATGTTTTCTTTTTCTTTGCCGGAAAGTTCGGAAAATGAACATAAGTATTTACTTTCGCTTCAAGAAAAATTAATGCAAAGTTTAAAATTGCCATATAGAGTTGTTGAAATTTGCACTGGTGATATGGGGTGGACTGATGCTCGGCAATTTGATATTGAAACTTGGCTTCCAGCTCAAATTAACAAAGAAGGCAAAAAAGGAAATTATAGAGAAACGCATTCTTGTTCTAACACGACAGATTTTCAGGCGAGAGGAATTGGAGCGCGCGTTAAAAGAAAAAGTGGTTCTTTGGAATTTGTGCATATGTTAAATGCAACTGGTTTTGCCATTGGAAGAATGCTTATTGCTATTATTGAAAATTATCAAACAAAAGACGGAAAAATTATAGTTCCGGAAGTTTTAAGAGATTATGTAGGAAAAGAAATAATTGGTTAATTCAATATGAATGGTGTGGTTTTAAATAGTTTTAAAACATGGATTGAGATTGATTCTAAAGCAATTCAAAATAATATAAAAATTTTTAAAAAAATAATTGGTCCAAAAACAAAGCTTTGGGCGGTTGTAAAATCTAATGCTTATGGTCATGGCCTTTTTGATTTTAGTAAAACCATTGATAAATTTGTTGAAGGTTTTTGTGTTGATTCTGTAATTGAGGGCATAAAATTAAGAAAAATAGGAATAAAAAAAGAAATTTTAGTTTTTGGCCCGACATTAAAAGAAAATTATTCTTTGGCTTTTAAAAATGATATTGCAATAACAATTTCTAATTTTGAAGCACTGCGCGACATTTTAAAATCAAAAAATAAGCCAAAATTTCATTTAAAAATTGATACTGGAATGCATCGCCAAGGATTTTATTTAAATGATTTAGATCAAATAATTCCATTTTTAAAAAATCTTGAAAACGAATTTAGGGGAGTTTATACGCATTTTGCAATGGCTCAAAATTTAAATTTTACAGAAAATCAATTTCAAAATTTTAAAAAAGTCATAAATTTTTTAAAAAATTCGGGTTTTTCTAATTTTATTTCGCATTGTGCTGCAACAGGCGGAACTTTGTTAAATAAAAAATATCATTTGGACGCTGTGCGCATTGGTATTGGTCTTTATGGTTATTTCCCAAGTAAATATTTTCAAAAAAAACTTTCAGCTAAATTTCATTTAAAACCGGTTTTGTTGTGGAAAACAATTATTTCAGAAATTAAAGAAATTAAAAAAGGCGAGGCTGTTGGTTATGATTTAACTTGGCAGGCAAAAAATAATACTAAAATTGCAATTTTGCCAATTGGTTATTGGCATGGTTATTTTAGAAGTTTATCAAACAAAGGAATAGTTTTAATCGGGAAAAATAAAGCAAAAGTTATTGGAAGAGTTTGTATGGATATGATAATTATTAATTTAAATAAAATTAAAGCAAAAATAGGGGATGAAGTTATTTTAATCGGACAAAATAAAAATAATAAAATTTTAGCGGATTTTTTGGCAAATTTAGCAGAAACAACACATTATGAATTTTTAACAAGAATCAATCCTTTAATTTATAGAATTATTAAATAAAATGAAAGAAGTTTATCTTTCACAAGAAAAAAAAAGAAATGATTTATGGAAAACCTTGAAGTTTTTTTTAATCGGTTTAATTTTAGAGGGATTTTTTATCTTAATTTTATATTTAATTATTTATTCTCCTGTTTTTAAAATTAATGAAGTCCAAATTATTAATAATGAAAATACTTCATTTGAAGATGTTTTAAATTTTATTAAAATAAATATTTTTTCTGATTCTTATTTTAAAAAAATTTTAGGATTTCAAAATATTTTAATTTGGCCAAATTTTTTGGAAAATAATTATAATACCTTTGCTCAAATTAAAAATATTTCTATAGAAAAAGATTATTTTAAAAAGAATATTTTAATTAAAGTTCAAGAAAGAAAATCTATTGGACTATGGTGTGTTTATCAAGAAAGTAAATGCTTTGAATTTGATGAGGAGGGTTATTTATTTAATAAAACTTTTTTTTCTGAAGGCAGTGCAACTTTAAAAATTTTTGATTTTACTTCAAGAAAATTAAGCATAGGTAATTTTGCTTTAGAAAAAAGATTATTTGATAATTTAAATTTAATTTTAAAAGTTTTAGAAAAAAATAATTTAAATGTTGAAAAAATTGATTTAAAAAATTTAGAAACAGAAGAAATTATTGTTAAATTATTTGATGGTCCATATATTTATTTTAGTCTTAATTTTTCTCCGCCGGATTTAGAACCAATTATAAATAAAATTAATAATTTTAATAATTTAAAATATATAGATTTAAGAGTTGAAAATAGGGTATATTATAAATAATTTTTTATTAAATATTTTGTATTTGCATTTTATTTTTTTAATTTTTATAATTAAAGTATGCTTTACCATTATTTAGCTTTTGATGAAAAAGGTAAAATTATGGAAGGAAATTATGACGCTGATAATGTTGATGAGGTTTTAAGATATCTTAGTAGTTTAAAGTTAAAACCAATTTCAATTAAACCTTTAAAAATTAAATTTTCAACTATATTTTTTTGGAGGAGATTTATTAATACGACAGATAAAATATTTTTAATGAAATATTTGGCTTTAATGTTAAGAGTTGGAACAGATTTGCTTTCAGCTATTAATATTTTAATTGTTGATTTACAAAATCCAGGTATTCATAATTTTTTAATTGAAGTTCGCGATAATTTAACCAAAGGCAAACCATTTTATGAGGCTTTTGCTCGTAATTCTAAATCTTTTTCTACAGTTGAGACAAACGTTATTAAAGCAGCTGAAGCTTCTGGTAACCTTCAAAAAACATTTGAAGATTTAAGCGAATCATTAGAACGCGACGCGGAATTAAAAAACAAGATTCGTTCAGCTGTAATTTATCCTATAATTTTACTTGTAATGTCTTTATCTATTTTTATATTTTTATCTACTTATGCTTTACCTAAAATAGCTAAGGTTTTTTTGGATGCAGGAATAGAACCCCCAACTTTTTCTAAAATTGTTTTTACAATAGGTCTTTTTATTAATGATCATTTAGCTATTTTATTACCATCATTTTTAATTCTAGTTGGTTTTTTGATTTATTTTGTATTCTTTAATGAATTTGGTAAAAAAATTAGCCGTCAGGTTTTAGCGCAAATGCCATTAGCAAAAAAAATTTATAGAGATATTGCTATTCAAAGATTTACTTCAACTTTTAGTTCATTACTTCGTGCCGGTTTGCCGATTATTGATTCTTTAAAAATTACGGCTGATGTTGTTGGTTATGAAGAATTAAGATTAGCTCTTTTGCGTATTGCGGATGAGGGTTTGGCAAAGGGGTTAACTGTTGGCGATGCTTTTAGGCGCGAATTTGTTTTTCCAAGTGTTGTTAAAAATTTAGTTGCAATTTCTGAAAAAGCTGGACATTTAGAAGAAGTTTTAAATTCTTTATCTAATTTTTACGCTTCAAATATTGATGCAACAATTAAATCGGTTGTTGCTGTTATTGAGCCGGTTTTGCTTATTTTAATGGGCGGATTAGTGGGTGTAATTGCTATTTCTATTATTATTCCAATTTATCAATTGGCAACCAAATTTTAAAAAATGAATTTATTTTTTTTAAAAAATAAAAAGGGATTTACTTTAGCGGAATTATTAATTGTTATAGCTATAATAATGCTTATAATTGCTTTTGTTTATTTAAGTCTTTTTAGAAGAAAAGGGATTAGTGAATTATATTCAACAAGAGATCGAATTGTTGCTTTGCTTCGCGAAGCACAAAATAACGCTATTTCTCAAAAAAAAGACAGCGAATGGGGGGTTTATTTTTCAAATTTAACTTCAACATCTCCATTTTATTCTCTTTTTTATGGAAAAACATATTCCACAAGCACTTCTTTAAAAAAATATAATTTACCAACAAGCGTGCAGTATAATACTTCAACTATACCTACTGGGAGCAGCTTAACTATTTATTTTAATAAAATCACCGGAATACCATCAACATCAACTTCTATTATTTTAAATTTTAATATTAGTAATCAAACAATATCTTCTTCAACAATTAACATAAATCAAGGTGGATTAATAAGTTTTAATTAAAATGTTTGAGTTTTTAATAAAAATAAAAAAATATTTAAAAATACAAACAGGTCAATCTTTGGTTGAAATTTTAGTAGCTTTAGCCGTTGGCATAATTTTTGTTTTAGGAGTTATGATTGCTATGCAATCTTCTTTAAAAATGGGAAAAGATTCTGAAAAAATTCAAACCTCGGCTTCTTTAGCGCGCGAATTAATGGATAATGTTAAAATTTTTGCTGAATCTGATTGGCATAATATTTATAATTTAGCGACAACATCGGCTAATCATTATTATTTAAACACAACAAGTTCTCCTTTTACAGTTTCTTCGGGCGATGAAACAATTGTTGTTGGAACAACAACTTATATAAGATATTTTTATGTAGATGATGTTTATAGAGATGAAAATTGGAAAATTGCTGAATCTGGAATAAATTTTGATCCATCAACAAAAAAAGTTACAGTTGTAGTAAAGTGGATTGGTTCAAACGAGAGATTCATATCTACATATTTAACTCGTTTTGAAAATAATATTTTTATACAAACCGATTGGACTGGTGGAGGCGGCCAAACAGGACCAATAACATCAGTTAATAATAGATTTGATACTTCAACCAATATTGATTTTTCAACAACAACAGGATCTATTAGATTAAGATTAGGATATTAGTTTGGGCAACATAAAATGTAGGTTAAATAAAATTTGAAAATTTAGAAATTGAAAATTATTTGAAAATTGAAAATTCAATTATTTTTAAATTTATTAATTTTTAACTTTAAATTGTTATTTTGAATTTTGAGGTTTGAAATTTGGATTGTTGTTGTTTTTTACTTATTTTTATATTATAATTTTAATATGATTAGAAAAATTAAAAAATTATTTCCATTTTTTATATTAATTTTAGGATTTTTCTTGATATTTTTTATTGTTTTAGCTTTTTCAGATATAAATAATATTGATTCTATAAATAAATGGGCTTGGAATGATTTAATTGGTTGGATTGATTTTTATGAAACAAATACAGTTAATGTTAATTCTCAGCAATTAACTGGTTATGCTAGTTCTTCTGCTGGAGATATTTCTTTGGATTGCGCCACAACGCGAAATGGCAATATTTGTAGTCAAAGTAATTATAAAGTTTTAAATGATGGCGGAGGCAATTTATCTGGTTGGGGATGGAATGATAATTATGGATGGATTAGTTTTTGCGGTGGACAAAATACGTCCGATTGTCCGGGAAGTACAATTTATCAAGTTAAAATTAATCCCACAACAGGAGATTTTTCAAATTATGCATGGAATGATGTAGCTGGTTGGATTAGTTTTTGCGGACAGCCTGGAGGAGGCGGTGGATGTGCTTCAAGTACTTATTCTTATAAAGTTAATACTTTTTGGCGTGCAACTTCAACATCTGGTTATTTGGATTCAAGTATTTATGATACTCAAGTTTCTGGTGGAGCTCAAATTAATTCTATAATGTGGAAAGGCATTTTACCTTCTGGAACACAAGTTAGATTTAAAATAGCTTCTTCAAATTCTCCTTCTGGTCCCTGGAATTTCGTAGGACCTAATGGTACAACTTCTGATGATGATTATTATGGTCCTGTTTTTCCAAACGCGCAGTATCCAATTAATTATATTCTTCATAGTAATCATAGATATTTTA
>Ga0197142_1001421_pt1 | contig 21999 bp, 19 predicted proteins | sample GBS60_MetaG_FD_148614 | JGI IMG/M metagenome (GOLD analysis project Ga0197142, IMG submission 148614) | Sediment microbial communities from Great Boiling Springs, Gerlach, Nevada, United States - GBS 60_MetaG | ecosystem: Environmental > Aquatic > Thermal springs > Hot (42-90C) > Sediment... | reverse complement strand
GAAGTATGAGCATTTACTCAAGATGAAGGAGTTATTCGACTCCATAATAGCAGAGGCTAATAAGGACCCCAAGGATTACTATGAGTATTGGAGGAAGGAGGCCGAGAATATAATAATGCAGGTAGCAGATATGCCTACTGATGAGGCCTACGAGAAGGCTATTAAGATGATAGAGACTTCAGCAAGGTTCGAGCTTAAGCGAAGGGATATAATTAGAGGGATCCTCGAATAGGTATACCCCTTCGCCGAGTCTTCATATTAAAGATTAGTTAGTAGTACAATCAATACTATACATAAATAAATAATGAACTGACTGGCCAGTTAATATATCAATGAATAATAAGAATTATTATTATCATATCTTTAATCCTATAGCAATACCATCCCTAATAGGAAGTATTATGGAGCCCAGTTCGCTGCTGCTGATGAGCATGGAGTTGAATCTTGCTATAGACTCCCCTTGCTTACTGCTGCTGTTAATAACCTCGCCTTTCCATAACGCATTATCTGCTACTATAAGTCCATTCTTCCTCAACCTAGGATAGCATAACTCAAAGTACAATGGGTAGTTCTCTTTGCTATCATCTATGAATACCATATCGAATCTACCTGTAAGCGTGGGTATAACATCACGTGCATCTCCTACTATAACCTCTACATACTCGCTAAGACCAGCAGAGTAAACATTACTCCTAGCCTCCTCTGCCCTACTAGAGTCTATCTCTATAGTTATGACCTTGCCTTTATGCCTCTTGACTGCGAAGCCTAGCCAGACAGCAGAGTATCCTATAGCTGTACCTATCTCCAGTATCCTCTTAGCCCTAATACATGATGCGAGTATGAATAACATCCTGCCTACAAGAGGGCCTACGATAGGTATGCCCCTCTCCCTAGCTATACTCTCTATAGTGTTAAGTATGCTAGGATTTCTATGCAATGAGTTTATATACTGCGTAACTTCATCGCTAGGATGCACTATATTGATATGCATATACACATTAATAGATTTTATGGATATAAATGATAACTCATGATAAACGTCCCATTCACACTCACGTTCACATTCATTCTTCTCTTTGTTGTTTGGTAGTACAGTTTGAATAAGTTCAAGAATATGTTTGAGTTCTTTTATCCCTTGTGGCACTGAACTTATGATAGAATAGAATAGTATGGTATGGTATGGAATAGATGCTCGCCAGTATCAAGGAACCTCCTAACACCATCCCTCATACGAACCTCTCATACTGTAAGCCAAGTATTAATGCAAGGATAACAAGGTAGTTCCATTATAAACTATATGTTTACTACTCTTAATTATATTATGATATCAGGTGTATCTACTCATTATATGTTATCTATACATAATTACTAAATAGATAACATCTTACTAAAGACTTTTAAAGTATTAGTTGATTGATTTATATACTTTAATGTTAAGATAGATAACTAGTTCATTAATTATTACAAGATTGGTGTATAGTAGGAGTCATCAAAGGGTCAGTAAGACAGATAAAGCCGTTAGAGTATAAATAGTATAGTGCATAAATTAGATTTAGAAGAAGTAGCGAGGATAAAGGAGTTCATAGATATGCTTAACTATGCATCTAGCAATGGATCTGTAGTAATAGTTGAAGGCAGGAGGGACGCCCTTGCGTTAAAGTCTCTAGGATTCTATGGTAAGATGGTTATTCTTAACAACCATAAGAGAGGACTAACAAACCTAGTTGAATACATATACCATGTAAGGGAGGCTATATTGTTACTAGATATGGATAGTAAGGGCAGATATCTCACACAGAGACTAGTGAGCATGGTAACAGATAGAAGAAGGGTAAATCTATTCTATAGGAAGAGACTCGCTGAGATAACCAAAGGTAGAATAAGGAGTATGGAGGAGTTACTGATGTACAACGAGTATATAAATAATACGCTACAATATCATAGTATGCATATATCATAACATCTACTCTAAGATAGCATGTATAGAGAATAGATCAAGATATATAGATATATGAGAGTCGCTTAATATTTGATGGTCCGTAATGTAAGGTTAGGATATAAAGTAGCCTTATATTTATTGATACGCCATTTAGCATATCCTTTAGCAGAGTTAGTGCCTAAACAGAAGCCCAGACACGTCATCCTATGCTTAGTGCGTAAATTCATATTGTATAGGAATAGATAGATGTTGATGAAGCGTGAGTAAGGATGAAAGAAAACCCTATATACTTATCTGTTTCAATCAGTTCGGTCTGGTTAATATCTCATCTCTACTCATCTACATCTAGATTAAATTAATTTGTCTGCTAACTATTTATTGCGCTTCATGGAAGATAAGAATAATGGTATATATAAAGAGGATAGAGATAAATGGTTTTAAATCGTTCGGTAAGAATACAGTGATAAACCTTGAGAACGGTCTTGTATGTATAACAGGCCCAAATGGTTCTGGTAAGAGTAACATACTAGACGCAATAATATTCGCGATAGGAGAGAATAGCACAAAGATGTTAAGGGTAGATAGACTACATTCATTACTCCATGATACCGGTTCCAAGGCAAGGAAGGTTAGAGTGGGTATAACATTCGATAATTCGGACAGAGGCTTACCTGTGGACTCTGATACCGTAAATATAGTAAGGGAGCTGGGTATAGATAACAGTGAATCTGAATACTACTTGAATGGGCGACGTGTTAACAGATCAACACTAACTAATATACTGGAGGTAGCTCTAGCAAATAGACTCAATATAGTACAGCAGGGTATGGTTATGCGTATAGCAGAACTGAATAGGGAAGAGAGGAGGAGGATAATAGAGGATATACTTGGACTCTCCTACTTTGATGAGAAGAAGGAGGAGGCAAAGAAGCAATTAGAAGAGGCCGATAGAAGGCTAGAGGTAGCACTGGCTAAGATAGGAGAGGTTAGGAAGAGGATAGATGAGTTGGAGAGGGAGAGGAATGAGCAGCTGAGGTTTGAGTTCATAGAACAGGAGATAGCTAGGCTAAGATTCATCGATCTATCAAGGAGGCTTGATGATATCAGAGCAAGGATATCATCAATAAAGAATAGGATAACAAGTAGGGAGCATGAGGTATCAGGGATGAGCAAAGATTTGGAGGAGATAAGATCAAAGATATCTATGCTAGAGCATGAGAAGTCAAGACTCATGAGAGAGGCAGATCGTATAACCAGAAGTAAGACAGATATAAGTAAGAGATTATCGCCATTGCTACTTAAGATAGAGCAATTAAAAGCTACAATAACTACAAACAAGAACAGAATACCATTACTAGGTAATAACATAGCTAAGATGATCAGAGATAGGGATCTTCTAATTACAAAATCATTGAAGTTAGATGGGAGTATACTCTTACTAAATGATAGATTAGGCGAACTTGAATATAAAAAGAGTTCTATTAACTCCAAACTAGTAGAGATTAATGAGAGATTAGATGTGTTGATGAAACAATACTCTGATATAAGATCAAAAATCGAGAGTATAAACAGAGATATAACGAAATACAGAGATGAGTACTCCGATATAGAGTTGCAAATTACATCCATGAATGAAAGGATGAAGATCATAGATAATAATATAGAAGAATTGAAGAAAAGGAGCAATACGATAAGTAATGATATAAATACCATGAATAAATTGATAGATAGCCTTAATGATGCTAAGAGTAATATCATGCAAGAGTTAGAACATGTAAATATACATCATGAGAATATAAAAAAGAAGAGAGATGCGCTAAATAGCATCATAAACGATGCTCTGAATCTATTCAATACAGCTAAAGAGATAGTAACCAGATACAAGGCTATGCTGGATACTGCAATGCAAGGAGAGGATAAAGCTATAGCATTACTATTGAACAACGCTAGAAAATTCAATGTACTCGGATTAGTACGAGATCTCATATCTCGGGATAAAAGATATGAACATGCTATAATAGCAGCTGCTTCTGACTGGTTAAATGCTATAGTTGTTAAGGATGTAAATTCGATGTTAAATGCATTAGAGTATCTTAAAGTTAATAGATTATCGAGGATAACAATTATACCATTAGATGTGCTTAATGGTACTATAGATGATAAGAAATGGAATAATTATAATATGTTGATGAATCATGTAAGATGCATATATCCAGCATTGGTAAAGTTCATATTTCATGACACTCTATTAGTAACTAATATTAATGAAGCAATAGAATTAGCAAATGATGGATATAGAGTGGTAACCGTTAATGGTGAATTATTTGAGAATAACCTTAAGGCTTTAAGGATAGATAATGCTGATAGGGTAAATACCATATTCAGAATATTACTTAATAGTAAGTCAATAAACGAACTTGATGATATATTAGAGTTATTAAAGCAGATTATAGATAAGAAGAGTATTAAGTTGAAAGAGTTGGATGATAATTTGATTATAACACAGGATAAGATGAATCAGTTAAGACAGGAACTGGTAAAGATAGAACTACAGTATGATAACGCAATTAATTCGTTAGATAAGAACAAGACAGTACTTGATGATATAAATGTCAGAATAACTAATCTAAACAATGACAGAATCAAAATTAACGAAGATATAAATAAGTTGAACGAGAGAAGATCGCAGATAGAGAGTAGCATAAAGAGAATCAATAATGTATTAGAATCATATAACAAGGAGCAAGAATCACTGAAGAGTGCTATAGAAGATAATACAGCAAAAAAGAACTTATTAATTAACGAACTAGAGTCGCTAGATAGAGATATCAGAGACTTGTTAACTAAGATCTCATTAAACAATACCCAGAAAGAGAACATCACTAATCGCATAGAAGAGTTAAAGAGAGAACTTGATAGAAATAAGGTAGAGGCAAGAGAATCTTCAAGAGTAGTTAAGGAATGTTATCAAATGTTAGATGCCTTAGAACAGGAAGCAAAGATATTAAGAGAAGAAGAGCAGAGGATAATAGACTCCTCTCTGAATTATATGGATAAGCTTAATTCATATGATGCTGAATTGAAGACTTTACGAGAGAGGGAGAAAGTACTGAGTAAGAATCTATCTATGCTTGAGAAGGAGATTGCATTAAATAATAAAGAGGTCGATAACCTACTTAATGAAGAGCATAAGATAAGTGAAGACATTGCTACATACAGAAATCTCAATGATCAGCAGACCATAGATAATTATGGTAATTATGATGATTCGTTACTTGATGAGTTAGTAAAGGAGAGTAATGAAGTAAGGAAGCATGTCAACCAGTTAGCAGATAAGAGTTACAGGTATCTGATAGAGGGTTATAGAGGATTATCTGATAAGAAGAATCAGTTAGAAGAAGAGAAGAACTCTATAGTAAGGTTCATAGAGCAGATAGAAGGCGAGAAGAAGAAGATATTCATGGATGCGTTCACATCAATAGACAGAGAGATTAGAAGTTTATTCTCTACAATGACTGATGGTAATGGGAGCGCATGGCTTGAGATAGAGGAGCCGGATGATATATTCTCCTCAGGTATAATATACATGATACAGTTCCCCAACAAACCTACCAGAGAATCAAACTCTTTGAGCGGAGGAGAGAAGACTATAGCGGCTATAACATTCTTATTCGCTCTGCAGTCGCTTAGACCAGCACCATTCTATCTGTTAGATGAGATAGATGCTCATCTTGATAGTATAAATACAGAGAGGTTGAAGAGAGTGATCAGGGATAGATCCAGGTCAAGTCAGATAATAATGGTTACTCTGAAAGATATGCTTGTAGCTACTGCAGATGTAGTATATGGTATATACGCTAAGGATGGTATCTCTAATGTAATAAGGTATAAGATACCAGTTAAGACAGTAGGGTAGATGAATGAATATTTAATGAACTGATGAATTAGTGAATGATCCAATGAGATATATTGAACACATATAATCTATAATAAGTAGTAGAGTATGTATGAACTGATCGATATAGTAGAGGGTAAGACAAGAATAATAGTACCAAAGGAGACGCTGGAGAATGATACTCCCCCAAGATACCCTGCGTTCTACAACCCAGCTGCGAGGGTTAATAGAGATGTATCTGTTTTAGCATATGATGCATATACAGATTATATAAGAGAGCATACATTCGCTGATGCATTGGCAGGTGTAGGTGCTAGGGCCTTAAGGATCGCTAACGAAGTTGAGAAGATATACGAAGTATATATAAATGACTCTAACCCCTTCGCTATCTCACTAGCAGAGAGGTCCTCTCTCCTTAATAACATAAATGCAAAGTGTAGATTCTCCATAGATGATGCGTGCAGGTTCCTTATGATGCATTCATCTAGAGGGAGTAGGTTCGGTATAATAGATATAGATCCATTTGGCACACCAGCCCTCTACGTTGATTGTGCATTAAGGGCCGTTATTGATGGCGGAATGATAAGCTTAACTGCTACCGATACACCAGTACTCAACGGTCTGTACCCTAATGTAGCACTGAGACGCTACTACGGTAGGTCTATTAGATGTGAGTACTCAAACGAGATAGGGCTAAGACTCATTCTGGGAATGGTTGCATTACAGGCATCCAGACTAGAGTCTGGCATCAAACCATTATTCGTTCAGAGTACTAGGCACTATATGCGTATATATGTACAAGTTAATGTAGGCTCCAGATACGCAGATACAATGCCATCCATGCTAGGCTATGCATACCATTGCAGGCTATGCAGTAACAGATACGTAACTACTATGGAAGAGTGCTTAAAGTCATGCCCAAGATGCAGCAAGTCCATGGAGAGAGCTGGATTACTCTGGGTAAAGAGTATGATGGAAAGAGAGTTTGTAAAACAGATGCACGATAATGCATACAAGAGGAGTGAGTATATGGATAAGCATTCATTGACTATACTTGATATAGCAAGAGACGAATCGGATATACCACTCTATTACACTATAGATGAGGTATCGAGGATACTTAAGAGCAGGCCTTTGGGTATAAGAGAGATAGTAGAGTTATTAAGGAGTAATGGATTCTCAGCATCAAGGACATCCCTAGCATTCAGGGGATTCAGGACAGATGCATGTATAGATGATATAATAGGTCTAGTAAGGAGATACCTTCATAGTCTCATCTGAATGCCAATGCTATAGATACACTCAGTATACTAACAGTAAGTACTGGACCGAACCACTCATTCATTATCTCCATACCAGATACGATCTCATAAAGTGCAAGTGATGCTACTGCTATGGCCGCACCACTTAAAGCATAGGATACTCCCTTGAAGTAACTCTTGCCCATGAGTCTAGAGAATGCGTTCCTTAATACTATACTATCTAACGTATCTACGCTTATCATCCCTATAGTAAAGAATAATGCAAGTAGTAATGCATACTGTATACCAAGAGTTGCTGATGCTACTGCAGATAGAACAAGGGCTGATATCTGGGTCGCTGTATCGAATCCTAGACCGAATACCATACCTACTATCATAGATGAAAGCAATGGACTATTAGCCTTGGAGTCTATCCTACTCAACACTCTCCCTGCCAGTATGGATGACCAGTTCCTGCCCATTCTCTTCGTAGCAACTATGTTAAATACACCTATAACAGCCAATGCTGCTATACCTATAATCGAGCCTATGTATGCTATACCCTCCACACTTACACTGCCTATAACTAGTATTATGAGTACGATCTCTCCCACTACGGCTATGCTGTGCCCTATACTGAACCCTGTGCCTACGAACCTTGCCTTCCTATCGACACTGTAGAGCCTTACAAGGTTATCAATAGCTGCTATATGGTCTGCATCTAAACCATGTCTTAGCCCTAGTATGAACATAAAGGGTATAGTAGCAAGGATATACTCAAGCATACCGTACAGCATTACGTATGCTAACTATATATTCATTGTTTAGTATGCTTTATAAGTAAGAATAAGAGAGTTAAGCATGTAGTAGATGTATATGTTGAGCATAAGCAAAAGTGATATAATAACAAATATACAGATGCAGGTAAACCCGTTCTTCCCTACTGGGGGTGAGTCACAGTGGTGGATATATCTACTATGGATAATACCTCTATTCATATTCATGCTCTATGGACAGAGGATACAGATGTTCATAGTGATGCAGGATGTAGCCAAGTCACTCAACAAACTGAAGGGCATGCAGGATAAGTCAAAGGAGGAGGTCATATCATACATAAAGAGTATAAACCCTAACATAACCAACCTAGAGAGGTTGGATGCGCTGATGGAGTATTTCACCATAACACCAGTCAATATAGATCCATACGGTATAGTAGATAAGATACAGCACCTCATAAGACTCAGAGATGATAGGATAAAAGCAGAGATAAAGGCATTAGCACCTCAAGCAGATGAGATAACAGCATCTAGGTTAGAGAATGTAGTCGAGGTTGCTACTGCATTACATATGCTATACAAGTTAGTAAGGCACTTCTATCTCATGGGTAAGAAGAGTAGTAGCATGTTCTTCATAGTACAGTTACAGATGATCATGCCATTGATAATGCAATCAGCAGAGGCATTGAATAAGGCTATACCAGCGCTGAAGAATGGTCAGCCTATAGGAGATGGTATAGGACCTATGATAGCAGGTAGACTAATCCTTGATAAGGAGAAGATACTGATAGCAAAGGATACAATAATGAGCCAATATGAGTACAACAACAGAAGGTTATACGTCGTGAAGGCAAAGGGTCCCGGAGGCACAGTAGGTGAGCCCCATACCGCATTACATAGGCTAGTCAATGAGATGGGTGTAAGGATAGATATGGTAATAATGATAGATGCTGCCCTCAAGTTGGAGGGTGAGAAGACAGGTGAGGTAGCAGAGGGTGTGGGTGCTGCCATAGGAGGGATAGGGGTGGAGAGGTTCAGGATAGAGGAGGTAGCTACTAAGTATAATATACCGTTGTACGCTGTGATAATAAAACAGTCTATACTAGAGGCTATAACTACTATGAGGAAGGAGATAGCGGAGGCAGCAGATAAGGCTAGTAGTAAAGTATTCAAGATCATAGATGAGTATAGTAACCAAGGTGATAATATACTAATAATAGGGGTAGGCAATACACTAGGTGTAGGACAATGAACAGTAATAATATCGATAAGGAGAAGGATAAGCAGCATGTAGTCTATACTATAGAGCAGTGCAAGGTATGTGGTGTCAAGAATAAGCGTACATTCAAGGTAGGCGATTATGTATTCAAGGACGGTGGCTCTTGCCTAAGATGCAGTGGCAGTACATTAGTGATAATGATATACGCTGAACCAGTGAATAATGTATGAATTATAATATATTTACATATAATCTTCGTATAACGTATATGATTATCAGATTGATGGTATAGCGCATCATCTACATCTATATATACATATATAACCATACTATACTAAGCTTCTAGTTATAACTACAGAGCCCTCCTTAACTGCTATTATTGTATGCTCTGCCTGGGCAACGAACTGCTCATTACCCTCAACGAGTATAGGATAAGCCCTCACAACCTTCTTCTTGATTAGTAGATCAAGTATACTTTTAGCATGCTTGATATCATAACCCAATCCATCTACTATCCATCTTAATGTAAAAGGTAATGTCTTGAACCTATCCCATAGCATCTCTAGTAATCTATCGCTATCTGCATCATTAACCTTCTTCCTACTTACTATAGAGAATATATTACTTATATCACCGTTGTAGACTACGCCTGAGCCATCACTAGTAGTCACAAATGGCTCTATAGCATATACCTCATTCTCATGTAAAGTGAATGAACCTATCGTCCATATATTCGGTATGGATCTTCCTGCATGTATGGTGTACTGCTTTATCGAGTGCCCGCTTAGGTTCTGGATAGGCTTAAGGGAGTATGACCTTATGGTACTCTCTATCACTCTACCTATCTCACCCGCTCTGATTCCTGCCCGTGCTATCTTTAAAGCTTCTTTGAGTGCATCTTCACATGCTTCCACTAGTACAGAGTGTCTGCTACTGTAGCAGAGGGTAACAGCTGTGTCTGCTATATAGCCGTTTATATGAACACCTATATCTACCTTCAAGACATCCCCATCTCTAACCTCTGTAGTATCAGCGGGTTCTGCTGTGTAATGTGCAGCAACCTCATTGAGGCTTACGTTACATGGGAATGCAGGTTCTCCTCCCTTACTCCTTATCATATTCTCCAACTCCTCGCATATCTCAAGTAGTGTATGCCCTACATAGTACTTCTTCCTTGCGTACTCTCTTACCTCTGCCGCTATACGCCCTGCTCTTATATACTCCTCGGGTACCATAAACATCTATCAGATTATCATGATCGCTATTATTATTCTGTTATTCCTTATCTCTTAACGTTATTACTGTACTTGAACCTATCTATCCTTATGAGTTCATGGTATGAACCGAAGATACCTGTATCATCTACTCTATCCAATGGATCTTCATGCTCTGGTGATGATACTTTAATACTCCGGTAGAGAGTATCCCTCTCTGCTGGTATCCTCCCTATGCTCCTTATAGCATCCCTTAACTCCTTGGGCCTTACCATCTGTCCATGCGTGGAGCCTGCTGCTGTTGATATACTCTCGTTCATCAGTGTTCCTCCAAGGTCATTTGCACCAGTGTTAAGTAACTCCTTTGCAAAGTCTATACCCTCCTTTACCCATGATACCTGCAGGTTCTTTATGTAGTTGTTGAGCATTATCCTTGATACTGCATGCATCTTGATGACCTCTTCCCTACTCGCTCCATCTCTAAGACCATGCACACTCTTGTACTTGTACATAGGTGCCTCTCTATAGACGAAGCTCAGAGGTACAAACTCAGTGAATCCTCCTGTCTCCCTCTGTATATCCCTTATTATAGCAAGGTGTACGGCCTTGTGAATTGAACTCTCTATATGCCCATACATTATAGTTGCTGTGGATGGTATACCCAATCTATGGGCTGTCTTTATAACTCTAATCCAGTCTTTCACCTTTATCCTTCCCTTTGAGATCTTATCCCTTACACTCTGCACAAGTATCTCTGCTGCTGTACCTGGTATGCTACCTAGACCTGCGTCCTTGAGTGATTTTAGATACTCCTCTATACTCATACCGCTTCTGGATGCACCATAGAGTACCTCCTCTGGGGAGTATGCGTGTATATGTATATCTGGGAGCTCCTTCTTTATAGCTCTGCATATATCTATGTACAAGTAACCGTCCATCCTAGGCATAAGCCCTGCCTGTATGCATACCTCTGTTGCCCCGAATCTATACGCTTCCTTGGCCCTTCTGACTATCTCATCTACGGGCAGTAGGTAGCCCTCCTCCTCCCTGAAGTCCCTTGAGAATGCACAGAACCCGCATCGTTTTATACATACGTTAGTGAAGTTTATGTTCCTGTTTATAACATAGGTTACTATATCTCCTACACTGCTCTTACGTAACGCATCTGCAACGATAGTTAATGCATGAATATCTCTGCACTCGAAGAGCTCGACTGCCTCCTTCACGTTTATATCCTTGAGGGATAATGCTCTATCCAATATGCTGGATACTACTGGGTCTATATCCTTATGGAGTATATTATCTGCATGAGATATATGGTGGTTCATAGTATTACACCTTTCTTATCATATCATATCATATCTTATCATATCATAATCCCTTTACTAATCCATGCTCGTCCCTTAACGTATCTATGATCTGCATAACGGCATCTGATACATACTCACTGCTTATATACTCAGGGTATACTGGTAGTCTAGCCCTGAGCCTGAATCCATTACCCTCAACCACATACTTCATATACTCTATACTAGGCCATGGTGCCTCTGGGTTCACATGATCTATAGTCAAGGGAGATACGCCTCCGTAATCGTTTATACCAGCATGCAAGAACTCATAGAAGGCATGGTTTAGGTTTGGAGGTACCTGTATATTCATATGGGGCATCATTAACCTTGCTATAGCAACAACCCTTAGCATATACTCCCTGGATGGTCTTGGGTATGAACACATAGGGGTATCGGGCTTTGGATTGAAGTTCTGTATTATCACCTCCTGTATATGCTTATACCTCTCATGTATACTCTTTATCGCTAGAAGTGAGTCTATAACCTCATCCATACTCTCCCCTATGCCTATCAATAGTCCTGTGGTGAATGCTACCCTTGCCCTCCCTGCATCCTCTATGCTCTTGAGTCTGACCTTAGGGTTCTTACTTGGAGCGTGTTCATGGGGCATACCTCTCATGCTTAGTCTTGGACTTACATTCTCAAGCATGAGACCTAGGCTTGCATTACATTCCTTCAGCATACTTGCCTCATCGTATGTTATGTTGCCTATGTTGGTATGTGGTAGTATATTCACTCTCTTGAGTAGAATATCGCATAGATGTGCTACATACTCAACTATGTTAGAGAAGCCTAGGCCTCTAAGCCATGCTCTAGCCTCAGGGTACCTCTGTTCTGGGCTCTCACCGCTCATTATAAGGGCCTCTGTACACCCTAACTTCTTACCCTCCTCTGCTATCGCTATAACATGTTCTGGCTTGAGCATGATAACGTTACTACTAGAAGGCTCCTCTCTGTAGGTACAGTAGGAGCAGTGATCCCTACATAGATTTGTAATAGGGATGAATACCTTACGTGAATATGTTACAACTCTGCCCTTCGATCTATCCCTATACATGGATGCTAGGAGCATCAACTCTTGCAAGTTAGAGTATGCTATTGCTAGGGCATCCTCTTTATCTATACCATTATCTATACCATTACTATCTATAGCCAACATTGATATTGCACCTACACTCTGATGAGTAGAATAGATGTTACTATCACTTTTAAATGTATAGCATTATAGGTTTACCATCTATATCGCTATGCACCAACTCCACACCTTCTGGAGCGCTCTTCAGTATATCCACATGCCTTGCTCTAACAAGGTATGCCAGTTGCTCACTGAGAGGCTTGAGCATATCGAGCATCTCATCATCGAGCCCTGCTATACATGCATACTCCACCATCTCCGTAGGGTTGTAGCCCTTCTCCTTCCTTAGAGACTGTATCCTCCTTGCTACATCCCTAACCAAGCCCTTGGCTATCAGTCCTTTATCCCTGATTGTTGATATAATTACCATGATAGAGTCATCGTATGCTAGCATGTAACCGTCCTTACTCTCATACTTAACCTCTGCTACATCCTCCATACTTATCAGAGTACTCTTGTTATCATACACCAACGCAAACGAGCCATTGCTTACTAACTCCTTGAGTAAGGATAGGGTATCTACATTGTTGAGAGAATTTAATACTATCTGTGTATCTCCCTTGAGTCTCTTGGCCATGCTCTTTGTATTGAATCTAACCAGAGGTCTTACAGGCAGACCTTGCTGCATTAGTCTTATGATCTTCGCTGCACCTTCATTAGTAGTACCTGTATACCTCACCTCTAGTTGCTCTACATTCATCTGAACCTTCAACGTCTCTAGAAGTTCATTCAGTAGTATAGCATCATTCTCACTATCGACACATACATACGCAGATGCTAGAGGCCAGCGCCTCTTAAGTGAGGCCTTCATCCTAGCAGAGTTGGTCAGTGAGATGACCTTATCTATTAACATGAACGCTCTCTCTACCCTTCCATTGATCATGCTGGTATCTGCCTTGACCCAATCCTCCAGCATTATGCTAGCTCTACGCTTGAAATGCCTCAGATACAGATACTCTGTTATGTATGGGCATATAGGGTGCATGAGTATATCTACGCAAAGTAGGGTATGTGCAAGAGTAGCGTATATGGCGAGTCTCCTAGGGAGGGTATCACTACTATCATCCCATAACTCATATCTAGTGAATGGTATATACCTCTGGCTCAACTCATCTATTATGAATGACTCTAGTGCTCTAGCACTCTCATGGAACCTGCACCTTTCATATCCATAAGTAACCTTATCTACCAATCTATATAGCATAGAGAGTAACCATAGTTCACTCTCCTTGAGTAGGTTACTCTCCATAGCCCACTCTAGCGTATGCTTATTCATATCAAAGCCATCATATCTTGAATTCTGTTCAAAGTACAGATGTAAGTTATAGAGAGTATTCAAGACCTGATAGACCCTCCTCTTCATCTCATCCATGCTGAAGCTCAGCACATCTATAGGACTTGCTTTCCACATGAGGTAGAACCTGACCATATCTACGCTGTTATCCTTGAGTAGGTCATATGCATATATAACGTTGCCTAGGCTCTTACTCATCTTGTTACCATGCTCATCTACAATATGCCCCTGGAATAAGAATGACTTGAACGGTGCCTCATCCTTACCATTCATTATAACATTCTCCATAAGTAAAGTATAAGCCCAACCCCTAGTCTGGTCTATACCTTCCGTGAGGAACGGTACTGGTACTAGAGTACTATACTCCTCATCACTGAGTGATGCGTAAGGTGCTGCACCACTATTATGCCATGTATCTAGTACGAATGGCTCTCTGTACGCCCTTCCATTGCATGCATTGCATCTTACAATTACTCTATCTATCCATGGCCTATGTAGTTCCAGTCTATCTGGTAACTCTATAGCGTTCTTGAGTATCTCATCCTTACTGAAGAGCGGTATCTTCTTCCTGCATTCTGAGCATACCCATATAGGTAATGGAGTACCCCATACCCTCTCTCTGGATATACACCAAGGCTTCCTCTCACTTATTATAGCAAGGAACCTATTCCTAGGTTCCGAGTAGAAGTACTCTACCTTCGATGCTGCACTGAGAGCTTTATCTGCTATCTTATCTATGAGGTAGAAGTACTCCCTCCTTGCTAGCCATACTATCTTGTGGTGAGAGCGCCAGCATAATGGATACTCATGTACTATACTGCCTATCTTAAGTAACGCATTACGCTCCCTGAGTAACTCCACTACCTTGTTATCTGCATCTCTAACGTACAAGCCAGAGAAGACTCCAGCACCATCTGTAAATACAGCATTATCATCTATTGGGTTGAATACCGGCAGAGATCTCCTACTAGCTACATCAAAGTCCTCCTCTCCATTTGCAGGTGAGAGATGCACTATACCTGAGCCTGTATCTGTAGCAACGAACCCCTCTGCTACAACCATATGCACTTTATCCTTGATAGACTCAAGCCCAGGTATGAGATCTAGTAGAGGATGCTCGTACCTCTTCCCTTCCAGCGTGGAACCCTTTACAGTCTTGAGTATTGAGTAGTTAGTTATACCAAGTTCTTGCATCAATGCCTCTACTCTATCCTTGCCTACTATCCATACCTCATCATTTACACTGATGTAAACATAATCTACATCTGGGTTTACTGCAACCAACTCATCTGTAACTACAGTGAACGGCATAGTAGTCCATATGACTATATATACATTCTCGTACTGCTCATCGTATACCCTTACTTTGTAGTATAGTGATGGGTCCTCTACACTTTCATAGCCTTGAGCAACTTCTGCATGGCTCAATGATGTCTGACAGCTTGGACAGTAGGCCACTACCCTATAACCCTCAACTAATATACCCTCCTTATACGCCTTCTCTAGGTACCTCCATTCCCTCTCTATGTACTCATCCTTGTATGTCCAGTATGCATTCTCATAATCCATGCTTATACCTAGTATCGAGTCTACTTCCCTCCACTTTGCATTGTACCGATGAACCAGTCTCTTGCACTCTTCTACTAGCTTCTCCATCCCTATACTCTTAAGGTTCTCTAACTTACTACCGGTCAGACCGAGCTCCTTCTCTGCCTGTAGTTCAACAGGTAGGCCCTGGGTATCCCATCCAGCCCTGAATAGTATATTAATGGATCTTAATGTATTGAACCTATACCATAGATCCTTCATTATCCTTCCTCTTATATGTCCTATATGAGGCTCACCATTCATGGTTGGCGGTCCTTCGATATATCCTACCTTTGGTCTATCCCTCAGTCTATTCTCTAATAATGATCTGATATTAACCTTATCATAGTATGACCTAACCTCATCCTCCATCGATTTAGGGTCGAATCTACTCATCAATGATAGCATCCAACCAGTTCTAGAATATAAAAGTTAAACCAGCATTCATCGGCTCTGTTAACTTAACGTTTATCTCTAGCATACTATACACGCTACATTAAGCCCTTAAGTTAACAGAGCCGCACTCATCATTAGAAAAGTACTAGTAGGGATTCTATGTGATCTATCATATAGATAATAAATGAATAAATATACATAAGAGATAGGAGGAGTATGAGGCTCACCGTAGGGCATACTCCAGATGCAGATGATGCGTTCATGTTCTATGCCATAGCAAATAACAAGGTTAGATTGGATGATATTTACATAGAGCATGTAATAGAGGATATAGAGACATTGAATAGGATGGCCATAAATAATGAGCTCGATGTTACTGCTGTATCTGCTCATACATATGCTTATACAAAAGATTACGTTATACTAAGGAGCGGTGCCAGCTTCGGTTTATCATATGGGCCTATGTTAGTATCTAGGGGTGATGCTACTCATAAGGATATAGTAACAAGACTCGAGGAGGGTAGATGTACGATAGCTGTGCCCGGTAGGTTAACTACAGCCTATCTCTTACTAATGTTAGCCCTTAAAGATTATAGATTCAATACGGTAGAAGCTAGGTTCGATACTATAGAGGACCTTGTACTGGATGGTAGAGTTGACTTAGGACTGATCATACATGAGGCACAGGTAACGTTCACATATAGAGGCTTGGTTAAGTTCATGGATCTATACGAGTACTGGTCTAGAGTAAGCAATGGATTGCCATTACCATTGGGTATAGATGTAGCCTCTATGAGGATATGCAAGGATGATATAGCAAAGGTAAATAGTATGCTTAAACACTCGATACTCTATGCCTATGAACACTTTGATGATGCACTGGATTATGCTATGCAGTACTCTAGGGGGAAGGATAGAGATACCATAGCAAGGTTCGTAAAGATGTATGTGAATGATCTAACTATAGATATGGATAAGATAGGTTACAACGCATTAAGGATGTTATATTCATTAGCATACAAGAATGGCATAATAGATAGAGAGGTTGAACCAGTTGTGGTAGGATAGTATCCCATCTATCCCAGGCATATATGAACATGGATCAAAGATATATGTATGTTGATCAATAAATAGTTATGAGATGGCTATATTTTATAATACCGATGGTAGTACTTGCTATACCTATAACATCATCAAGCCTTGTATATGAGCAGAGGTTAACACTTGAAGAGAGGCTAGAGTTATACAGAATATATATCAACGTATCTCCTGCTGATGAAACCAATGATGTGTGCAGAGTCAATATATCCGATCATGGGTACATTCTAGATGCAATCAAAGATGTAGATAGGCAGATGGCATACTTGGATGCATTAAGGAAGTATGATCCTAGTATGACTTTGGATAGTAGAGAGATCAATTCCAGTCTTACTGCTACTCCATCCCAAGCGTATGAACTATTGAGAAGTATGGATGTAGAGCATGTAACTAAGCCACTTGAAAGGTTTACATGTATTATAAGATACAATGATAACTATTATAAGATAAGTATACAAGCGGAAATCCACGCTATACCAGATGATGAGAGTTATGACATGATAAAGATAACTGAGATATCTCATGATAATCTTAAGATTCTAGCTGCAGAACCAAAGAGTTTAGAGTTATGGGAACCATTCAATGGTAATCTAGTCTTTGTGAATGAGACAGGTTACAAGGTTAGAGTCACGATATTTTATAATGGTCAGATGAATGATAATTTTAGTATATTACCACATAGTAATGTTACAAGGGATATAAGGATAATGAATATGATAATTGGTTATGTTGATCATGCTGTATTAACATATCATGTATCACCTTACAGTATAGAAGGAAGGATAATAGTTAATAAATCCCCATCATGCATGAATGAAGAGCAGACAAGGATGCTATTTGGTCTGGTAGGAGTGAAGATAAGGTTCCCTAGGTACCTTCCAGAGGATTATGAGCATGAATGTACGGTCCATGTAGTAAACACTACCGCACGTTCATACTACTCCAGCGAAGAAGGTAGAGGGTTATATGGGAAAGGATATGAGTATATTAATAATGGGGGTAAAGAATTGATTATAAATGCTACCAAGCACCTACCCAGCGAGAGGTATGATGCAAAAAGAATGTATGAGCATATTAAAGAGTATTACGATCCTAATGCCTCACTCTTAACTATAGATAACACAGAAGCTATAGCATACCATGATCGACTTTATGATACTAATAAGATATGGATATTCTATGATGATCATGCCTACTATATGGAAGGTAGGTTGAGTATGGATGAAATGATGAAGATAGCTCAATCCTTAGATAACGGTTAGTGCATTATAGTATATATGTTATATATCAAGGAGACTCGAATAACTTTCTAGTCCTCAGCATCTACCAATCCTAAATAATAGAGATATCATAGCTAAATAATAGAGATATCATAGTTGCATAAAGAGCAGTATGTATGTAGGTGTAAATATCGATAGACCCACTAATCAAACTAGTATCAGTTGATCATGCCTACATCCATAACCCTATACTTCCCTTCACTATTCTTATCAACGAACCTATTGAACTCCCTTGCGCATTTGATACATAATGGTATAGGCTCCTTTATCATTATATTACTCCAGTATACAGCATAGTAACTTACTATACCATGTTTATCACAATCTACACACCTTGGTAAATCGTACTTGAACTTTATTATCTTGCCTATCATATAGTCGATATGATCATGCATATCTATTAGCATATGTATGTATGAGATATTACAGAAAGCCTTTTAATGATTATACTACAATTGAGTGGTATGAACATAGGCTATGAAGAGTTCAAGAGGCTAGATGTAAGGATAGGGATCATAATCAGCGCTGAGAGTATAAAGGGTAAGAACAAGATCATGAAGGCTATAGTGGATGTAGGTGATGAGAAGAGGGAGTTGATAGTAGGAGGGGCAGAGTACTACAGGCCAGAGGATATGGTAGGAAGGAAGGTTGTAGTGCTTGTTAATCTTGAGCCTAGGAAGATAGCAGGGATAGTATCCCAAGGGATGCTACTGGCTGCTGATGTTGATGGCAAACCATACTGGTTGACTGTAACAGATCCTGAAGATGTGCCAGCAGGAAGCAAGATACTGTAGATATGATACATCTGGATTTAGTATGAATATGGATCGATCATAATCTAGTAACAACTATTGTATGAATGATGTAATATATGCGTATAATCGTATCTGTGAGTATATTATTTATTGATTAACATTATAAGCATACGATTATCTAGGAACCAAGGTACCTAAGTGTATTATTCAGCAGTACCTCTTCAGCATGATCGTACTCCATCTTGAGTGTATCAGCGAATGCATAGGTTACGCTGATAAGGAATGATGGTACTGCCATGGATTGGTTGAAGCATGAACCGTATCTTACCGGACCATCGGTCTCTACTAGTACTAGATCTGCATCACTACTCCTAAGTAGTGCTCTCTTCTCCTCTGAATATACCAGGACTGGACCGTATGAGACATAGTAGCCTAGTTCATTAGCCTTTGCTAACTGTCTCTTGCTGCCTGAGAACCAGTGTAGTAGCACACCCTTTATATTGTAGGATGGAAGGACATTTAGTATATCATCTACTGCTCTCCTAGAGTGCACCGATATAGGCTTCCTGTACTTCTCTGCTATACTCAACATACTCTCGAATACCTCCCTCTGTCTATTGTAGTTGGTAGTGTATGTGCCATCCAACCCTATCTCCCCTATGCCCATTATCTTATCTATGTTGGATGTTATGAATTGTACAAATGAGTCAAGTTCCTCTCTATCAACGCACCATGGATGTAAACCTACGAACGGTATGATCACATCATTATAGCACTCAGCAAACCTTAGGTTACGCTCAGATGTATTCATATCCATAGATACAGATATGGCTCTCATACCTAGTGCCCTGAGCATATTAACCATGTAATACTCCAAGCCTGAGTAATCCTCATCAATGAGGTGCACATGCGCATCTATGAGCACTCTTGTAATACAAGTAAATTTATTATTATTCTTTATCCTTAACCCTAGCATGGATGATATAGAGTTGAGTCTAGCACCTATGTATAGGATAATAAAGAAGGCAGGGGCAGAGAGGGTGAGTGATGATGCTGCTGATGAGCTTAGGAGTATATTGGAAGAGATAGGCTCAGAGGTAGCAAAGCATGCAGTAGAACTTGCTCTACATGCAGGCAGGAAGACTGTTAGGGCAGAGGATATAAGACTCGCATCGAAGAATATCCTGAGGCAGAAGCAATAGTGGTGGGGTGGCAGAGCGGCTATGCGCCCGCCTGCAGAGCGGGTAAATGTGGGTTCGAATCCCACCCCCACCTTCTCTTATCCTAATCAAATTATTGATAAGCTCCTTTATGTAATCATAAATATACAATATTAATTATAATAATTACATGATATTAAGTATTAAATATATGAATAATATAATTCAACACATGAGCATGCAGGCAATAGATATCTTCGCTAGTATAGTGTACACAGCATTATCTGCTTTCATAGCGATACTAGCAGTGTATATAGGACTATTAGCTTTCACAAGGTTAACAAAGAATATAGATGAGACCAAGGAGTTGAAGAATGGTAATATAGCTGTAGGTGTTACTCTGGCAGCTCTAGCAGTAGTGATAGGCTTGGTCACAGTGAAGTCCATACCTATAATAACCACAGAGCTACTTCGGGGCAATATAGTAAATGCTATAGTGCTAGGAGTAATACAGTTAGGTACGAATATACTCATAGCAGTATTCACCCAATTCGTAGTCATAGGTATATTCAATGAATTGACGAAGAAGAAGGGTCTGAACCAGTTCGAAGAGTTGAAGAATAGGAATATAGCTATAGGTGTAGGACTTGCTGGGATAATAATAATGATAGGGCTCATACTACAGCCTAGTAGTGAGTTGATAACCAATACTATAACAGATGCACTTAAGCAATAAATCTGTAGTAAAGGACCAACAATAATATCATATTTTTTATATTCCCTAACCTTGTATACGTGAAGGTATGGAGTTAAATGTTGATGAATTATTGAGAGCAACAGTATCATTATTCATAGTGATGGACCCCATAGGTCTGATACCGTTGATAGTATCATTAACATCTAATCTTACAAAGGAGCAGAGCAGGAGAGTGATTAGAAGCACTATATATACAGCAGCGGCGTTACTCATAGCATTCGCACTAGCAGGGCACCAGATACTACAGGTATTTGGAATATCCATAGAGAGCTTCAGTATAGCAGGTGGTATACTACTACTCCTGCTCTCATTTGAGTTACTACTTAAAGGCTGGGAGTTGAAGGGTAATGCTATAGAGATGGGCGCAGTGCCATTGGCATTCCCGCTGCTGGTAGGACCCGGGGCTATAACGACTACAATAATAACACTTGAGCGTTATGGTATGGCTGTAGCACTGTTATCTGTTGCCATAGCAATAGCACTTACGCTACTCATATTCAGTTCTATGCATCTGTTGTATAGACTGTTAGGACAACTGGGTTCATTGATAGTATCTAGAGTCATGGCAATACTCATAGCGGCTGTAGCGATAGAGTTTATAATATCTGGGATAGAGAAGTTATTCATTGGTTAAAAGTGGATAAAACCCGTGTTTATTACACATTAAATTTAAGTGCTATTAGTTCTATACATCTATATGTACGTGAATGGTACCATACTGAAGAGCGTTAGCGATATACTGGGAATACTCTCCAAGCATGATGCGCTGAAGATATTCCTTGCTTGCACAGAGGGTATAGAGGCAGATACAGATGCTGCAGATAGGTTAGGATTGACTAAGAAGCAGTACTATACTAGACTAAAGCAACTTGTAGACTATGGGCTTATAGAGAAGAGGCATGGT
>Ga0197142_1001420_pt1 | contig 21999 bp, 18 predicted proteins | sample GBS60_MetaG_FD_148614 | JGI IMG/M metagenome (GOLD analysis project Ga0197142, IMG submission 148614) | Sediment microbial communities from Great Boiling Springs, Gerlach, Nevada, United States - GBS 60_MetaG | ecosystem: Environmental > Aquatic > Thermal springs > Hot (42-90C) > Sediment... | reverse complement strand
TTTTTAGCGATTTAATAATCGATTCAAGACAGTTAATAGTTATTTTTTTTGTATTGTAAGAGACAACAATAATTGAAAGGTCAAATTTATTCATAAAAATAAGTGCCAGCAGCAGGATTCGAACCTGCGACCACCCGCTTATGAAACGGACGCTCTACCGCTGAGCTATGCTGGCGATTTTATTGATATAAATTATAACATTTTTCAGGTTAGCAGTTATTATAAATTATTTGTGTACTTTTTGTTTATTTGAATTTACAACTTTCTGTCATTCCTGACATGATCAGGAATCTATAACATTGTATTTCTATGATATAGATTTCCGCTTACGCTGGAATGACAATAAAAATTAAATATTAAAAAAAATGAAAAATAGTAATAAAAACGGTTTGAAAATAAAAATTGGACAAAAACGAGGAGGTTTTTATCGGATAAAAGCTTAAATTAACCCCATTTTTTCTTTTACTTCTTTTAAAGTTTTTTGCGCAACAGCTTTTGCTTTTTCCGCCCCTTCTTTTATAACTTTTTCCACATAAGCTAAATCCGAAGCAATTTGTTTCCTTTTTTCTTGAAAGGGTTTTAACTCTTGATAAATGGCTTCGGCTAAAGCATCTTTTAACTCAACAAATTTTAAAGTTTGATTATAATATTTTTCTTTAAATTCTTGATAAAGATTCTTTTCTAAAAAAATTTCTGCCAGGATAAAAAGTGTTTTAATTCCACCGGTAATTGGACCACCAGAGACAGTAGCGGTTGGAACCGCTCGAATTTTTTTTCTGATTTCGTCTAACGAGTCAGTGAGATTAATGTAACTTCCCTCAACTGATTTACTCATCTTTCCTTCACCGGTTAAAGAAGGGATATATTCACCTTTGGTAGTAAATCGTTTTGGTTCAGGAAAAGTAGTTTTGTAAATCTGGTTCATTTTTCTGGCAATTTCGCGGGCAACTTCTAAATGAGGTTCTTGATCAATACCAACAGGGATAAGATCGGCCTTATACAAAAGAATATCGGCCGCCATTAAGATTGGATAATTTAAAAGCGCCATTGTGTTGTTTTTTGGATATTGTTTTACCTTTTCTTTGTAAGTAGGTAAATGCATCATTCGCGCAATTGTGGTAACCGATGAAAAATAAAATGAAAGCTCAAAGTGTTCTGGAACATGTGATTGAATAAAAATGATTGATTTATTTGGGTTAATTCCTGCCGCTAAATAGTCGATAATAACTTCTTGTCTGTTTTGACGCAGTTCTTCAACCGAGTAAGGGGTTGTGATTGCATGAGCATCTGCCACCATATAAAACGTTTCATAATCGGGATTTTTTTGTAGTTCTACCATTCCTTTAATAGCACCTAAATAGTTGCCCAAATGTAATCGGCCAGAGGCGCGAATTCCAGATAAAACACGGTGCAACATATGGTAATTATAAAAAAATTCAAAAATCTTTACTATCTAAAATAATGGTTACCGGACCATCATTTATTATCTCAACCGTCATATAACTTCCAAAACAACCTGTTTTAACCGGAAGTTTTTTTTCTTTAAGTTTTTCGATTAAAAAATGATAAAGTTTTTCCGCAAGATCAGGTTTTAAAGCTTTGATAAATGATGGGCGTCTTTGGGAGGTATCGGCACATAAAGTAAATTGAGACACTAAAAGAACTTCGCCACCAATTTGGGATAAATTTAAATTCATTTTACCATTTTCATCGGCCATAATTCGTAAGTTGGCGATTTTTTCCGCCATTTTAGAGACAATATTTTCATTGTCTTCTTTACAAAAACCAACCAAAATCACATAACCTTTACCAATTTCAGAGTAAACTTTTTTATTGATTATGACTTTTCCTGATTTTACTCGTTGGACAACGGCTATCATAATGTTAAAATTATATAATGAAAGAAATTAAAAAGCATTTATCTTTAAATTTTCGTCTTAAAAAAAACATAAAAGTTAAAAAAGAAATTGATGAGAAAGACATGAAATTTTATTTAAAAATAGTAAGCTTTAAGGAGACTTTTTGAATTCAGAAAAAAGGGTATCAGTAAAATTTTAATAACTATTTTTTTTATTTATAATAGTTGTTTTTAACCAATATGGCTGCGGAAACTCAGCCATTGGAATTAGCGGGTAATTTTGTATCTCAATTAATTACCTCTCTTTTTCTTTTTTTAATTCTTCCTTTTTTGTCATTTCAAAAATGATATTTTAATTACAATTTTATTATCTGGGGAATTTCTTTATCGTGGTTGCAGTCAACACAATATATTCCAAACATATCCTTAATAATCGTTTTTTCCTTCATTTCAATATCAGGCCAATTAGGGGGGGCAAGTTTTTCCTCTTTGGTTACTGGAACAATTTGTTTTGCAATATTTGATTGTTTTGGTTCAGTTCCTTTAATAAAATATTCAAAACGTGATGGACAACTTTCTGATCCATCCTCTTTTTTAATCATCAAATCACCAGAATCCCAACAGACTTGATGGCCGACAATATTTTGAGGTTTTTTTGGCCAAAGATCTGGTTGATTTTTTAAAACAAAACTCATTACCCGATTCCAAATTGGAGCTGCCCCTGTTACGCCTGATGTTAGCCAAGGATGCATTGGTGAGTTATCATTATTACCAACCCAAACTGCAACTAAAAAGTTTGGAGTAAAACCAATCGTCCAGTTATCGCGTTTATCATCGGTGGTTCCAGTTTTTACCGAGACGGCGTAGTTTTTGATTAATAAGTAAGATGAAGGACCAAAAGCCGAACTTCTGGCGTTGTTATCAAGAAGGATATGTGAAATAAGAAAGGCGGTTTCGGGAGAGATTGCTTGATTTCCTTTTATTGCAAAAAAATTTGGATATCCTAAAGGTTTTTTTATATCTTGTTTGAAATTGGGATCATTTAATTCAAAGATTTTTTTTCCAAATTTATCTTCAATTTTTAAAATTGAAGTTAATTTTTTTACTTTTCCTCGATTGGCAAAAGTCGAAAATGCTTGAGCCATTTCAGTCATTTTTACTTCACCACCGCCTAAGGTTAAAGAGAGACCATAATTTTTTGGGTCCTTAAAAGTTGTTATTCCAAAAGCTGAGGCGGAGGCGATAAAGTTTTCCAAACCATTTAAAGCAAGCATTTTAACCGCCGGAATATTGTAAGAGTTTCCTAAAGCAAAACGCAGTTGAACCGGGCCGTGAAACTGGCCGTCATAGTTTACTGGACAATAAAGCTGAGGTTGTCCAGGAGAACTAAAGCAGGTTGGAATATCAAGAAAAACCGTGGCCGGTGTGACTAATTTTCTTTCAATTCCTACAGCATAATTTAATGGTTTTATCGCAGACCCCGGTTGACGAAGGGCAGTTGTGACGTTAAAACTTCCAGAAGGGGTGGCAAAAAAGTCCACCGAACCAACCATGGCTAAAATCTCACCCGTTGGTGGACGAGTGACTAAAATAGCGCCATTTCCTACATTTAAATGTTTGATTTTTTTTATTTCCTCTTTTAAGATTTTTTCTGACGCTTCCTGAATATCCACATCTAAAGTGGTGTAGACTTTAAAGCCTCTAGTTTCTATATCTTTTATTTGATATTTTTCTTCAAGAAGAGATTTTACATAAAAAACAAAATGAGGCGCTTTTATTTTTTCCAGAAGTGGTTTAACCTTTAGTGGTTTTTTTATCGCTTCTTGATAAGTTTTTTTATCGATATATTTTTGGTCATACATTGCTTTTAATACCTCATTTCGACGTTTTAAAGAAAGCTTTGGATTGCTATAAGGAGAGTAAAGACTCGGCGCTTGAGGAAGACCAGCTAAAAAAGCTGCTTCTTCAAGGGTTAAGTTTTTTGCATGTTTATCAAAATATTTTAAAGCGGCTTCTTCAATTCCATAAGTTGCGCCACCATAAGGAATTTGATTAAGATATAGTTCTAAAATTTCTTCTTTTGTAAAAATTTTTTCTGTCCAAAGAGCAAGGACTATTTCTTTAATTTTTCTTCTTATTGTTCTTTCTGGTGATAGTAACGCTGATTTTATCAACTGTTGGGTGATGGTTGATCCGCCTTGAAGCTGTTGGCGAAGAAGAGTATCTTTTATTGCGCGCAAAATTCCTCCAACAACAGATACGCCTTGATGGTGATAAAAATTTTTGTCTTCAATCGCAATGGTTGCGTCAATAACATATTTGGGAAGAGTTTTTATTTTTACAATACTTCTTTTTTGATTGCGATAAAGATGATAAAGAAGTTTACCATTACGGTCAAGAATTTGGGTAGAGACAGGAATGGCTTGGAAGTTTTTAAGTTTTTTTGGTGATGGAAGTTTGAAAAAAACATAAAAATAAATAAAGATAGAAAAAAGAAAAACGACTACAATAAAAAGAATTTTTTTTCTCTTTTGAAAAAAGTTTATAATTGGTTTTTTTATTATTTTTTTTATCATTTAATTTTAGGAAAAAGGGGTGGTATTTTTTTAACTTGACCAGTAAGATTTTCCATTAAAATTTTTGCGGTTGTTGGTAAAAATGGTTGAAGTTTTAAGGCAATAAGATAAAGTTTTGAAAGTGATGTTTTTAAAAAATCTTTTCTAAAAGAGGGTGTTTTATTCCATGGTGAAAAAATGTCTATTTTTTTGTTTAAGTCTTTTATTTCTTGCCAGATAAGATCGATAGCTTGATTAAATTGAAATTGGTCAAGAAGAATTTCTAAAGGAGAAAGGATTTTTTTTATATTTAGTTTTTTTGCCGGGTGAAAAATAATTTTATCTTTTTCTGCTAAATTAGTAAGACGTGTAGCTAAATTTCCCAATTCATTAGCTAAAAAGGAAGAATAGATTTCTTTCATTCTTTCTTCTGAGAAATCCCCATCGTCAAAGTTGGGTATTTCTTTTAGAAGATAAAAGCGGACAGCATCGGTACTATATTTTTTAACCATTGTAAAAGGATCAACAACGTTTCCTAAAGTTTTACTCATTTTTTGACCACAACAGGTAATAAAGCCTTCAATAAAAATTTGTTTTGATGGTGGAAGGTTTACTGACATAAGCATCGCTTGCCACATTGCTCCTTGTTGTCGAAGATTGTCTTTTCCCGCAATTTGGACTCCTGGCCAATAATTTTCAAATTTTTCTTTATTTTTTGGCCAACCTAAAGTGGAGATATAATTGATTAAAGCATCAAACCAAACATACATTACTTGAGTATCATCACCAGGTACAGGAATGCCCCAAGGCATTTTTTCTTTTACTCTTGAGATACTAAAATCTTTTAATCCTTTTTTAACAAAGTTTTTTAATTCTTCAAACCGAAATGATGGTTGAATAAAGGTTGAATTTTTTTCGTAAAAGTCAAGAAGTTTCTTTTGGTAACGAGAAAATCGGAAAAAGTAGTTTTCTTCTTCGATAATTTCTATTTCACGATTTGGGTGAATTGGGCACTTTTCTTCTATTAATTCTGACTCGGTTTTTTCCATTTCGCAGCCAACACAATATTTGACTTTATATTTAGCCTTGTAAATATCACCGTTATTATAAGAAAGACGCCAAAATTCTTGAGCAGCTTTGATATGGTTTTTCTCGGTAGTTCTTATAAATTGATCATAACTTAAGTTTAGTGCGTTTTTAAGTTGGAGAAATTTTTTTACTTGCCTATTACAATAGATTTGCGGATCAAGGTTTTTTTCTTTTGCTTTTTGATAGATTTTTAGTCCATGTTCGTCACTGCCGGTGTTAAAAAAAACTTTATTTCCAAGAAGCCGTTTTAATCTAGCAATTGTATCGGCTCTTACAATTTCCATGGCAAAACCCATATGAGGATCAGCGTTAATGTAGGGAAGAGTGGTAGTGATGTAAAAATAATTTTTCATAAATATTTATTTTAACAAAAAAATAACTGATAAAGTAAAAATAAGAAGCGAAAAGAAGTTGAATAAGTTTAAGATTTTAAAAACCCAAAGAGAAAGAAGAGAAAATAAGAAAAAAGCAAAAGCTAAAGACTTTTTTTTAGAAAAAAAATTTTTAAAAAAAAGATAAAAAATTAAGGAAATTAAAAAATTGGAAAAGAGAATAATTAATAAAGAATTGGGTGATATAAAAACCCAAACAGCCAGCAATAAAATTAAAGGAAAAAAAATCTCTCTTGCAACTTTCATTTTTGTTTATTATAATTTTAAAATTATGGCAAAAATATTACCAGATGATAAACAAAAAATTATTGAAATGTTTGCTCAACATAAAGGAGATACTGGCTCACCCGAAGTGCAAATTGCTTTATTAACTCACAAAATTCAGCGCTTAACCACCCATCTTGAACAAAATAAAAAAGACAATCATTCCCGGCGTGGTCTTTTAAAAACAATTGCTAAAAGAAGACGTCTTTTGAATTATCTTCAGCGTTTAGATGAAAAACGCTATAAAAAACTTATTAAGCAATTGGAGTTGAAAAAATGAAGTATATTGAGGAAAGCATTGATATTAACGATCAAAAACTTACCTTTCAAATTGGAAAAGTTGCTTTTTATGCGACTACTTCTGTTTTTGGACGTTTAGGTGATACTTGTGTTTTGGTGACAGTTACTTTGGGTAAAGAAAATGAAAATACCAACTTTTTGCCGTTATCGGTTGAGTATGTAGAAAAACTTTATGCAGGGGGACGAATTAAAGGTTCTCGTTGGGTAAAAAGAGAAGGACGACCATCAGATGATGCGGTTTTGAAAGCACGTTTAATTGATCGTTCTGTTCGTCCGCTTTTTCCTAAAGATTTTTGTCAAGAGATTCAGATAATTGTTACCTTACTTTCTGTTGATGGAGTTAATTCGCCAGAAATTTTGGCGGCATTGACGACATCGGCAGCTTTACATCTTTCGCCAATTCCATGGGCTGGCCCAATTGCTACTTTACGGATTGGTTATATTCCAGCCAATGGCAACCAAGGGTCTTTTATTGTTAATCCAGACGAAGAAGATGAGAAGTATTCAGTGTTAGATTTGGTAGTTTCTTCTACCAAAGAGAAAGTAGTAATGATTGAGGCAAAAGCAGAAGAAGCACCTGAGAATTTAATTTATGAAGGAATTGAATTAGCTAAGAAAGAAAGTCAAAAAATAATAGATTTTATTGAAAAATTAAGAAAAAAAATCGGTAAACCAAAAATAACCATTAATTATAAAACCGAGGAAAAAAGAATTATTCAAATTTTGCAAAAAGATTTTCAAAAAGAAATAAATAACTTAGTTTTAAAAAAGAGCGAAAAAGAATTTGATGATGATGAATCTCTTGAAATGGTAGTGGAAAGCGTTTTAGAAAAATATAAAGATGAGTTTGAAAAAAATGAAATTGTAAAAGCCATTGAATATTTGGTAAAAGAAAATATTCGCCAAAGAATTTTAAAAGAAAGGAAAAGACTTGATGGACGCCTACCCGATGAAATTCGACCACTTTCAGCAGAGGTTTCTGTTTTACCAAGAACTCATGGATCTGGTCTTTTTCAGCGAGGGGAGACTCAAGTTTTATCAGTAGTTACTTTAGGATCACCTACTTTAGAACAATTAATTGAAAGTCCAGAGGGTGAGGAGGCAAAAAGATATATTCATCATTATTATATGCCGCCTTATTCTGTGGGTGAAGTTGGTCGTTTGGGTTTTCCATCGCGAAGAGAAATCGGTCATGGGGCTTTAGCGGAGAAAGCTTTAGAGCCAGTTTTGCCTTTGGAAAAAGATTTTCCATATACGATTCGGGTAGTTTCTGAAGTTCTTTCTTCAAACGGCTCAACTTCGATGGCTTCAGTTTGTGGATCAACTTTGGCATTAATGGATGCGGGAGTTCCGATATCGGCGCCGGTTGCGGGAGTGGCGATGGGGTTGGTTTCTTTATCTGATAATAACTATGTAATTTTAACTGATATTATGGGGGTAGAAGATTTTGCTGGCGAAATGGATTTTAAAGTTGCTGGAACAAGACGAGGAATTACGGCAATTCAACTTGATGTAAAAAATAATGGTTTAACAGATAAAATTATCGCTGAAACTTTGGAAAAAGCACGCTTGGCAAGGAATAAGATTTTAGATATTATTGAAAAAACAATTCCCTATCCTCGAAAAGAACTTTCTCAATATGCGCCAAAAGTTGTAGTAATAACACCGCCTGAAGATAAAATTGGCGATATTATCGGACCTGGTGGAAAAACAATAAGAAGTCTTATAGCCAAAACTGGAGTAGATATTGCCATTGATGATGAAGGGAAAGTTAATATTACTGGTTTAGACAAGAATAAAGTAGAAAAAGCTGCTTCATTGATAAAAAATATGATTCGTGAAGTTACCGTGGGAGAAATATTTGTTGGTGAGGTAAAAAAACTTTTTCCATTTGGTTTTCTGGTTGAACTTTTTCCGGGAAAAGAAGGCTTAGTTCATGTCTCTCAAATGGGAATGGGTTTTATTCGCAATCCTGCTCATTTTGTTAAAGTTGGTCAAAAAGTAAAAGTTCGTGTCTATCAAATTGATAATCAGGGAAGAATCAATCTTCAGCTATTAAGATGATTGATTTTTTTCCGCATCTTCGTTTATAATTATTTTAAACTATGGCAAGAAGAAAATTATTGCGGGTGCCTTTTTTAAAAATAAAAATTAATCGGCAAACTGTTTTTAATCTTTTTGGTTTTTTGTTAATTGGGGTTTCAGCAATTTTAGCTCTTTCTTTTGTAAAAATTTTTTCTTCAGAAACTGAAGGAAAGGTTTTATATCAATTAAATCAACTTTTAACTGAAAAATTTGGTGGACTAGCTTTATTTGTTCCTTTAATTTTTCTTTTTATAGCAACCCATTTTTTTAATAGCAAAAAATTAAAAATTATTAAACCCAATATTACTATTGGGTTAATTTTTATTTTTATTTCTCTTTTGGGTCTTTTTCAGTCAGGTTTATATGGAGAAGCGATTTATAACAGTTTAAGACTTGATTTTTCTTCTTTTGGTGCTTTATTGATTCTTTTTGTTACTTTGGTTATGGGGTTGGTTCTTTTTTTTGATACTTCGGTTGATTTTTTATTTATTTTATTATGGAAAATAATCAAAGAAATTTTTTTATTTATTAAAAATTATTTAGTAAAAAGTTTATTTACAAAAAGACCAAAAATAAAAGAAACAAAAGATTTTATCGAAGAAAAAAAACCTCTGCTTTTTCAATCAGTAAAAAAACCTGTCGAATCTCCTCTTGTTTCCCAGAAAACCTCACTTAAAGAAGAAAAAAAAGAATCGATGGCAATAAAACCTTTATCATCTTTACAAAAAACAAATTGGGTTTTTCCGCCTTTAGATTTACTTTCTGATATTTCGCAAAAAGAGGCTGATAGGGGCGACGTGGCAAGAAACGCCGATATTATTGAAAAAACACTGGAGAGTTTTGGGATAAGGGCACGAGTTGAAGAAATTAATCCTGGACCAACAGTAACGCAATACGCTTTAAAAATAGCCGAAGGGACAAAACTTTCAAAAATTACTGCTTTAGCCAATGATTTAGCTTTATCTTTAGCCGCCCCAACCGGAACTGTAAGAATTGAAGCGCCTATTCCTGGTCGATCGTTGGTTGGAATCGAGATTCCCAATCTTCGACCTGAAATTGTTAGTTTAAAAAATATTCTTTCCACACCGATTTTTACTGGAAATTCTGATCCTTTACTTGTGCCTTTAGGATTAGATGTTTCCGGTAATCCTCAAGCGGCATCAATTTCTAAAATGCCTCATGTTTTAATAGCTGGTGCCACCGGTTCTGGTAAATCAGTTTTACTAAATGCCTGGATTTCTACTTTTCTTTTTCGGACTAAACCAGAAGATTTACGTTTAATTTTAGTTGATCCAAAAAGAGTTGAACTAACTTTATACAATGGAATTCCGCATTTACTATCAGAGGTAATTGTTGAAGCAAAACAGATAATTTCGGCATTGCAATGGACAGTTTCTGAAATGGAGAATCGGTATAAAGAATTTGCTAAAGTAAAAGCAAGAAATTTAGAGTCTTATAATGCTTTACCTGATGTAGAAAAAAAACCTTATATTATTTTTATTATCGATGAATTAGCTGATCTTATGATTTTTGCGGCGCGAGATGCAGAAGATTTAATTACTCGAATTGCGCAAATGGCAAGAGCCACCGGTATTCATTTAGTTTTAGCAACCCAAAGACCCTCAGTTGATGTGATAACTGGTCTTATGAAGGCTAATATTCCAACTCGGATTGCTTTTAATGTTTCATCAATGATTGACTCACGTGTGATTATTGATATGCCAGGAGCTGAAAAACTTTTGGGACGCGGTGATATGCTTTATTTACCACCCGATCAAGCCAAACCGAAAAGACTTCAAGGGCCGTTTATTTCTGAAAAAGACGTGCAAAAGTTAGTGGAATTTATTAAATCAAATAATCCACCAGTTTGTTATACCACTGAAGTAGTAGAACAAAAAGTAAGTTTAAGTGGGAAAAGTTTTGGAGGAACTTTTGTTGAAGAGGGCGAAAAAGATCCTTTATTTGATGAAGTGGTGAATCTTATTATTCATCAAGACTATGCTTCGGCTTCTTTTTTACAACGGAAATTTAAAATTGGTTATGCACGGGCAGCGCGAATATTGGATCAGTTGGAGGCGGCTGGTTATGTTGGGCCTGCTGAAGGATCAAAGCCACGCGAGGTAATAAAAAGATCGGTTGATAATAAAGAAAATTCTGATGAAAATACTAAGATTTAAAAACAAAAAAATAATGACTAAAATATTTACGATAAAAGATCTGCCGTTAGAAGAAAGACCAAGAGAACGACTAGTAAGGTTTGGGGAAAAGGCATTGTCAACTCAAGAGCTTTTACAGATAATTTTAGGAAGAGGAATTGCTGGTGAATCGGTTGCGCTTACTGCTCAAAAACTTCTTTCTACTTTTGGTAGTTTAGAAAAAATTGCTCAAGCTTCTATTGAAGAACTCCAATCTATTTATGGTATTGGTTTAGCTAAAGCCGCTCAAATTAAAGCAGCTTTTGAAATTGGTCGCCGACTTTATACTCATGCACCTTCTTATAAAAGTAAGGATTTAAATAGTCCAAAAAAAGTTTTTCAGTTGATGAAGAGTAAGTTTACTGATTATTCAAAAGAGTACTTTTATCTTATTGCTTTAAATACCAAAAACTATTCAGTAGCTGAAATTTCGATTGGTATTTTAAATAAAAGTTTAGTTCATCCGCGTGAGGTTTTTTCTGAAGCAATTAGACACAAAGCAGCATCAATTATTTTAGTTCACAATCATCCATCAGGCGATCCAACGCCATCAAAAGACGATGTTATTCTTACGCAAAAATTAGTTGCTGCCGGAAAGATTTTAGGGATAGAAGTTACCGATCATATTATTTTAACAAAAAATGAATTTTTTAGTTTTAAAGCTAAAGGCTTAATTTAAAAAATAAGTTTAAAATTTGGGAATTTTAAACATTAAACATTAAATCAAAAATTTTCTTCAACTACAAATTTATTCTACCAAAACACCCCTAACAATCATAAATTCAATTTAACCATTTCTTTGCGATCGTCACAATAAGGTAAATATTGAAAAAAGGGAGGAATGTGGGAGAATATAGGGTAGAAAATTATAAATATAAAATCAAGTTTTTATCTTTCTTCAATAAAATTTTTTTAGGATATAACAACTATTATTGTTTAACGGTGAGGATTTTATTCAGCATCAATTAATATTGTTTCTTTTAATTTTAAAGACAATATGGCAGAGATTTTTGTCGAAAAGCAAATTTTGGCTTAGTTTGGAGGATTTAAAATAATTTTTTTAAGGTAAAAAAACATTGAAGTTATTTAAAAAATAAGAGAAAAATTTTAAGAGGAAATTAATAAAAGAGAATATCATATATTAAATTATCAAGAAAAAAAAAGAACAAATAATAAAAAAAACTTGAGAGAATAAAAAGAAGTCAGTCTAAAGTTTTTAAAGCTAGAGTTTTGCTTTCAACCCTTGCTTTCAACCCTTGGGGTTGTTTTATATTTGAACCTTTAGGTTTTTATTGTTAAATTATCTTTTTAAAAATATATCAGAAAAAATAGTCATTATTTAATTGAAAATCAAAAATTTTTTCAAGTATTACGAGAACTGGGAGGAATTGATGTTGACGATTGGCGCGAGTATTTTAAAAATCTAAAAGAAGGTTAAGACAATAAACTTGCTTATTTTTTAAGAAACTTGCATCATCAGCCAAATCATTAAAAAAATAAATGAAGTTTTAACTGATGATGGAAAGAAATAAAATCATTCAAGATACTTTTTTATATTTTCATTATGTTCTTCTAAGGTTTTGGCATAGTGCATCTTGCCGTTTTTATCGGATAGATAATACCAGTAAGGTGTATTTTCGTCAGCATCAATTACCGCTTTAATTGAGGCAAGGCCCGGGTTACAGATTGGTGTTGGAGGAAGGCCTTTATTTTTATAAGTATTATAAGGGGAGTCGATTTCTAGATCTTTTTTTGATAAATTTTTCTTCCACCAGCTTCTTTCTTGAGGTTGATAACCTAACGCATATTGGATAGTAGCATCGACTTGTAATGGCCAATCATTTTTCAATCTTTTTAAAATAATACTGGCAACTATTTTTCGATCATCGTTATATTTTGCCTCCCTTTCTACGAGGGAAGCAATAGTCAAAACCTCTTCTTCTGTTAAACCTTTATTTTTAGCTTTTTGTCTAAGATTCTCATCAAAGCGGCGATAGAAGTTTTTAGTTAAAATGTTAATGATTGCTTCGGCAGTGGCATCTTTGGGAATAAGATAGGTATCGGGAAAAAGATAACCTTCTTTAGCGTATTTTAAAAACTCACTTTCTGGAATAGAAAAATTTTGATTAATAATTTGAGCAATTTCTTCTTTCCTTAAACCTTCAATGATTGTTACCCAAATATCAAGGGTACCTTTAGTTAAGATTTTAGCAATTGTTTCCGCATTCATTGCCGGCGACAACCTAAAATCTCCGGCTTGGATTTTTTTTTCTATTCCTAATTTTTTTACTAATAAATAAAAAGCTAATCGATTACGGATTAAATTTTGTCGATAAAGGTTGTCGATAATACTTTTTAAACTTTCACCCCTTTGAATTACAAATATTTTTGTTTCGTTACTGTTTTTGTCAACCGGCATAATTCCTTGCGTATAAAAAAGATAAATAAAGGTAAGAATTGACAAAAAAACAAGACTAGTAGTTAATATTTTTTTCATTTTAATGTTCAATGGCAAAAATTGGTAAATTTTGCAGTGTTACTTCTGCTTCTTTTAAAAGATACATATCGTTGGAATAAAAAGTTATTATTGGTTCATTTTTCTTTACCGCATGATCGAGTTTTTTATGTAAATAAATTCCTGCCTGTTTGTCTTTTGGCGCACCAAGAATTTTTGCAATCGTGTTGAGATTATAATTGTTAATATCTTTAATTTTACCAGAAAAAGGTGCAAGAATATCTTTTTTATATTTTGCTAACTTTAGTTTATTACTTTTTATTTCTTTATCTCCTCCTTGAGCGGCAACAATTTCTTGAAATTTTTTAAGAGCTAGTCCACTTTTTAAAATTCTTTTTGCTTCTTCTTCTCCATTAAGATTGATTTTTGCATCTTTGAAACATAAATCAAGAAGAAGACCAGCTAATCTTAAAGCCTTAGCCTCAAGTCTTAAAGGTCGATCAACATTTTGTTCTAAAACATATAATGCGTCTCGTGCTTCTAAAATGGGTCCAATACCTCGACCTGCTGGTTCAAGCATCTCATTAATGTCAAAAGCGACTTTAATATTAAATTTTTTAGCCAATGTTTTAAATTTTTCTGCAACTTTTTGTGCGTCAGAAAGACGATGAATTTTTGCGGTCTTTCCATAAGGAAGATCTAAAACCAAATGAGTGGTGCCAGCGGCGATTTTTTTCGACATTACTGAAATAATAATTTTGTCAAAAGATTCAAACATCAAAGGTTCTTCAACTCTTATTATTACATCATCGGCTGGAGCGATATTTAATTTTCCATTCCAAACGATACAACCGCCTATTTTTTCTACAATATTTATGATTTGCGAAGGATGAAAATCAACCTTGGCAAGTGCTTCCATTACATCAGCAGTACCTGCTGGTGTGGTAATTGCTCTTGAGGAGATTTTTGGAATTTTAAAACCAGCCGCAGCAACAATGGGGACAATAATCATTGTCGTTCTAGTACCAGCAATTCCTCCAACTGAGTGTTTATCAGCAACTATTCCTTTAAATTTTAGACGATTTCCAGTTTCAACCATTGCTTTAGTAAAGTAATAAAGTTCCTCTTCTGTATAACCTTCTTTAAATGAAGAAGCAACAAAATAAGTGGTTAAGATATCAGACAGCCGTTCATGAGCGATTTCGTCCATAATTGCATAGATTTCTTTATAGGTAAGTTTTTTTCCGAGTAATTTTTTTTGAATCGCTTTGATAGCGATTTCTTTTTGGTGATTAAGGTTTTGGTTAATCATATGGATTAAATAATTCTATAATTTTTTTTTGATACTCTTTAGCTCTTACTATTAATTTAGTAAATAAATAAAGTTGTTTTACGTTGAAAACCCAACTAAAAAAAAGATACCAAAAAAAATAAATTAATGCTACTGAAAATAAAAGGAAGAAAACGTTGATAGTATAGATAGTGTTAAATATCCAGGGATCAGCAATTTTTAAAAAAATATAGGAAGGTAAACTAGCAAAAGCGCTGGCGGCGATGATTTTTGTTGTTTCAATTATTAAATTTAAGTAGTTTATATTTTTTATTTTTTTAATAAGAAATAAAAAAAGAAAAAAAATATTTAAAAAAATAGAAAAAGAAAAAGATAGAGCAAGTGCCCACACAGATAGTTTAAGAAAAAAAATGAAAAAAATGCTTAAGAAAGTATTAACGATAATAGAAAAAAGACCGATTAAAAAAGGAGTTTTTGTATCTAAAAAAGCATAAAAACAGCGAGTTAAAAAATAATATAAAGTATGAAAAGGAAGACCAATAGCAAAATATGATAAAGTTTTTGCGGTAGTCACTGTTGCTTCCCAATCAAATTTTTCTCCACCAAAAAAAAAACGAATAAGGGGTGTGCGGGCAAAAATAAAAAATATCGAAAATGGAAGACTTAAAAAAAGAAGACACAAAATTGTTTCTTCAATAATTTGCTTAAGTTCAATCTCCTTTTTTTCTTTAACCAAATCAGAAAGATAAGGAAGTGAAGCTTGGCCAAAAGCAACTCCGATAATTGAAACCGGAAGAAGCTGAAGATGTTGTGCTAGGTAAAAAGCAGTATAGGAGCCAGGTTTAAGAAAGGTAGTTAATGTTAAGTCAATAGTAGCATCGATTTGAGACACTATTACCGTAAGAATTCGCGGAACCGCCATTTTTATAAATTCTTTTACTGCCGCGTTAATTTTTAAAATAAAACGGTAAAAAAAACCATCGAAAAAAAGTAAAGGAAATTGAATTAAAAAAATAGTTAAAGATCCAAAAACTACACCCAAAATAGGAGCCAAAAGACCAAGATAATTATTTAAAAACACAGTAGTTAAAATTATTGCTAAATTGTAAAAAATTGGAGCAATTGAGGGAAGAAAAAAGGTTTTATTGGCTTGACCAATTCCAGTTAAGAAATTTCCTAAGATTAAAAAAGGAAGTTGCCCAAAAAGAAGAATAGAAGAAAGGAAGGTGATTAATTCTACTTTTTGTGGCGAATATCCAGGAGTTATAATCGAAATAATTTTTTTAAGAAAAATAAAAAGAAAAATAATCAGTAAAAATAGACCTAAAAAAACAAGATTAATTATAGAAGAAATGTTTTCCGTAAGTTCTTTCTTGTTATCTTTGTATTTAATAAATATAGGAATAAAAGAAGATGTTAAAGCGCCAGTAATTAGTATTTCAAAAACGATATCAGGAATTCGAAAAGAAGCAAAAAAAATATCTAACTGCTCTTTAGGAAAATAAGAAGCTAAAACTCGAAAACGTAAGAAACCAAAAAAACGAGCAATAACAATAGTTGTGGCAATTAAAACTGCTGAAGAAAAAATTGTTTTTTGTTGAGAAAAAATCAGTGATCGGGTAACATTTACGATTTTATTCATAACTTATTAATTATATCTTTTTCTTCAAGTCTTGACAAATGGTTTAATATGGTGTTAAATGGTGATATATGTTATTTTTTGGTGAATATTTGGTAAATGTTACCTTGGGTGGAAGAATAGTTATTCCCAAAAAAATAAGAGAAGCTTTGGGAAAAACAAAAAGCTTTACTTTAACTAAAGGATTTGATCGTTGTCTTTCGGGGTTTCGCAATGAAGATTGGGAAAAAAGCGTTTATGAACTTATGGGGGTTTCGGTTTTAGAGATGAGGAAAATGGAAGTCAAACGCCATCTTTTTTCTTCAGCTGCTGTTTTAGTCATGGATGAACAGGGAAGGGTGGTTATTCCAAAAAATTTATTAATTTATGCCAATTTATTAAATAAAACTGAAGCGGTATTTATTGGTGTTGGGACTTACTTTGAGATCTGGGCAAAGGATAACTGGCAGGCATATAAAAGGGAGATTGAAAAAAACATTAAAAAATATCAAAGTCAATCATGAGTCATCAACCAGTTCTTTTAAAAGAGGTAATTTACTATTTAGAAATAAAAAAAGAGGGTTTTTACGTTGACGCTACTTTTGGATTAGGCGGTCACAGTGAAGCGATTTTAAAACTTGGTGGAAGAGTTTTAGGGATTGAATGGGATGAACAACAATATCAAAAATCAAAAATCAAATATCAAAAAGAGATCAACAAGAAAAGATTGATTATTGTTAATGACAATTTCTCTAATATCGAATTGATAGCAAAACAAAATAATTTTCATCCGGTTGATGGAATTTTATTTGATTTGGGAGTGTCAATGGATCAAATCAGTAAAAGTGATCGAGGGTTTTCTTTTAAGAAATTGAATGAGCCGTTAGATTTAAGAATTAGTGAAAAAATAAAAATGAAAGCAGCTGATTATCTTAATCAATTATCTAAAGAAGAGCTTTATGAGATTTTTGCTAAGAATGCCGAATTAGTAAATTTTAAACCGATTGTCGATGAAATTGTGGCAAGAAGAAAATTTAAACCAATAGAAACGGTTGGTGATTTAGTCTCAATTGTTGACGACAAAATAACACAAGAAAAAGAAAAAATCTATCACCAAGTTTGGCAAGCGCTTAGGATTTTGGTTAATGATGAGTTGGAAAACTTAAAGAAAGGACTAAAAGGAGGAAAAAATATTTTAAAAAAAGATGGAAGAATAGCAGTGATTACTTTTCATTCTCTAGAAGATAGGTTAGTAAAAAATTTTGTTATCAAGAATCATCTTAGTTTTTTAACGAAAAAGCCAATTATTAGTTTTTCAAAAAAACTATTTGAAAGATCAGCAAAGTTAAGAGTTTTTACTTTTTAACGCTTTTTAATTAAAATGATAAAAAAAATATTTTTAATTTTGTTGATTATTCTTTTGTTAGCCAATATTTTCATTTTTATGATTAATATTCAGTTAGGAGAAGAGATTAAAGTTTATGATAAAAAAATAAATCTTTTGCGGCAGGAGAATTTAGATTTGGAGACTAAAATTTATCAATTAACTTCTTATCAAAAATTAGCTTCTTTAGCCGCTCAACTTAATTTTGTTAAAAATGAGTCACCGATTTATCTTGAGGAAATAAGATATGCTTACAAGAAGTAGATTTTATTTTATTTTGTTTTTATTTCTTTTTTTAATTATTTTTTTTAGACTTTTTCAGCTTCAAATTTTGAATCATTCTTCTTCAAAAATTTTTGATTATTTAGCCGAAAGAAAGATCTTCCCAGAGCGTGGTCGAATTTTTGATAGGTTTTATAATCCTCTTGTCTTAAATAATAATAGTTATCTTATTTATTTTGAACCCAAAAAAATTTCTGATCCAAAAGAATTAATAAAAAAGATTTCCTCAATTCTTTCAATTGACGAAGCTTCTCTTTCATCGAAATTTAATAAAAATAGAGACTGGATTTCAGTTGCAGTGGTTGATAAAGAAAAAAAAGAAGAGATAGAAAAGTTAAAAATTGACGGCGTGGGATTTGATTATGTATTAAAAAGAGAATACCCAGAAGCTTCATTGGCCGCTCATCTTTTGGGATTTGTGGGTAAAAATTATGAAGGTGAAGATGTGGGTTATTTTGGGGTAGAGGGATATTACAATAAAGATCTTACCGGTTTACCCGGGTTTATAAGATCAGAAAAAGATTTATTAGGTCGACCGATTTTAATAGGTGAGCAAGAGTTTATTGAACCGGAAAATGGTCGTGATTTAGTTTTAACAATCGATAAAAACGTTCAGGGAATAGTCAAAGAAAAGTTAAAAAAGGGAATTGAAAGATATCAAGCAGAAAGTGGTTGTGTGATTGTGGCCGACCCTTTTTCAATGGCAATTTTAGCATTGGTTTGTCTTCCTGATTATGATCCAAAAAATTATTTTTTATTTTCTGAAGATTATTTTCGCAATCCAGCAATTTCCGATTTATATGAGCCGGGTTCCGTGTTTAAACCTTTAATTATGGCAGCGGCAATTAATGAGAAAAAAATTAAGCCAAATGATTATTATTATGAAAATGGAGCTGTTAATTTAGGAGAATATTCAATAAAAACTTGGGATAATAAATATGAAGGGAAAATATCAATGACACGGATTCTTCAAAAATCTTCAAACGTAGGAATGGTATATGTTGGTGAAAAATTAGGTCACGATAAGCTTTATTCTTATTTAAAAAAATATGGCTTTGGTGAGTTGACAGGTATTGATCTTCAAGGTGAGGTTTCCGGTTATTTAAAACCAAAAAACGAATGGTATCCAATTGATTTTGCCACCGTTACATTTGGCCAGGGGATAGCGGTTACTCCAATTCAAATGATTCGTGCCTTTGCTGCTATTATCAATGGCGGCGAAATTTTTCGTCCTTATGTTGTTTTAAGAATAGTTTCGCCTGATGGAAGAAAGAAAGTGATTAAATCAAAAAAAGAAAGACAGGTGATTACAAAAATGACGTCAGAAATTATCAAAAAAATGCTAGTGGAAGTGGTAGAGAATGGAGAAGTAAAGTGGGCAAAACCTAAAGGTTATTCTTTAGGTGGAAAAACCGGTACGGCTCAGATTCCAATTAAAGGTCATTATGATCCCCATAAGACGATTGCTTCTTTTATTGGTTTTGGTCCATCAAAAGAACCCAAATTTTTAATGTTGGTAATTTTACGCCAGCCAAAAACTTCACCTTGGGGTTCAGAAACAGCGGCACCTTTGTTTTTTGAGATCGCCAAAGAGCTTTTAATTTATTATAATATAGCACCAGATAATCTTTAATTTTTTATAAGCTTATGAAAAAAATTAAATTTTTTATCCAGAAATTGAAAAACATTTTTCATCTTGGAAATGCTGTTTTAGCTAATTTTTGGTACGGTTTTCCTAGTAATAAACTAATTGTTGTTGGTGTGACAGGTACTGATGGAAAAACAACGACAACTGAATTAATTGCTCATATTTTAAAAAGCTGTGGGAATAAAGTTTCTTATCTTTCTACAGTCTCCGCAAAGATCGGTAATAAAGAATATGATACTGGTTTTCATGTAACAACACCTAATCCGTGGGTAATTCAGCGGTTAATAAAAGAAGCAGTTGATAATAAAGATCAATACTTTATTCTTGAGACTACTTCTCATGCTTTAGATCAATATCGAGTTTGGGGAATAAAGTATGATATTGGTGTTTTAACTAATATTAGTCATGAACATTTAGATTATCATTTAACTTACGAAGCTTATTTAAAGACAAAAATGAAACTTTTAGAAAAAGCAAGAATAGCAATCGTTAATAAAGAAGATATTTCTTATTCTTATATTAAAAAATTTATTAAAAAATTGCTTAATCAACGAAAAAAAATTATTGAATATCAAAGATTACCGATTATAAAGAGAAATTTTCCCAGTTTAGAAAAATTTAATCAAGAAAACTTTTCTGCGGCTTATACCGTTGCTTTAATTTTGGGTTTAAAAAGTCAAGATGTTGTTAAAGCAATAAAGACTTTTAGACTACCAAAGGGAAGACTAGATTTGGTTTATGACAAAGAATTTAAAATCATAATCGATTTTGCTCACACACCTAATGCTTTTTTAAGGCTTTTACCGGAAATAAGAAAAAAATATCTAAAAAATAATAATGGACGATTAATTCATGTTTTTGGCGCAGCAGGTTTGAGGGATTATAAAAAAAGGCCATTAATGGGAGAAGTTGCCGCAAAATATGATGATGTGGTAATTTTAACCGAAGAAGATTATCGAACAGAGTCTTTGTTTAAAATATGTAAACAAATTGAAAAAGGTTTAAAAATTAACGGATTTATTAATAAAAAATTCAATTTAATTGAACAAAATGATAAAAAAGTTTATACAATATTTGAAAATAGACAGGATGCGATAACTTTTGCAATTAAAATAGCCAATAAAAATGATGTAATTGTTTTAACTGGAAAAAGCCATGAGAAAAGTTTATGTCGGGGAAAAACTGAATATCCTTGGGATGAATATAAGGCGGTGGTGGTGGGGTTAAAAAATAAGTTAAAGAAAATGCGATTTAGTAATAAAAAAATATGATTTTTTATTAGTAGTTCATTTTTAGTTGTTCTTTTTATGATTAAATACGATGATAATTTAAAAATCTTTTATTCATCTTTGATTAATGATAATTTTTATTTTAGTGGTTTTGGCACTAAAGCGTTGGGTGATGGCAGAAAAATCAATGTGATTTTAGATTTTTTTCAAAAAAATAAATTTAAATTTCGAAAAATAGTTCTTTTAGAACAGATTCACTCAACCAATATTGTTTTTTTTAATTCTTCAACTAATTTAGCTTTAGAAAAAATTGTTGACACAGATGGTGTGATTACTAAAGAGAAAAATGTAATATTAGTAGTTCGCAACGCCGATTGTTTACCCTTAGTTTTTGTTGAAAAAAATGTGGGGCTTATTGGTATTTCTCATCAAGGTTGGCGGGGAAGTATTAAAAAAATGGCGCAAAAAATGATTGATAAAATGATTGAATTTGGAGCAAAAAAGGAAAAAATAATTGTTGCTTTTGGACCAGCAATAGGTTTCTGTTGTTATAATATAGACGAAGATCGGTATTATCAATTTAAGGAAGAATTTGATGGTTATTCTGATAAAATTTTTTCTTATCGTGAAGGTAAGATTTTTTTGAATTTAAATTTACTAAATTATTTACAGTTAGTAGAAAAAGGTGTTGAAAAGAAAAATATCGATTTTTTTCCTTTTTGTACTCGATGCGATAAAAAAAGATTTTTTTCTTTTCGGCGTGATCGGCAAATTGAGTATGGGGAAATGTTTAATTTTATTTTTAGAAATTGAGCGCCTATGTTTCAAGAAAAAAACATCTTTATTGTTGGAATAAAAGGAGTGGCAATGGCTAATTTGGCGATTATTTTAAAGAAGATAGGTAAAAATGTTTCTGGGGCGGATTTAGAAGAAGAGTTTATTACTGACCAAAATTTAAGAAAATACCAAATTGATTATCAAATTGGTTTTGAGAGAAAAAGTTTACCAACTAATGTTGATCTAGTTATCTATTCAGCGGCTCATCAAGGAATAAATAATCCTTTAGTAATTGAAGCAAGAAAAAGAAAAGTAAAAATAGCCTCTCAAGCTGAAATTTTAGGAAAGATTATGAGTTTTTTTAAAAATAGAATTGCTGTTTGTGGCTCACATGGCAAAACCACCACTTCTTCTTTATTGGCTTATGCTTTGATTAACTTGAATTTAAAGCCAAGTTATTTAGTCGGTTCGCCTTCTTTTAATAATTTTGATGGTGGAGATTATCAAAAAGGAGATTACTTTGTTGTTGAGGCAGATGAGTATGGGGTAAGCCCCCCTTTTGATAATACACCTAAAT
>Ga0197142_1001419_pt1 | contig 22013 bp, 15 predicted proteins | sample GBS60_MetaG_FD_148614 | JGI IMG/M metagenome (GOLD analysis project Ga0197142, IMG submission 148614) | Sediment microbial communities from Great Boiling Springs, Gerlach, Nevada, United States - GBS 60_MetaG | ecosystem: Environmental > Aquatic > Thermal springs > Hot (42-90C) > Sediment... | reverse complement strand
ATCTGGAGGCCGATCCGGGCGAGACGCGCAACGTAATCGGGGATCCGGCTTACCGGAAGACGCTGGAGGCGCTGCGGCGGGAGCTGGCGGAGGGCTTCGAGAAGCTGGGCGCTCCGCCATTATCGGAATGGCGCAGCACCACCAACCAGAATCTGCACGTCTATCCGAGCCCCTGAACCTGTCGGCGGCGAGCGTGCTATTCTTGCCTTCACCGGAGGTGCAATTGTGTCGAGCGAGAGCATTTCCCGCCGGGGATTCCTGAGCGCCGCGCCTGTGGCGGCCGCGGCGCGTGAACCCGTGGTGGTTGAGCCAGTCATCGTTCAGGAAGCGAAGATCCAGAACGAGCCGGTGCGCATCGTCACCATGTATGCTTTTGAGCCGGATGAGGTGCGCCGAATCCAGGAGGCAGCCGCTCCGGTCAGAGTGGAGATTGTCGTCGCACGCACCCGTGAGGAGTTTCGGCGGCAGTTACCTGAAGCGGAAGTGGTTTACGGAAGCCTCAGCGGGGCCGAGCTGGATTACGCACCAAAACTGAAGTGGCTCCAGGCCGGCGCCGCCGGAGTGGAATGGATGGATGCGCGATTGCGCTCCAGCCCCGTCATCGTCACCAATTGCGCCCGCATTTTCGCGCCCGGAATCTCGGAGACCGCCATCGGCATGCTGCTCTGCCTGTCGCGCGGCATCACGAAGTATTACTACCCGCAGTTTCTCAAGCGGCAGTGGAAGCCGGTTGGCAGCCCCAAGTCCGACCATTACATGGAACTGGCCGGGCGCACCATGGGGATCGTGGGCATGGGCGGCATCGGCATGGCGGTGGCCCGCCGCGCTTACTACGGATTCGACATGCGGATCGTGGGCACGGATGCAAAGCCTATTCCCCGGCCCGAGTTTGTGGCCGAGTTGCACGATCCCGGATGGTTCGACGAGATGGTTCCCCAGGTGGACGTGCTGGTGGCAGCCGCGCCTCACACGCCGCAGACCGACCGCATGTTCAACGAACGGGTTTTCCGGCGCATGAAGCGGACGGCGTACTTCCTCGCTCTGTCGCGCGGCCGGCTTTTCGACGACATGGCGCTGGTGCGCGCTCTGAAAGAAGGCTGGATCGCCGGGGCGGGTCTGGACGTTTTTCCGCAGGAACCGCCGCCGTCGGACCATCCCATCTTCGACTGTCCGAACGTCGTCATGACCATGCACACGTCCGGCTGGGGCCCGGAGCGGCAACGCCGCCTCATCGAATTCTTTGCGGAAAACGTGCGCCGCTACGTGCACGGCCTTCCCTTGATCAACGTGGTGGACAAACAACGGGGTTACTGAACCATGACTGCCAAAACCTGGCTTGCTGTCCTGATGCCCGCACTCGCCCTGGCCCAACCGGCCGACGTCATTTACTACAACGCCAAGATCATCACGATGTGGGAGGGACGCCCGCTGGCCCAGGCACTCGCCATCCGCGGCAATCGCTTCCTGGCTGTCGGCTCCAACGAGGAAATTCTGAAGTACGCCGGCTCTATGACCCGCCGCGTGGATCTCGGCGGACGTTGCGTGGTGCCCGGCCTGATTGACAGCCACACGCATCCTTCCGGCGCTGCTTTAAGCGAACAGGAAGGGCCCGTGCCCGTGATGAACACGATCGCGGACGTGCAGGCCTATATCCGCCGGCAGGCCGACCGCCTTCCCGCCGACCGCCTCATTTTCGTGCCCAAGGTGTACGCCACGCGCTTGCGCGAGCGTCGCTATCCCACGCGCTACGAGCTCGACGAGGCGGCGCCGGGCCGTCTGGTGATGGCCGACAACGGCTACGCCTCCGTGCTGAGCTCCGCTTTGCTGGCCAAGTTGAACATCACGCGCGACACGCCCCAGCCGTCCAACGGCAAGATCATCAAGGACTCAAACGGCGAACCCACCGGCCTGATCCTGGGCGCGCCGGGCCTGTTGGGGCCCCTGCGTCGCACGCGCCGGCCTACTCATCGCGACCTGCTCTGGGCCATCGAGAGCATGCAAAAGAAATACAACGAAGCGGGCATCACCAGCACGATTGACCGCGGTCAGGGCCCCGAAGGTTTCCGCGCCTATCAGGAGCTGCGACAGGCCGGTCGGCTTACCGTGCGTACTTACGTAACTTTCCTGATGGGAGCGCAAGGAAAGCCGGAGCAGGTGCGCCAGGAAATCATGCGCATCCCCTTCGTGACGGGCTTCGGGGACGAGTGGGTGCGCGTGGGATCCATCAAGACCATCGTGGACGGCGGCATCCTCATCGGCACGGCCTACCTGCGCGAACCTTACGGGGAAAACACCGCGGTTTACGGTTACTATGATCCGGATTACCGCGGTGTGCTCTACGTTCCCAAGGAGAATTTGTTCGAGATGGCCCTTACCGCCAACCGGCTGGGCTGGCAGATGACGGCTCATACCACGGGCGGCGGCGCCACGGATTTGTTACTGGACGCCTACGAGGCCGCGGACCGAGAACGGCCCATCCGACCGCGCCGCTTCACGGTAAGCCACGGCAATTTCCCCAACGAGGAAGCCCGGGCGCGCGCGGTGCGGATGGGCGTTCTGTTTGACGTGCAGCCCGCCTGGCATCACTTCGACGGTCCCGCGCTCAAGGACGTATTCGGTCCCTCCCGCATGCGGCACTTCATTCCGCTGCGTTCCATGCTGGATGAGGGAATCATCGTGGCGGGCGGCTCGGATCACATGATCCGCTTCGATGCACGCAAAGCCATCAACCCGTACCACCCGTTTTTCGGCATGTGGATGGCGATCACCCGGCGCACGGCGGACGGCTCGGTGCTCAACCCCGAGCAACGCATCAGCCGGCTCGAAGCCCTCCGCTTGTGGACTCTCAACGCGGCTTACTTGAGCTTCGAGGAGAATCTCAAGGGATCCATCGAGCCGGGCAAGCTGGCCGACTTCGTGGTGATCTCCAGGGATTATCTGGAGTGCCCCGAAGACGAAATCAAGGACATCGAGGCGCTGCTGACCGTGGTGGATGGCCGCGAGGTCTATCGTCGCCCGGACTGGTGAGGCTGCCGGCTGCCGGAGGCAGCCTCACCGGAAGCGATCAGGCCGGCTGCGGCTGGCGCCGGCGTCCCTGCGCCGCTACTGCCTCCATGGCTTTGCGCACCGCCTCGGGATCGCCCAGATAGTAACTGCGCAGCGGCCGCAATTCCGCGTCCAGCTCGTACACCAGCGGCATGCCCGTGGGGATGTTGAGGTGCACGATATCCTCATCGGAAACGTTGTCGAGATACTTCACCAGGGCCCGCAGGCTGTTGCCGTGCGCCGAGATGAGGACGCGCTTGCCCGACTTGATCGCCGGGGCGATGGCCTCGTGCCAGTAAGGCAGGAAACGCTGCACGGTGTCTTTCAGGGATTCGGTCACCGGGATCAGCTCTTCGGGCAGATCGCGGTAACGCGGATCGTGCCCGGGCCAGCGCGGATCGCTTTTCTCCAGCGCCGGCGGCGGGATGTCGTAACTCCGGCGCCAGAGCAGGACTTGCTGCTCGCCGTATTTCTCCGCCATCTCCGCTTTGTTCAGGCCTTGCAGCGCGCCGTACATGCGCTCGTTCAACCGCCAGGAAATCTCGACCGGGATCCACATCAGATCCATCTCGTCCTGCACGATCCAGAGCGTGCGAATGGCGCGCTTGAGCACCGAGGTGAAGGCCAGGTCGAAGGTATAACCTTCGCGCTTGAGGATGCGGCCCGCCTCGTGTGCTTCTTCGATGCCGCGCTCGGACAGATCCACGTCCGTCCAGCCTGTGAAGCGGTTCTCCTTGTTCCAGATGCTTTCTCCGTGTCGAAGCAGGACAAGCTTGTACATAGACCTTTCCTCGCTGGTTTACCGGAAACGCCCGGTGTTCATCGCTTGAAAGCCTTGCGGCCGGCGAAGACCGCAGCCCGGCCCAGGTCCTCCTCGATCCGCAGGAGCTGATTGTACTTGGCGATGCGGTCGGTGCGGCTGGCTGAGCCGGTCTTGATCTGGCCGGCGTTGGTGGCGACAGCCAGATCGGCGATGAACGGATCTTCGGTTTCGCCCGAACGGTGCGAAATGACCGAGGTGTAGCCGGCGCGCGTGGCCATCTGCATGGTCTCCAGAGTCTCGGTCACCGTACCGATCTGGTTGAGCTTGATCAGGATCGAATTGGCGATTCCCTGTTCGATGCCGCGGGCCAGACGGCTCACGTTGGTCACGAAGATGTCGTCGCCGACGAGCTGGATCTTTTCGCCCAGCACCTGGGTCAAGATTTTCCAGCCCTCCCAGTCGTCTTCGGCCATGCCGTCCTCCAGCGAGAGGATGGGGTACTGGCGCACCCAGTCGGCCCAGAACTGGGCCATCTGCTCGGGCGTGCGCTCGCTCTGGTCGGATTTCTTGAAGACGTACTTACCCTTGGCGGCATCGTAGAATTCGCTGGCCGCCGGGTCGAGCGCCAGCGCCACATCCTCGCCCGGCTTGTAACCCGCTTTGTGGATGGCTTCCAGAATGAGCTCCAGCGCTTCCTCGTTGGATTTCAGATTCGGCGCGAACCCGCCTTCGTCGCCGACCGCCGTCGAGTAACCGCGCTGCTTCAGGACGGCTTTCAGCGTATGGAAAATTTCCGCGCCCACCCGCAGCGCTTCGGCAAAGCAGGGCGCGCCGAAAGGCACGACCATGAATTCCTGCACGTCCACGGAGTTATCTGCGTGCGCGCCGCCGTTGAGGATGTTCATCAGCGGTACGGGCAGCGTGCGGGCGCCGACGCCGCCCAGATACCGGTACAGAGGCAGCTTGTGGGAGGCGGCCGCAGCCCGCGCTGCCGCCATGGAGACGGCCAGAATCGCGTTGGCGCCCAGACGGCCCTTGTTGGGCGTGCCGTCCAGCTCGATCAGTTTGCGGTCCAGCGTCGCCTGCTCGTCGGCTCTCATGCCGCAGACCGCTTGCGCGATCTCGCCGTTGATGTGGCTGACCGCCTTGGTGACGCCGCGACCCAGGTAGCGTTTCTTGTCGCCGTCCCGCAGCTCCAGGGCTTCGTGCTCGCCGGTGGAAGCGCCGGAAGGAACCGCCGCGCGTCCCACGCTGCCGTCAGCAAGACAGACTTCTGCTTCTACCGTCGGATTCCCGCGGGAATCCAGAATTTCGCGTCCGATGACTCGTACGATTTCCATGAATTCGCTTCTCCTTTTCGATCAAAGAACTCGATGCGGCCGGCCGGGCCGCCCTTCGCGCCCTTCAGCCCGACTGGCGCACGCTGCTGGTGTAGGACGCCTGCTCGTCGGTCACCACCACGATGCCCGAGTCGGTCACGAAGTAACCCCGCGCCCGATCCTGGTCCAGATCGTAGCCGATCACGCTGTTTTCCGGCACTTTGACGTTGGGAGTGATGATGGCCCGCCGGATGCGGCTGTAACGGCCTACTTCGCAATTGTGCATCAGGATCGAGCTTTCCACCTCGCAATAACTGTTGATGCGCACGCCGGGCGAAAGTACGCAGCGAACCACGCGCCCTCCGGAAATGATGCAGCCGCCGGAAACGATCGAGTCAATGGCCACGCCCATGCGTCGCCCTTCCTGCGCGAACACGAATTTGGCCGGAGGACGTTGCAAGGGCCGCGTCCGCAGCGGCCATTGCTCGTCGTACAGGTTGAACTCGGGCGTCACCGCCACCAGGTCCATGTTGGCTTCGTAATAGGCGTCAATGGTCCCTACGTCTCGCCAGTAACGAGCCGCCTTCTTGTTCAGATCCACGAAGTCGTAAGCGTAGACGCGGTACTTATGAATCGCCTTGGGCAGCACGTCGCGCCCGAAATCGTGCGTGGAGGCGGGGTCGGCGGCGTCCTCGGTCACGGCCTCCACCAGCACGCGGGGGTTGAACACATAGATGCCCATGGAGGCGCTGATCATTTCGGAGTTGAACACCGAGCGCGCCGGATTGCCGTGCTGCGGCTTTTCTTCGAATCCCACCACCCGGTAGTCGGGCGCAATCTCGACCACGCCGAAGCGGCAGGCCTCTTCGGGCGACACCTGGATCGTGGCCAGCGTGATTTCCGCGTTGTGGCGCTGGTGCCATTCGATCATTTCCCGGTAATTCATTTTGTAAATGTGGTCACCCGAAAGCACCAGCGTATATTCCGGATTTTCGGCAAGAATGCTTTCGCAATTTTGAAAAACGGCGTCGGCGGTGCCCAGATACCAGTCCTCGTGGATGCGTTTCATGGGCGGGATGATCTCGATGTACTCGCCCAGCTCCGCCGAAAGAATGTTCCAGCCCTCGCGCACGTGGCGCGTCAGCTCCAGGGACTTGTATTGCGTCAGGATAAAGATGCGCCGGACGTCCGAGTTGATGCAGTTGGACAGGGTAAAGTCAATGATCCGGTAGTGACCGCCGAAGGGCACTGCCGGCTTGGCCGTGTGCCGCGTCAGCGGATACAGACGCTCACCCGCGCCGCCCGCCAGCAGGATCGCCAGCACGTTCTGCATGCGGATTCCTAATTTGTTTATAGCAGAGCGCGCCGGCGTCCTGTCGCTGGGCCGGCTTTCAGGCCTGAGCCGCGGCGCCGATCACGACCAGCGCGACGATCAGGACGGCAATGCCGAGCTTGAGCAGCCGTAACGCCTGCTGCGGCGCTTGCCTCCACTCGCCCGTGGCCAGGCCCCAGAAGTTGGCCACCAGCACCATGACGGTCATGAAAATGGGCCAGCCCAGAATCGGCCCGTAGCTGCCCAGCCAGGCCGCGCCGGAACCGTAGAAGTAGAAGCCGAACAGCCAGAGCGTCCCCATCGCCACGGCCAGCAACGCATTCGCCGGCCCGCGGCCCGGTTCGCCCGAGGCCCAGCTCCGGTTGCGCACCAGCAAATAGAGGCAGTAACCCGCGTTGATCAGGAAGCCGGCCGAGACCGCGACGGCGAAAACCGCGAAATTGGCCGCGGCGGGGCCGGCGCCCAGCCTCCGGGTTTCCTCGGCGATCGGTCCCCCGAACGCGAAACTGAAGTTCATCATGGGCGAGGCGATGCCGGAGGCGATACAGATTGCAAGCCCGCGTCCGAAGCCGTGCCGCGCCGTGGCCGGGCGCCCTGCCGCGGCTTCTTTCATGGCGCCCGCACGCGAGCAAACAACCACGCCGATCACCACCACCGCCAGCCCGGCAAAGAGGAGCAGGCCCCGTCGCGTGGCGAGCTGGTCGGGGTGCAGCACGGCCAGCGGGACGATGGATCCTACGGCCGCGGTCAGCGAGATGATGATGGCGAAGGCCAGGGCCATACCGACTCGCGCAATGCCCAGACCGAACAGCACCGACCCCACACCCCATCCCGCGCCGAACAACGCTGTCCGCGCGACGACGCCGCCCGGCACGCCGGGATACGCCCACCACGCCTCAGGAATCGCAGCCATGATGAGCAGCCACGGCAGCGCAATCATGGCGGTGATGGAATACAGCAGCCACATCTTTTCCCAGGCCCAGCCACGGATGAATTTCTGCGGCAGCGCGAAGCTGCCCTGCATGGCTGCACCCAGGGCCACCACCAGCAGTCCAGCCCAGGAAACGTCCATACCTGCACCTCTCAGCGCACCAGCTCGTTGAGCTCGCGGATGGCCTTGGTGTCAAACTTCGGCTTGCGGTCGTAGGTCAGCAGACCGTTGATCTCCTGTTCCACATCCGTCAACTGCGTGTAGCAGAGGCCGGCGAAAGGCAGCTTCGCGATGGCTTCCCACAGGCCCCGCAGCCGCGCCAGAGCCGATTCCGCGGTCTTCTCGATGCCCGCGTATCCCCAGGCGTCTTCGGGAACCCGATGGCCCGGCGGGATGTAAGCCACGCCGCCGAATTCGGATAGATAGAGCGGCGTCCCGTTATAGACGTAGCCGGGAATCAGGTAACCGGGCCCCGTGGGCGGCAGGGTCGCGCCCGGCCGCGAGAAGTCACGATTCCAGCGGCTGAACAGCAGTTCGCCCGTGCGCGCGTAATCGTGCACGGCGAACAGGTCTGTCTGGTCGGTATGCTGCCAGCCCTCGTTGTCAATCACCAGCCGCGTGGGATCGAGCGACTTGGTGAGCGCGTAGAGCGCCTTCAGGTGCTGTTGCTGCCGCGGCTCGCGCAGATTGGGGACGCCCCAGCTTTCGTTGATCGGCGCCCAGATGATGATCGAAGGATGATTGTAATCGCGCTCCAGCGCCTCGATCCACTCGCGCGTAAATCGGTCCACGTACGCCGCATGGTACACATAGGCGTTGGGCATCTCGCCCGAGACCAGAAAGCCCAACCGGTCCGCCCAGTACAGAAAGCGCGCGTCCTCGATTTTCTGGTGCTTGCGCACGCCGTTGAAGCCCATTTCCTTGGCTACGCGAATGTCGTACTGGATGGCTTCGTCGGAGGGCGGCGTGAGGTTGCTTTGCGGCCAGTAGCCCTGGTCGAGCAGGAACTTCAGATAAATCGGGCGTCCATTCAGCACCACCCGTCCGTTTTCCACCGCCACGGAGCGGAATCCGAAGTAAGAGGAAACGCGATCGAGAACCTTGCCCTGATGGCGCAACTCGAAGGTCACGTCGTAGAGATTGGGCGAGGCCGGCGACCACAGCCGCGGGTTGGAAACTCCGGCCGTCACCGTCACCGGCGAACCCTCCGCCAGCGTCATGGCCGAGGCCACCGTCTTGCCCTCGGAATGAATCAGCGCGTGAAGCTCCAGACCCGGTCGCGGCTGCGCGATGAACGCCTCGAAACGCACGGAACCGTCGGTCTCGGGCGTGATGCGGACGCGTTCCAGGTGCGTCTCCTCGACGGCCTCGATCCAGACCGTCTGCCAGATCCCGCTCGTTCGGGTGTAGAAGATGCCGCGCGATTTGACTTCCCAGTATTGTTTGCCGCGCGGGATCGAACGATCGGTGGGCGGATCCTCGACGCGCACCGTCACGACGTTGGCGCCAGGCTTGAGCCGCTCCGTAATGTCGAAGCCGAAGGGCGTGCTGCCGCCTTCGTGGAAGCCCACGTACTGGCCGTTGACCCACACCCAGGCGCGGTAGTCCACCGCCTGGAAGCGCAGCCAGATGCGCTTGCCGCGCCAGGCCTCCGGAACCGTGAAGCTGCGCCGGTACCAGATCCAAGGATGAAAGGAAGGATCGCCGATGCCGCTCGCCGGTGATTCAAAACAAAACGGTACCGTAATGGTTCGGCTGAACTTTCTCGCCCCGCCAGCCCAGTTTTCCTTCAGGCCGGCGTTGGCGTCGTCGAATTCGAACTCCCAGACGCCGTTCAGATTGAGCCACTGCTCGCGCTGGAACTGGGGTTGGGGATGTTCCGGGCGGGGGATCTCACCCGCGCCCCAAAGACAGGCAGCCAGGATCGCGCAGACCAGCGTTCGCTGCATAAACGCAGTGAGCTTATCAAATCCGACGGCCGCCCCGGCGGACCTCAGCGAAACTCGAGGGTGACGCGCACCGTGCGCGCCGCGTCATCGGTCTCAACCAGCGCTCCGGCCTTGCGGAGATTTTCCAGAACGCCTTCCTCGCGGATCCTGGCGAGAAAATAGTCCGGGTAATCGGCGTTGAAGGGCTGGCCGGGCTTCAGGGTCCACATACGCTGGATCGCTGCCTCTGCGACCAGATCCAGACCGCGAATGACGAGCCGGTCGAAGACGTATTGGGGCCCCGCCTCGATGCGGAACGTCACCTCCACGGTGCGGTTCGCCTCCTGCACTGTCTGGGCTGTCGTGACCTCCGCCTTCATGTAGCCGTCACGGCGGAGCCGCTTTTGGATGCGCTCGGCCGCGGCCGCCACGCGGGCGCCGTCGAACAATTCGCCGTCCTTGAGCTGCGCCGCGCGCAACAGCTCAGCCGCTTCGACCGGGCCGCCTTCCACCCGCACGGCGCCCAGTTTGTAACTTTCGCCCTCCTCCACTTTCACCGTCACGACGACGCCTTTGATGCCTTCGGCCGGCGCCACCTGAATTTCGGGGAAGCTCACCCGGACGCGGCCGCGAGCTTCATAGAGCGGGCGCACGTTGGCCTCGAGCAACTGGCGGAAGGTCTTCTCCTTGTACGGCACGCCCACCGCCACCGCGTGCATGGCCCGCTGCAAGGCGGTGGTCGGGATCACCTGATTGCCCGTGAATCGGACTTCGGCTACTACCGGCGGCTGAGCGGCGGGACCGAAAACCACGGTGAGGGGTTCGGCGCCTTCCGCGGTGAGTCGTCCGCGCACCGCTTCCCGCTTGCCTCTTTGCTCGAGCAGTTGCTCGATAGCGCGCGCGTAGCGAGCGAGCACGTCCTCGGTGGCCGGAATACGGTCCCCGAATAACGGGTCCCGCGCGCGCAGGTGAGCTTTGATTTCGTCATCCGGCAGGGGCAGATCCTCGAAGCGCACCGGAAAGAAGGGGCCGGCTTCGACCACATGAAAACTGACCGCGTACGCTTTGCCCGCGGGCGCGGGTCCGAAACGGAATTCGATTGTCTGGAAGGCGCCCGTCGCCGCCAGCCGGTCCCGCGCAGCCTCGAAATCCCCGGGCGCCGCGATCTGACCCGGCCGAAGGCCGGCGACCGCCAGGATCTGTTCCTGCGAGTAATTCTGGTTACCGGTAACTTCGAGAACGTGGATGGGCCAGGCGTCCGCGCCGCGCGCCTGCGCAGACGGCGCTTGCAGTTCGAAAGCTGCAAGCAGCGCGGCAAGCCGGAAAACTCTCAGGAGCATCCTGCCTCAACCAGTATCGCGCGGATGGGCGATCTCCGGGGCTGATACAATACTGTCTTCAGCTCCCTCAACATCGGCACGCCGGAACGGGCCGCGCCGCGCCGAAGAATGGAAGGAAACCCATGGCTAACATCGTAGTTCTGGGTGCGCAGTGGGGCGACGAGGGCAAGGGCAAGGTCGTGGACTTGTTCGCCGACCGCTTCGATGTCGTGATCCGCTATCAAGGCGGACACAATGCCGGCCACACAGTGCGCATCGGAGATCGTCAGTTCATCCTCAAGCTCGTGCCGAGCGGCATCCTGTGCGGGAAGCTGGCGGTCATTGGCAACGGCCTGGTCATTGATCCGGCGGCGTTACTGGAAGAAATCGAGACTCTGGAGAGCGCCGGCATCCAGGTGCGCGGTCGCCTGTTCATCAGCAATCGCGCCCACGTGATCTTTCCTTTCCACCGGATGCTGGAGCGCATCAGCGAGGCGCGGCCCGGACGGCTGGCCATCGGCACCACGTCGCGCGGCATCGGTCCCTGTTACGAAGACAAGGTGGCGCGGCGCGGCATCCGCATGGCCGACCTGCTGGATCGCGAGAACTTCCGTCAGCTTTATGACGCGCTGGCCGAGGACAAGGAGGTTGTCCGCACCGCCTTCCGCATCGGCGAACCGATTGACTTCGCCGTCATCCGCGCCCGATACGAAGAGTACGGCGAGCGATTGCGCCCCATGGTTTGCGACACGGCGAAACTGCTCAACGAGGCGATCCGTTCGGGCCGCCGCCTCCTGTTCGAGGGCGCGCAGGGCACCATGCTCGACATTGACCACGGCACGTACCCGTTCGTGACTTCTTCCAGCGCGTGTGCCGGCGGCGCGCCCATCGGCGCCGGCGTGCCGCCGACGGCCATCCACGCGGTGGTCGGCGTTTCGAAAGCTTATGTAACCAGGGTGGGCGGCGGCCCGTTTCCCACCGAAGCGCTGGACGAACGGGGCGAGGCGCTCCGCCGCGTGGGAGCGGAATTCGGCGCGGTGACGGGCCGGCCCCGACGCTGCGGCTGGTTCGACGTCCCCTTGCTGCGCTACACCGCCATGGTCAACGGCTTCGACAGCCTGGTGATCACCAAGCTCGACGTGCTCGATCAGTTCGATGAAATCCCGGTATGCGTGGGTTACAGGCTCAACGGGCAGCCGATTGAGGAGATGCCGGCCACGCACCGCGCCATGAGCGCCGTCGAGCCGGTGTACGAGATGCTGCCCGGCTGGCGCAGTTCGACTTTCGGACTTACTCGTTACGAAGACCTGCCTTTGCGCGCCCGTCAGTATCTCGACTTTCTCGAAGGGCGGATCGGCGTGGAAATAGGTTGTATCTCGACGGGTCCCGAGCGCGATCAGACGATCTGGCGCCCGGGGGGCAAGCTCCGCGATTTGCTCCGGCGCTGAGGGCTTTTCAAGCCGGCCTCGGCGGTTCGGAGCGCGCAGGCGCCCGGATCAGCGTCCGAGAAAATTCTCCAGCCGGTCTATCTCGCGCTCGGCGGATTCCATGTGACGCTGGGCCGCGGCGACGTCGCCCTTGTTCAACGCGGCCTCAGCCTGATCCATGTAATGTTCCATGCGCTTCCATGAGGCCAGAATGTCGCCGCGGAGGTTCAGTCCCATGGCCGCTTGCTGCCTTTGCAGCGTTTCGAGGCTCGAACGCACAGCTCCGGCGCGCGAAGCCAGCATCACCATGCGCTCCTGAAGCTGCTCGAGCGCTTTTGCGTCGGCAGCAGGCGCACGGCGTTCCGAGGGCCCTGGCGGCGCCGGTTCCACCACACGCTCCCGCTCGGCGGCCTGCGCTGGTTCTCTCGGTTCTGCTACGCGCTCCACCGCTCGCGCCGGCGTCTCGACCGCGCGCCGCTCCGCCGCAGGCGCCTGGACCGCGGCCGATGGAGCAGGTGTTGCCCGTGGCAGTCGAGGCGCCGCGGATTCCGGCGGCTCTTCGGCGGGCCGGGGCACGGTCGCCGGAGCCTCGGGCGGAATCGTCGCCGCTGCACCGGCAGGCTCGGCGGCCTCGGCGCCCGTGGCGGCTGCTTCCGCGGCTTCCGGGGCGTCAACCGCCGGCGTCCCCTGAGATACCGGCGCGGCCCCGGTGCGCAGCCAGCGCGGCAATTGCGTCGCGGCCAACGCCAGGACCGCCAGGCCGATCACGACACCCAACGCCATGTACAGCCCGCGATGCGTGCGAGCTGTGGCAGCGACCGGGGCCGGCTGAACGGGCGGAAATGGCGCGGGCGCCGGCGCGAACGGCGGCGCGGGCGGCTCGGCGACCGGGGGCGGCGGGGCCGCCTGCCATGTCACGGGGGCGCCGGGTGCGGGCGGTTGAGGAGCGGCCGCCATCGCCCCGGTCGCAGAAAGTGGAGCTGCCCCGAGGCTCAGGGACTCCTTGGCCTGTACCAGCGCGTTGCGGAACGCCGCTGCCGACTGGAACCGCCGGGCCGGGTCCTTGGCGATCGCCGTCATGATGATCTCGTTCAGCACCGGCCCCAGGAGGGGATTGACCTGGATCGGTGGAACCACCTGGCCTTCCAGGTGCGCGGCCATGATGCTGAACTCGCTGTCGCCCTTGAACGGCCGCGTGCCGGTCAGCACTTCATACAACGCAACGCCCATCGAGTAAATATCGGACCGAGCATCGAGCGGGCCTCCCGTCACCTGCTCGGGCGACATGTAGTACAGGGATCCCAGCGTGGTGCCCGTGCGCGTAAGTTGGCGGTCCCCGGCGGGCTTGGCAATGCCGAAATCCATCAGTTTTACCACGCCCTGCGGCGTGACCATGATGTTGGCGGGCTTGATGTCGCGATGGATCACGCCGCGCGAGTGCGCGTAGTCGAGCGCACTGAGCGCCTGGCAAAAGTAATCGAGGGCTTCGGCGATGGGGATGGGGCCTTGCCGCACGCGTTCGTCCAGACCGACTCCTTCGACCAGCTCCATGACCATGACGAGCTGGTTGCCGCTGCGAAAGGCCGTGCGCAACGACGCGATGTTGGGGTGGTCCAGCGTCGCCAGCACCTTGATTTCGCGCAGGAAGCGATCCGCCAGCGCCGGATCGCCTTCCAGATTGGGCAGCAAGACCTTCATGGCCTCAAAGCGCTCGGAAATGACGTTGCGGACTTTGTAGACTTGCCCCATGCCGCCGGTTCCGAGCACCCCCATGATTTCGTAATCTCCGACACGTTCCCCGACTTGGAAAGGCATGGCTTCCCTGATTATGCCCCGGATCCGTGCCGGAGTAAACGGTTTTTTAGGGGGCTGTCTGGCTTACCGGAAGCCGCCCGGGTATTCGGTTTCTTCCAGGCGCCGCTTCAGCAAATCGCGCATCTGGCTGAGCAGCCCCGAGGCGGCGGGGTCCCGCGCCAGGTTGCGCATCTCGAGAGGATCCGACTCCAGGTCGTAGAGCTCTTCGTAGGGCAGCTCCTTGGGCATGGGGTATTCGGGATCCGTGTTACCCACGTCGGGGTAACGTATGTACTTGTAGCGCCGGGTACGGACGCCGTACTGCGTGGGGTCGAAGGGATAGGATTTTTCCCAGTAGTACTCGTAGAGCCAGTCGGAGCGCCCCTGCCGGTCCTTGCCTTCGAGAATCGGTTTCCAGGAACGACCTTGTATGTGGCGCGGAATTTCCAAGCCGGCGAAATCGAGCAAAGTCGGCGTGAGATCTATGTTGAGAATCATCGGGTCGAAGCGGGACCCGGGCCGGATCAAGGGCGGATAGCGCACTAAAAACGGCACACGGATCGAGTCCTCGTACATGGCGCGCTTGTCCTGCAAGCCGTGTTCGCCATGGAAATAACCGTTGTCCGAGGTAAAAATGACCACGGTGTTGTCCAGCTCGCGGATCTTTGCCAGGTAATCGAGAATCTGGCCCAGGCCCTCGTCTACTGAGACCAGGCAGGCGGATATCCGGCGCTGCCACTCGCTGTAAGTTCGCATCTTGAATTTGGGCAGCGCCTGGAGCAAGCCTTCGATGCCGTGCCAGGACTTTCGCCGCACGGCCAGATAAGGCGGCCGCCCGTCATAGGTGTCGTCCCAGGTTTTGGGCAGCGCGAACCATTCGTTGTCGAACAGGTGCGCGTGCTCCGGCTTGGGCTCCCAGGGTCCGTGCACGGCCTTGTGCCCTACAAAGAGTGCAAAAGGTTTTCCGGAGTCCCGCTGCTTGAGAAACTCCAGAGCGAAGCGATTGATGTGATCGGTGATGTATCCCTCGGTAGGAGTTTTCTGCCCATTTACGATGAAGGTATTATTGAAGTACACCCCCTGGCCGGGAAAGCTGGCGTAATAATCGAAGCCGTGTTCGCGCTGGAAGAAGGCCGGAACGTGAATTTTGCCGACGTAAGCCGTAGCGTAGCCGGCCTGCCGCAACAGGGTTCCGATCGTGGGAATTCCTTCGTGCATAAGGCTGGCATTGCGGTTGTCGGTTACTCCGGTCTTGTGTGCGTACAGGCCGGTCAGGTACGAGGAGCGACTGGGCGAGCACAGCGAGGTCGTCACGAAGGCGTTTCGAAAGACGGCGCCCTCGCGCACCAGGCGGTCCATATTGGGAGTCTTCAGCCAAGTTTGCCGACCCAGCGCGGCCACGGCATCCCAGCGCTGATCATCGGTGTAGATGAAAACGAAGTTGGGCCGTCGCCGCGGAGCGCCCTTCAGCAGAAGCGGCGCCACGGCCTGTCCGAGCACGGAGCGACGCGTAGGCTGCATACGCCGAATACGATATCACTTTATCCGAGCCGGCGAGAGCGACGTTGCAGCCGGGCGGCGCTTTCTGCTAGCTTGAGTGTCTTGCCCGTCCATTCGCCGGCGGGCCGGCGCCACGCCGGTTCAAACAAGGAGACATCGTAGCGGCCGTGAGGATTATTGTCCTTGCCAAACAGGTGCCGGACACCAAGAACGTGACCGGCGAAGTCATGAAGCCCGACGGTACGCTCAACCGGGCGGCCCTGGCGGCCATTTTCAACCCCGAGGACCTGAACGCCCTGGAAATGGCGCTGGAGCTCAAGGACCGTTACGGCGCCGAAGTCATCGTCCTCACCATGGGACCGCCGCGCGCCGCCGACATCTTGCGCGACGCCCTTTGCCGCGGCGCCGACCGCGTCATCCTGCTGAGCGACCGCCGTTTCGCCGGCGCCGATACGCTGGCCACATCCTACACGATCGCCCAGGCCATCACCACCCATCTCATGCCTTTCGACCTCGTGGTCTGCGGCCGCCAGGCCATAGACGGCGACACCGCTCAGGTGCCGCCTCAGCTTGCCGACAAGTTGGGCATCCCCCAGGTGACCTACGTGGTCGAAGCGCTCGAGATGAGCGAAGGCCGTATGCGCCTGCGCCGCGACCTGGGCCGGCGCGAGGAGGTCGTCGAGGCCGAGCTTCCCCTGCTCATTACGGTGCCTCGCACGGCGAACCGTCCACGCTGGCCGAACGCCCGCCGGCTGCTCAAATACCGTCATGCGCGCTGCGGCTTCGAGCTGGAGGCCGAGGCGCGCCGCCGTCGCTGCGAGGTGGACCAGGTGCTGGCCGATCTCAAGGCCCGCGGCCTCTACATCGAGACCTGGGGCGCCGAGGAAATCCAGGCCGATCTGGCGCGCATCGGGCTGGGCGGCTCGCCCACCAAAGTGAAAAAGGTGGACAGCGTCGTCCTCAAGGGGCGCAGCCTCCGTTTCTTCACGCCGGACGACAAGGGCATCAAGGAGTTGGTCAGCGAACTCATCGAGGAAAGGACGTTCGGCTAGCCGGGAAGGAATCGCAAACGATGTCGCAACACGGAGAAGTCTGGACCTTCGCCGAGATCGAGGATGGCCAGATCGCGGGCGTGTCCCTGGAGTTGCTCGGCAAGGGGCGTGAGCTGGCCCGCGCGCTGGGCGTCCCCCTGGCCGCCGTGCTCCTCGGTCATCGCATCCGCTCACTGGCGGATCGCTTGTTCGCCTACGGCGCCGACATCGTTTACGGCGCTGATCACGAGTGCCTGGCCGAGTACACCACGCTTCCCTACGCGCGCGTGCTCACCAACCTGATTCGCGAGCGCAAGCCCGAGATCGTTCTTTACGGCGCGACTCCTCTGGGGCGTGATCTGGCCCCGCGCGTGGCCTCGGCCTTGAAAACCGGCCTGACCGCCGACTGTACCGACCTCCAGATCGGCTCTTACGAATCCGGCGGCCGCGTCTACCAGAACAAGCTGCTGCAAATCCGACCCGCCTGGGGAGGCAACATCATCGCCACCATCGTCAGCCCCGAGCACCTGCCCGAGATGGCTACGGTGCGCGAAGGCGTCATGCGCGTGCCCGATCCGGTGGAGGCCCGCAACGGCGTTTATATCGAAGTGCCCGTTCATCCCGAGCCGGGCGATTTCAAGGTTCGCATCCTGGAGCGACGCACCCATCCCAGGCGCGTGGATCTGCGCTCGGCCGCCATTATCGTCGCGGGCGGCTACGGCATGGGTTCCCGGGAAAACTTCGGCTTGATTCACGAGCTGGCCGGCGTGCTGGGTGGGGCGGTCGGCGCCTCGCGCGCCGCCGTGGACGCCGGCTTCATTGACGCCGAACACCAGATCGGCCAGACCGGCACCACCGTGCGCCCCAAGCTCTACATCGCCTGTGGCATCTCCGGCGCCGTGCAGCACCGCGCGGGCATGGAGGAATCCGCCAAGATTCTGGCCATCAACATTGATCCGGAAGCTCCCATTTTCAGCGTGGCGCATTACGGCATCGTGGGCGACGTGCGCGAGGTGATTCCCAGGCTGATCAAAGCGCTGCGGGGCAAACTCTAGGAGGCCGGACCGTGGAGAACTACTTCACCGACAATCCCGACATCCAGTGGCACTTCGAGCACCTGGATCTGGAGGAAATCGTCGAGGCGCTCGAGGAGGGATACAGCCAGGCCGGGCAGTACGACGACGCACCCGCTTCCTTTCAGGATGCGCGTGAAGGCTATCGCGCCGTACTCGAAATGCTGGGCGCCATCGCCGCGCAGGAAATTGCGCCGCTGGCAGCCGAAGTGGATCGCGAAGGCGCGCATTTCGAAGACGGCAAGGTGCGCTACGCGGCCGGAACCGAGCGCGCCTTGAAGGTGCTGAAGCAGGCCGGTCTCATGGCTTTCACGCTGCCCCGTCGCTACGGCGGGCTGAACTTTCCCGGCGTGCTTTACACCATGGCTACCGAGATGATTTCGCAGGCCGACGCCAGTTTGATGAACCTCTTCGGCCTGCAAGACATCGCCGAAACGATTTACGAATTCGCCGACGAGCCGCTCAAGGAAAAATACCTGCCGCTGTTCGCGCGCGGCGAGGTCACCGGCGCCATGATCCTGACCGAGCCGGAGGCCGGCTCCGACTTGCAATCGGTGCGTCTGAAAGCGGTCGAGCAGCCGGATGGCACCTGGCGATTGCACGGCGTCAAGCGCTTCATCACCAACGGCTGCGCCGAGGTCAGTCTCGTGCTGGCGCGCTCGGAGGAAGGCAGCGTGGATGGGCGCGGCCTCAGCATGTTCCTCGTTGAACGCTGTCCGGAGCTGGTGGTGCGTCGCATCGAGAACAAGCTGGGCATCCACGGCTCGCCGACCTGCGAGTTGCAGTTCAACGGCGTGCCCGCGGTGCTGGTCGGGCAGCGTCGCATGGGATTGATTCGCTACGTGATGTCCCTGATGAACGGGGCGCGCGTGGCGGTGGCGGCTCAGGCGGTGGGCATTGCCCAGGCCGCTTACGAAGAGGCCCGCAAGTACGCCGAGAAGCGCGTGCAGTTCCGCAAGCCTATCATCGAGTTCGCGCAAGTCTATGACATGCTGGCGCGGATGAAGTCCGAAATCCAGGCCGCCCGCGCCATCACCTACGAAGCCAGCCGACTGATGGATTTGCGGCGCATTTTCGAGCGACGCCAGGAAGGCTCGCGCGATGCCGCCCTGCGCACGCGCGTCAAGGAGCTTTCGGCCTGGACCTCGGTGCTGACGCCCATGGCCAAGGCCTACGCTTCGGAGATGGCGGTCCGCGTGGCCTACGACGCCATTCAGGTCCACGGCGGCGCCGGCTACATGCGCGAGTTTCCCGTAGAGCGCCTGTGGCGCGATGCGCGCATCACCACCATCTACGAAGGCACGACGCAGTTGCAGGTGGTGGGCGCGCTGGGCGGCATCCTCAGCGGCGCTCTGGGCCAGTACCTGACGTTGAAGGGAGAGCGCGATTACCGGCCGGAGCTGGCCCGCCTGGCCCTGCTGGCTCGCGAGGCGCGCGAGAAACTGGCGTCCTCGGTGGCCCACCTGAAAGCGCTCAACGATCGGGAGTACACCGATTACATGTCGCGCCGCCTGGTGGATATGGCGTGCGATTGCCTGGCCGTGCACCTGCTGCTCGATCAGGCGCAGCGCGACCCGGCCCGCCGGCTCGTCGCCGAAAAGTTCATCACCGACGCCATGCCCCGCATCCGCATGCAGGCCGAATACATCGCCGGCAACGAAAAACTGACCATCGAAAAGCGGGCCGAGCTGGTCTGAGCAGCGTCACGTCTGGTCGTTCTCGGTCGCAGGCCGCGCCCGTTGCGCCGCGGCGCAGATCGCGTCCAGTTTTTCCCTCACCTCGGGGACAATCCTCTCGCGAGGCAACAGCCGCACCAATTCGTGGTAGTCGCTCTTGTCCATTACGTTGGGCAGGCCGAGCCTGGTGGCAAATTCCCGAAAGAGGCGCTCGAGAAATTGACTGGCTCGCTCTTCCGACCACCAGGGATCCCGAGGGTCCTTGAGAGCAATTGGCGGAATCAGGTCGTTGATGCACTGTTGCATGGTCTCCCGGAATAGCGGCCCCATGGGACGCTCCGCCCATTTCAAAAGCGCTTCGGGATCGAGCAGGTAGTTTTCAATCTCTCGTCGCTCCCACATCAACATGAGCAAATCCGGCTCGGAGGGAGGGCAGGAATCCAGCCGGTCGAAAAGCGCCACTGCGACCAGATCCGGCTTGGCTTCTTTCAGTGCGAAAAAGTGGTCACGCGCACGCGCCGGTTGATTTTGCACGTAGTGTACGAAAGGCCGCTCGAGCAAGGTCCGGGCAGGATGGTCCAGGGCCTCGGCGAAGGCGCGCAACAGGGCCAAGTCCGTGGAGCCTTCCAGATAGAGCACCCAGCCCTGTGTTTCCGCCTGATAGTAATGTTCGAAGCCGATGCTGCGCAACGCCTTGTGCACCTGACTTCCGCGGTCGGCCAACCGGTGCGGACGTCCGACGAAGGCGATGACCAGGTGCCGGTCTGCGGCTTCGTTCAGCAGAACCTCGGAGTGGCTGGCGGCGATGACCTGGCTGCCTTGCTTGGTGGCCAAATCCACCAGAACGCGGTAAATTTGTCGCTGCCGCAAGATCTCAAGATGCGCATCGGGCTCGTCGAGCAGCAGCACCGCGCCGGGATTGGCGTACAAATAGGCAAGCACCAGCAGGACCTGATGCAAACCACGCCCCGCGCAGGAGATGTCAAGATCGTAGCGCCGGCCCCGTTCGCGGTAGGCCATCGTGATTTCCCCTCTTTCCGGCACGTACTTCGGCTCCCTCAGGGTGACGCCGAAAAGGTCTTCGATGTTGTCTACCAGCTCCTTCCAGCGCGACGCGGCTTCGCCATCGCTCACGATCCGGTAACAGAGGTTGCGCAGGACCTCCGCGGTGCGGCCCTCCCCGATCCGCACGTTGACCGCCCCCGCATCCAGGCGGACCTCCTGGCTGGCCAGCCCGGACATCGGCGGCAGAAACGCGACTTTCAGCGCGGCGGCCTCCTGCGGCACGGGCATTCGCTGCCCGTCCATCCGCATCGGCCGGCAATAAAGGGATTCCTCGTTCGCATAATCGTATTCGAGGCCGCACTGCCACGGTCTGTCGCCGGTCACCCCCTCCACCAGAATCTCAATGCGGACGTTCTGGGTCTTGAGTTTCTCGCCCGCGCGCTCCATCTGACGCACATGCAAATCGCGCCACAGCAAGTTCGCGTCCGGCACAGGCACGGCGACCAGATCGCGCCGGTTGATGGTGACCCCGGGGCGTTTTTCGGGCACCGCGCGACCGCGTCGCTCGATCCACCGCTGGACACCCACATACCACAGCGTCAACGCTTGCAAGGCCGTGCTCTTGCCCGAATTGTTCGGCCCGATGAACACCACCGGATGGCTTAAAGGAATCTCGACGTCTCGGAACTTCTTGAAATTCCGAATCAGCAACCGGGTAAACATCGCCTGCCCGCTTATGATAGCCCAGGCTGGCCGGGCTCGCGTCCAGGCGCCTGGCGCGCCCCGGTTACCATGGGCTAGAATCCCTGCATGAGCAGTCTGAAGCTAGCGGCGCTGCTGTGCGGCACAGTTGCGTTTACGCAAGTTCCAAGGCCTTCTCTCGAACAACTTAAAAAAGAGGCGCTGGAGCGGATCGAGGCCCGGCGCGAGCTGACCCAGCAAATCGTGGACTCCATTTACAGCTTCGCCGAGTTAGGATTCCAGGAATTCGAAACTTCGGCCTACCTCACCGCGCTGCTCGAAAAACACGGCTTCCTGGTTACACGCGGCGTCGCCGGCATGCCCACGGCCTTCGTCGCCAGTTGGGGATCGGGCGAGCCGGTGATCGGCTTCATGGCGGACATTGACGGGTTGCCCGAGACCTCGCAGAAGCCGGGCGTGCCGCATCACGCGCCCCTCATCGAGAACGGACCGGGCCACGGCGAAGGCCATAATGCGCACATGGCGGTCAACGTCACCGCCGCCATCGTCCTGAAGGAACTCATGGAGCGCTACAAGATTCCCGGGACGCTGCGCGTCTACCCGGGCGTCGCCGAGGAATTGCTGGCCAGCCGCACTTACATGGTCCTGGCCGGATTGTTCCGCGACGTGGACGTCATGTTGAGCTGCCACATCTCGAGCGACTTCGGCACTTCCTACGGTCCCCAGGGCTCGGGTTTGGTTTCGACCGAGTACACCTTCCTCGGCCGCAGCTCGCATGCCGCCGGAGCGCCCTGGGCGGGACGCAGCGCTCTCGACGCCGTCGAACTGATGAATATCGGCTGGAACTACCGCCGCGAGCATCTTCGACCGGAGCATCGCTCGCACTACGTGATCGTGGAAGGCGGCGACCAGCCCAACGTGGTCCCGCCGCGCGCCCGCGTCTGGTACTTCTTCCGCGAATGGGATTACGATCGCATCCGCGAGCTGCACCAGATTGGAACCACGATCGCCGCTGCCGCGGCCCAAATGACCGGGACCACCATGAGCGAGCGCGTGCTGGCCGCTACCTGGCCGGGGCATTTCAATCGCCCGCTGGCCGAGGCGCTCCATGCCAACATTCGCCGCGTGGGAATGCCCCAGTGGTCCGAAGCCGACGAAAAACTTGCG
>Ga0197142_1001418_pt1 | contig 22017 bp, 20 predicted proteins | sample GBS60_MetaG_FD_148614 | JGI IMG/M metagenome (GOLD analysis project Ga0197142, IMG submission 148614) | Sediment microbial communities from Great Boiling Springs, Gerlach, Nevada, United States - GBS 60_MetaG | ecosystem: Environmental > Aquatic > Thermal springs > Hot (42-90C) > Sediment... | reverse complement strand
GGCGGTCGAACTGCCTGTTTCGCTGGCTGAGGCGTACCTGGGAGCGGTCCGGCGCCTGCCCCAGATCACGGTTTTGCTGTATCCGGATCCGGAAAACGAGGACGAGTCCGTATACCTGCCGGTGGAACCGGCGGACCCGTTCACCGAGGCCATCCGCACCGGGCTGGAGATCGGCGCCGAAATCCTGTTCGCCGACCCTGACCTGAGCGATCGCCCGCACGTGCCCGATCGCTATCCGGACCCTTACGCCGTCCGCCGCATCGGGCTGGAGAAATACGTCGAAGCCTACCGGCTGTGGCCGCAGCCGCGGAGCCCGGAAATCCTGGAGCACGCGGCGGGCATGGCGTGGAAGCTGCAAGGGGCGGATCCGCTGGCGCGCGTCGTGGTCGTGCTCTCACTGAATCTGCTGGATGCGGTGCTGGACGCCATGGAGGTCCCGCAGGAGGAGCCGCCGCGCCGATCGCGCGCGCGGAGCGTCGAGCTGATCAATCCGCATCCGGAGTGTCTGGCTGAAATCACGATCGAGTATCCCTACCTCCAGCACCGCTACGAGGAGTTCCGCGAGCGCATGTGTCCGGAGGGATTGATTGACCGCCCGCGCGTGCAACTCGCCCTGCTGCGCGAAGCCGAGGCCGGCTATCAGAAGAACGCGGGCGAGAAGGTCGAGCACTGGCAGCGGCGGTTGCTGGCGCGCTACACGCGGAACCTGGCGCTGACCGCGGGGGATTTGACGGCAGGGCTGTTCGATCTCACGGTGGCCGCACGCTCCATCGTGGACGACAACTACGCCTGGGAGGTCTGGGAAACAGCCAACCGGTATCCGGCGCAGAAAGAGGAAAGCGATCTGGAGACGCTGCGGCTTTCGGGCGACGCGGTGTGGCGCGACACGCGCAAGATCCGGCTGCGCCGTCGCCTGCCGCGTCCCAAACAGATGCTGCGCCCGCTGGGGCTGAAGCGACGGCCCAAAGAGAAGCAGCCGGGCGAGTGGGCGCGCCAGTTCGACGGCAACGCCATCTGCTCGTACCCGCCCGAGGACATCGTCATCGAGGATTACGGCCGGCGTCTCAAGCAGAAGGCGCGCAGCATTCTTTGCGAAGAGCGCTCGCGCACGGAGCCTTTCACTACCTCGCTTCTGGACGGCATTGATCTCAGGGAAACCATCCGCCGCTGGTACGAAGGCAAAATTTACGTGCGCCAGTTCCAGAAAGTCGCCGGCGAAATCGGCGCGCTGATCGTGATTTTCGACGAAGATCGGGAGAACCGTTACAACTGGCTCACGACCTGGCACGGCGAGCACCAGAACGAATCCGACATGGCGTTTTACTCGACCAATCCCTTTGAGCATGTGGTGGGGCCGGGGATCGGGCGCGCCGAATACGGCGGCTTTCTCATGATTCTGCCGCCGCGGCGGATGGCGGACGTGTGGACCGATCCGGACTACGATTTCGCGGAGACCAAGCCGGAGCGGCTATTGCTGGCGGGACTGGATTACTCGATCCATCGTTACGTGGTCTATGTCGCGGCGCGGCCGCCGCGTTCGATTTACCGACAGATCGCGTGGCGCCTGGGCCGGCAGATCCTTTACATTCCCATCGGCCAGCTTCCCTCCGACAAGCTGAAGAAGATTCGCGTGGTCCACGTGCTGGACAGCTACGAGCGGCGCAAGGAAGCGGCCAGGTACATCTGGTGAGCGCCTTGACGCCGGGCCGTCGGGGGTGACAAAGTATCAGTTCGGCACGCGCCAGATCGAGAGCGCGCTGCTCGCAAACGAGGAGTCCTATGCATCAGGATCGCAGAACCTTCCTGAGCGGGGCGGCAGCCGTTGCCGCACCTATGTTCGTTCCCCGGCGCGCCTTCGGCGCCAATGACCGGCTGACTTACGGCGTCATCGGCACCGGTGGGCGCGGCCGTTACCTGAATCGCGTGTTTCAGAAGCTGGGCGCCCAGTGCGTGGCGCTGTGCGAAGTTTACGAGCCGAACTTGCAGGAGGCACAGAAAGATTCGCCGGACGCCAGGACCTACGTGGATCACCGCGACTTGCTGGCCCATCCGGGCATGGACTTCGTCGTGATCGCTACGCCCGATCACTGGCATTGCACCCACTTGCTCGATTCCGTGGCGGCAGGCAAGGACGTCTACCTCGAAAAACCCATGTCCCACTCGCTCGAGGAAAGCAAGCGCATGATCGAGGCCACGCGCCGCGCCAAACGCGTGGTCCAGATCGGCATGCAGCGGCGCAGCGCGCCTGTCATTGCCAAGGCCGAACAGGTCATCGCCGACGGCGCCCTGGGCAAAATCTCCATGGTCAAGCCCATGTGGAACTGGAACACGGCGCGCCCGCTCAACAACTCGCCCCTGCCCGGAAAGCTGGACTGGGAGCGCTTCCTGGGGAAAGCGCCCAAACGCCCGCTCGAGCCCATGCGCTTCCGGTCGTGGCGCTGTTTCTGGGACTACTCGGGCGGACACATGACCGATCAGGGCACGCACCTGATGGACTGCGTGCTCCGGTTCACGCGCACCGGACCGCCGCGCTCGGCCGTTTGCTGGGGCGAAGTGGTGAAGATGACGGGCGCCGAGTGCCCGGAAGTTTTTTGCGCCGTGTTCGAGTTCCCCGGCTGGGTCTGCACCTGGACGCTGAACTACTGCAATTCGTACGAAAACGGCTGGTCCATCACCTTCATGGGGGACGAAGGAACGCTGATTCTGGACGAGGCGGGCTTCCGTGTTTACAAGGAGCCGTGGGCCAAGCCCGAGAACCGGAAACCCATCATGGATGTCCGCGAGGGCGTGCCCATCGAGGCCCACGTGCAGAATTTCCTGGACTGCATCAAGACACGACAGGATCCGACGTGCCCGGTGGAAGTGGGCGCCAACGCGGTGGCCGGGCCGCACCTGGCCAACATTGCATACCGGAAAGGACGGCGCGCGCGGCTCAGCCCCGACGGCTTCAAGGCCATCGTCTGAACGCGCCCGTTCCGCTCAGCGCAGCATCCCGCGGACCACGACGTCTATGGCCTCGGACTCGGAGAGGCCCCGCGCCATCAGGGTCTCGATCTGCTTCTTGTCCACGCTGCCGATGGCCGCTTCGTGGGTCAGTTTGGCGTGCTGATCGTTCACCAGCAGCTTGGGCACTGCGCTGGCGCGGGCATCGGGACCGGTGAGGATCTCGATGCAGTCCACGTGGCCGCGTGCGAAGGGCGCGTTGCCAACCACTTCTCCAATGACCTCGCTCGTACAATGGTCCGAGGCCACGATGCGGGTCTTGGCCAGGCCACGAGCGCCGGCGCCGTTGAGCAGAATCGTTTCCTTGACCACGATGCTGTCGTGCGCTTTCCCGTAGACCTTGGCGTCCATCTCGCAGACGGCCTCTTCGGCCAACTCGGCGGTGTAGTCCAGCTTCACCACGCCGGCTGCGCCTTCCACCAGCTTGAACCCGGTGCGATACAGGCCGCCCTCCTCCACCAGGACGTGCGCTACGGGCAAGACCTCGACGCCACCCAGCGGCCCGTGGTAGTGTGTCTCGGCGTATTGCATTTGCGCGCCCCGGCCCACCCGGATGCGCGCCTGCATGAGATGGCGCACCCGCTCGGCATTGGGGAACGAGCAGTGAGCGATGAAACTGACCCGGGCGCCCTCTCCGATGTCGAACTCGGAAATGATTTCCTGGATGCCCTCCTTGGGCAGAACACCGAAACACAAATGGACCGGAGTGTCGAGTTGAACTCCGGGCTCGACGGTGATGCGCGCCTTGGCGCCGGTCGGGGTCTCTTCGCCCTCGATGCGCAGCCCGTCCACGCTGCGACAGCGCAGGATGCGATTGTGGCTCACGGCCAGACCGGCGAAGCGGGCGTGCAACAAAGCCGCCGGGTCCGCTCCTGCGGGCTGCATTGCCCGAGAAAGTTCGATCAGCTCCGCGCTGCCGTCAGCCACTCACCACCTCCTCGGCCTTGGGCTCGTTCACGTGCAGGCACTCCAGGCAGTGGTTGCGGTAAAAGCGCGCAATGGCGGCGGGATCCCCGGTCTTCAGGATCGTCCCGCCGCAAAGCGAGGAAGCGCGATCGGCAACCGCCGCCACGTTCTCATGGTGCGTGATCAGCAACACGGCGGCGCCCTGCCGTGAAAGCGTGCGGATCACGTCCACGATGTGCTCGATGGCCAGCGGATCAATACCGGAGTCCGGCTCGTCCAGGATGGCCAGTTTGGGCCGCATCGCGAGCACCGAGGCCAGTTCGACGCGCCGGCGCTCGCCGCCGCTCAAAGTGGAATCCACGGCGCGGCGCAGATACTTTTCGGGAAGCAGGCCGACCTTGCGCAGGCACTCGGCGGGGCTGAGATCGCCGTTGCCGCCGTGGCGACGGGCCAGATCCAGATACTCGGCCACCGTCAGGCCCTCGAAGCGCGCCGGCTCCTGCCAGGCGAGCGTGATGCCGCGGCGGGCGCGCTCCCAGACCGGCAGATCGGTAATGTCTTCACCACGGAAAAGGATGCATCCTGACGTAGGCCGATAACCACTCAGGCCCATGATCACTGCCGCCAGGGTGGATTTGCCCGTGCCATTGGCGCCGAGGATGCTGTGGATTTCGGCCTCGCGGATGTGCAGGTTCAGGTTGTGCAGGATGGGCTTGCCTCCCGCGATGAATTCGAGATTTTCAAGTTTGAGCATACTGCCGGTCGGCCCGGATTCCTCCGTTACCCATTATGCGACGGCTTGCGTTCCCGCGGGAGCCTTTCGCCAGGGGCCAAAAGGAGTATCCTGAAGGTAGCCGGCCGCAGGCCGAAGGCCCGGCCCGCACCCCCGCGCCCCGGAGGCGCGACATGCAAGACAAACTCAAGATCGCCGTATTCATTGATTACGACAACATCGAAATCGGCGTGAAATCCACGCTCAAAGGGGATTTCAACGTGGGCGTGGTGCTGGACGCGCTCAAAGAGCGCGGCGACATCGTGGCCAAATTTGCCTACGCCGACTGGGGCCGCAACGAGCAGGCCAAGCGGCAAATGGCCGAGAACGCGGTGCAGATGGTGCAGCGCGTGATCTCGCCGCGCGGCGACAAGAACGGCGCCGACATCAACCTCGCCCTGGACGCCCTGGAGATGGCCTTCACGCACGATCACATCAACGCCTTCGCCATCGTCAGCGGCGACAGCGACTTCATTCCGCTGGTCAACAAACTGAAGATGTACGGCAAGACCGTGTTCGTGGTGGGCGGCCGCGCCTTCACCAGCACGATCCTGCAAAAGAACTGTCATGAGTTCATCAGCTTCGAATCGCTGATGGACACCGAGCCGCGCGACCGAGGCCCCGCGCGCCCGGCCAAACCCCAGCGCCCGCGGCCTGAACCGCTCGATCTGGCGCAGGCCATGCCGCTGGTCGAACGCGCCTTGCAAGCTCTGGAGCGGCGCGGGGCCAAGCCGCAGCTCGGCTTGCTCAAGTCCACCATGTTGCAGCTCGACCCGACCTTCACCGAGAAGGCCTACGGCGCCAGCACCTTCACCGAGTTCGTCGAGAAACTGCAAGCCGCCGGCTTCGTGAACGTCACGGGCGCCGAGGGGCGCTACTTCATCGAGCGCAAGCCGGCGGCGCAGCCCGAGCGTCCGCCGCTAAAGCCCGAGGAGGCGCTGCCCCTGCTGCGCGACGTGCTCGAGACGCACCGGCTCGAAATGGACAACGGCGTGCTCGCCGAAGAACTGGAGAACTGGGTCCGGCGCGAGCACCCCGACTTTGACTGCAAGCGCTACGGCTTCCAGGAATTCACCGAGCTGCTCAACTATGCCCAGGACAAATTGCTGGTCCGCATCCAGCCGGATGAAGAAAAGGGCCTGATGGTTTACCTGGGCGCCGAATTTTATCCGCCGGTGGACGTCGAGTTCATTCCCGCCGAGCCCGTCTTGCAGTTCGCCGAAGCGGTGGCTTCGGAAAAGCCCGCGCGACGGGCGCGGCGCAGTCGCACCAAGACCGCCGGCGAGCCGGCCGCCAAGAAAGCGAGCCGCGGCGGGCGCCGGAAGAAGTCCGCTCTGGCGGAAAACTGAGTTGGCGCCGCCGCTTTATCCCGTTGTAGATTGGACGGCATGATCGAGCGAATCATTCCGTCCGGCAGCCCGCGGCCTCGCGGTCCCTATTCGCCGGCCGTGCGGGCGGGTGACTTCATCTTCGTCTCCGGGCAGGGCCCCATTGACCCGGCCACCGACCAGATGGTGACTGCGGACATCCGCACACAGACGCGGCTCGTGCTGGAAAACATCCGGCGCATCCTGGCCGGCTGCGGCGCCACGCCGGCCGACGTGGTCAAGTGCAGCGTCTTTCTGGCCGACGCCGGCGACTTTGCCGCCATGAACGAGGTCTACGCCGAATTCTTCGGCGAGCACAAACCGGCGCGGACCACCGTGGAGGCGAAGTTCGTCGCGCCGGGCATGAAGGTGGAAATTGATTGCATCGCCTACAAACCCGGCGGCGGCTCGTAGTAGCCTGAAGAAATGCGTCCGCTTTTGAAGAGGGGCATTGTTTGGGCCTGCCTGCTGCCGGCGGCGGCCTTGGCGCAGGAACCCGGCATCACGCGCGAACAGGCTGAAGCCATCCTGAACGAGCTCCGGCAGATCCGCATCCTGCTGGAACGCGCCGTGCGGCCGCCGGAGGCCGCCGAAGAGCCGCGCAAGGCGGTCATGCGCATCCAGGACGATCGCTGGCTGGGCAACAAGGATGCGCCGCTGACGCTGGTCGAGTTCACCGACTACGAATGCACGTTCTGCCGACGCTTCCAAGTGATGACGTTTCCCGAGCTGCGCAAGAAATACATCGAAACGGGCAAGCTCCGTTTCACCAGCCGCGACCTGCCGCTCGACTTTCACGCGCGCGCTTTTCGTGCCGCCGAAGCAGCCCGCTGCGCCGGCGATCAGGGCCGGTTCTGGGAAATGCGTGACTTGCTGGTGTCAACCGGCAAGCTGGACGGGGAAGACATCACGGCTCATGCACGCCAGTTGAAGCTGGACCTGAAGGCGTTCAGCGCCTGCCTGGCCGACGGCAAGCACCGCGTAGCCATTCAGCAGGATATCCTCGAAGCCGCCAAACTGGGCATCAACGGCACCCCCGGCTTCGTCATCGGACGAAGCACCCCCGACGGGGTCGAGGGTGAAATCCTGATGGGGGCTCAACCGCTGCCGGTCTTCGAAGCCAAGCTCAGGGAATACGAGCGATGAGAATCAGCCGCGACGCTTGAGCGTCGGCCGCTCGTCCTCGTCCTTGGGCTTGTCCTTGGTATCCTTCTCGTCCTCGGCATCCACAGGGCCGCCGCCGGGGCCTTTGCGCAAGCGCGGCCGGTTGGCGTCCTTGTCGTCGGCCTTCCGGCGACTGGTCATGGCGATCAGGCGCTCCTTGACCTGATCGAACTCCGACGTGGTGACGATGTACTCCGGCTTGGCCTTGAGGATCTCCTGGATGTTCTTCTGAGCCTCCCTGATCCGGTCATCCGTCATCGGGTGGGTGGAGAACACCTTGGAAATGGTTCCCGGTCTGCGCTTCTCCAGCGCCTGGATGCGCTCGAAGAAGTCCACGAAGGCCGTAGGATCGTAGCCCGTCTTGTAGAGGTATTGCAAGCCGAGCAGGTCGGCCTCGCGCTCGAACTCGCGGGAGAATTTCAGGAACTGCATGGGGACGAGCACGCTGGCCGCCTGGCGAACGCCGTAGCCGGTCCAGCCGCCCATGAAGATCAGCGGAATCATCGCGTAGTTGGCGATGGTGGCGCGACTGGCCTGGCGCGTTCCGTGCCGTGCCGCCACGTGCGCGATTTCATGCGCCATGACGCCGGCAAGCTCGGCTTCGGTCTCCGCCCGGATGATCAATCCCGAGTTCACGAAGAAGAAGCCGCCGGGCAACGCGAAGGCGTTCACCTCGTCGCTGTCGATCACCTTGATGGTGAAAGGCACCTTCGCGTCCGAGTTCCGGACCAGATTCTGGCCCACGCGGTTGACGTACTCGGCGATGATGGGATCGTCAATGATCTTGGCCTGGCGCTCGATTTCCTGGGCCAGCTCCTTGCCGAGGGCGATCTCCTTCTCGAGGGAGTAGAGGTTGAGCCCCCTGCCCACGTCCCGCTCGCCGATGGCGTCCGGATCTTTCTTTTTGTCCTTGGCGAAGACCGCCACGGGAACGGACAAAGCCAGAATGGTGAAGGTTGCCGGAAGAATTCGGGCCAGCCGCCGCATCGCACACCTCCCGCCCCTCCGCCACCCCCGCGCGGAAGGGCTTACTGCCATTATACGCCGAGGATCCCGAACGGGATCACGGCCCTCACCCTCTCTAACGTATAGTCGAAGGGATGGGTTACCAAAAAGCCGCTCCGCCGTCCGCAAGCGAGGCCGTCATGCCGCTCTGGCAGGCCTGGGCGGACGAATTCCCCGTCACCGGGAACCTGGTCTACCTGAATCACGCGGGCGTGTCTCCCCTACCCCGGCGCGTGGCCCAGGCCATGGCGGACTGGACTCAGGAAGCCATGCAATGGGGTTCGTATTATTACAGCCGGTGGCTGGAAACATACGAAGGTTTGCGGCAGGCAGCCGCGCGCCTCCTGGGCGCCTCGCGCGACGAGATCGCGATCGTAAAGAACACCTCGGAAGGCATTGCGGCGGTGGCGATGGGGCTGGACTGGCGCCCCGGCGACCGCATCGTGGTCTTCGCCGAAGAGTTTCCCGCCAATTATCTGCCCTGGAAAAAGCTGGAACGGCGGGGCGTGCGGCTCATCGAGCTCTCGGTTTTCGATCCCCTGGAGAAAATCGAGCAGGCCTGCCGGGGCGCACGGCTACTGGCGCTGAGCTTCGTCCAGTATCTGAGCGGTTACCGTGCCGACGTGGAGGCGATCGGCGGCATTTGTCGCCGTCATGGCTGCCTGTTCCTGCTCGACGCCATTCAGGGTCTGGGCGCTTTCCCGCTCGACGTGGAGCGGGCCTGGATAGACGTGCTCGCGGCCGACGGCCACAAGTGGCTTCTCGGTCCGGAGGGCTGCGGCATCCTGTATGTTCGCCGCGAGGTGCAGGATCAAATCGAACCGGTCGAATTCGGCTGGACCAACGTGGCCAACTACCATGACTTCGGCAACCGCGACCTGACGCTGCGGCCCGACGCCGGGCGTTACGAGTGCGGGACCCTGAACACGCCTGGCTGTTACGGACTGCGGGCGGCGATCGAACTATTGCTGGAAATCGGGATTCCCGCCATCGCCGAGGCGGTGCAAGCCCGGAGCGAGCAGATCGCCGAGGCCGTTCAGCGGAAGGGTTATCAACTGCTCGGCGTGCGCGACCCTGCTCACATTTCAGGCATCGTTACCTTCCGCAAATCCGGCGTGGACAGCGCCGCGGCGGTCGGGCAACTCAAAGCCAAAGGCATAGTGCTGGCGGCGCGGCAGGGCTGGATCCGGGCATCGCCTCATTTTTACGTAAGTCCTGAGCAAATCGAACGCCTGATCGCCGAGTTGCCATAAAAAAAGCCGCCCCGCGCGGGGGCGGCTTTCAGTTTGGCGGGAAGTGGAGGCTGCGTTCAGTTGAGACGATTCTCGGCCGTCTCGGTACGGGTTGTGGCGGCTGGAAGGGCCGCTTCCGGCACGAAAACTCTGATTTCGACGCGACGGGCTGCCCGGCGAGCCTCGGTCCCGGCGGCCGCCTCGCTCTCGCCCAGACCCACGGTGTGAATCCGCCGCAGCGGGACCTCGCGGCTCACCAGGTAACGCACCACGGCGTCCGCGCGCTTTTGGCTGAGCGTCACGTTATAATCCTGCGGGCCCGCGGGATCGGCGTAGCCGGCCACCTCGACCACGTACCGCTCCTGAGCGGCAAGTTTTGCGGCCAAGGCATCGAGGCGTGCGCGCGCCTCCGCCGTCAGCACGCTGCGGTTGAATCCGAACAGAACGGTTTCCTGCTCCAGCAGGCGGAACTTCTCGGCGTTCTCCAGATAGAGGGCGAGGTCGCCCAGGCGGCTGCGGTTCTGCTCAGCGAGAGTCCGGGCGTTCTCGGCGGTTTGCGCAGCGCGCTCGGCGCTTTGACGGGCTTGGTCCGCGCTCTGGCCGGCCTGTTTCGCCAGGTGCTCGGCGCCCATGGCGCGCTCCTCGGCGCGCGAGATGCCTCGGCTGGTCTTCTCGTCCAGAGCAGCGATCTGGGCCATCGCCTCCTCGTTCTTGCGCGCCAGTTCCTCGGTCCGCTGCCGAACGGGATCCACCTGCTCGCGCACGTAACGCTTGGTTGCGCAGCTCGCGGCGAATACCAGCGTCAGAACCGTCGCCGCGGGAACCACCTTTCGCATTCGCTTGACTCCTTCCGCCGGATCGGGGAGCAAGCCAAGGGCCAGAGGGCGCGGCCCGGCAAACTCTTGGAAAACCGTCAACCCGCGGACGGGCGGGCGGCAAAATTTGCTCGCCGGGTGGGGCGGGATCAGGTAAAAGTTACTCTCCTGCCCGCAGGGCGCTGAACCGGGTCCAGGGATGCGACTTGAGATCTCGCAGGTAAGGCTTCTGCCACTCGAACTGCGGATAGCGTTTCAGATGCTCGGCGGCGAGGAAATCGCGACCGCAGGAATGTCCCATGGCCGCCACCAGACTCATGCGCTCGGCCAGCGTCGCATCAGTCACCTTGGCCTGGACGGCGCCCGCCGGCGCGTACGGCGGCTGCCAGGGTTCGATGCCGCGCGGGGAAAGCTCGATGTGGCCGCACAGCGTGCGCTCGTTGGGATCCTCCCTGCCGGCGTAGGCGTCGAAGTGATCCGAGAGGAAGCGCTTGCCCGCCTCCACGTCAATGCGGCCCTTGTACTCCGCCATCAGTTGCTCCCAACGCTTGCGGCGGGCGTTGGGGCTGAGAGTCGGATCGTCCAGCCGGAAGTCGGTTTCCTCACGCGCCAGCTTCTCGTTGACGGGGAAATTGGCGCCCACAAAGTAACCGTCTTGGGTGCGTTGCAGAGTCACGTTCTTCAGGCCCAGCTCGAGGCTTGCGATCTCGCCCGTCTTGCGATCGGCCACCAGCCAGTTGTTGGCGTAGCCTCCGTTGTTGCCTTCGCGCATGATGCGGGCGAAGTCGTCAATGGAGGCCGAGTACTGCATGGCCTTGCGGGCGCGCACGAATTCGGGGATGCCCTGCGGATCGTAGCCGCGGAACTGGCTGATGGTGGTCTCGGTGATCATGATGCCGGCGGCGTTAAGGCCGAAGTCGTCCGCGCTGTGGATCAAGCCGGGGAAGCCGTCCATCAGGATGCGGTAGCCGCGCGCCGGAACAATATCGAAAATAATGTTCCAGCGAGCGCCCTCCATGTACCCGGTCCAGGCGTTGTGGCCGATCACCGGTCGTCGGTCGCGGGTGTAACTGCCCGTGGCCACGAAAGCGCTGCAACTTTCGCGCGTGGGCAGGCGGGCGGAAGTCCTCTTGCCCTGCTGTTCTTCCCACCACCGCATGTAGTAAGGCACGAACTCCAGAAACCCGTTCAGCGCGGTGATGTCCCAGACGTCCAGTTGGAAGCCGCGCGCCTTCACGCCGTCAGCGATGCCGGCCAGCTCCTGCCGGTACTCGTCGTCAATCTTGGGCCAGAAGACTTTCTCCGCGGCCTCGCGGAAAAATGACCAGGGCTTCTTCGTGTCGTGTTCGAACAGCAGGGCGATGACTTTCTGCGCCTCGGCGATTTCCGGCGCCAGCCAGTAGCCGTGCTGGAAACCGATTTGGGCGGGCGGCCCCTCCAGGTGCACAAAGATCCAACCGTTGCGTTCCTGTCGCAGCGAGCCGTGCAACCGCGGGTCGGTGCGGGAACCGCAGCCGACCAGCGCGAGAACGGCCCCTGCCAGGAGCCAAACGGCGGGCGTCGGGCTTATACGCATCCTTGCCTCCTTTGGGGCGATTGTAACCCGGAGGCGGGCGGCGGGGTCAGCGCAGCCAGCGGTCGTAGACGGAGTCAATCTGGAAGTGCGTCACGCCCAGCTTGCGCAAGCGCTCGATGTCGTGGCGGGCCTGCGCCATGTGATCGCCCTGCGGGTAGTGAAAGATGTTGATGCTGGGTATGGCGGGCACGCCGGTGCGGCGGCACAGCTCGACGTCTTCGGCCGTGAAATCGCGCCCGTGGAAGAACAGCACGTAAAGTTGCGAAACGGGCTCGTTGCGCCGGACGGCTTCCTGAAGTTGAGCGCGATTGAGGGATACGCGCGTTTTGCCTTTGAAATACCGCCTGGCCTCGTCGTTGGATATGAAAATGGCCGACTCGAGCAGATCGTTTTCGCGCAGCACGCTTTCCATGTGCTCGAAGTAGGCTTGCGTCCATCCGCTGCCCGGCTTCAGATCGAGCATGAGCCGGATGCGGCCGCAGGCCAGCGCCGCCAGCTCGTGGAACTGGAGCGGGCGCGAGCCGCCGGGTTGGGCGCGCAGGCGCACGATGCGGTCCCAACCCAGCTCGGCCACGCGCGCCGGCTCGCGGTAATAGCGGAGAAAATTCTCGTCGTGGTGAACGATGAGGCGGCCGTCGCGCGAGGGTTGGATGTCCACCTCGATCATCCAGTAGCCGCGCCGGATCGCTTCCTCGACGGCGCCGGGGCTGTTCTCGGCGAATTGCGAATCCACCACGCCGCCGCGGTGGGCGATGAGCTTGAGCTCGGCGGCCGGCGCAACCAGGCTGCCGGCAACAAAGAGGGCAACAAGGCGAAGCATCATGAGTGATCTCCGGTTCGGGAATTGGCGGGAGGCGGGCCGGTGGATTCGCGAATCACCAGCTCGCCGGGTACGCGGATATCCTGTTCGCACTCTTCGCCCGCCATCACCTTGAGCAGGATTTCGGCCGCCATGGCGCCCATGAGCCGCTTGGGCTGGCGCACGGTGGTCAGGGGCGGGTTGGTGTCCGCCGAAAAGAACAGATCGTCGAAGCCCGCGACGGAAATATCCTGCGGGATGCGCAGGCCGCGGCCGCGGATGGCGCGCATGGCGCCGATCGCCGTCAGGTCGTTGTAGCAGAACACCGCGGTAGGCTGGCGGCGAAGTTCGAGCAGGGCGCTCATGGCCTCGATGCCGCCGGCGATCATGCCGTCGCCCTTGACCGACAGCTCCGGGCGCGGCTCCAGCCTGTGCGCGCGCAGAGCCTCGACATAGCCCGTATACCGCTCCCAGTCGGTCTGGTAACCGTAGCGGTCGCCGATATAGGCGATGCGGCGATGGCCCAGCGCGATGAGGTGCTCGGTGATTGCGCGGCTGGCGGGCAGGGAGTCAATGCTGACGGCGTGCCGGTAAGGCTGCGGGTGCTGGTTGTTGATCAGCACGATGGGCACGCCGATGGGCTCCAGCAGCGAGCGATAGTCCGGCCCCACGCGCGAGGCGGCCGCCAGCACGCCGTCCACGCGGTGCTCCAGCAGCGAGCGCACGGCGCGCAACTCGCGCTCCGGCTCGGCGTGCGATTCCGCCAGCAGGATGGAATAACCGGCGCGGTTGGCGACTTCCTGGATGCCCGCCACCAGCTCGGCCATGACCGGATCGGCGATGGTGTTGACCACCACCCCCAGGGTCATGGTCTGCCGGGTTTTCAAACTCCGGCCCAGGGCGCTGGGCAGGTAGCCAAGTTTCTCGGCGACGCGGCGGATGCGCGCGGCGGTTTTGGGGTTGACCAGCGGGCTGCCCCGCAGGGCGCGCGAAACGGTGGAGTGGGAAACACGCGCGGCGCGGGCGATGTCCTTGATGGAAACCGGCTTCACAGCGCGCGCCTCCGTTGCGAATCCACAAAATCGCGCGGATTATAGCACAGCGAGTCGGGCGAGTTGCGCCGGACTGGCCGCATTCACCGCCGGGCGCGTTTGGAAAAGAAATCTGTTGCGGAACCCTGTCGCCCGTCAGCGTGCGGTTCGCCCACAGGCGAACGTCTCAGGCGCCCGGCTTCGATTCGGGCTGGAGGCGCTCAGCCAGCGCTTCCAGGCGGGCGTGTAGAGCGTCCACGCGCGCGATCAGGTTCTGGATTTCTTCCCGCGTGGGCAGGCCCGCGCGACGCAGCGCGGAGGCGACTTTTTCATCCACGTATCGTTCGCCGCGCCGGGCAATGCCGCGGGCTCGCTCGCCGATTTGTTTTGCTTCCCGTTCAAGCCGGCCCGCGGCGCGGCCCACCTTGCGGCTGAACGCTTCCAGACGCTCGCGCGCCTGCGGCTCGGATCGCTCGCCTTTCTCCACCAGGGCGCGAAAAAACCGGGAGCTGCTTTCGCTGACGGCGACAATCGCGCCCAGCATGGCCAGTCCCAGCAGACGCGCGCCCCGCGCCAGCGCGTCCGCCATCTCGCCGGACGGCGTCTCAGCGGCTTGCTCCTCGCGCCGCACGTTTTCGTTGTTCAGGCGAGTCTCCTCGGTCATGGCAGTCACCTCCCGGATTCCTCCCGCGCTGCTTCGAGTCGGGCGGCGAGCGCCTCCAGTTGAGCGATTCGCTCGCGCAATGCGCGGACCTCGTCGCGAATCTGCCGGAAGGCGCCCACGCGCTCCAGGGACGCCGCCACCAAGGCCTCCAACCGCTCTTCGATCTCCGCGGCCGTGGCGCTCATGAGCCGGCCGCCCCAGCGCACCCATTCGTGCAGGGCATCGCGCGGCAAGGCAGGCCGTTCCGTCTCGAGGATGATCTTGGTCAGGGTTTGCGTCGTGATGTCCTCGCCGCTGGAATTTTCAATGACCTGGATCTGATAGCCCTGACGGATGAGGCCGGCCAGCTCCTGAAGGGAGACGTAGGCCTTGGCCTCGGTGTCGTAGAGCTTGCGGTTGTCGTAGCGTTTGATGAGGCGGGTCATAACGCAGCGCGTCAGAGGAATCCGATTCCTTTATAACGCACCGCGTCAGAACCTGTCAACCCCCTACTGCAACTTTCCCCGCCCCGCCACTTCCCAAACCGCCTCCACCCGATCCCCGCGCACCCCGTAAACCCTCTCGTGCAGATTCATGGCCGCGCAAATGTGGTTGGGAATGATCCGCAGCCGGTCGCCCACCGCCAGTTCGACGCCGGCCTTGCGCACGTCCAAAAAACCGTGCTCTTCGTTCATGCGCGTGAACACCGCGCCGGGCGCCTCCATGACGTAGCCGAAGCTGACCTCGGGGGTGGGCGTCAGCCGATCCGAGGAAAACGTCTTCGAACCGCCGTCCACGATCACCTGTCCGGGCCGCGCTGTGGAGACCACGGTCACAAGGATGGAAGCCGCGCAGTCCTCCAGCTTGCAGGCGCCCGCCAGCCAGGTGTTGCGGTCGTTGAAGATGTACGTGCCCGGGCGGATTTCGGTCAGCCCGCGAACCCGGTGGGAGTGGTAAAGCGTCGGGGTCGAGCCGCCGCTGACGATACGCGGCGACAGACCTTCGCGCCGCAAGCGTTCCAGCGTGGCGTCCAGCAGGCGGTCCAGCTCGGCAATCTGTTCCAGCCCATCGTTGTCGAGCAATTTGATATGCCCCGGATAAAAGCCGATGCCTTCGTAGCTCAGATACGGCAACCGCAACAGGCCGCGGATCAACTCGACCAGTTCATCGCCCGGCGCGACGCCCGTGCGACCCAGCCCCACATCCACTTCCGCCAGAACCCCGAACTCGACGTGGCCTTCCCGCGCGGCGTCGGAAAGTTGCCGCGCCACGTGAAGGCTGTCGAGCATGACGGTGACGCGCGTGCGCCGCGCCACGGCCACCAGCCGCTCCAGTTTGCCGCGCCCGATGACGGGGTAGGCCACCAGAAGGTCCGGCGGATCCGCCGCCAGCATAACTTCCGCTTCCCCGACTTTCGCCACGGTGATGCCGGCTGCGCCCAGCCCGAGTTGCATCCGCGCCAGGGCCGGGATCTTGTGCGTCTTGGTGTGAGGACGCAGCCGCAGATCGTGGGCGCGCGCGTACTCGGCCGCCCGCTTCAGGTTGCGCTCCATGACGTCCAGATCAATCAGTAAAGCAGGAGTGTCCAATTGCCGGATGAACATGGGCCGTTCGAGTGGAGAGTCAGCGGAAGCGAAGGGAAAGCTTGCCGGCAGGACCATGGTATTGCAATTCCAGATTCCTGGGCTTGTGCTTGCCCTCGAGCAGGAAGTACAACAGGCCACTGACGGGCTGCGCCGTTTCGCCTTCGGGAAGCGCCTTGGTCTTGAGCGTCGCCAGGAGGGGATCCTCGGCCCTGCCGGCGTCATCGCGCGCGGTGGCCTGCGCGGTGCTCTCGGATGCATTTCCGATTACCGCCGCTTCGCCGCCCAGCCGCCGCGGCGGTCCGGGCCACCCGCCCCAAACGGGACCGGGATTTTCGGCCATCATGCCGCCGCCGCCTTTACTGGAGACCATCAGTACGCCGCGCCCGGCGATCTGGCTTGGCGCCAGCGGGCCGCAGCGTTGCCCGTCCTTGTCGCTGCGCAACAGGAAATCATCCGGGTGCAGCGGCAGCGGATCGGCGCCCTTGGGCTCCACCTCCAACCGGACCACGGTATAGTAGCCGCCCAGATCCGAACCCAGCTCGCGCCGCACGGCGGCGGCGTCGTTCAGGAGCCAGGCGCGGATCCGGATCTTTTCATTGGCGGCTTCGCCGGCAGGCAAAGGCTTCTCCGCCGCCCACAGGCCGCCGCAGAGCACAAGCGCGAGCAAGGTTTTCATTGGGACGCCCACCCCAATTATACGCCTCCATGCGCCGCGGCGCTGGAAAATCAACACGCCGGCCGCCACAAGCCCGTTGGCGGCGAGAGCGAAGTAGAGCGGGAGGGCAACGGCGTTCGCCCGGCGGGCCTCGTCCCAGCGTCCCTGGCCGATGCTCACCCACGCCCGCGTCATGCCGCAGAGCGGGCACGGTCGGCCCGCCGGATGCTCCAGCCGGCAGCGCGCGGCGACGGCCTGCAAGCGATGGGCTGGAACAACGAACGGGGCCACCACGACAGGCAGCAGCGCGCCGCTTGCCGCCAGCCAGGCCAGCAGAAGCGCTCTTCCCACGACGGCCATGACGCCTGCCGCCGATTCTACCAGAGCCGACCTACAATCAAAGGCTATGGACTCATTGACGCGTCGAACTTTTCTGGCTACGTCCGCGGCGGCCACTGCCGCCCGAAGCTACTCCCGCATCCAGGGCGCCGCCGAGCGCCTGCGCATCGGGGTTATCGGCTGCGGCGGCATGGGCCTGGCCCACATGCGCGCGCTGATGAAGATGCGTGACAGCGACAACGTGGACATCCTCGCCGTCTGCGATGTCTACGAGAAGCGCCTGCAACGCGCGGTCGAGCTGACCGGCGCCAAGCCTCACAAAGACTACCGCCGCCTGCTCGAGGACCGCAACATTGACTATGTGGTCATCGCCACGCCCGAGCACTGGCACTACCAGATGACCATGGACGCCGCCGAAGCAGGCAAGCACATTTACTGCGAAAAACCCATGACCCAGACGGTCGAACAGGCGCGCAAGGTCGTGGCGCGCATCGAAAAAACGGGCGTAAAAATGCAAGTCGGCGTGCAGGGCATGTCGGACGATTCCTATGAAACCGCGCAGAAATACGTGAAGGCGGGCGTACTGGGCGACGTGGTCATCGCGCAGATTGATTACTCGCGCAACTACCGCAACGATTTCTGGACAGGTCCGCCCGACCCGGACGTCCGCCCGGGCGAAAATCTGGACTGGAAAGCGTGGCTGGGGCCGGCGCCCAAGCGACCGTTCGACCCCGACCGCTTCCTGCACTGGCGGCGTTATTGGGACTATTCGGCCGGCATCGCCAGCGACCTGTTCATCCACCGGGTGACGCGCATCATCAAGGCGCTCGATCTCACCTTCCCCGAGCGCGGCGCGGCCTGCGGAGGCAAGTGGCATTTCCGCCAGAGCCCGGCCGAGGTCCCCGACACCTTCAACATCATGCTGGACTATCCGGGCGGACCCACGGTTCTGCTGATTTCCTCGATGGCCAACGACACGCCGGTGGATCACGTCCTGCGCGGGCACAAGGCCACGTTGCACTTCACCCGCACAGGTTTCGTCATTCGCCCCCAAAGTCACTACGCCAAAGAAATGAAGGAAATCGTGCACCAGAAAAGCGGCGCCGAGGACATCACGCTGCATCACCGCAATCTGATCCGCGCCATCCGCTTCAACGAACCGCTCAAGTGTGATTGCCGGCTGGGCTACTACGGCGTGGCGGCCTGCGCCATGGGCGTGGAGTCCTTCCGCCGGCAGAAATACATGCGCTGGGACGCGCGACGCGAGCGCATCGTGCCGGCCTGAAGCGGACGGGACTCGCCCGCCGGCCCGCGGGCCCGGCACTTGCGATAAACTCGGCAGACCACATCGAATGCAGGGAGGAACGTCATGCTCAAAGGATTCCGGGACTTTCTCTTTCGCGGCAACGTGGTGGATCTGGCCGTCGCGGTCGTGATGGGATCGGCGTTCGGCGGCGTGGTGAACGCCTTCGTCAAAGACCTGCTCACCCCGCTCATCGCTGCCTTCGGCGGGCAGCCCGATTTCTCGGCCTTGAAATTCACGATCAACCGGAGTCAGTTTCTGTACGGCGATTTCCTGAACGCCCTGATCTCCTTCGTGCTGGTGGGCGCGGCGGTGTACTTTTTCGTGGTCACCCGGATGAACGCCATCGCCGCGCGCACGCGTCGCGAAGCGCCTCCGCCGCCGGCGACGAAGCCGTGTCCCGAGTGTCTGAGCCAGATCCCTCTGGCGGCGCGTCGCTGCGCCCACTGCGCCCAGCCGGTGGCCTGAAGGACGCAAAAGCTGCGGCGCGGGCCGCGACTTGCGCGCAGCTTCTGCGTGACGGTGATGGCGCGCGGCGCGTCCGGTCTCGTGTTTTCATGCGGTTAGCGCACGGCCGCCGACTTGCCCTTCTGGAAGGCGGAGGTTGACACACCATGAAACGCATGATCCTGACGCTGACAACGGCCGCGATGCTCCTGATGGCGTCCGGCCCGGTCTTCGCTCAACAGGCTCCGAGCCAGCCGTGCCCCAACTGCCCGACCGGCGGCATCCCCAAGCGCGACGGCACGGGTCCCGGTCTGAAGAAGGGCAAGCGCACCGGCCCGCAGGATGGTTCCGGCCCCATCCACACGCCGCCCAACCAGGGCCGGCGCGCCGGGCGCAGGTAGCAACCCAACTGGCGGTCGTGGGCGCTCAGAGTCGCGGGCGCCCGCGGCCCACAATTCGCCTGGCGGCCTTCAAGGCCTGGCGGCGGCCAGCGCGAGGCCGTTGAAGAGAAACTTGAACGACTGCCAGCTCTGCCCGCGATACTGCGGCCGCATCCCGAACAGGATGACCCGGCCTTCGCCCAGCGGGCATTCCACCACCGCCGCCTTCTCCGCCAGGAATTTCTCCCCCAGCAGCCATCCGGAAGCAAGCAGGCCGGAAGCAGGGTAGCGGACCACAACGCGCGCGGGCGAGCCCGCCGGCAGCTCCCAGGCCGGGCTTTGTTCCATCCAGATCGTAAGCTCGCGCGGCAAGCCGTAGGTGAGCGGGTGCGACTCATCCAGCACGGCGTTGAGCAGCGATCCCGGGCAGTAAAAGTCGCGGTTGGAAACGCCGCGCAGAACGGGCTTCACAGGCAGGGCCAGACGCTCCACCGCATAATCGGCGGCGCGGTTGAAGAACACCAGCGTGCCTCCCTGGCGCACGAACTCGCGCAAGGCTTCCACACCCTTGTCTCCCACGCCTCCCGTGAATTCCTCCGGCATCGCGCCAGGCTTGTGGCCTGAGTGGATGGTGGAGGGCGGCTGATCGGGAAAAATGATCACATCGAAACGGCCACGCAGATTGCCCGCGTGCAGGTCAGCGTTGCGAAGGCTGGCGTAGCGGAATCCGAACTGGTCGAACACCCAGCGCGTCCAGCCTTCATCCATCGAAGGCACGTAACTTTTGTAGAGCCCGATGCGGGGCGGGGGGATTTCGATGGCGCCCGCGGCCGGCGCGGTGCGGAAATCGCCGCTCGTGCGATCGCGCCAGACGCTGCGTCCGGCGGCCCAGATGCGGTTCACGGCGCGCCAGGTTTCGCTGTCGGAAGCAGGCAGCGCATCGGGATCGGACGGCGGGATCGGCAACTGAAAGCGGAACTCACGGGCCCGGGTCAGCGGCACGTTCACCGGCTCGGCCAGCTCGTTGACTTCGACGCCGAGCAACAAAGGCAGCGTGTGTGCGGTGACATCATAGGGCCGTTTGGGCGGGCCGCCCGGATATTGACGCAAATCGGGATAGCGTTGTCGCTCGAGCAGAGTCTTGGCGAAGGCGCTGTACGGTTGCTGCATCCGAATTAGGTAACTGCCCACGGGATAGCGCCTGCCGCCGGCCTCGAATTCGCGCTCGGCGCGCTCCACTTCCACCAGCCCGAAATCCATCGTCTCCAGCAGCTTCACGGCGGCGCCGGGATCGCGCTGCACGGCCGGGATCGCAAAGGCCCAAGGCGAGCGCCGCTGACAGGCGCGTTCGCCGATGCGGTAGAAATTTCTCAGCAGATCTTCGCGGCGCAGGGCGGCCTGATACAGCAAGGATTCGAAGGCAATGAGCTGGTAATCAATGATGTCGCGCAGCCGCCAGGTTCCTCCCGTCCACGGCTCCACATAGTTCCAGCTCATCATGGCCGGCACGGCGCTCGACGCCGCTTCCTCACCCGCGGCAGGGCGCGTGCCGGACACGGATTCCAGGGGCGTGGCGATGCGCACGCTGGCCGATTCCGACAGAATGCGCAGCCCGCCGTGATAGGCCTGATAGTGGCGGCTGGGCGACCAGAAATCGTACATCGCGTTGACGATCACGCCGGTTTTGCCCGCCGCCGTAAGATCGAGCGCCATGCCCGTGCCGAAGGCGTTGCACTGCTGCACGATCAGAGGATCAATGTTGGGATCTATGGGGTCAATCCAGGGCGGCACGAACATGCGCGGCCCCGAAGGCCCCATCTGGTGGACGTCGTAGACGATCTGAGGATGCCAGACGTTGTGCAGCTTCTCGATCGTCAGTCGCGTCTCGGCCTGCGTGAAGAAATACCAGTCGCGGTTGTTGTCGTGGCCGGTGTACTTCTGATACAGTTCCGGCGGCGCCGTGCCTTCGAACGGCGTGCCCAGCGTCTTGCGATACCAGCGCGTCACCAGATCCAGCCCGTCGGGATTGAGCGAGGGAACCAGCAGGAAGATGACGTTGTCGAGGATGGCGCGGTGGCGCGGCCGATCCTCGGTCAGCAGCTTGTAGGCAAACTCCACGGCGGCGTGCGTGGAGGCGATTTCGGTGGCGTGAATCGAGCAGGTGATCATGACCACCGCTTTGCCTTCGGCGATGAGGCGTTCGGCTTCCTCGCGGCCGGTGCGACGCGGATCCGCCAGCTTTTGTTGAATCCAGCGGTAGCGATCGAGCGAAGCCAGCGTCGAAGGAGAAGCGATGAGCGCAACGATAAAGGGCCGCCCCTCGGTGCTCTGTCCCAGAACCTGCACGCGGAGGCGATCGGAATTGCGTTCGAGGGCCTGGAAGTAGGCCACCACGCGATCCCAGTCGAGCACGGTGCGGTCGGCGCCGATGGGATGGCCGAAGTGGCTCTGGGGAGTAGGAACGGCGGCGGGCGCAACCAGCGCCGCCGCGACGAGCAGCGCAGTCCTCAGCATGGCCGGATCAACTCCATCCACAAAGCGCGGTACCACCGCAGGAAGCGCTCCGGCTCCCTGCTTTCCTGCGCCTCGCACATCGTGTAGCGATCGTAGCCGGTCTCGCGCAGCAGGCGGAACAGCTCCCGCCACGGGTAATGCGGCGAGGCCAGCTCGTTGATGTGCACGTGCATCAGCCACGGGCGCAGCCGCTGGAAGCTGTCGCGGATCGAGCCGTTGACGATGTCGGTGGCGTTGGAGTTCCAGCAGACGCCGACGGCATCGTGGCGCGTGGCCTTCATGATTTGCTCGATCACCACCGGATCCGAGGTGCCCGAGCCGTGGACTTCCAGCCAGATCTCGACGCCGCGTCCCTTGGCGTACTCGCCCAGCTCGCGCAGCGATTCGGCGATGTTGCGGATGGTGGTCTCGCGCGGCACGTCCTTGGGGAGCGCGTTGGGCCGGACCTTGACTCCCCAGGCGCCGGTATCGTGGGCCAGA
>Ga0197142_1001417_pt1 | contig 22029 bp, 8 predicted proteins | sample GBS60_MetaG_FD_148614 | JGI IMG/M metagenome (GOLD analysis project Ga0197142, IMG submission 148614) | Sediment microbial communities from Great Boiling Springs, Gerlach, Nevada, United States - GBS 60_MetaG | ecosystem: Environmental > Aquatic > Thermal springs > Hot (42-90C) > Sediment... | reverse complement strand
ACGATTTCGACGTAGGCGTTTCAGTGCTCTACCGTGAGCCGAAATTGTTGAAAGAGAATCCCATGGTAAACAAACTTCTCAAGTTAACGCAGTTTCAGTGCTCTACCGTGAGCCGAAATTGTTGAAAGACGATGTCGGTTGCCTTTGCCTATTACATCAAAGAGAGTTTCAGTGCTCTACCGTGAGCCGAAATTGTTGAAAGCCCGTATCCCGATAACCAAACAAAAAGATTTCGTCAGTTTCAGTGCTCTACCGTGAGCCGAAATTGTTGAAAGAAGTCAACACTGGTGGCGGCGGATATAGTGTTAACTTGTTTCAGTGCTCTACCGTGAGCCGAAATTGTTGAAAGCCACCGGCTACCGGTGGAGACCATCCGTCCGCTGTTGGTTTCAGTGCTCTACCGTGAGCCGAAATTGTTGAAATCAGACCGGGCGGTTGGGGCGGGTCGTGGACGCTCGAGTAGTTTCAGTGCTCTACCGTGAGCCGAAATTGTTGAAATCCCGAAAAGGCCGGGTTGTGGATGTGGGTTCACAACCGTTTCAGTGCTCTACCGTGAGCCGAAATTGTTGAAATATGTCCGCGTGTGCAAGCCACGTGGATATAGTTCCCAGGTTTCAGTGCTCTACCGTGAGCCGAAATTGTTGAAATTGGAATTACCTCGGAATGATCTATACATTCGTTCCGGTTTCAGTGCTCTACCGTGAGCCGAAATTGTTGAAATAAGACTTGCAATCGCAGCAACGAACGGAACAACACCCTCGTTTCAGTGCTCTACCGTGAGCCGAAATTGTTGAAAGACTCGTTGTCAAGCAGCATCAGATCGCCAGGTTCTGGTTTCAGTGCTCTACCGTGAGCCGAAATTGTTGAAATCGTGTGCGTGATCGTACATCCGAATCGTGTTCCTTGTTTCAGTGCTCTACCGTGAGCCGAAATTGTTGAAAGTCCGCTGGGCACCGGAAGGACTGGTGTCCAACGCCGGTTTCAGTGCTCTACCGTGAGCCGAAATTGTTGAAAGCTATAATAGGCCGACGGCAATAGCGGGGTAGCCCGTAGTTTCAGTGCTCTACCGTGAGCCGAAATTGTTGAAAGTGATGTCTCGGAGTGGCGGGGGAGTGATGTAGATGAGTGTTTCAGTGCTCTACCGTGAGCCGAAATTGTTGAAAGATTTCAGTTCACGCACGTGGGTGCTCATAGCTCTTGATGTTTCAGTGCTCTACCGTGAGCCGAAATTGTTGAAAGACATCGCGCACCAACAGCAGATCGGTGATTCGCCACTGTTTCAGTGCTCTACCGTGAGCCGAAATTGTTGAAAGCGTCTTCCGCTTCTGCCGCGATCTCGTAGTACGCCAAGGTTTCAGTGCTCTACCGTGAGCCGAAATTGTTGAAAGGATATGTCAAGCTCGTGCTTGATACATTTGGCCTGACGCGTTTCAGTGCTCTACCGTGAGCCGAAATTGTTGAAAGTCGCAAGAAGGGTGGCAATTGGTCGAACCGCATCCGCGTTTCAGTGCTCTACCGTGAGCCGAAATTGTTGAAAGGATACTCGGTCCGTACATGTTGTCTACGTTATTGCAGTTTCAGTGCTCTACCGTGAGCCGAAATTGTTGAAAGCGATTGTAAGTAACTAATATCGCATGTTGACCGGGCGTTTCAGTGCTCTACCGTGAGCCGAAATTGTTGAAAGTGATAATCGTCCCCAACGTCGTTCCGTTCGCGTACCAGGTTTCAGTGCTCTACCGTGAGCCGAAATTGTTGAAAGGCGAAATGAACCCGAACACCAACCGAGACGCCATCGTTTCAGTGCTCTACCGTGAGCCGAAATTGTTGAAAGCAATCTTCTCCTGATTGCTGCGGATAACCTCGGTTAGTTTCAGTGCTCTACCGTGAGCCGAAATTGTTGAAAGAGGGATGCGAAGATGCACGGGGGCCGTTCGTGGCATATGTTTCAGTGCTCTACCGTGAGCCGAAATTGTTGAAAGCGCTCACGGACTGGGCGGCAGCTCGGGGAATCCAAGGTTTCAGTGCTCTACCGTGAGCCGAAATTGTTGAAAGTATGATTACTGGCGTCAGGTTCAGGAGGGGATTAAGTTTCAGTGCTCTACCGTGAGCCGAAATTGTTGAAAGCGACGGCATGATGGTGTAACACGACGTGCCAACATGTTTCAGTGCTCTACCGTGAGCCGAAATTGTTGAAAGCGTGCAGGAGTGCCGCCTGCACAGCGACCTCAGGTGAGTTTCAGTGCTCTACCGTGAGCCGAAATTGTTGAAAGCAACTCGCGTGGACGCCCGACATGCTCTGAGATGACGTTTCAGTGCTCTACCGTGAGCCGAAATTGTTGAAAGCGTACCGGTTTGAAGTAGCGGCCAACTATGACCGCAAGTTTCAGTGCTCTACCGTGAGCCGAAATTGTTGAAAGTGCACCGGTAAAGTAGGGCCGTTCAAAACCCGTTACGGTTTCAGTGCTCTACCGTGAGCCGAAATTGTTGAAAGTCGCGTAACACTCGGCGTCAATCGCGTTGCTGGCCGTTTCAGTGCTCTACCGTGAGCCGAAATTGTTGAAAGATATAGCTGAGTGCGTCGCTGATCTGGTCTATTACAACAGTTTCAGTGCTCTACCGTGAGCCGAAATTGTTGAAAGAATGCTCAGTCCAATGTTGCACGCGCAACGATGTGGGTTTCAGTGCTCTACCGTGAGCCGAAATTGTTGAAAGTAGTGCCGGATTGCAGATTACACTCAATCAACACTGTTTCAGTGCTCTACCGTGAGCCGAAATTGTTGAAAGGCACGGATATACGCCGTGCTGGTACCGGCTTGAGGGTTTCAGTGCTCTACCGTGAGCCGAAATTGTTGAAAGGAGGCGCGCTGATCGTGGCGCTGGACAGCGACGCGAGTTTCAGTGCTCTACCGTGAGCCGAAATTGTTGAAAGCGCAATAGAAGAGGTTGGAATACAATTCCTTATTCGGTTTCAGTGCTCTACCGTGAGCCGAAATTGTTGAAAGCGTAGGTACAATCGGTTACGTCTGAATAATACCAGTTTCAGTGCTCTACCGTGAGCCGAAATTGTTGAAAGCATTTCGTTTTCCTTCTCCACGTCGTCACATCGGAAGAGTTTCAGTGCTCTACCGTGAGCCGAAATTGTTGAAAGACCTGAAACACAACGCCCCAGCACGGAAGTGCTGGTTTCAGTGCTCTACCGTGAGCCGAAATTGTTGAAAGACGAGTCTGCGTTCTGACGAAACGGGGAGTTACATGTTTCAGTGCTCTACCGTGAGCCGAAATTGTTGAAAGTTCCGGTTCGGTTGCCATCTGCGGCGGAGTTACCTTGTTTCAGTGCTCTACCGTGAGCCGAAATTGTTGAAAGGTCGCCCAGCACCACCACGTGCTATACGTGGCCGCCGGTTTCAGTGCTCTACCGTGAGCCGAAATTGTTGAAAGCTTGCCGCACAAACCGGCTCGCCGCTGGTGCTGTGTAAGTTTCAGTGCTCTACCGTGAGCCGAAATTGTTGAAAGCTGCACATGCACAATCGCCCTCGCCCGCAGACGCACGTTTCAGTGCTCTACCGTGAGCCGAAATTGTTGAAAGGCTTCGGTCAACGGTACGGGCAACGGCAGTCTGGGGTTTCAGTGCTCTACCGTGAGCCGAAATTGTTGAAAGACGAATTGTTTGAAACCCTTCCGTTCCCTCTGTTTCAGGTTTCAGTGCTCTACCGTGAGCCGAAATTGTTGAAAGCTAATCTTCAGCGCTTCCTCCCGCGAAAGCGGGTTGAGTTTCAGTGCTCTACCGTGAGCCGAAATTGTTGAAAGAGCGCAATAGAAGAGGTCGGAATACAATTCCTACTGCGGTTTCAGTGCTCTACCGTGAGCCGAAATTGTTGAAAGCTTCTTACCTCCGAAGCCCGTTTAGTGTCGTTTAGTGTTTCAGTGCTCTACCGTGAGCCGAAATTGTTGAAAGCTTCTTACCTCCGAAGCCCGTTTAGTGTCGTTTAGTGTTTCAGTGCTCTACCGTGAGCCGAAATTGTTGAAAGAGTTCCGGTAGTGTCATATCACCACAACCTTAGATAGGTTTCAGTGCTCTACCGTGAGCCGAAATTGTTGAAAGCGCGTCTCAGGGCGGGTTGGTGGGTATCCTTTGGGCGTTTCAGTGCTCTACCGTGAGCCGAAATTGTTGAAAGTCGTTGGGTGCTGTGGATATTCGATCCGTCCCAAACCAGAGTTTCAGTGCTCTACCGTGAGCCGAAATTGTTGAAAGTCAATATATATTAGATTGAACACTCCTGTGACAGAGGTTTCAGTGCTCTACCGTGAGCCGAAATTGTTGAAATTCACGCCGGGAGAAGAGGACATTCGTGAAGTACAATTGTTTCAGTGCTCTACCGTGAGCCGAAATTGTTGAAATCGACCACCCACTTCACTCGCTGCGCCCGCAATTCCTGTTTCAGTGCTCTACCGTGAGCCGAAATTGTTGAAATTCACGCCGGGAGAAGAGGACATTCGTGAAGTACAATTGTTTCAGTGCTCTACCGTGAGCCGAAATTGTTGAAATCCGGATAAGCGGACAAAAGCGCAGACGGAGTGTATTGCGTTTCAGTGCTCTACCGTGAGCCGAAATTGTTGAAATGCGATACGGGCTGTTTTGTGAATTGTGATCTTCCAATTCGTTTCAGTGCTCTACCGTGAGCCGAAATTGTTGAAATGTGATAGGGGGAAGGTTCGAGGGGAGACGGTTGCGGAGTTTCAGTGCTCTACCGTGAGCCGAAATTGTTGAAAGTCCGCTGGGCACCGGAAGGACTGGTGTCCAACGCCGGTTTCAGTGCTCTACCGTGAGCCGAAATTGTTGAAATAAACGCGCCTGGTTCCAGCGTTATCGTCCGCCGGATGTTTCAGTGCTCTACCGTGAGCCGAAATTGTTGAAATAGAAGGATCGTAACTAAACATTGGTTCGTACCCGCCGTTTCAGTGCTCTACCGTGAGCCGAAATTGTTGAAATATCTCCGCATCGGTGAACTCGGCCAGCTCTTCGAGTTTCAGTGCTCTACCGTGAGCCGAAATTGTTGAAATTGATGCGCCTGCTGCACGACGTGTCGATTGCCGTGCAGGTTTCAGTGCTCTACCGTGAGCCGAAATTGTTGAAATCGAAACATTCGAGTTGGCCCGAATTGTGTTGGGGGATGTTTCAGTGCTCTACCGTGAGCCGAAATTGTTGAAATACGTCGCGTCGGTATCCGCGCCGCGTACCCGAAGCTGGTTTCAGTGCTCTACCGTGAGCCGAAATTGTTGAAATTCCGTCGTGTCTACCCACGCCGACTGTCGGCCCGTGTTTCAGTGCTCTACCGTGAGCCGAAATTGTTGAAATAATACGAAGCGCTGCTTGATGCGCAATCAACCTATCTGTTTCAGTGCTCTACCGTGAGCCGAAATTGTTGAAATGCAATCAGACGGCGATGACGAACTTGGCCAGGCGCGCACGTTTCAGTGCTCTACCGTGAGCCGAAATTGTTGAAATCTGTTATCGTTGCGCGAGTGTTGCCAGTCGGTCATCGTTTCAGTGCTCTACCGTGAGCCGAAATTGTTGAAATCGAGGCCAGAACACCTGGCAGTATCTGGTGAATGCCGGAGTTTCAGTGCTCTACCGTGAGCCGAAATTGTTGAAATCCGTCTAGCATGTTGTATGCAATGTACAGCGCAAAGAGTTTCAGTGCTCTACCGTGAGCCGAAATTGTTGAAATCCGTCTAGCATGTTGTATGCAATGTACAGCGCAAAGAGTTTCAGTGCTCTACCGTGAGCCGAAATTGTTGAAATAAGAAGTTGGCGCGTTGGTTGGGGTTACCGGTGATGTTTCAGTGCTCTACCGTGAGCCGAAATTGTTGAAATCTGATTGAAGAACGGAAGCTGAGGAAGTTGGAAGAAGTTTCAGTGCTCTACCGTGAGCCGAAATTGTTGAAATCAACGCATAATCCATAAGACCTCCGAAATAGTAAGAGTTTCAGTGCTCTACCGTGAGCCGAAATTGTTGAAATCAGCTTCAGACCTCCTGTGACAACCGCTTGACAGACGTTTCAGTGCTCTACCGTGAGCCGAAATTGTTGAAATCGGTATCCTCAATGACGGTTGTCACCTCCCAGTGCGTTTCAGTGCTCTACCGTGAGCCGAAATTGTTGAAATAAATTGCCCGTTCTGACGGAGAGCGCACCGAGAGCTGTTTCAGTGCTCTACCGTGAGCCGAAATTGTTGAAATCCTCGATTGGGGCGGCTTCGGATGGACAACAGTAGGGAGTTTCAGTGCTCTACCGTGAGCCGAAATTGTTGAAATCATGATGATGGCGTCATTGCGCTGGCCCTGGCCTGGTGTTTCAGTGCTCTACCGTGAGCCGAAATTGTTGAAATTGCTGAAGAGCGGCGCGATCAGCGCCATCGTCTGGAGTTTCAGTGCTCTACCGTGAGCCGAAATTGTTGAAATCGGGGTGTACCAACAAACCCCCAACAATCACCCGCAACGTTTCAGTGCTCTACCGTGAGCCGAAATTGTTGAAATGCAAACCTCGTCTCGCCGAGAAGGTTAAACAATTCTGGTTTCAGTGCTCTACCGTGAGCCGAAATTGTTGAAATCCCAATGCAGCGTCGCTCGGCAGCTCGCTGATCTCGTTTCAGTGCTCTACCGTGAGCCGAAATTGTTGAAATTCGGCTCTCTATGGGGAACGATTTACCGAAGGTTTAAGTTTCAGTGCTCTACCGTGAGCCGAAATTGTTGAAATCCATTCCGGCCAGCGTCTGACGGATGGCTTCCAGCGCGTTTCAGTGCTCTACCGTGAGCCGAAATTGTTGAAATTCGAGCCGTCAGAACTGATCTCGAACAGAAAATCCCGTTTCAGTGCTCTACCGTGAGCCGAAATTGTTGAAATCGCCGCGCCTTTCACCAGCCCCGCCGCTGCTTCTGGTTTCAGTGCTCTACCGTGAGCCGAAATTGTTGAAATTCTGTTCAACCGAAACGAACAGATAATCTTCAACGAAGTTTCAGTGCTCTACCGTGAGCCGAAATTGTTGAAATTTAACGCTCTCCTTTCCATTCAATCAACGCGCTGCGTTTCAGTGCTCTACCGTGAGCCGAAATTGTTGAAATCCTACCGGTTGGGGTTTGGATCGTCACCGACTGGCCGTTTCAGTGCTCTACCGTGAGCCGAAATTGTTGAAATTTATATTATCTTAAGAACTCCTGTGACAAAGTTTCGTTTCAGTGCTCTACCGTGAGCCGAAATTGTTGAAATGAAAGAGCTGGAGAACGCCTTCAGCGCGGCGTTTGAAGTTTCAGTGCTCTACCGTGAGCCGAAATTGTTGAAATCAAACATCGTTGCCCACACCATCAGTCCGCCATCGGGTTTCAGTGCTCTACCGTGAGCCGAAATTGTTGAAATTCATTGACGCCGTTCTGGTGGCCATTTCAACGTAGCGTTTCAGTGCTCTACCGTGAGCCGAAATTGTTGAAATCACGAGGACGGGCTGGATGGTCGCTATCCTCAAGTCGGTTTCAGTGCTCTACCGTGAGCCGAAATTGTTGAAATCGAACGTTCGGGCGGAAACGATAACGTATCGCTGGGTGCTGGTTTCAGTGCTCTACCGTGAGCCGAAATTGTTGAAATTCGAGTTGTCAAGGGGGTTTGCCGAGGGATTTTCGACGTTTCAGTGCTCTACCGTGAGCCGAAATTGTTGAAATCCAATCCCAACGCCAGCTCGTGCACGTCTACCGTGCGTTTCAGTGCTCTACCGTGAGCCGAAATTGTTGAAATTCAACCCATTCAACGCCTGCCGGTGCTTCCTCACAGGTTTCAGTGCTCTACCGTGAGCCGAAATTGTTGAAATCCCTTCGCCGTTGGTTTGCAATCCCACCGATGCCGGGTTTCAGTGCTCTACCGTGAGCCGAAATTGTTGAAATCAACGGTGAAGGTTACAGACGGGAACAGCGTCTGAGTTTCAGTGCTCTACCGTGAGCCGAAATTGTTGAAATCGGAAGTACTAGATAGTTGCGCTTGGAACTTTGTCACGTTTCAGTGCTCTACCGTGAGCCGAAATTGTTGAAATCAGATATTCCGCCGCGTCGCGCAGTGCCTGCTTTCGCTTTGTTTCAGTGCTCTACCGTGAGCCGAAATTGTTGAAATCTCGCGTAAACGGCCAGCGCTGCGATCCGCTGCGCCTTGTTTCAGTGCTCTACCGTGAGCCGAAATTGTTGAAATACTCCGCAGCAGACAACCGTCCCTTCAGTGAGTGGAGTTTCAGTGCTCTACCGTGAGCCGAAATTGTTGAAATCTCGCGTAAACGGCCAGCGCTGCGATCCGCTGCGCCTTGTTTCAGTGCTCTACCGTGAGCCGAAATTGTTGAAATGACCGAAACGTTCACTATCACCTTCTACTGGGCCGAGGTTTCAGTGCTCTACCGTGAGCCGAAATTGTTGAAATCAACCCATACCAACCCCCATTTCTAATGAACCGTCGCGTTTCAGTGCTCTACCGTGAGCCGAAATTGTTGAAATTAGCCCACCCGCGAGATGATCTCTTTGTGCAATCCGGTTTCAGTGCTCTACCGTGAGCCGAAATTGTTGAAATCGGTCGTTACGGTAGGACAACCGATGATGTACCGCTGTTTCAGTGCTCTACCGTGAGCCGAAATTGTTGAAATCCACGCTCGGCACCGCAGACGCGCTGCGTATTACGAGTTTCAGTGCTCTACCGTGAGCCGAAATTGTTGAAATGCAGTACGGCGACGGATGAGCTGCCAGCCGGATTGAGTTTCAGTGCTCTACCGTGAGCCGAAATTGTTGAAATCCGTGGAGTACAGTTTTGACGGCACAACCTGGACGGGTTTCAGTGCTCTACCGTGAGCCGAAATTGTTGAAATCCGCGCACGACATTCTCAACCGTCCGCTCTCACCGCGTTTCAGTGCTCTACCGTGAGCCGAAATTGTTGAAATCAAGGGCGCAGACGCATCGCGAGTAGACAGCTCGTCAATGTTTCAGTGCTCTACCGTGAGCCGAAATTGTTGAAATCCGCCTAAAATGCGCACTAACGATACAACATCTTGGGTTTCAGTGCTCTACCGTGAGCCGAAATTGTTGAAATTTGCGGTGATCGCACCGGAGGTTGAAACACAGATCAAGTTTCAGTGCTCTACCGTGAGCCGAAATTGTTGAAATCCCGACAAAGCGCCGGATTATCTCCGTTTCCCTTTCGTTTCAGTGCTCTACCGTGAGCCGAAATTGTTGAAATCGTTACCTCACCGATACCGTCTACCTTCTCACCCGTTGTTTCAGTGCTCTACCGTGAGCCGAAATTGTTGAAATGGAGATACTCGATAATCTGTTGGCGTTTTTCGCGAAGGTTTCAGTGCTCTACCGTGAGCCGAAATTGTTGAAATTCGCAATCCACAGCGTCTAGTTCGAGCAGCCGTCGGATGGTTTCAGTGCTCTACCGTGAGCCGAAATTGTTGAAATATTATAGACTGAGCACTGCTGTGACAGACACAGAAGTTTCAGTGCTCTACCGTGAGCCGAAATTGTTGAAATCGAACGGGAAGCCGTCAGAACACTCCAGGCAGTGTTGTTTCAGTGCTCTACCGTGAGCCGAAATTGTTGAAATTGCTCTGGGGTGTTGGTGTAGTTCGCGAATACGCCGTTTCAGTGCTCTACCGTGAGCCGAAATTGTTGAAATTTCCTCAATCGTCTCCTGATTGTCTCTGATAAAGTGTTTCAGTGCTCTACCGTGAGCCGAAATTGTTGAAATAGACGTTTTGCGACGGCGGTTTGTGTTGTACCCGAAGTTTCAGTGCTCTACCGTGAGCCGAAATTGTTGAAATTTATTGCGGCGATGCAGCTTCCGGCGCGGGAGACGAGTTTCAGTGCTCTACCGTGAGCCGAAATTGTTGAAAGCCCGGATGATCTTGTCGGCGACGGATGGATTATCGGCGTTTCAGTGCTCTACCGTGAGCCGAAATTGTTGAAAGGGGTGCTACGCCATTCCTGCTCGAGCCCTGCCCAATGTTTCAGTGCTCTACCGTGAGCCGAAATTGTTGAAAGCCGCCGGTCAATATCGTAGTACGTCGCCTCTTCGAGTTTCAGTGCTCTACCGTGAGCCGAAATTGTTGAAAGAACGATCAGCCGTTTCGATCCGCGCTTGACGCCGCCGGTTTCAGTGCTCTACCGTGAGCCGAAATTGTTGAAAGGAGATTTGGTTCGGGTTCTGTCGGCTGTTCAGTGTGTTTCAGTGCTCTACCGTGAGCCGAAATTGTTGAAAGACACCAACCCGCAGTATTCGATCAGCGCCGTCGGATGTTTCAGTGCTCTACCGTGAGCCGAAATTGTTGAAAGGGGTATACACCGCCGTCCTTCGCCAGAACTACCTCTGCGGTTTCAGTGCTCTACCGTGAGCCGAAATTGTTGAAAGGGCGTAGCACCCTCGAACGGGCAGGTATTGTTGAGGTTTCAGTGCTCTACCGTGAGCCGAAATTGTTGAAAGCCAGACTGAAGTGTTCGTCATTATCGTTGCTGCTACCTTGTTTCAGTGCTCTACCGTGAGCCGAAATTGTTGAAAGCGAACGGTCGGACAACGGTACGTTTGATGTCAATTAGTTTCAGTGCTCTACCGTGAGCCGAAATTGTTGAAAGCTGCCGCCAGCGGCGTTGGCACCAGCCCCGTACAGTGTTTCAGTGCTCTACCGTGAGCCGAAATTGTTGAAAGGGAAGAGGATAGACAAGCGGCAATCGATCTCATCTTAGGTTTCAGTGCTCTACCGTGAGCCGAAATTGTTGAAAGTTTTTGTGCACGGAGGCGGCTATGTTCGGTTGGTTTCGAGTTTCAGTGCTCTACCGTGAGCCGAAATTGTTGAAAGGAAGCGGGACGGCTGGCCAAGATCATGGCCGTCCCAGTTTCAGTGCTCTACCGTGAGCCGAAATTGTTGAAAGGAAAGCCGAGATTGCCGAGCGGTACGGTTGTGAGATGTTTCAGTGCTCTACCGTGAGCCGAAATTGTTGAAAGTTTGAAGTCACCAAATCGTCGCAATCGCAACTTTGTCACGTTTCAGTGCTCTACCGTGAGCCGAAATTGTTGAAAGCGTTGTTCGGGAAGGTAAGGGTTGGGTCTGGTTCCTGTTTCAGTGCTCTACCGTGAGCCGAAATTGTTGAAAGCGAATTGTTGAAGTGGGCACTGGCCGAATACCGACGTTTCAGTGCTCTACCGTGAGCCGAAATTGTTGAAAGACCGACGGTGAGACAACCGTTCCGATCTCAACCGTCTAGTTTCAGTGCTCTACCGTGAGCCGAAATTGTTGAAAGGGCAAAACAATCCGTATTCTGACGATACGCAACCGCTGTTTCAGTGCTCTACCGTGAGCCGAAATTGTTGAAAGTCGTTTCGCTCTTCACTCACCTCTGCCGCAGAAGCAGGTTTCAGTGCTCTACCGTGAGCCGAAATTGTTGAAAGTAAGAGAAGATTTTCCGATCCTTACCAAAACCGCAAGTTTCAGTGCTCTACCGTGAGCCGAAATTGTTGAAAGCGAGGAAGCTGATCTAGCGCCCGAACGACCGAGGCGTTTCAGTGCTCTACCGTGAGCCGAAATTGTTGAAAGGTACTGGATTACTGCCTAGCAGAGCGGGCCGACTAGTTTCAGTGCTCTACCGTGAGCCGAAATTGTTGAAAGCTGACCGGTGCCGAGACGTTCGTTCAATCGTTTGATGTTTCAGTGCTCTACCGTGAGCCGAAATTGTTGAAAGTGTTCCCTAGTCGTACCCCATGACGCAAATGCGTCATAGTTTCAGTGCTCTACCGTGAGCCGAAATTGTTGAAAGGCCCTAGCCGTAGCCATTGCAGATGACGCTCATCTTTGTTTCAGTGCTCTACCGTGAGCCGAAATTGTTGAAAGGTGTCGAGGATATTAAACACCGCTAACGAGATCGCAGTTTCAGTGCTCTACCGTGAGCCGAAATTGTTGAAAGAACTCGAGTTCACACCGACGCAACCTCGCCTTCGCGTGTTTCAGTGCTCTACCGTGAGCCGAAATTGTTGAAAGTGTGCCTCGTATCCGTAGACGGTAAACCCCAACGATGGTTTCAGTGCTCTACCGTGAGCCGAAATTGTTGAAAGCTCCGTTGATCCCGCCCGACGATCCGTCGTTTAAGGTTTCAGTGCTCTACCGTGAGCCGAAATTGTTGAAAGGCAAGATAGGTTCTGATAAAACCTATCTTTGCTTCATGTTTCAGTGCTCTACCGTGAGCCGAAATTGTTGAAAGACATCCGCCTTCGCAACCAAAATACGCCGCAGTTGCGTTTCAGTGCTCTACCGTGAGCCGAAATTGTTGAAAGAAGAGAGATTATCCGCTTTGTGATCGGAAGCGGGTGTTTCAGTGCTCTACCGTGAGCCGAAATTGTTGAAAGTTGACCTTCTCAATCACCCGTACCGGCTGGCGGAGTAGTTTCAGTGCTCTACCGTGAGCCGAAATTGTTGAAAGTACCGTCAACGGCGTTCAACGAAACAATCCTACCAGGTTTCAGTGCTCTACCGTGAGCCGAAATTGTTGAAAGAAATCAAGCGAATTCCCTACACCCTCCAACGCCGAAGTTTCAGTGCTCTACCGTGAGCCGAAATTGTTGAAAGCCGGTGATAGTGGCCGACACAACGGCGCTGGAGGTCTGTTTCAGTGCTCTACCGTGAGCCGAAATTGTTGAAAGGAACTCCTGTGACAAAGTTTCCTCTGCAACTAATCACGTTTCAGTGCTCTACCGTGAGCCGAAATTGTTGAAAGATACGGGCTGCGTTGTGGATTGCGATCTTCCGGTTTGGTTTCAGTGCTCTACCGTGAGCCGAAATTGTTGAAAGTTGCGTAGCGTGGTCGTCTGACAACTCCCACTGGGCATGTTTCAGTGCTCTACCGTGAGCCGAAATTGTTGAAAGAGTGTATTGACGACCGACCGTAACCACACCGTTGCAAGTTTCAGTGCTCTACCGTGAGCCGAAATTGTTGAAAGAATGGGCGTACTACGTTGCGATTAATGGCAATACGGGGTTTCAGTGCTCTACCGTGAGCCGAAATTGTTGAAAGAGGTTGAAGCCGAACTTCGCGAGAAGATACGCGAAGGTTTCAGTGCTCTACCGTGAGCCGAAATTGTTGAAAGGTGGCGAATACAACGAAGCATACTACGTAGACATACGGTTTCAGTGCTCTACCGTGAGCCGAAATTGTTGAAAGACGAGCCATTGTTGGAGAAAACAGAGCCGTACCCCGTTTCAGTGCTCTACCGTGAGCCGAAATTGTTGAAAGGTAATCCTGATGTTGTGAGCTGCGTCCGGTAGGGTGTGAGTTTCAGTGCTCTACCGTGAGCCGAAATTGTTGAAAGTCTCCTAATACGCGCCGTGGTCAGGACATTCTTAGGGTTTCAGTGCTCTACCGTGAGCCGAAATTGTTGAAAGTGGTGCCGACGCCGCTCGTTCCTGACTGGCTGACCCCGGTTTCAGTGCTCTACCGTGAGCCGAAATTGTTGAAAGACATGTACGGCGACGGCTCGGTGCGGCAGGTATACACGTTTCAGTGCTCTACCGTGAGCCGAAATTGTTGAAAGTAATGCCACAATATCGATCATCTGATCCACAGCAGACAGTTTCAGTGCTCTACCGTGAGCCGAAATTGTTGAAAGCCCGGCTATGGCGGGACGTGGGAGCTCGAATACGGGTTTCAGTGCTCTACCGTGAGCCGAAATTGTTGAAAGTCGAATCTTCGATCCAAGACATGGAACAGAGAAGGTTTCAGTGCTCTACCGTGAGCCGAAATTGTTGAAAGCTCGGTTTCTCTCGGGGTTTCCGGTACTCTCGTTTTTCAGTTTCAGTGCTCTACCGTGAGCCGAAATTGTTGAAAGCGTTGAGAATAGACCACTACCCGCGTCGTAGCACTTGCGTTTCAGTGCTCTACCGTGAGCCGAAATTGTTGAAAGCTCTACCCACGAATGCGAGAGTCGCCGCATGTGGCGTTTCAGTGCTCTACCGTGAGCCGAAATTGTTGAAAGAGACGGCAGAGACGCTCTACCGCGCGTTGGTTTCGGGTTTCAGTGCTCTACCGTGAGCCGAAATTGTTGAAAGGCGATCCGGCGCTGGTGGAGCTGTTTCGATCCGGGTTTCAGTGCTCTACCGTGAGCCGAAATTGTTGAAAGGTGACGTTCCCATTCAGCCCAAAGCGCGGTATTGGTGTTTCAGTGCTCTACCGTGAGCCGAAATTGTTGAAAGCCAGATGGTATTCGCGAATGCGCGTTGTTCCCTCGGTTTCAGTGCTCTACCGTGAGCCGAAATTGTTGAAAGCGAGGAGATCGGATGGCTTGCCGGGAGTGTCTCGAGTTTCAGTGCTCTACCGTGAGCCGAAATTGTTGAAAGAATTAGCGTGCCTGTTGCAACGCTCGTGCGTGTGCTGTTTCAGTGCTCTACCGTGAGCCGAAATTGTTGAAAGGTATCCGAACAGATCGCCAAACTGACCGAAACAATCACGTTTCAGTGCTCTACCGTGAGCCGAAATTGTTGAAAGCGCCGCCGTCGCTCAGAAAGACGGCATCGAACTCTTGTTTCAGTGCTCTACCGTGAGCCGAAATTGTTGAAAGCTGCGCTGCGTCTTTGGTCATCGCTTGTAATTGCGGTTTCAGTGCTCTACCGTGAGCCGAAATTGTTGAAAGTTGAGAACTCCAGAACGCGCCGTAGCGCGTCTTTGAAGTTTCAGTGCTCTACCGTGAGCCGAAATTGTTGAAAGTGTTACCGAACCGCTACGTCTTCAGTATACCACCGCCGTTTCAGTGCTCTACCGTGAGCCGAAATTGTTGAAAGGAACAAACGGCGCCGGTAGAGGTTTAGGAGGGTTTATGGTTTCAGTGCTCTACCGTGAGCCGAAATTGTTGAAAGTTAACGATCACCGGAATGATCGAATTGCTGAAGTGTTTCAGTGCTCTACCGTGAGCCGAAATTGTTGAAAGGAGTTCTCAATATATTATAAGCTTCAGCAGCGCTGTGAGTTTCAGTGCTCTACCGTGAGCCGAAATTGTTGAAAGATCACTATAGAGGGTGCTTCGACTATCACAATCGAAAGTTTCAGTGCTCTACCGTGAGCCGAAATTGTTGAAAGGCGGTGTTCGGATCAGCCGAATATCGCCGCCTTGAGTTTCAGTGCTCTACCGTGAGCCGAAATTGTTGAAAGCCCTTAATAGCGCAATCAGCCCGAACACCAGCAGCGCGTTTCAGTGCTCTACCGTGAGCCGAAATTGTTGAAAGGTATCCGAACAGATCGCCAAACTGACCGAAACAATCACGTTTCAGTGCTCTACCGTGAGCCGAAATTGTTGAAAGACGCGCTATGGTATATCTACCAGTATCGCCTCAGTCGGTTTCAGTGCTCTACCGTGAGCCGAAATTGTTGAAAGAACTTTTCGCGTAGTTCCGCTTCAACTTCGGCGCGGTTTCAGTGCTCTACCGTGAGCCGAAATTGTTGAAAGCCTTCATCGATTGGTTATAACCAACCAGCTAACCGAAAGTTTCAGTGCTCTACCGTGAGCCGAAATTGTTGAAAGTCTATGAGACCCACCGACCGAGCAACCCTCCGCGCTTGTTTCAGTGCTCTACCGTGAGCCGAAATTGTTGAAAGCGTTAGTTGAAGACCGTTCGCAATCGCACCGGTGAAGTTTCAGTGCTCTACCGTGAGCCGAAATTGTTGAAAGAAATTTGCCCAGACCTCTGCTCGATCCCTTCTCCAATGTTTCAGTGCTCTACCGTGAGCCGAAATTGTTGAAAGAGGAAAAGCAGCCATTGCGGATGTCGTCGCATCGCTGGTTTCAGTGCTCTACCGTGAGCCGAAATTGTTGAAAGCTGCGAATCGCGGCTGGGAGCAATGAGCGCATGGCTGTTTCAGTGCTCTACCGTGAGCCGAAATTGTTGAAAGCGGGGCAAAACGGCGAGCAGTACGACGACGGCAAGCAGTTTCAGTGCTCTACCGTGAGCCGAAATTGTTGAAAGCCTGCCGATCACGACCGTGCTCAACGATCAGAGCAGTTTCAGTGCTCTACCGTGAGCCGAAATTGTTGAAAGTGTGAAAATGGGCGCGCAACCCGCATTTAAGACCATCGGTTTCAGTGCTCTACCGTGAGCCGAAATTGTTGAAAGGTTGGATTGACCCGAAGACGTTCAAGAACGTCCCGAGTTTCAGTGCTCTACCGTGAGCCGAAATTGTTGAAAGTTGACCACTCCTGTGACAAACTCCTGTGACAGAGGTTTCAGTGCTCTACCGTGAGCCGAAATTGTTGAAAGCTCACCGAACTGATTAAGCAGCGACCGGCCAGACCACAGGTTTCAGTGCTCTACCGTGAGCCGAAATTGTTGAAAGTTGCGGCGATCCGCTGCGCGTATCCGTTGCCTGGAAGTTTCAGTGCTCTACCGTGAGCCGAAATTGTTGAAAGCCCCGCCTTCGCCGACCCAGACCGCCCGTTCCCCCACGGTTTCAGTGCTCTACCGTGAGCCGAAATTGTTGAAAGTGTTCGGGCGCGAGTTCCGAACACCGTTGCCGGTGCTTCGTTTCAGTGCTCTACCGTGAGCCGAAATTGTTGAAAGCACGACCCGGAACAGCTCGAGGAGTTGCACCGGGTGTTTCAGTGCTCTACCGTGAGCCGAAATTGTTGAAAGCAATCGGTACCGGAAAGACCGAACTCATCCGGCGCTGGCGTTTCAGTGCTCTACCGTGAGCCGAAATTGTTGAAAGCGGGCGGAAGTTGTCAAGAGGGTATTTTGAGAAGTTTTGGTTTCAGTGCTCTACCGTGAGCCGAAATTGTTGAAAGCCTGCTCCATCGTTCCGTGTGGGCCTACACCATCGTGGTTTCAGTGCTCTACCGTGAGCCGAAATTGTTGAAAGAAAGAACAAAAGCCGTACATTGTGTACGGATTCATCAGTTTCAGTGCTCTACCGTGAGCCGAAATTGTTGAAAGCGGAAGCCGGATGAGATTGCGGATGATCAGTTGGTGCGTTTCAGTGCTCTACCGTGAGCCGAAATTGTTGAAAGGCCGTATTCGATCTCCTGGCCGCCAATCGCGCCGTTGTTTCAGTGCTCTACCGTGAGCCGAAATTGTTGAAAGGAAATTTGGTTCGGGTTCTGTCGGCTGTTTGTCGTGTTTCAGTGCTCTACCGTGAGCCGAAATTGTTGAAAGCCGGCACTAACCGAACTCGCCGATCTGTTCGAGACGGTGGTTTCAGTGCTCTACCGTGAGCCGAAATTGTTGAAAGTCAACCGAGATGCCACCTTCGCAGACGGCGCTTAGTCGCGTTTCAGTGCTCTACCGTGAGCCGAAATTGTTGAAAGACCGAAGACCCGAAGGAACTCGCCCAGCGCGTCGAAGTTTCAGTGCTCTACCGTGAGCCGAAATTGTTGAAAGCGAACAGAAGGCGCAACTGATAGTCGGACGCGGCCAGTAGGTTTCAGTGCTCTACCGTGAGCCGAAATTGTTGAAAGCGCAACTCCTCGAGCTGTTCCGGGTCGTGTGGCTGCGGTTTCAGTGCTCTACCGTGAGCCGAAATTGTTGAAAGGCGGTGCCCCGCCGCCCACGCCCACGCCGGTGCCGAGTTTCAGTGCTCTACCGTGAGCCGAAATTGTTGAAAGCGCCGCGCTGATGTTCCATTTGCAGATAGACCGCAACGGTTTCAGTGCTCTACCGTGAGCCGAAATTGTTGAAAGCGATTCCGACTGTGCTACCCAGCGCCCAGCCTTGCCGTTTCAGTGCTCTACCGTGAGCCGAAATTGTTGAAAGAGCCGACGCTTGCCGGTATCTTTGCGTAGTCGGTGTCACGTTTCAGTGCTCTACCGTGAGCCGAAATTGTTGAAAGATAATCTTCTCTGCGGCTGCCAGCCGCGACATTAGGGTTTCAGTGCTCTACCGTGAGCCGAAATTGTTGAAAGTTCTAAAAACCGCATTGCCGTTGCTGCGGCGTCTAGTTTCAGTGCTCTACCGTGAGCCGAAATTGTTGAAAGCTGACAGAGCAGCGGCGAAGGCCTCTCCAACCGTCGGTTTCAGTGCTCTACCGTGAGCCGAAATTGTTGAAAGTGGTATGCGCTCGAAACCCGCGACGGAGAAGAGACCGTCAGTTTCAGTGCTCTACCGTGAGCCGAAATTGTTGAAAGGCCGATGCGGTTGAACGAAAAGACCGCGAGCGACAACGTTTCAGTGCTCTACCGTGAGCCGAAATTGTTGAAAGCCAATATCTAATTCTCCCGTCTTTCCGGTTGCTTCACGTTTCAGTGCTCTACCGTGAGCCGAAATTGTTGAAAGCGATGATCGGCGTCGCCGTCGGTTGAGGTGTCGGCGTGTTTCAGTGCTCTACCGTGAGCCGAAATTGTTGAAAGGGAACGTTGATCGTCACCGGTCCCCGCCCCGAGCCCTGTTTCAGTGCTCTACCGTGAGCCGAAATTGTTGAAAGGGGTTGACGCTCTATTTGTTAATCCGCGCGATTGTTGTTTCAGTGCTCTACCGTGAGCCGAAATTGTTGAAAGCCGCTACCGCGCCCGAATACAGACACCGCGCATCCGTGTTTCAGTGCTCTACCGTGAGCCGAAATTGTTGAAAGCAGACTGCGAAGGAAACTACGCTTGAGCAGCGCGTCTTGTTTCAGTGCTCTACCGTGAGCCGAAATTGTTGAAAGGCACCCACGTCCCCCCGAAGCCATCCCGATAGTTGTAGTTTCAGTGCTCTACCGTGAGCCGAAATTGTTGAAAGCCGCGAGCGCAGCCAATCACGCTGTGTCTCTGTGAAGAGTTTCAGTGCTCTACCGTGAGCCGAAATTGTTGAAAGAAGTACTCAGCGCGCGTCACAATCAAAAAAGAACGCGACAGGCTCAGTTTCAGTGCTCTACCGTGAGCCGAAATTGTTGAAAGCCGATTACTTTGAAGCGCGGCTGTTGGTGATTGAGGTTTCAGTGCTCTACCGTGAGCCGAAATTGTTGAAAGGCTTGCACGAGCTGGTCAAAGAGCATCGTCGCGCCCAGTTTCAGTGCTCTACCGTGAGCCGAAATTGTTGAAAGTGCGAACGCCAGAACGCGCCGTAGCGCGTCTTTAAAGTTTCAGTGCTCTACCGTGAGCCGAAATTGTTGAAAGATAATACCGCTTTTGGCCAGCGCGACAATACCGGCTGCGGTTTCAGTGCTCTACCGTGAGCCGAAATTGTTGAAAGTCTTAATGTCAATCACCGTCAGCTTTCCTTCGATCTGTTTCAGTGCTCTACCGTGAGCCGAAATTGTTGAAAGCCGCTTGAACGCCTCGTCAACCCCCGCCAAATAATATTCGGTTTCAGTGCTCTACCGTGAGCCGAAATTGTTGAAAGTGTAGCTGCTGACCACCCGCATCGCCAATCCGCTTTCGGTTTCAGTGCTCTACCGTGAGCCGAAATTGTTGAAAGCATCAACACCGTTCCGAGACCGGTACGTTACCGAGGTTTCAGTGCTCTACCGTGAGCCGAAATTGTTGAAAGACATGGAATGCCCAGGGCCGCCCGGAAGTTGACCGCACGTTTCAGTGCTCTACCGTGAGCCGAAATTGTTGAAAGCGATCTTCCTGTTTATCCATTTTCTAAGCAACATCTTGTTTCAGTGCTCTACCGTGAGCCGAAATTGTTGAAAGCTACCAGCACGAGCGTACCGATCTTGTTCATCCGAAGTTTCAGTGCTCTACCGTGAGCCGAAATTGTTGAAAGCCGGTGTTGGTTTTCGCACAAAGGAACGTTAACCGCAAGTTTCAGTGCTCTACCGTGAGCCGAAATTGTTGAAAGCGAAGTGGAAAGAAGAAAGACTACAAAGAATACCTCAAGGTTTCAGTGCTCTACCGTGAGCCGAAATTGTTGAAAGTTTCGCGGGTTGGTGATCGCCAATCGTTCGGTAAGCTGTTTCAGTGCTCTACCGTGAGCCGAAATTGTTGAAAGTCGGGTAGAGTTGTTGGAACAGCGACTGTAATTGCGTTTCAGTGCTCTACCGTGAGCCGAAATTGTTGAAAGCCGTACCGCACCCTCTGTTACGACCTTGACAACGAGTTTCAGTGCTCTACCGTGAGCCGAAATTGTTGAAAGTCCCTTCAGCGCCAGCGCATTGAGGATTTCGGTGCGCTGTTTCAGTGCTCTACCGTGAGCCGAAATTGTTGAAAGACGCGCTGCCGGTGGCGCGGGGTGAGACTTCTGTCACGTTTCAGTGCTCTACCGTGAGCCGAAATTGTTGAAAGTCGGCGAACGGGTGTTGGAGGTAAACAGTGAGTATCGTTTCAGTGCTCTACCGTGAGCCGAAATTGTTGAAAGTGAAACTATCACCGGCCCCGCGCCGCAGTTCCTTCACGTTTCAGTGCTCTACCGTGAGCCGAAATTGTTGAAAGAGACGGAGTGTTCACCGTCTACGATACGGGCTACTTCTGTTTCAGTGCTCTACCGTGAGCCGAAATTGTTGAAAGCCGGCACCGGTTCTGTTGCGTTCCGGTCAATCTGCAAAGTTTCAGTGCTCTACCGTGAGCCGAAATTGTTGAAAGTTGCCATACGTTGTTACCCGCTTCTGGTACTTTGCCCACGTTTCAGTGCTCTACCGTGAGCCGAAATTGTTGAAAGCGCGTACCCAACACTGACGAAGTGGTTCCAGAAAACGTTTCAGTGCTCTACCGTGAGCCGAAATTGTTGAAAGTCCCATCGGCGTTGACCATACCGGCCAATTCCGCTGTTTCAGTGCTCTACCGTGAGCCGAAATTGTTGAAAGCTAACAACGCGCTGGAACAGACAACCGCGCAGTTGCGTTTCAGTGCTCTACCGTGAGCCGAAATTGTTGAAAGGTTTACCGCGACGGGAAGTTCTACTGGTTCAACCCGAAGTTTCAGTGCTCTACCGTGAGCCGAAATTGTTGAAAGTACGATGAGGTTGTTTTACTGGCCACTCGGCGGGCGAGTTTCAGTGCTCTACCGTGAGCCGAAATTGTTGAAAGTCTGACCTTCTGGGCCGCGCAGAAGGGCTATTCGGTGTTTCAGTGCTCTACCGTGAGCCGAAATTGTTGAAAGTTTCGATCACTCAGCGAACAGAGGTTCTCAACGCGCGTTTCAGTGCTCTACCGTGAGCCGAAATTGTTGAAAGCCCGGCCCTTACCTCGAAACTGTGTTTGCCGTTGTAGGTTTCAGTGCTCTACCGTGAGCCGAAATTGTTGAAAGTCCTCCGACGCTGCAACTGCGGCGACAAATGCACCGAGTTTCAGTGCTCTACCGTGAGCCGAAATTGTTGAAAGCGCTAACTACGATCGAAAAGGCAGGCTCTACATTAAGTTTCAGTGCTCTACCGTGAGCCGAAATTGTTGAAAGTGCATTGCCGCCTGAAAGCGCGAGCGCAGCCAGTCGGTTTCAGTGCTCTACCGTGAGCCGAAATTGTTGAAAGTCCATCAGACGGGGGTAGTGTATGGAATTTACGGTGTTTCAGTGCTCTACCGTGAGCCGAAATTGTTGAAAGCGTATTTGCCCAGCTCATCTGGGCATTGATGGTCATGTTTCAGTGCTCTACCGTGAGCCGAAATTGTTGAAAGAGCTTCTGGAGTTGTTTAGAGTGGTGTGGCTGCGCGTTTCAGTGCTCTACCGTGAGCCGAAATTGTTGAAAGGCATCAGGGGCACAGTACGTCGGTTGGCGCGTCACGAGTTTCAGTGCTCTACCGTGAGCCGAAATTGTTGAAAGCGGGTTTTCCGCCTGTACGACACAGCGGCGGTCGTCAGTTTCAGTGCTCTACCGTGAGCCGAAATTGTTGAAAGTGGACGCAATCGGAACCGCCGCACAGAACGCCTTCGGGTTTCAGTGCTCTACCGTGAGCCGAAATTGTTGAAAGAGATGAGCAAGACCGCGGAAACAAACACTCCGACCGTGGTTTCAGTGCTCTACCGTGAGCCGAAATTGTTGAAAGCAGCGTGCAATGTCTCGTGATGTTACCAACGCTCCGTCGTTTCAGTGCTCTACCGTGAGCCGAAATTGATGAAAGCGTCAC
>Ga0197142_1001416_pt1 | contig 22034 bp, 20 predicted proteins | sample GBS60_MetaG_FD_148614 | JGI IMG/M metagenome (GOLD analysis project Ga0197142, IMG submission 148614) | Sediment microbial communities from Great Boiling Springs, Gerlach, Nevada, United States - GBS 60_MetaG | ecosystem: Environmental > Aquatic > Thermal springs > Hot (42-90C) > Sediment... | reverse complement strand
TCTGTCAGAGGCTGGGCATCCCCGCGGTCTCGACGGGGATCGGCTACGCGCACTCTAATACTCATGCGCCCAACGAGAATATCCGTCTTGACGATTTCGTTCAGGGGATCAAGCATATTGCGAGCATCGTGCACGAGTTCTCCCTTATGAGCCAAGGAAGCTAGCTGATTCTATCCCTTCGAGGTGATCACGTATGCAAGCTGTTGAAGCAATACCGCGCAGTAGTGCAACGGGCGTCAGGTGGGATCTGAAAGACTTATATCTCGGCTTGGATGACCCTGCTATCGAGCGCGACTTGCGCGATGCACTTGAGCGAGCGAAGGCGTTTGAGCAGAGATATCGCGGGCGGCTGCGTCAGGGGATCGAGCCGCAATCTCTGTATGAAGCCCTCGCTGAGCTGGAGAGCATCTCCGAGCAGATGGATAAACCCGTGATCTACGCCCATCTGCTCCATGCGTCTGATACCCAAAACCCGCGTCATGGCGCGCTGCTGCAATTCACCCAAGAGCGCCATACCCAGATCCGACAACATCTGCTGTTCTTTGAACTCGAGTGGATGGACCTGCCCGATGAGACCGCACAGCGCCTGATGAGCGCCCCCGAGGTCGCGCGCTATCGGCACTACTTAGAGAGAGCGCGGCTCTTCCGGCCGCACAAGCTCTCCGAACCCGAAGAGAAAATTTTAGATATCAAAGCGAATACGAGCACACGCGCCTTCCAGCGGCTCTTCAGCGAGCTCGTCTCTGGGCTCACAGTTCAGATCGGCCGTAAAGCTCAGAAGCTCACGCTCGATCAAGCCCTCACGAAACTTCACGAGCCCGATCGCTCCGTCAGAAAGAACGCCGCCAAGGCGATCACTCACACGCTCCAAAGCCACGCCCGGGTGCTCACGTATATCTTCAATACACTTGTGCTCGACCATAAGATCAACGATGAGCTGAGAAAATTCCCATCCCCCATGCACGCGCGCCATCTCGCCAACGAGATCGAGCCCGCCGCCGCCGAAGCTTTGATGACCTCTTGTGAAGGCGCCTATGACATCGTCCAAGAGTATTATCGCTTGAAGAGACGATTGCTTGGGCTGCGCACCCTCTATGACTACGATCGCTATGCCCCACTCTCCGCAGAGCTGCCCACACGCACCTGGGCCGATGGCCAACGGATCGTGCTTGAGGCCTATCGCGACTTCTCACCTCAGATGGCCCAGATCGTCCAAGAGTTCTTCGACAAGCAGTGGATTGACGCAGAGATCCGCTTCGGTAAGGTAGGCGGGGCGTTCTCCGCAAGCACCGTGCCCAGCGCTCACCCCTATATCTTGCTCAACTATACAGATAAGCTGCGCGACGTGATGACGCTCGCTCACGAGCTGGGCCACGGGATCCATCAGTATCTCTCTCGAAGAGTGGGCCACTTGCAAGCTGATACTCCCTTGACCATGGCCGAGACCGCCAGCACCTTCGGGGAGATCTTGACGTTCCGGAAGTTGCTCGGCGAGATCCACGATCCTCAAGTGAAGCTGGCGCTGCTGTGCAGCAAGATAGAAGACTCGTTCGCGACGATCTTTCGACAGATCGTGCTCACGCGCTTTGAGCAGAGATTGCATGAGGCGCGTCGCGCTCAAGGGGAACTACCCCCAGAGCGCATCAATGAGCTTTGGCTCCACACGAATCAACAGATGTTCGGCAACTCGGTCACGCTCACTGAGGACTATGGGTGGTGGTGGCTGTATATCTCGCACTTCATTCACGTGCCGTTCTATTGCTACGCGTATGCGTTTGGGGAGCTATTGGTCTTTGCGCTCTATCAGCAGTATCTGCGCGAGGGGGAAGCGTTTGTCCCCAAATATTTAGAGTTGCTAGCCGCGGGCGGCTCCGATAGCCCCCAGAAGCTCCTCGCACCCTTGGGGATAGATACGAATGACCCGAACTTCTGGAAGACGGGGCTCGACTTCTTGCGCGCCATGGTGCAGGAAGCCCAAGAGCTGGCGCTAGGCGCTCCCTAGTTTGTAGCCGAAGCCGCGCACCGTGAGGATGAGTTTGGGGTTCTCAACATCATCCTCGAGCTTGTTGCGCAACAGATAAATATATTTCTTGACGTCCTCAGAGGACGCATAGGGGTTATCCTGCCAAATAGAGTCAATGATCTCGCGATGCGAGAAGACCCTCCCCGGCTTGGAGGCCAAGAGCTTGAGCAGCTCGTACTCTTTGGGGGAGAGCTCGATGAGCTTGTCACCCAGGCGGACCTCCTTGCGCTCATCGTCAATTTGTAGCTTCCCAAGCTGAATATACGGGGAGTGGCTGACGCGACGCATCACCGCTTCGATGCGCGCTTCCACCTCGCGCAGATCAAACGGCTTGGTGATATAATCGTCAGCCCCTATGGAGAAGCCACGGACTTTGTCGTCGGTAGAATCTTTGGCCGTCACCATGATCACGGGGGTCTTGTTCCCGCTCTCGCGCAGCTTCTCTAAGACGGCCCATCCGTCAAGCTTGGGCATCATCACGTCAAGCAAGAGCAGATCGGGCTTCTCTTTAGAAAATTTTTCTAATGCTTCTTGGCCGTTTGTGGCCGGAATGACGAAGTGCCCTTTGGCTTCTAAAAACTTCCGCAATAGATGCAAGGACGTTGCGTCATCTTCAGCGACGAGAATGCGCATGGTTTACCTCCCCAGCAGGGTGCTCAGCTTCAGCGTGAGCGGGTTCGAGCGGCAGCACAATAGAGAAGACGCTGCCGCGGCCGACCTCGCTCTCCACCAGCACTCGTCCGCCGTGCATCTCGACGTATTTCTTCACGATAGCGAGCCCTAACCCCACCCCTTGGAATTCTCGGGTGTTTGAGCTATCTAACTGAGTAAACGGCTCAAAGATTCGCGAGCGCTCTTGCTCAGGAATGCCGATCCCGGTGTCCGACACCGAGAAGATATATTCGTTCTCGCGCGATACCCCTGAGAGCGTCACGCGCCCTGTGGGCGTGTACTTGATGGCGTTGCTGAGGAGATTGATGAGAGCTTGTTTGATCTTCGTCCCGTCGGCGATGAGCGTGCACGGCTCGACGTGATAGCTCAGCTCGAGCCCCTTGCTGCGGGCGAGGGCGCTCACCGCCTTGACGGCCTCCTCCCCGATCGTTGACGTCTCTATTGCTTCAAAGTACGGCCGATCTTCGCTGGCCTCGAGCTTGGAGAATCGCAAGATATTATCAATTAACTCCAAGAGATGGTCTCCGGCGTTCAAGATGTTCTCTAAATCTTCGCGCTGAGCTTGGGTGAGCGGGCCGTCTACCCCTTCTAAAAGCAGCTGTGAGTACCCGCGAATGGCGTGCAATGGGGTCTTCAGCTCGTGGCTCATCATCGCCAAGAAGTCGGACTTGGCGCGATTGGCTTTGACTAAGTCCGCGTTCATCTGTTCGAGGCGGCGGTTGCGCTCTTCTATAGTATCAGCCATAGCGTTAAATTCATGAGCGAGCATTTCGAGCTCATCGCCGGTGGCGATGTGGGCGCGTGCGGAGGGATCGCGTTTGAAGCGCTGCAGCGCCCCCGCGAGGTTCTCTGCCGGCCCGAGGATCATCTTATAGAACACAAACCCGATGAGGATCGCGATCAATACGTAGCCACTCACGACTAAAGCTATGAAGGTCACCTCGCGCTGCACTAGATTTTGTATATGAGAGAGGCTGATCACAACCTGCAACGCTGAAAGGGTTTGCATCTCATGGCGGATCTGGCGCCATTGGATCTGCCCCGTGGTGTCCTCATAGGGCTCAAGTCTGTATTCGACTTTGATCACGGGTTCGACGTAGCTCACGCTTAGGAAGGCCTCTCCACGGACGGGTAGCAATTTTTTTACGATCACGTCGCGTTTCTCATGGCGACCTTCCAAAATGAGAGCAAGCTCTTTCTGAAGCTGCGAGCCCATCTCTTCTCTCTGATGTGCGCAGACATCCTTGCCGGCATTGATGACCCTCACGTAGATTGCTCCTTCATCGCTCTGGAGCATCAGTTGGCACCAGTAGGGTGGGATCGCATCCACCCTGGGACCAAAGAGCCCCGCGAGTGTCTCCCACCGCGCGCGCACTTGGCTCTCCAAGACGTCAGAGAAGCGCATGATCGCCAAGACCCCCAAGGGCACCGCAACGATCAGCGTGAACCCCAGCAGCGTAAAGATAAATTTGTATCGCAAGCCCAACCGTATCACACCGCTAGTCTAGCATCTAAGCTTAAGATCGTCAATAGCCACGGTCACCAAATTTTCACCTTGGTTCCATGTGATTGGCACCTTCGAGGCCGTACAATGTGCTGTGCCCAAGCTGGCCCACTCTCTTCACGTACGGGGCTTGGCCTCTTGTGCAGAAGAGGGGAACAGAAGCTCCCCTCACGGATGGCAGGGTTTTGCCTCTCCGGGGGCTGCCTGACCTCCTCCCCACCGAGAGGATTTTTCCCCACCATCTGGTAGCGGCACCGGAGGCCAGGCCCCTCCTTCCCTAAGGATTGACGAGCTCACCTCTATCCCCTAGAATGACCTCAGAAGAGGGGGACTTATGACGAGACTTCACGGGGTAGCTCTCAGTGTGATCCTGCTCGTCGTGCTGGGAGGTACGGGAGGAGCCCAGAGCTGTTCCGTGCAGTCTCATGCTGATGGCTTCTGCTCCGATGAGCTTATCCTCTCCCTACAGATAAGAGAAGACCCTCTGCTGAGGGATTGGGGGAATCTTGTCGCTGCGACGCTGCAGGGCCAGCCAGTGCGTATCTTGCGAGTTTCTCCTTCGCCCCCGTCCTTGGTGGGCATCTCGTATCTCACTATACACCGCATCATGCTTGCTCCTCCATCGGAGGGGCCCATGGAGCCTGCGGCGCTCTGGGATTTTGGGCGCGTGGCCCAGCTGGAGGCACGCCTGAGCAATATTGATGCCCTGGTGCGAGCCGTCCTCCAGGAGCTCTTTCAGTCTCCCAGCACACGAATCGCCAATCGCGAGCTGACGCTGGTCTTGAGCATCGAGAGCCCGGAATTGCTGCTGCCCACCCAAATCGAGACCCTCAGCAGCTTCGCGCTTGACGAGCGGCTGCATCTGGTGCTGAGCCGGGCGACGATCACCCTGCGGACGGCGCTGGGGCCAGGAAGCCTGCTGGGCCAGATCGAGCTTGACCCCAATCTAGAGATCAGCAAAGAGAAGATCGGGCTCGAATTAGCGCTCGGCCCAGCTCTTGTTCTGACGATGTTTGAGCAGGGGGTGGGGCTGACGAGCCAAGTCTATTCGCTGCGGGCGCGCGTGGGCGAGGTCGAGCTTGTCGGCCAGGCGGTCTTCACCTCACATTCTCAAGAGTTCACTATTGGGGTGAGCATCGCGGGGCTGGCACTCTCGGGAAGCTCGCTCATCACTCCCAGCGGATGGGCGCAAAGCTTCTTCATCCAAATTCCCATCATCGTGAGCCCGCCCAAGAAATAGTTACTCTTTAGCGTAAGAGCTGATTCACAGAAGCCCAAAAGTCCGAATCGAGCCGGATGAGCCGCGTGGGACGTTCTGCTTTGCCAATCTGCACCGTATCTCCTGGGGCAAGCAGCGCGACAGGATCGCCGTCGGCCAGAAGCTGCGCAGGACGCTTCGCTTTGGCTATGAGGACGCGGTCGCTCGACAGCACCAAGGGACGCACCCCTAAGCGATGAGGCGCCAACGGCGTCACCACGAGGGCTTCTACTGTCGGCTCGATCAGAGGCCCTCCCGCGGAGAGGGAATACGCTGTTGATCCCGTAGGTGTGGCGATGAGCACGCCATCACCTGGATAGCTCCCAAGAGCTTGCTCGCCCAAGAAGAGCTCGATCTCCGTGCGCCGACTGATCTGTGTGTGCACCAGCCCGATCTCGTTGAGCGCCGTGCACTGCATCGTCGGAGTCTGCGCCAGAACGCGCATGCGCACCTCAAGAGAGAAATCATCGCGCCTGATGCGTTCCAAGGCGCGTTCAAGATCGTCTATGCCCACGGACGTTAAAAACCCCAAACTGCCCAGATTGATCCCTACGATGGGCCGATCGAGCTCGGCGGCCCAGCGAGCCCCCTTCAGAAGAGTCCCATCCCCGCCCAACGTCACCACGAGATCGAAGTCGCGCTCGCTCAAGGGGCTGGTGTCAATGCCCGCCCGCACGTACACAGAGATCTTCTCCCTCTCCGCCCAGCGCTCAAGACGCGCAAGAGCAGACTCTATCTGGGGCTTGGCCAAGTTCGCTATGACCAAGAGCTTGCGCAGGTGCATCGTTCCCCTACACGTACTTCCATTTACAGATCCAGCGCTCCAGAAGATCAATAACAATATAAAACGCCAACCCCAAGATGCCCATCGCTAAGATCCCCGCGAACATGCGCTCGTAGTTCCCATAGCGCGACCATTGGTCATAGATATAGCGCCACAGGCCATAGCGCGAGGCGAACGCTTCGGTCAGCGCGAGCGCCATAATCGCCATCCCGATAGAGATCCGCAGCGCGGAGAACATCGCGGGGAGGCTCGCTGGCAGGACGACGTGCTTGTAGACGTGCCATTTGCTCGCTCCTGCGCTCACTACAGAGAGAATATGACTCTTGGCGACGCTCTTGGCCGCGTCGCGGGTCGAGAGCAAGAGCTGAAAGACCAAGACGAGCGTAATCAACCCGATCTTGGGGGCATCGTAGATCCCCAAGAAGACAAAGAGCAACGGGAGAAAGACGATCTTGGGGATGGGATACGTCAGATAGATCGAGGGGCTCAAGAGACGATCTAAGACGCGCTCATGCCCGATCACCAACCCCACGGGCATGGCGATGACAATCGCGAGCAGTAACCCGCTGAGGACGCGATAGCCACTCGCGAAGAAGTGCGGCACTAAACTGCGCCACTCGTCGACAAAGATATTCAGAGCGCGCAAGGGCGGAGGCACCGCCCATTGCAAGGGCTTAGCAGCAAACGTGGAGACCGCCCAGCTCGCCAGCTCCCATACTCCGAAGAAGAGCACGATCCCCAGCACATAGCCGATGAGATAATTATCTAAGCGCTTCATGCCAGCTCCCGTCGCAGCTCTAAGACTTTTTGATAAAACGCCTCACTGGTGCGCGACGTCCCCACGCACGGATTCTCGATAATCGCTTTGATGCGCGCCGGACGCTCCGTGAGCACCACGATCCGCGAGCCCAAAAAGACGGCCTCCTGGACGTCATGGGTGACGATGATCTGAGTCAAGCCGCGCTCTCTCCATAAGTGAACGAGCAGATCTTGGATGCGCTCGCGGTTGAACGCGTCGAGCGCAGCGAGCGGCTCGTCCATCAGCAAGACTTTCGGGTGGGTCGCTAAAGCGCGCGCGAGCGCGACCCGCTGGCGCTCCCCGCCGGAGAGCTGATGAGGGTAGCGATCATAGAACGAACTATCTAATCCGAGCTCGTCCAAGATGGGCTTGACGCTCCGGACCTGCTGGGCGATCAGCGCGTTGGCCTCGCGAATCTGGCGCGGCATGGTGAAGAGATCATAGACGAGCCGGCTGATCAGCTCGCTGGAGAGCGCAAGCACAACAAGAAAGAGCATAATCTGAGGCCAGCCCCCGCCCCACAGCACTTCGCTCCAGGAAGCGTCTGGCTGTGCTTCAAGGATCTTTTGGACTTCGTTCCAGTAAAACCCCCCGGCAATAAGATCCAGCCCTAACGAGATGAGATAGACTGCTGCCGAGAAGGGCCGATCGAGATAGAACCGCTGGCCCGCTGCCCATGCCCCCGTCACAAGCAGCCAAAAATATGCCCAGAAGAGCGATTTCTTGCGGCGATGCCACTCGCGAGTGAGGTCCTCATCCTTGCTCCCCTCTCCCGTCATTATGGACGGGAGAGGGGCCGGGGGTGAGGGCCCCATCTCCAACGATAAACTTGCGTTCTTCCACACGGTCTTCCACGGTAAGAGCCCGAGGTCTTGAAAGATGAGCGCGACGTCGCGGCGCGGACGATCTACGACTTGCCCGTCAACAAAGATCGTCCCTGCGGTGGGTTTGATCAACCCACAGATTGCATAGAGCAAACTGGTCTTGCCACATCCTGAGGGGCCCAAGATCGCTACGCTCTCGCCAGCACGAACCTCAAGCGAAAAGTTCTCGATCACGGGGACGGTCTGGCGACCGTCGCGATACTCCAAGCGGAGCCCCTCTATCTTGATCATCGAGCTAGAGGAACCGGAAATCCGTAGCGGTGGCAAACGCGATCTTCTCGCGGATATAGCGCTTCCCTAAAGCCCAATTGACCAGAGCTTCAAATTCTTCTGGACGCAGCGCGCGCGGCTGCGGGAAGTACGGCACCCGCAGGCGCTCCCGCCACCCCTCAGGGAACTTGAGCTCTTGCCCCCGCAGCTCCGGGAAGCACACATTGACCCCCACCCGGATGAGCGTGTCTATAATAAAATCGCGCGAACTTCCGTTGAGGGTGGTCACGGACTCTCTCACAGCTTGAAAGAATTTACGCACGCTCTCGCCGCGCTCTTGGAGCAGCTGACGACTGAAGAGCAAGACACTAGGGGGCGTAGCAATGCCCTTATAATCAGAGAGAGTGAGGATCTGGACCTGATTGGCTTCGGCGACGACCTCCGTGAGGGTCGCATGGGGTTCGGGAAGGACGGCCACTTGGACGCTCACCGTGCCCGCCCCCAGCATCTGCGCGATGAGCTGAATCCTATCGAAGTCTTCAACACCCGTGTAATACTGATCGACGTCGCGCGCCTTGACGCCCTTGGACTGTAACAGAGTATCTGTCAGATACTCCATATCAGAAGGCTGCACGAGCGTGATCTGGCGCTTGGGGCCGCTTTTTATGACATCTTCGACGGAGCGATAGCCGCTAAACTTATGGGTGAGCATGGCCACGGTGCGCACGACCGTGTTGCCGTTGCGCGGGTCTGGGGTGGGCTCGAAGACCGTCCCCACGATCGCCGCTTGGGCTTGGCGGCCCAAGAGCAAGACCGCGCTCGTTAAGTCTACAGCGAGCGCGTCCAACTGCCCGCTGAGAAATGCCGTATTGCGCTCGAGGGCATTGCCACCACACACAAGCTCAATATTTACTCCGTGTTTGGTGAAGATCCCCTGCTCGAAAGCAAACGCGATGGGGACGACGTCTTGAGCGGGCATCATGCTCAAGCGGATGGGCTTCGCCTGCTGCGCTGGGGTCATCAGCCGGCCGAGGAATACCCCAGCGAGAGCCATCCCGCTGGAAGCAAGAAACTCCCTGCGGGTCATCGAACTGTTCATACTCGATCACCGTAAGAGTTCGAAGATTCTTCGCTCACAGTTTAACTGTTGAGCTACGAACTTTCAACTGAACTAGCGCCCCTTGAACTCCGGTTTCTTTTTGCTTAAGAACGCCTGGACCCCCTCGGCCATGTCTTCGGTGGTGAAGAGCAGAGCGAACGCCTCGCGCTCCAGCAAGAGCGCTGCGTCCAGCGAGCAGTCCGCCCCAGCGTTGATGATCTGTTTTGTCAATCGCACGGCGATGGGCGCGCGCGACGCGAGCTTCTCCGCAAACGTTTTCACTTCTTGCTCAAACGTCTCGTTCTCGTAGACGTGATCTATCAGGCCCCACTGAGCCGCTTGCTCCGCGCTGATGCGCTCCCCCAGCATGCAGAGCTCTTTAGCGCGCGAGGGGCCCACGATCCGCAGCAGTCGTTGGGTGCCGCCGCCCCCGGGGATCAGACCCAAATGAATTTCAGGCTGCCCCACCTCGCTGCGCTTGCTCGCAAGACGAAAATCGCACGCGAGCGCCAGCTCTAACCCCCCTCCTAGCGCAAACCCATCAATGGCAGCGATGACGGGCTTGGGGCAGAGCTCAGGGGCCCTGAAAAATTCCCCAAGCTCGATAAACTGATAGGGCTTCCCCTGGGTGAACTCGGTGATATCCGCCCCAGCGCTGAATGCCTTGCCGCCCGCGCCCTTCAGCACGATCACCCGCACGTTGGGGTCTTGGCCAAGCTCCGCAAGCGCTCTGGGAAGCTCTTCGCGCATCTCAGCGTTGATCGCGTTGAGCCGCTGCGGGCGATTGAGCGTCACGTAGGCGACGTGGGTTGCTCTATCGATCTCGACGGTGATGGTCTTGTACTCGAGGTGTTCTGTTTTGTAGCGATAGAAGCCCTCACCGGCGGCAGCCCCGGTCTTGCCCTCCTGGACGAGACGCCGCAACAAAGCTGTCGCTTTATAGCGATCGGATTTATGCTTGGCGTGGAGCGTCTCCAGCGTTTGAAGAATCCTATCGAGTCCGATCCTGTCGGCGCGTCGCAAGATCCCCTCGGGGAAGTTCAGCCCCAACTGACACGCAAGATCTATTTGATCAGCCGTAGAGACCCCATTCTCAATGAGCCATGCCGCCTCGTTGACCATGAGGGCGTAGAGGGGGAGGGGATCGAAGCGCTCTCCAGCTTCTTTGGAGTACTGGGCACCACCATCTTTATAATTATAAAACCCTCGGCCGGTCTTGCGCCCCAGCCGACCCTCCTTGACGGCTTGCTCGATGACCGGCGGGATGGGCAGGCCCGCCTCTTTCATAATATTATAGCCCACGTCAATCCCGGTGAGATCTTGCAGTTCGAATGGGCCCATGGGGAAGTTTTCATAAAATTTCATTCTGCTATCGATCTCTTCGATCGTGGCTTCGCCGCGCGAGACCATCCATGCGGCTTCAAAGAGATAGGGCCCAATCAAGATTCTGTTCACGATAAATCCCCGCACGTCCTTCTCCACGCGGATGGGGGTCTTGCCGAGCTTCTTGGCTAATTCTACGATGAGCTGCATCGTCTCTTCAGAGGTCCCCTCACCCCGCACGACCTCGACGAGGGCCATGCGCACCACGGGATTGAAGAAGTGCATCCCAACGACTTTTTCGGGGCGGCCCGTCACTCTTCCAAGCTCGGAGATGCTCAGCGAGCTGGTGTTGCTAGCGAGGATCGCATGTGGGGGCGAGAGCGTGTCTATCTCTCTGAAGAGTGCTTGCTTTAAGCTCATGATCTCTGGGGCAGCCTCGATGACGATATCGGCATCGGCGACGGCCTCTTTGAGGTCAACTAAAGGGGTGATCAGTTTCAGGGCCGCCTCGGCTTTCTCTTGGGAGATAGAGCCCTTTTCTACGAGTTTTTTGAGGCTCCAGGCGATCTGGTCGTAGCCCTTCTTCACGAACTCTTCGGAGATGTCGCGCATCTTGACTCTATAGCCGGCCAGAGCGGCGATCTCGGCGATGCCGTGGCCCATCGTGCCTGCGCCCAGCACCGTGATCGTTTTTATATCTTCGAGCTTCACAGGGATCACCTCAAAGAATTTTGCTCGGTGCTATGATAACGGAAAGAGAGGGCGGGGTGCAAAAACGTTTCCGTGCTACAGCAACCCCAGGGGCTCTTTTGCTCCCCCTGGTGGCTCGCGCAGCCCACCCAGCCGGAAAATATTCTCTTGGATGACGCTTAGAGTCTGGCGCGCACGCCTCCGAATATCGTGGGCCCTAAACCGCAGCACCGACCAGCCCCACCGCGCTAGGTCAGCGTCTCTCTGCTCATCGCGCGCTCGAGCTTCTGGGTCGGAGTGCCATTCCTCGCCGTTGCACTCGATGTTCAGATTCCCACGAGCGCAAAAGATCGCAAAATCTAAACAATAGATACGGTCTCGCTTGCCGATGTAGAACTGTCGCTCGGCGGGGATGCCAGCTTTCTTGAGATGACGCCACAGCTCGTCCTCGAGGGGGCTTTCATGATAAAGATCGTTAATCTCTTCAGCGCGAAAGAGTTTCTCAACTGTCGTGGGGATAAAGACGATCCGGCGCCACCGCCGGCTCGGAATGGGTTTAGGCAATCGCTCAAGATCGCCGATCCTCAGACAGTAATACTCGTCCTGTGCTCGCGGATGATCACGCTCGTGAGGGAGGAGCTCAATGCGCTTGACTCGATCTACGTCGCGCACCTCAGCGTGATAATTGACAGCCCACTTCTCCGGCCCGAAGACCTTCGTCTGATAGAACGCGAGCCGCTCTAACCGGGCGAAATCTACGCGCGGCGGCGCGCTGCGCACCGGGATCCTGTACCAGTGCTCATACTGAGCGCGCGCGAAGTCGGCTTTATTGTTCATAATAGCGACCAGCGCTGAGACCGGAGCATAGGCGGTTCCGGGGGACATAGTCCTCATCCTCTATTCCATCTACGCTTAAGATGCTCCGTGCCAGCTCATCGGCATTTGCTTTGCTTGGCTCGAGGACCTCCGCTCCTTCGGCAATGAGCTTCTCCGTCCCTGGACTGCCCGGCACGGCCAAGACTCGGCGTTTCAGCTTGAGCGCGTGTCGAGCGGTGTCGAGGCTCCCACTGGGGTCGCCCGCCTCGATCACGATGACAGCGTGCGCAAGCGCCGCGATCAGCCGGTCGCGCATCATCAAGAACGCCCCACACGGGCCGGCGTTGGGCTCCAGCTCCGAGAGCAATGCGCCGTGAGCTATAATACGATCTGCCAACGCTCGGTTTCTCTTGGGATAGACGCGCCGCAGCCCACAGCCCAGCACCGCAATCGTTCTCCCATCGCGCGCATCGAGTGCTCCGCCGTGCGCCCACGAGTCTACCCCATGCGCCAGACCGCTCACGATAGTGATTCCCCACTCGGCTAAAGTCTTTGCAAGCTCGTGCGTCCAGGCCATCTTCGTATCGCCGGAGCCGGGATCAGCGAGGCGACTGCCCACGATCGCTACAGCCCACTGATCGCGAGCCTCAAGCGAGCCGCGGAGATAGAGCACCGGCGGGGCATCGCGAAGATCTCTCAGCAATATGGGGTACTCAGCATCGTCGGGCGTTAAGACGGCGATCCCCTCGCGGCGAAGACTCTCTAGCTCTTGGGCGATCTCTTCTAGAGAAATCTTGCGAAGGGCGATGAATCTCTCTTTAGGAAGCCCGCTGAGCGATGCCAACAGATCAGCGTCGGCTTTCCAAATAGCCTCGGCGCTGCCGAGCTGCTCGGCAAGCTGACGGGCTTGGGCCCGGCTGAGCCCATGCGCTCTACTGAGGGCTACCCAATGCAGTGCGCTCATAATACCGTGTGCGTGTCAGCGTTAGGACCTTCACGGAACGCGCCCCAGCGCGCTTGAGCACGCGCGTAATTTCTCTTAAAGTTTCGCCGGAGTCGTAGAGATCGTCTAAAACTAACAGCGATTTCCCCCGAACATTGCTCTGCACGGCGAACGCGCCCGCGACGTTGGCACGCTTCTGCGCGCGGGTGCGCATGTCTTTTTGGCGATCTGTCGTTCGGGTCTTGCGCAGAGCCCCACTGAGCAATGGAACTCCTAAGCGTCGCGCCAGCACTTGTCCTAATAAATTCACGGGATCGTACAGACGTTCTGTCGAAGGCGGCACTGGCACAATGCCGTCTATGGCCTTCAGCTCGGGGTGCTGCTCCATCAGGGCGAGAATCCGATCTGCCAAGCGGTCAGCAAGGTCAATCCGTCCGTGATACTTATACTTGTGGACGAGCCGTCCCATCTCAGTGAGCTGCTGTGTCTCTTTGAGAAAGTAACTATGGAGATCGAGCGCCCACCCTTGCTCCCACGGGCCGAGCAACCGTTGTGGGCCAGATGGGGCAAGACCATTAAGAGACGGAGATAAAGAAAAGAACCGATGACAAACAGAGCGAAAGCTCGCTCTCAGTAGGCTAAAAGCTCGTTCTATCATCTGCTTGAGGCCCATAGTGCTCCTTTGCCGTAGGCCGGGCCTCAAGCGATACTATTTTAGCTCTCTGGAGGAGGAGCCGTCAAGCTCAGCCCTTGCGCTTCCCCTGAGAGCGTTTTAATCTCTTCGTGCGACGCCGCGCACTCTTGCGCATACTATCACCAACGCTTACTATACCCTCTCCAACGTCTCCTTGTCAACTTGCATCCCCGCCCTCGCTTCGACTATTATAAGCACACCCTATGGCAAGAAGACTGGCAATACTCGTTCTGCTCGCGATGCTCACCCTCACGGGCTGCGCGACGAATAGGCCCCCCACCGTGCGCATCACCAGCCCAACGGAAGGCGCTTTTCTCACTGAGCGCACCGTGCAGTTTTCAGGAGAATGGTCCGACCCCGACGGCGAGATTCAGTCTGTCTTGTGGAACTTCGGCGACGGCGCGACCAGCACCGAAGCCACACCTACCCACACGTACGCTCAGGGCGGACGCTACACCGTCGAGCTGAATGTGACCGACAATAAGAACGCCAAAACGAGCGCCCGTGTGACTTTCTCTCTCAACCAAGAGCCCATCGCTTTTGCAACAGTGAAGATCCCTGATTCTCCAGAGAGCGTGCCCAGCAAATATATCTCCGGCGAGCCTCCGCTCACCGTGCAGTTTTCGAGCAGCGCTTCCAAAGACCCCGACGGCTCCATCGCTGCTGTCGCGTGGGACTTCGGCGACGGCACCACCAGCAGCGATCCCAACCCAACGCATACGTATACTGAGCCTGGCGTCTACGAAGTCACGCTCACCGTCACCGACGATCACGGGCTGACAGCCCAGGACACTTCTGTCAGAATCGAAGTGAAAGCGCCGGAGCCCACCGTGCTCACCGTCGGGGGGATCACGTACCGTCTCTATGATCGTCATGAGATCGGCTCGACCGAGCGCGGGCAGTCATGGCTCTATCGCTACGTCTTAGAGCGTCCGCAGCGCCTCAGCCGCGACCAGATTCAGATAGTGCTCACCGACGCTTTTGAAAGATTGAAGCGGCGCGCGCGCGTCGGGGCGCTCAACATCTGGCTCTTCACTGAAGCCAAAAATAATTTTATGTCCCCTAGCGACTACGATCACTTCCTGGGGGCGCTCACCTGGGAGTCGGGCGCTGATCCTCAGATTCTCTTTAACGAAAAATATCTTTCCGGCACAGCCCCGACGGTATACGGCTATCGCTTTGATCGCAAGCCGACGCTTGCTCCAGATACCCCCAACTGTCCGGCCTGTCGCACGCACGAGATCGCCAAGATGGAAGTCTATCTTGAGGGAGAGACGTTCTGTCGCGCCGGCGTCGTCAACACCCTCACAGAAATTCTTAAAGCTTTTCAAGACGCTAGTGGCTATCTCTTCGACATCTACGGGAAAGACGTGACGTTCCCGCTGGGGGTGGGCGTGGGCTCGACGATGATCTCTCTCGATCTGCTGCCCGTGTCGCTCTTGGCGCTCCAACCCGAACAATGGGACATCGAGACGCCCAGCATAAAGCTCTATCTGCCGGCGATCCCTGAGTGCTAGGGGAAATCGAGAGCCAATGCCAGCAAGATCCACCTCGAAGCGCTCGACGCCCACGGAAGACCCTTGGCTAACGGCGTCTACTTCTATATAGCGTGCAGGATAAGCCCTATCAAGTTTGAGAGAACCCTAGGAGCTGAGCGGCACCGTAAAGCGCAAGCACGCCCCGCCCTGGGGAGCGTTCTCCGCCCAGATCCTGCCCCCGTGGGCTTCTATCAATGCTTTCGCAATCGAGAGCCCCAGACCCGTGCCCCCGCTCGACCGCGCACGGGACTTGTCCCCACGATAGAATCGCTCAAAGATATGGGGCAGATCTTCAGAAGCGATCCCCGGCCCACCATCGCGCACGCTCACGTGAACCGCGTTGTCTTCTCTGTACGCCGACAGCACGATCTTCCCCCCTGGCGGCGTGTACCGACACGCATTGTCCAAGAGATTCAATAACACTTGCTCGATGCGCTGCGGGTCCACAGCGACCGTCGGCAGATCGTCAGCGATCTGAGATTCGAGAGCGATCTGCTTCTCCTCGAGAGTAGGGTGGATGTGCGCGATCACTCTCTGCAAAATCTCGCGGAACTGGGTTGGGATGCGCACGATTTGGAGTTCCCCGGCATCAGCTAATGCTAAGAGCTGCAGATCGCGCACCAGACGCCCTAAGAGAAGATTCTGTTCGTAGATCGTCTGGAGCTGCTCTGGAGTCGGCGGGACGACGTTATCTAAGAGCAGTTCTAAGTGACTTTGTTGGACCATCAGCGGATTGCGCAGCTCATGAGCGATATCTAAGATCAGTTGACGGCGCAGTTCCTCAGAGCGTTGTAAGCTCTCGGCCATCTGATTGAACGTCTGGCCCAGACGGCCCAGCTCATCGTTGCTGGTGATGTGCACGCGCGGCGGGGATCTTCCTTGGGAGATCTGCTCTGCAGCGACGCGCAGCTCTGCCAATGGACGCGCCAAGCGCCGCACAAAGAGTATCCCCAGCCCCAAGGCGATGATCAACGCTATTGCGCCCGCGAGTAGAATAGAGTCGCGCACAGACTGAGAGAATGCTTGCTCGAGGGGGTTGAACGTCCCTGCGGGTACAGCCATGATGAGCGTGCCGACGCGCTCGCCCCGGACGCGAATGGGCACGCCCGCAGAGAGATCACGCTCGGAGAGCCTGCGCCCCAAGAGCCGGGGGTCGCTGCTGATGAAGACCAGCCCCGTCGCGTCGGCTATCACTAACGGTTGTTCGAGCGGGGGCAGCTCTTGGAGTTGGGGATTGAGCAGTTCGCTCAAGCCCTCCCAGCTCCCGAAGCGATAGTAATAGCTCGTCAAGAAACGTTGGAGCGGGCGGGCTTGAAGGGTCGCCGCACGAGCGCGATATGTCCTAAAGCGCTCTTGAATAGACCAATCCGCGAACGCATAGACGATCGCGATCGCGCAGATCGTCGCGACCGCAAACGCGCCGATCAGCTGATACGTGAACGGGATGCGTTGCCATAGGGCTCTCATGGGCGCTCACCGTGAAAGCGATACCCGATCCCGTAGACCGTCTGGATATACTCGGGCTCTTGGGGGTTGCGCTCGATCTTCTTGCGCAGATTCTTGATATGGGAATCTATAACGCGCTCTGAAGTTTCAAACGTTGAGCCGCGAATAGCATCCAGAAGCTGAACCCTTGTGAAGACGCGATTGGGGTGCTGGGCCATGAACGCCAGCAGCGCAAACTCGCTTGCAGTCAGCTCGACTCTCTTCTCTCCAACCCACACTTCGTGTTGCTCCAGATCAATGCGCAGGTCTCCAGCTCGGATCACAGATTGATGCTTCTTTCCGGCGCGGCGCAGCACCGCGTGGATACGAGCAACGAGCTCCCTGAGACTAAAGGGCTTCTCTAAGTAGTCATCAGCGCCCAGCTCCAATCCCTGGACGCGCGCGGGCTCGCCCACGCGCGCCGTGAGCATGATGATGGGCACGTCGGAGTTTTGACGAATTCTGTGACAGACCGTCCAGCCGTCCACCTTGGGGAGCATGAGATCGAGCACGATGAGATCGGGCTGATGGCGCGCGAACGCTTCGAGGGCTGCCTGGCCGTCGAGGGCGATCTCGACAGAAAACCCGGCGTTGCGCAGGTAGAGCGCGATCGCCTGCGCGAGCTTCTCTTCGTCTTCGACGACCAGAATAGATGCGTGCACGGTGTTATTATACTCCGGGGAGCCTGCCAGACACCCTCACCCCCGTCCCCTCTCCCCTTCAGAGGGAGAGGGGGGAGGTAGGGGGAAGGAGAAACGGGCTAGGGAGTGAGGGTGATGAAGTTTTTAGAACCCACCTCGCTTGCCGGGGCCAAAGCCAAAGCGCCCAAACCGCCTAAAGCCCCCATCGGGGAGCTTGGTCACGGCCAAGACGTTGCCGTTGCCCGCATCAATGACGACGAGCACGGAGCTGCCGTCGGCCGTCAAGATGACGACGTTGTAGACGACGTAGCTATTGCGCTCGCCCAGATGCGCTCCAATGACAGTTCCGGCCTGTTGGCCCTTGGCGATCTCGATTGCCTTGAGAAGATCTATCTTGGCCAATCCGGCCAAGACGGCCGCTCGGCTTGGAGCTTTGACGCTCCCTGTGATGGAGGGGGGTCGAGGCTGCTCGGTGGTCGTCGGGTTTTGGGCCGAGGCGTAATAGACCGCCACGCCCGCCAACAAAGCGATGGCGACCACGAGCGCGCCGACGCTCAGATAGAGCTTTTTCATAGAAGCTCACTCCTCTCTGCGATACTCACCCAAGCTCTCTGGCTGGGTGGCACCTTGAGTATGATGGGTAATTGTGGAGATCTTATGAAGACTGGGTCGAGGTTTGGGGAAGGCTAGGACGCAGAGAACCAGATCTCGATCCCTAAGATGAGCTGTTTTAAGCCGCCCGTCGGATCGAGCGCTATCCCTGAAAAGAACGCGAGATTCTTGCTCAGTCCAATGTCGAGATTGCCCTTGCTCGTCAGCAGCGCCGGCAGGGCTTCGCCCTGGCGAAAGTAGAGATCGCCCACGATCGTCAAATCACCCCCAGATCTGCCTTCCAGAGAGACCACGGCGTCGTAACTGGTCTGCTCGTAGGCAGAGACGGGGTCTTTAAGCGCAATGTCTATGAGATAATCCCGCGCCCGAAGGTCAATGTCATTCGCGCCCTTGCGCTTGTAGAGCTTGCCCTCGAGCGCCACGGTCGCGCTGACGTACCAATCGTCCATCAATTCGATATATTGCAAGCTCAGCCCGCGCACACCCTGGGCGTTCGCGTAGAGATAGAGCGCTGGGCCGTCAAGGTCTAGTAGAGCCGTCAGCGCCTTCGTCTCTTCCGTGGGCAGGATGCGCACGGTGAACAAGAGGCTCAGCGGCCCTTCATCGGGCTCGTAATAAAAATCAAAGCGCGAGTACTCAAAGCCGTTCGTCCGCGTGAAGCGCGTAATGCTGTCGAAGTGAACCCATTCTAAGAAGCTCGCCCCTTCGATAGTGAGATCTATGCGGCTCCACTCACCCAAATTCGCACCCGTGCCAAACCCCGGCGAGGTCAAATCCGTCTCGGCCCCCAAGAGCAGATTGATCCCCACGGCTGCGCCCCCGAACGTATTTCCCTTGAACGAGAGGTTCAAGCCCGCCAGCAACCCCATATTCGTCGAGAGCACCAGCAGCTCGGAACTTAACGCTGAGCCCCCGTAATTGATTGCGGCTTGGTTCCAAAAGTACCGAAACCCTTGCGCAGAAAAGACCATATCGAAGCGCCACAGCAGCGTCCCCACCGGGTACTCCATGATGATCCGTTGCTTGTTATACCCCTGAATGTGCAACAGAGAACTTCCCATCCCCTGAAAGAGCGCGGGCATTCGCAAGATCATCTGCAGGGCAAACCCCAGCTGGGTGAACGACGGGTCAGTCAAAAATAATCGCGAGAGGGCACGGCTGGGCGATTGCGCCAAATCTCCCAAAAACAGCCCTACGATCATCGTCGAGGAGCCACTCACGAGCGTCTGATCAATGACCGCGGGCGTCTGCGGCTGAAGGCTGAGCGAGCTCGTCCAGTTGCCCACGATTCGGCCGTAGCCGATCACTCCAAGACCGAGAAGTGCTACGCCGAGCGCGAGAATTTTCTTATTCATAGCGCAGGGCTTCTACCGGGCGCAGGTGCGCGGCTTGCCGCGCCGGCAGCACCCCCGACAGCGCCCCCAACACAAACGAGAAGACCAACGTCCCGATGATGAGCCCAACACTGAACTCCGCACCAAACGACGTGCCCCCACCGACGGGCCCAAACGCCAGAGCCCGCGCCACAAACCCGCTTGACAAGACACTCAGCCCGATCCCGCAGAGCACCCCGATCACCCCTCCAAAGAATCCGATCAGCCCCGATTCGATCAAGAAGAGACTCAAGATATGCCTGTCCTTGGCGCCGATCGCTTTGAGAATCCCGATCTCGCGCGTGCGCTCCAGCACCGACGTGTACATTGTGTTCATCACGCCGACGGCTCCCACTAAGAGCGAGATCGCGGCGATCGCCGCGAGCGTCATCTGAATCCCTCCCAGCACCCCGCTGATGCGCTGGCTGATCTCTTCTGCCGTAACGGTCGAGACGGGCGTCCCTTGGCGGCTCATCGCTGATTTTATGCGATTGGCTACTTCAGAAACCTTGGCCCCCTTGGCTGCTTTGACCAAGACTATAGAGACTTTCCCCTCGTCTTGATTGAGGGCTTCCAGGGCTTTCATGGGGACAAAGAGCGCATTATTGATGTTGCCGAAGCCGATCCCCCCGCGCCCCTGCTCGATGGGCTGCAAGATGCCAATGACTGTGAAGCTTTGATTGTCTATAGCGATCTCATCCCCGACGGTGACGCCTAAATCTGTCGCCAGACGATTGCCCAGCACGGCAACAAACTGATCGTCGGGTTGGAAGTCCCGGCCCGCTGCCAGAGCGAAGTTCCGAAAGTACCCGCTAAAATTCTCGCGCACTCCCGGGCCCAGCCCCGTCACTCGTAAGAAGCCTTGGCCCTCCATCTTCTGGGAGGTGACCATCGCCGTCTCGATGCGCAGCGCGCCGACTTGCGCTACTTGAGGGATCTGCCGGAGCACATCGAGATTGATGGGTTGAGCAGTCAACCCCCCGCCGAAGAACCCTCCTCCGCCCGGCCCTTGGCCAAGCCCCCCTCCCGGAAAGGCGATGATCGTGTCGTAGCCGATCGCTTCAAACTCCCGCTCGACGGAGCGCCTCATCCCCTGCCCAAGAGCGATCAACGCCACCACAGCCGTCACACCGATGACGATCCCCAGCACCGTCAGCCACGAGCGCAGCCGCCGGCTCCGCATATTGTGATACGCTAGGTCTAAATAATCGAGCAACATCGCTTAAACTCCCTCTAAAGTGTTCTGGGCGATCTCTTCGATCTGCCCGTAGCGCATACGAATAATGCGATGGGCATAGCGAGCCACATCTGGGTTATGGGTCACGACGATGATCGTCATCTTCTGTTCCTCGTTGAGTCTTTTTAGTATCTGCATGATCTGCTCGCCGGATTCGGCGTCGAGATTGCCTGTGGGCTCGTCGGCCAAGAGAATCCGGGGATCGTTAGCGAGCGCGCGGGCGATAGCCACCCGCTGACACTCTCCCCCGGAGAGCTCTGAAGGCTTGTGATGGAGCCGATCCCCCAAGCCCACTTGCTCGAGGAGCCGACGGGCTTTTTCATAACGCTCTTTTCTGGGGATTTTCTGAAAGATCATGGGCAGCTCGACGTTCTTCAGCGCGGAGAGCGTGGGGACGAGATTGAACGTCTGGAAGACGAACCCGACTTTCCTGCCGCGTAGCTCTGCGAGCTGATTGCCGTTCTGCTGCGCTATGTCCAGATCGTCCAGCAAGACTCGACCTGTGTTGGGCAGATCGAGCCCACCGATGAGATGAAGTAGAGTGCTCTTGCCCGAGCCCGACGGCCCCATGATCGCGACAAACTCCCCGTCCGCGATCTCTAGATTCAAGCCGCGCAGCGCCTGAACGAGCGTCTGCCCCATCTGATAGACCCGGGTGACGTTTTCAAGTTTAATCATATCTCGCAGCTTTGTGCCTTCCCCTCACCCCTCTGGCTCCCCTCTCCCTCCGAGGGGAGAGGGGATGGGGTGAGGGTGAGAAGCGAGGCTATTTCTTATACGAAAACTCTATGAGTGTGACGCGCGTGACCATCTTGCCGTCTTTTTGTCTCTCGAGGAACGGCGGGAAGAGCAAGAGCTTGCTCGTTTCTAAGTTGGCGAGCGCCAGCAGGACCCGCTGCCCAGGATAGTTGGGATGGGTATAGATCCCGCGGATCACCGTGACCCCTGCGATCTGATCTTGGTTCTGTGTCTGGAGCACCGCGCCGTCGGGCAGGAGATAGCGTTCGTTGGGCTTGAGCTCGACTTTCTTTTCGTCGAGCACCGACAGGGGGGAGAGGTCTATAATATCTTCGCGGCGGGGCTCGAAGCGCGCTCGCGCGGCCCCAGCTGCGCCCGATGGGCCAAACCCAGAGCCAATCTCGTCGGCTTTGCGGCCCTTGCTCTCGACGGTCTCGATAATATCAAAGCGATCGCCGTTGGGCTTGACCTCCATGGTGTAAATGCTTGGCCCAAACTCTGCGCGTTCGAACCTATAGACGACCTTGAGCGTCCCGCCGGGATACTCTCCCATGCCGAAGATGAGCTGCGCCAAGGCCCAGCCCCCAGCAATGAGCACACCGAGGGCTCCCACGATCAGCACGACCTTGAGCCGACTTATCCATCCCTTAAACATCCTCGATCACCTCTTCTGTGGAGATTATGCTCCAAGATTATGGAGAACTTATGGAG
>Ga0197142_1001415_pt1 | contig 22038 bp, 17 predicted proteins | sample GBS60_MetaG_FD_148614 | JGI IMG/M metagenome (GOLD analysis project Ga0197142, IMG submission 148614) | Sediment microbial communities from Great Boiling Springs, Gerlach, Nevada, United States - GBS 60_MetaG | ecosystem: Environmental > Aquatic > Thermal springs > Hot (42-90C) > Sediment... | reverse complement strand
CTTCGGGGATGTGGAATCAATCACGAGGGAGCTCGAGCCTCTAAAGAGGATGGGCCTCGGATATCTGACACTGGGCCAGCCTCTGAGCACCCTTTCTGGCGGCGAGGCTCAGAGACTCAGGCTCGCCAAATTCCTCTCCTTGTGGGAGAGGGGAGTTCTCTTCCTACTGGACGAGCCCACAAAGGGGCTTCACCTGGATGATGTGAGGGGTCTGATCGAGGTATTGCAGGAACTGGTAGACAAGGGGAACACGGTCGTTGTCATAGAGCACAATCTGGAGCTGATAAAGTGCGCTGACTATGTCATAGACATGGGTCCCGAAGGAGGAGAGGGTGGAGGATGGGTTGTTGCAGAGGGGCCTCCAGAGAAGATAGCGCGAACCCCAAGATCTCCCACTGGTATCTATCTGAAAAGCGTCCTGGATGGAACCCCAAGGGTGGATCTGAGGAGCGCCCATGCCGAGAAGGGGACTATAGGGCCCGATGGGGAGGCTACCCCCTTCATGGCAATAAAGGGCGCGAGAGAGCACAACCTCAAGAACATCTCCCTTGAGATACCGAGGGATAAGCTCGTTGTGGTCACAGGGGTCTCGGGTTCGGGAAAGTCTACCCTGGCCTTCGACATATTGTTCAACGAGGGACAGAGACGATATCTCGAGAGCCTTCCCGCCTATGTGAGGCAGTACCTCAAGGTTCTCGAGAGGCCCGATGTGGATCTGGTCTCGGGTGTCCCACCAACAGTGGCCATCGAGCAGAGAACTGCCATGGCTGGCAGGAGATCCACAGTGGCCACACTCACTGAGGTTTACCATTACTTGAGGCTCATGTTCGCAAAGCTGGGCATTCAGTATTGCCCTTCGTGCCGAATCCCCATATCCACTGGTGGGCTCACCTCGGTCATGGAGGCTCTCCTGGAGAGATTCGTGGGGAAAGAGGTCTCCATAATGGCACCGGTTGTGGTGGGGAGAAAGGGACTCCACAAGATAATAATGAAAAGGGCCGAGAAATTGGGAATCCCCTGGGTGAGGGCAGATGGCAAGTTTTATCTGAGCTCCGAGCCCCCCGATCTCGATCGGTACAGGGAACACTGGATAGAGTGGGTCATTGCCAAGGACTTGAAGGTGCAGGAGGGGAACCTCTCCACCTTGCAAGAGGCTGTGGAGAGAGCAATGGCCCACGGTGAAGGAACGGTCGTTGTCTTCTCCCCTGGGGAGAAGGAAGAGACTTTCAGCCAGAGGAGGCAATGTCCCAAGTGTTTGAGGGGTTTTGGAGAGTTGGATCCTAGGCATTTTTCCTTCAATAGCCCCATGGGTGCCTGTCCCAAATGCCAAGGTCTGGGAGCCATCGAGACACAATGGGGCCTCAAGGAGTGCCACGAGTGTCGAGGTAGCAGGCTGAACTCCAGGGCCAGGTCCGTGAAGGTCTTGGGTATGTCCATAGATGAGATGGTCTCCATGACCATCATCGAGGCCTACCAATTCTTCAGCCAAGTGGACTTCAGAGGAGCGGCCAAGGAGGTCGCAGATCCCCTTCTAAGGGAGCTCAGGACCAGGCTAGAGACCCTGATTCGGCTGGGAGTGGGTTACCTGGAGCTGGGAAGAGCTGCCGATACCCTCTCAGGTGGGGAGGCGCAGCGAATAAGGTTGGCAGCCCAATTGGGCTCGAACCTCAGGGGTGTATGCTACGTGTTGGATGAACCAACAATAGGTCTCCATCCCACCGACCACGAGCTCCTTCTTGAGAGCCTATTGGAGCTCAGGGACCGGGGAAACTCCGTCATAGTCGTTGAGCACGATGAGGAGACCATAAGGAGGGCTGATTGGATAGTTGATTTGGGCCCGGGTGCGGGCCGCCACGGCGGGGAGATTGTGGCCCAGGGTACCTGGGACGAGCTCAGGGAATCCGGGAAGTCCATAACCGTGAAGGCCTTGGAGGCAAGAAGAGAAAGGCCCCCTCTTTCTAGGGGAAGAGAGGCCAAAGATGGCTCTTTCCTGGTCATCCGCAACGCTCGTCATCACAATCTCAAGGGCATAGATGTGAGGATTCCCCTGGGCACCCTCACATGCGTCACAGGGATATCTGGATCGGGAAAGAGTTCCCTGGTCCAGGAGGTGCTCTACAGGGGGCTCAGGAAGCTCCTTGGAAGAGGGCACGAGGCCCCAGGACAGGAGGAGGTGGGCCTTCACGATGCCATAGAGGGATGGGAGGCCCTCGAGAGGGTACTGGAGGTGGATCATTCCCCCATAGGGAGAACTCCCAGGTCCACTCCAGCCACCTACGTCAAGGTCTGGGACGAGATAAGAAAGCTCTTCGCCAGTCTTCCCGAGGCAAGGGCAAGAGGTTACGGGCAGGGGAGGTTCTCCTTCAATGTGGCGGCAGGAAGGTGTCCTGTTTGCGAGGGCCAGGGTCTCATAAGGAAGGAGATGAACTTCTTGCCGGATGTCTATGTGCCTTGCGAGGGGTGCGATGGCCTCAGATTCAATAGAGAGACCTTGCAGGTCAATTACAGGGGCAAGAACATAGGCCAGGTCCTCCAGATGACAGTTGAGGAAGCACTGGAGTTCTTCTCTCAGGTTCCTCAAATAAGAAGACCCTTAAAGGTTCTGTGTGATCTCGGGCTTGGATATCTTGGACTGGGTCAAGCAAGTCCCACCTTGTCCGGAGGAGAGGCCCAGAGGGTGAAACTTGCCGCTGAACTCGCAAGGCCAAGTGGGGGGAGAAATCTCTACATCCTAGATGAGCCCACAACGGGCCTACATATCCTCGATGTGGAAAGGCTCATAAGGACGCTCCATGAGCTCGTGGACAGGGGAGATACTGTTGTGGTGGTGGAACACCAGCTAGATGTAATAGCCGCAGCCGACCACGTCATAGACCTGGGTCCGGGAGCTGGAAAAGAAGGTGGAATGATAGTTGCGGAGGGATCTCCCATGGAGATTCTCAAATTCCAGGACCGATCCCATACTGCAAGATATCTGAACCTCCATCTCTCAGGTCATAAATGGAGAAGAGTAGGGGTTGCTGGATAGGTTGGAAAGTCCAAGCTGAGCTCTGGGAGAAGACTGCCCATGGTGGTGGATCAAGGGAGTTTTCTCACATCCAGAATCCGGCTTTAGAGCCGCATCTATCAAGCTTCCTTGGGAAGGGCGTCATGATGGCTTCTTTTGGAGGCGATGCGTTTTTTTGTCTCCTCTTCGGGTAGGTCCCTCACTGGGAATCCTGCCTCCTTTATCAGGGCCCTGAGCTCTTGACCCTCCATGACCTCCTTCTCGAGAAGGGTCCTCGCCACCTTCTCCAGAAGGTCTCTTCTTTCCTCGAGTATCTTCCTTACCCTCTGATGCATGGATCTCAGGACCCTCTCTATCTCATCGTCTATCAACTTTGCCCTCTCCTCGCTGTATTCCCTGGGTATGGAGGGGCCCTCCAAGAAGATGGACCTTCTTTCCTTCTGGAAGGTGACTGGCCCAAGCCTCTCACTCATACCGTATTCAGTGATCATGGAACGGGCCAGATCCGTGGCCCTCTGTAGGTCATTTTGTGCACCCGTCGACACATCCTGAAAAACTATCTCCTCGGCCACTCTCCCTCCGAGAAGCACGGCTATCCTGTCCTCTAACTCGGATTTTGTCATGAGATAACGATCTTCTGTTGGCAATTGCTGCGTGTAACCGAGGGCAGCGATCCCTCGGGGGATTATGGAGATCTTTCTCACAGGATCCGCATTAGGGACCGCCTCTGCCACGAGGGCATGCCCCGCCTCGTGATAGGCTACGATCTCCTTCTCCCTCTGGTTCATGACCCTATTCTTCTTCTCGAGGCCCCCTATTATCCTGTCTATGGCCTCGTCGAAATCTTCCATGTCCACAGCCTTTTTGCCCTTACGGGCGGCCCTGAGGGCTGCCTCGTTGACCAGGTTGGCCAGATCTGCCCCCACAAAGCCAGGGGTGCGTGCGGCGATCTCATGGAGGTTCACGTTCTTAGCGAGCTTGACGCCCTTCACGTGTACCTTGAGGATGGCCTCCCTGCCCTTTATGTCAGGCCTGTCTATTAGGACCTGTCTGTCGAAACGACCAGGCCTGAGGAGGGCTGGATCCAATATCTCGGGTCTGTTAGTGGCAGCCATTATTATGACGCCCTTGGCAGGATCAAAGCCGTCCATCTCCACGAGGAGCTGGTTCAAGGTCTGCTCCCTCTCATCGTGTCCACCAAGGGGGCTCAGGCCTCTGGCCTTTCCGAGGGCATCCAGCTCGTCAATGAAGACTATACAGGGGGCATGCTCCTGTGCTTGGCGAAACATGTCTCTCACCCTAGCTGCACCCACCCCCACGAACATCTCCACAAATTCGGAACCGCTCATGCTGAAAAATGGAACCTTGGCCTCTCCAGCGACAGCCCTAGCAAGGAGGGTCTTCCCAGTGCCAGGAGGCCCAACAAGGAGAACACCTTTCGGGATCCTTCCTCCTAGCTGCCTGTACTTTTCTGGGTTTCTCAAGAACTCCACTATCTCCTCGAGTTCCGCCTTCGCCTCGTCTATCCCCGCCACATCATTGAAGGTGACCTTCACCTCATCCTCCGCGTAGATTCTGGCCCTGCTCTTTCCGAAGGACATGACCCCACCGCCAGGGCCTATCTTCCTCACCAGATAGAACCATATGAGGAAGAAGACCAACATCGGGGCGACCCAGGACAGCAAGCCACTCAAGAACTTGTTCTCGTAGGTGCCGGAGTAGGTGACCCCACCCTGCTCCAGCGCCTCAACAAGACCCTTGTCCTCGACCCTGAAGGTCCTGAATCTAGTTGCCTTCCCCGATGTTCCTTCGGGTTTCAGGACGCCGGTTATGACCTCCGGTTCTATGACCACTTGCTCGACCCTTCCCTGTGCCACAAGGGCTTTGAATTGGCTATAGGGAATTGTCTGCGTCTGGCCTGCGATGTAGAGGTTTTGGAAGAGGATCAAAGACGATATGGCAATGAGGAAATACCAGAGACTGAAGTGGGTCTTGGGAGGGATTTTCTTCTTGCCTGAACCATCGCCTGGCAGGAAATCTTGAAGCCAGCTCGGAGGAGCTGGCTTTGGGCCTTTGTCCTTGACCGCCTGCGGCATCTTTTCTCTCCTGGCTCGGAAATCAGAGAAGCTTTCCTGAAAACTCTTTCACTCCTTTGGCGCTGGTCGCAGCGCCAGCTGTCTTTCCTTCTCCTCCCTTTCCAGTTCCTCTTGGCAAGACCTGCAAAGCTGGGCAAAGGGCATCACCTTGAGTCTCTCGAATCGAATGGGGCTTCCGCACTCCTCGCAGACCCCATACTCCCTCATCTCTATACGCATGAGGGCCTCGTTGATCTGACGCAGCTCCTGAGTCCTCATGCTCATGACCTGGAAGTCCATCTCTTTTCCCACATCCACCCTCGACTCCCCTCCCTCCTCCACATTCACGACAGTGGTATCGTCGCCTCCCTCTTCTAAGACCCTGCTCAGGTTTCTCCTGAGCTCCTCCTCTATGGCCTTCTTTCTCTCGAGGAGGATGTTGGTTATCTCGGCCAGTTGATCCTCGGTAAGGGGGGTCTTGGAAGCCATGAAAGGTCCACTCCTCTCATCCTTTGTTCCTGGAAAACTTCCCCAGGTCAAGGATTACCATAGTCACTCCCAGGTCCCAGGTCAACCGAAAAATTCGCATCCCGAAGGTCTTCTAGGCAAAGCCCGTGGACTCTATTCCGGAAGGTCTCGTGAAGCCCACCCCTTGGGTAAAAGGATTTCGCGAGTTTCCTTGACACAGGAACGGCCCTTTGAGTAAATTGGGTCAGTCCTTGGAAAGTGCTGGCCTCAGGCCCATCGTAGGCGGCGAGAGAGTGGCTTTTGTTTTCAGGGGGTAGTTCCCCCTAGGGTCCCGAGAAAGAGGTACGGGAGCATCCCTGGTTTTGAGGCCAAAGCCCTCGAAGGGCTAGGTCTTGTGGAATCAATCCTGGATGAGGAGGTAAAGGCCATGAAAGGAAGGGGTTTTGTGCTCGCGGCTTTGGGTTTTATAGGAACGATCTTTCTTGGTCCGCAATGTGGATGGTGCCAATCCGAGCCCGTTGTTTTGGGAGTTGCCACTTCCCTTGGCTTTCTTGAGGGACACGAGGGACTCAAGGCAGCCACGTTGGCCGTTGAACAGATAAACGCAAAGGGAGGGGTAGAGGTAGGGGGTGTCAAGAGAAAAATCCAGTTGGAGTCCATAGACATAAGGGATGCGGCCCCTGGAGTCCCTGTGCCAGAGGCCCTTTTGGGGATGGAGAAGTTGATCCTCGAGAAGAAGGTACAGGCAATGGTCGTGGGCCCTTTCAGGTCGGAGGCGCTCCTTGCGGGAATGGACATGTTGTCCAAACACAGGGTCCCTTTGCTTGGAACAATAGCCATGACCCCTGCCTCGGAGGAGAAGATCAAAAGCGAGCCAGAAAAGTACAAATACATCTTCAGAACATGTCTCAATGGAAAGTATCTGGTTGGCTACCTGGTGGGCATGATGAAGTACCTGGAAAAGGAATTCGGCTTCAAGAAGCTCTTCCTCATGCACCAGGATGTGCTATGGGCAAAAGGCACTGCGGAGAAGGTTGCTCAAGTGCTGAAAGGGGCAGGATGGGAGATATTGGGAATAGAGGCATATCCCACTGGAGCATCCGATTTCTCAGCTGGGCTCATAAAAGCGAGGACCTCAGGGGCTCAGCTGATCATGCCCATATTCGATATGCCCCAAAGTGGCATCCTGGTAAAGCAGTGGAACACCATGAAGATACCTGCTCTGCTTGCGGGCTTCATATCCCCAATGGCTGGATCCGAGGCCTGGAAGACCTTTGAGGGGAAGATCGGTGGGGCTCTGAATGCCATATTCGAAATAGGCAATATTCCTGTGCCAAAGGTGCCAGCCTCGGTGGAATTCTACGAGTCTTACTCCAAGAGATGGGGAAAAGAGGTTCAATCGGGGCACGGGCCCGCTCCATCTTATGACTCGGTCTTCTTGCTGGCCCAGGCAATAGAGAGGGCGGGCAAGCTGGATCCAGACGCAATAGTTGAGGCCCTGAAGAGGTCCGACAGATCAGGCGCCATTGGCCGAATACGATTCGATGAGGGCCACCAAGCCATATTTGGCAACGATCCAGCGGAGACGGCTTTGGGATGTGTGGTCCAGTGGAGAGAAGGGGGAAAAAGGACCGTCGTCTTTCCCGAGACAGTGGCCGAGGACAAGGTCAGACTTCCCGATTGGATAAAGCCGGCCAAGTGAAACCCGGCAAGGGGTAGAAAGGGAAATGATATGGGGTGCCCTTCTTTACGGTGTTGTGAACTCCATTGGCCTTGCTCTCATGGCCCTGGGATTCAATCTGACATTCGGCATAAGTGGAATAGCGAACTTCTCTTACGGGGCCATGTATGTTTTTGCTGGCTATGGCACGTGGATGTTGTTCCAGAAACTGGGGGCCCCCCTCTTCGTCTCCATCCCCACAATGGTCTTCCTCACGGGTCTCACAGGCGCAATCATGTACCGGCTGGTTCTGGTCCGGCTCCGGGGACTTGTGATCTCGGAGGTAATAGCGACTTTTGGGATCGGACTTGCTGCCTTGGAGCTGTTCAGGTTCATGGGGCTCATAGGGTTCGAGTACACCTTGCCAGTACTGGTCGAGGGCTCCATTCAAGTGGGACCATTCTTTCTGGATCTCCAGAGGGCGTTCATAATAGTGTGCGGTATTCTCCTAACCGCGTTTCTCTGGGTCTTCACCAGATACAGTCCAGTGGGGCTGGCATTCAGGGGCATGGCCCAGGACGAATACACGGCTTTGTGCCTGGGGATAGACACTGACAAGGTGGCAATGCTGGCCATGGGCCTGGGAGGGGGCCTTTGTGCTCTGGCTGCTGTGGTGATTCTGCCTCTGGGGACCATCTCAGTCGATGCGGGTTATGATGTTCTCTTGGAAGCATTGGCAGTGTGCATAGTGGGAGGACTGGGGAGCGCTGTGGGTATGGTGGTCGCGAGCTTCATCCTTGGAATGGCCCAGTCCATGGCATCCATGTTTATGGGGTCCCATTGGATGATGATAGTGAACCTCGTCGCCATCCTGATCATCTTGGCTGCGAGGCCCTCGGGATTGCTCGGGAAACAGAAGGAGCTAGAAGAGCGCATCTGAGGCCCAAGAATTTCCATGCCAGATAAAGAGAAAAGGCTCAGAAAAGAGAGGCTCGACAGGGGCATAAAGGCAAGGTCCGAGGACATCTTCGCCCTTAGCTCGTGGAAGGAAATCTCATACCTGTTGGCCCCCAGGGTCCTGCCTCTCGCGGCCCTCTCTTTTCTAGCATTGGTCCTGCCCATTTACTGGAAAAAGGTCCTGGTCACAACCGCGATTTTCGGGATCTTGGCAATGAGCTGGGATCTCTTGGTGTGCACGGGCCTTGTCTCCCTGGGGCAGGCCCTGTTTTTCGGGGTCGGGGCCTATGTTGCGGGGTCTCTCAATCACAAATTAGGCCTTCCATGGTGGTGTACCATATGGACAAGTGGTCTTTTGGGAGGACTTCTCTGTTCGGCCATTTTGGCCCCGGTTCTCAGACTCAGAGGGATCTACTTCTCCATGGTGACCCTCGTTGTCCCACTGATGCTAGTGAGGATTATAGAGGCGACAAAGATCTTGGGGGGTACCGAAGGATTGAGCGGCATCCAGGGCTTTCCGACTCTCACCGTGGAGCTTTTTCTGAGTTTGGGGATGTTCTTGTGCGTCCTTTTCGGCTACAGAAGGCTTCTAGGGACCGACTATGGGCTTGTGCTTCAGGGCATCCGGGACAATGACAGATCTGTTATGAGTGCCGGGATAAACGTTTACTGGCTCAAGGCGCAAGCCCTCTTTTTGGCAGGATCAGCAGCAGCCATGGCAGGGGCCTTTATGACCCATGCCTACATGTTCGTGGGGATGCCGGTATTTGCCCTCGATTATTCGATTCTCCCCATCGCGGCCGCTGTGGTAGGGGGAATGGGAAGCATAGCTGGCCCGGCTGTAGGTGCCTTTCTTCTAGTTCCCCTCTCCGAGGCCCTTAGGGCACTAGGGGCCTTGAGGATAGTCTTCTATGGGGTGTTTCTTGTAATATTTGTGGTTGGCTTACCCGAAGGGATCCTCCACTACCTTCAGAGAAAATACTACCAGTTCGAGAGATGGGTCTCGGTTGAGGAATGAGCGGCAAGATAATTCTCGATGTCGTTGAATTGGTGAAGGACTTTGGAGGGGTTAGGGCAGTGGACAGGGTCTCTTTTAAGTTGAGAGAGGGAGAGGCTCTGGGAATAATAGGCCCAAACGGATCTGGCAAGACCACCTTGGTAAATATCATAACAGGATTCGTGAAGCCCGATTCCGGGGAGGTCTTTTTCAAAGGAGAGAGGATCACAGCTCTCCCACCCTATTCAGTTGCCAGAAGAGGTATTGGTCGAACTTTTCAAATGGCAAGGCCCTTCTACAAGCTCCCGGCATATAGGAACCTCATCGTTCCCCTCTGGTCTCCTAGGGTGAGGGCTTCGGGTGGAAAATATGGGGATAGGGAGGCCGTTGCACTGGATCTGTTGGAGGAGGTGGGGTTCGAGAGGGACTCCTCGGTTCCATTCAAGCCAGCGGGGGCCCTTCCTCACGGATATCTGAAGAGGCTGGAGCTGGCCCGGTGTCTGGCCATAAGGCCGGAGTTGATAATACTGGATGAACTATTCTCTGGCCTCAGTTTGGCCGAGGTGGCCTCAACGGTTCCCATAATCGAGAAACTCCAGGAGGAGGGGCATTCTCTCATAATGGTAGAGCATCGCCTTCGGGAACTTTTCAGGATCGTGGACAGGGTGATAGTGCTCAATTATGGTCAGAAAATAGCCGAGGGCAATCCCAGGGAGGTCATGGAAAGCGAGGCCGTGAAGAAGGCCTATCTGGGCGTTGAGCCCGAAGGGGGTTGAGATGCTAAAGGTTGAGGGCCTGATGGTCTTCTTCGAGAACGCTTTGGCTCTCAATGACTTCAGTATGGAGATCCAAGAGGGGGAGCTCAGAGGCGTAATAGGCTCCAACAGTGCAGGCAAGACCACACTCATGCATGCCCTAAGTGGGTTGCTCGTGGAGATAAAGATAAGGGAGGAGAGGAGGGGAGGGGAGCGGATAACCATACTGGGCCGAATACTATACGATGGTGAGGACATAACCCACATGAGGCCCCCCGAGAGGGTCAGGAGAGGAGTTGTATTGTGCAGGGAAAGGCATCCCATCTTCCCCGAAAGCGATGTGCTCGAGAACTTGAGAATCGCTGGATGTCGCATTCCAGGAGCGCAAAGGAAGGAGGGTTTAGAGCTTGCCTTGAGACTCTTTCCCCAGCTTGCGGCCCACAAGGGGAAAAAGGCAGGTTTTCTCAGCGGAGGGGAACAGCAGATGTTGGCCATAAGCATGGCTCTAGTTGCGAGACCCAAACTCCTTCTCCTCGATGAGCCCCTTTTGGGCCTTAGTCCATTCATGCAGAGGCACTTGGTGGAGGCAATAGGAAGGATCAAGGAGGAGGCCCGTGTGACTATCCTCGTGGCCGAGCAATTTGCGAGGCCAATCTTGCCCTTTATCGATTATGCATATGTGGTGGAAAACGGAATGGTGACCCTCTCGGGCAGGGGCCCCGAGCTCATGGAGGACCCGGAGATAAAGGCAGCGTATTTCGGAGTGTGAGGGAAAGGAGAATGGTTGGAGCGAGAAAAGGATGAAGCCCATGACAATAGGAGAGGCTTTCAGAGGGCAAGCCCTCTTGAATCCTGGAAAGCCAGCCTTGTTCTTCCTCGGAACATCATACCCTTATAAGCGAATCCTCATTTGGGCAGAGGCAACAGGCTGTTACCTGAGAGAGAGGGGGATAGAGCCTGGGGATCGGGTGATGATCTATTTGCCCAATTCTCCCCAATGGGTCATAGCCTGGCTGGGAACCCTGATGGCAGGGGCTGTAGCTGTGCCAGTGACCCCCATCTACACGCCCCGGGATTTGGAGTACATCGCTACGGATAGCGGCTCGAGGGCCATATTCTGCATGGACACAAATTACGGTTACGTTGCCCAAGTGAGACAAGGGACAAGGCTAGAGTCCGTAATTTACACCAATCTGGCTGACCTCCTTCCCTTTTGGAAGAGAGCCCTGGGTTGGCTTCTCGACAAGGTCCCAAGGGGTAAGGTTACTAGGGGAAAGGACTCTGTCCCCCTTCTCTCCCTTCTCAGGAAGAGAAATGGCCACGGAAAATGTCATGAGGAACACACCGATTGGGAAGAGAATGCGGAGATCCTCTATACAGGAGGGACAACTAAGTTCCCCAAAGGGGTGCCCATAACCCACAGGCTCTTTCTGGAGTCGGCCGAGGAGCAACTTCGTGTGGGGGACCTCCTGATTCCCCCTGGGACCAATGTGGTGCTTCAGGGAGCTCCCCTCTTTCACATTTTGGGGCAAATCTTCGGGATGGGCGCCCTTTGCCTGAGGGGTGATTCCGTGATACTTCTTCCCAGGATGAACTTGGATGGAATGATGGAAGCCATAAGGGTGCACAAGGCTCTCTCCATCTTCGGCGTACCAGCCCTCTACAGAATGATCCTGGAACATGACAGACTGGATACCTATGACCTGAGTTCGCTCAAGTACTGTTTCAGTGGTGGAGACGTGATGCCCCCTGAAGTGGCCAACAGGTGGAAGCAGCGTTTCGGTGTTCCCATCTATCAGGGCTATGGCGCCACTGAGACCGTTGGGGGGGTGAGCCTTAGCTTCCCTGGCGAGACCACTCCACCCCAGAGCATGGGGAGGGTGCTTCCCCATAAGGTGGTGAAGATAGTGGACCCTGAGACCCTAGAAGAGGTGGAGAGGAACAATGTGGGCGAGCTCCTCGTGCGATCGGAGCCCATGGTCTGTGGTTACTGGAATAAGCCAGAGGAGACCAAGGAGGCATTCGTGGAGATCGAGGGGAAGCTCTGGTATCGCACTGGAGACATGGTGAGGATGGACGAGTATGGGTACCTCTATTTCGTGGACCGGACTGTGGATACCATCAAGCACAAAGGATACAGGGTTTCGGCCTCGGAGATCGAAGCAGTGCTTCAGGAGCACCCGGCTGTTATAGGGGCTTGTGTGATCGGTGTCCCGGACCCGAAGGTTGGGGAGAGGATAAAGGCCCTTGTCGTCCTCAAGCAGGATGTGAAGGGTCTAAGTGCCTACGAGCTCATAAGATGGTGCAGGGAGAGGCTCGCTCCCTACAAGGTTCCACAACACATAGAGTTCAGAGACATGCTGCCCAAATCCAAGGTGGGAAAGCTCCTGAGAAGGGAAGTGAGGGGGGAAGAGAAAAAGAGGCTGGAGAAGGGCAAGTGGGAGGATGTGTTGGAGGTGGGGGGGAAAAGTGGGTGAAGGCGCTTATATTGGGCGAGAAGAAAGGAGAAGCGAGCGCGTATGGCCATTGACAAGGGGAGAAAGTTTGCGTATAGTTAATTTGAAGGCCAAAAACAGGATGAACTCGCCTTGGATCTTCCCGCTGGTTCTCCCCTAAAGGTCAAATGGGACTTGAAAGCTACGGCAAGGTAAAGATAGTCACACTCGAGAAGTTCAAACGTGCCTCCGATGGAAGGCTCAAGCATGCCTTCTGTACGAGGCTGGGGGGAGTGAGCCAGGGACCATTCAGGAGCCTTAATTTCGATACGAGCCAGGGGGACTCCAAAGAGAACGTTTTGCAGAACACCAATATCTTGGCCTCAGCCCTAGACCTGGATCCGGAGAAGATCTTTCTAGCCAATCAGGTCCACGGTGACCAGGTATTGATACTGGAAGAGGATCCCACCTCTGTCCCGGGAAAGTATCAGCACCTGGACTACGATGCCATTGTGACCAATCAGAAAGGAGTCGCCATTGGGGTCCTCACGGCCGATTGCCTTCCCATCATGCTCTATGATCCTTCCCAAGAGGTGATAGGGATAGTGCATGCGGGGTGGAGAGGGACTTGTCTCAACGTGGTGGGTAATGTGATCTCAAAGATGAAGAAGGTCTTTGGAGTGGATCCCTCGAACCTCCTCGTGGGATTGGGCCCCTCCATTGGAGAATGTTGTTACGAAGTGGACGTAAAGGTGGTGCGGGCCATAAAGAACAGTACTAGCCGTTGGAAGGAGTTCATAAAGCCCCTCCGGGCCAACAGATACACAATGGATCTGGTCGGGCTCAATGTCCATCAAATCCTACAGGCCGGGGTACCTGAGGGCAACGTGGTGCGGATAAATGCTTGCACCTGTTGCAACTTCAAGATCTTCTTCTCTCACAGGGCAAGCAAGGGGAAGACAGGGCGGCAGCTCAATTTCATCCAGCTCAGAGATTGACTCTTCGGCATGCTTTTTTCGAAGACCATGGCGATCTATTCCAAAAGGAATGGAAATTTGGATTGACACGGGAAAGGGGATTGGGTAGAGTGAAAATTGCCTTTTGATCCCGCCCAGGGAATGGCACGGACCGCAATCCTTCTCCCAGAGAGTGAACCAATCAGCGCTTCGCGCTCCGCAAAAATCAATGCAAAAGCTCAGGGACGGAAATAAGAGAGAGACTTCCAGTTCAACTCCGAAGCAGAAAGATCGTGTATCGGACTCGACTGCCACAAACTCCCCCATTACACGGAGTGAGGAAGAGAATATGACCGAAGAGAAAGAGGTGAAGAGGCCAAAGATGAACCTGATGGAACTGAAAGAAAAGAAGATCTCAGAGCTCCTGGAAATAGCTAGAAAACTGCAAGTGGAAGGGGCAAGCGGTATGAGGAAGCAGGAGCTCATCTTCGCCATCCTCCAGGCCCAGACGGAGAAGAATGGCTATATCTATGGAGAGGGGGTCTTGGAGATCCTCCCAGATGGCTTTGGCTTCCTCCGTTCTGCGGACTATAGTTATCTGCCAGGCCCCGATGATATCTACGTTTCCCCTTCTCAAATAAGGCGCTTCAACCTGAGGACAGGGGATACGGTCTCCGGTCAAATCCGACCGCCAAAGGATTCCGAGAGGTACTTCGCTCTTCTGAAGGTGGAAGCGGTCAACTACGAGGATCCCGAGGTCGCGAGGGACAAGATTCTCTTCGACAACCTCACTCCCCTTTATCCTCAGGAGAGGATAAGGCTCGAGACCACTCCTGACCAGATCTCCATGCGCATAATGGACCTTCTTTGTCCCATAGGTAAAGGGCAAAGGGGACTGATAGTTGCTGCTCCCAGAACGGGCAAAACCATCCTGTTGCAGAACATAGCGAACAGCATCACCCAGAACCATAAGGAGATAATACTGATAGTGCTCCTCATAGATGAAAGGCCCGAGGAAGTGACGGATATGATGCGCTCGGTGGATGCAGAAGTGATAAGCTCCACCTTCGACGAGCCGGCCTCGAGACACGTGCAGGTTGCTGACATGGTCTTGGAGAAAGCCAAGAGACTCGTTGAGCATAAAAAGGACGTTGTCATACTCCTTGACAGCATAACCAGATTAGCCAGGGCCCACAACACCGTCGTGCCTCCCAGTGGAAAGATCCTTTCAGGAGGAGTGGATGCCAATGCCCTCCAGAGACCCAAGAGGTTCTTTGGAGCAGCCCGCAACGTGGAAGAGGGCGGAAGCCTAACCATCATAGCCACGGCCCTCATAGAGACTGGCAGCAGGATGGACGAGGTGATCTTCGAGGAGTTTAAGGGAACCGGCAATATGGAGATCCAGTTGGATAGGAGATTGGCGGACAAGAGGATCTTCCCCGCTATAGACATAAATAAATCGGGAACGAGGAAGGAGGAGTTGCTGATACCCAAGGAGGACCTGAACAGAATCTGGATCCTTCGAAAGCTCCTCTCCCAGCTAAACCCAGTTGAGGCAATGGAGTTCTTGATCGACAAGATCCAGAAGACCAAAAGCAACAGAGAATTTCTCGACTCCATGAGCGCATGACGAGAGGCTCATGAGTTGCAAAGGAGGCTTCGATGAAAAAGGGAATTCATCCGAAATATGACAAGTGCATCATAACTTGCGCCTGCGGTAATGTTATAGAGACAAGGAGCACAAAGCCTGAAATAAGGGTGGAGATCTGTTCCAAATGCCATCCTTTCTTTACGGGGAAACAGAAGCTCGTCGACTCTGCAGGAAGAGTTGAGAAATTTCAGAAGAAATTCGGGCAGGATTATCTGGACAAGAAGAGCAAAGGTTGATTACGCTTCTTGGCGCGGAAAAAGGAAGCCCTACGAGGTGGATCGTTCCCCAGAGACCAAAGACATGACGGAATAGGGGCTCAAATCCCTCGGCACAGTTGCCCCTCAGCCAGAGGAAGATGCCAGAGATGGGCATGAGAAAGTGCCCCTGGGTTTGGGGCCAGGGCCTCTGGTGAGGCCAACCTTGATGGGTGATGGGGGCAGGGGAAGAGGGCCTTGAGCCTGGGGAGAGGTACATGTGGGACAAACTCGCCACCATCGAAGAGCGATACTGGAGCCTTGAGAGAAGGCTTGCAGATCCAGAGGTATCCAGGCAGCCCTCCCTGTACCAAAAGCTTGCCAAGGAACTCTCAGAGCTATCTCCTCTGGTTGAGACCCTCAGGGCCCACAGGGCCACATCTGAGCAGCTTGCGCAAAATCGCCAGCTTCTTCGCACCGAGAAGGACCCCGAGATGAGGGCTCTTGTGGAGGAGGAAATTGCCGCGCTTCAGACGAGGCAGATGGAACTCGAGACGAGGCTCAAGGAGCTTCTCATTCCCAAGGACCCCCATGACGAGAAGAACGTCTCCCTGGAGATAAGGGCCGGGACAGGAGGCGATGAAGCAGCGCTTTTTGTCGCGGATCTCTTCCGGATGTACTGTCGCTACGCTGAGAGGCGAGGATGGAAGGTGGATATAGTGGACAGCCACCCAACAGGGGTTGGAGGGTTCAAGGAAATAATAGCTCTGGTGGAGGGCAAGGGGGTCTTTAGCCGCCTCAAATATGAAAGCGGCGTTCACAGGGTCCAGAGGGTGCCCATCACTGAATCCCAGGGCCGAATCCATACCTCCGCAGTCACTGTGGCAATCCTCCCTGAGGCTGAGGACGTGGAAGTTCACCTGGATCCATCTGATCTTCGAATAGACGTTTTCAGGTCCTCCGGCCCTGGGGGACAGAGCGTGAACACAACGGATTCGGCAGTGAGGGTGACCCACATCCCCACGGGGCTGGTGGTGACCTGCCAGGATGAGAAGTCCCAGCACAAGAACAAGGCCAAGGCACTCAGGGTTTTGAGAGCCAGGCTCTTGGATCGTATGTTGGAGGAGCAAAGGAAAGCCATCTCTGAACAAAGAAGAAGCCAAGTGGGCACAGGGGACAGGAGCGAGAGGATAAGAACCTATAATTTTCCCCAAGGCCGCGTGACGGACCATCGCATAGGCCTCACGCTCTATCGTCTCTCCGAGGTCCTGGACGGGGATCTCGACGAGATAATAGAAGCTCTGCAGGCTCATTACAGGGCCGAGGCTCTCAAGGAGGCTAGCTGAGAAGGATGGCCCATGGCCGGCCTCTCATGGAACTGGTGAGACAAGCCACGGGGTACCTCAGGAAAAAGGGGATCAAGACCCCCAGGCTCGATGCAGAGGTCTTGATGGCCCATGCCCTTGGGTGCAAGAGAATCGACCTGTATCTGAGATTCGATGAGCCTCTTGGAAAAGAGGAGGTCGACGTCTACAGGGAGCTTGTGAAGCGAAGGGGAAAAAGGGAGCCGGTCGCATATATAACGGGCTCTAAGGAGTTCTGGTCCATTCCCCTGAGAGTTGACTCGAGGGTCTTGATCCCCAGGCCGGAGACCGAGACACTGGTCGAGGCCTGCTTGGAGGAGCTCAGGGAAATCGGATCCAGCCTCCCAAATCCCCTGAAGGCCGCGGAAATAGGCACAGGATCCGGAGCTGTGGTGATAGCCCTGGCAAAGGAGCTTGGCGAGGGGGTAATGTGGACAGCCACCGATATCTCCAGAGAGGCCCTCGAGGTGGCGAGATTCAATGCCAAGCTTCTCCAGCTGGATGGATGTATCCAATTCGTGGAAGGGGATGGGGTGGGCCCTCTCCTGGAACAGGGAGGCTTCAGCCTCATAGTGTCGAATCCGCCCTACGTTCCCACGGGGGAGCTCGAGAATCTGGACCCCGAAGTCAGACTCTACGAGCCCAAAGTAGCCCTCGATGGCGGCCCTGACGGCACCCGCATGATATCTAGACTCCTTTCGGAGGCACACAGGGCCTTGGTATCCGGTGGAAAGTTGGTCATGGAAGTGGCGGCGGACCAGAGAGGGAAGGTGGAGGAGATGATCTCCCGAGTGAAATCGTGGGTCCAATGGGGATGGAAAGAGGATCTCGGTGGTCGGCCCAGGGTGGTTTGGGTCAGAAAGGGCTAGGCTGTGGAGAGAATAGTGATAAAGGGTGGAAGGCCTCTTCATGGAGAGGTGAGGGTAAGCGGGGCCAAGAATGCGGCTCTTCCGCTGTTGGCTGCCACAATATTGTCTCCAGGCCCCCACAGACTCTCCAATGTTCCGAGACTCAGGGACATAGACACACTGAAGATCCTCCTGGAGCAATTGGGCGCTGAGGTGGAGATAAACGGAGATGAAGTCTTGGTAAGCTGTCCCAAGATAAAAAGCCACAGGGCCCCATACGAGCTCGTCAAGACAATGAGGGCCTCGGTCCTGGTGTTGGGTCCGCTCCTTGCCCGCACAGGAAAGGCCATAGTCTCCCTTCCCGGTGGATGCGCCATAGGGACCAGACCCATTGATCAGCATCTCAAGGGATTGAAGGCACTGGGGGCCTCCATCTCCTTGAGACACGGGTATATATATGCGAGGGCGAGGGGGCCTCTCAAAGGAACCGTGATCTGCTTCGATGTGCCAACGGTTACGGGGACCGAAAACATTCTCATGGCTGCAACCCTGGCTGAAGGGGAGACAGTGCTGGAAAACGCGGCCTGTGAACCGGAAGTTGTGGAATTGGCGAGAGCTCTCAACGGGATGGGGGCGAAGATAGTTGGGGCTGGGACTGAGGAGATAAGGGTGGAAGGGGTAAAGAGCTTGGGTCCCATGGACCATCGAGTAGGCCCGGACAGGATAGAGGCCGGAACCTTTATGGTGGCAGCAGCCATCACAAGAGGAGAGATTCGAATCAGGGAATGTCCCCTTGAATGGATGGAGGCGGTTGTGAGCAAGCTCAAGGAGGCTGGGGTGGAAATATCCAAGGAAGGGGACTTGGTGCGCGTTGGTGCCAGATCGAGGCCAGAGCCCGTGGATCTGAAGACGAGGCCCTATCCCGGTTTCCCCACTGATATGCAAGCCCAGATGATGGCCCTCCTTTCTCTGGCCAAGGGAACGAGCGTCATAACGGAAACGGTCTTCGAGGACAGGTTCATGCATGTAGCTGAGCTCAGGAGGATGGGGGCTCAAATCCATTTGCAGGGCCCTAGCGCTGTTGTCAAGGGCGTCCCCAAGCTCACTGGTGCCCCGGTCATGGCAACGGACCTGAGGGCCAGTGCATCCCTCATTTTGGCCGGTCTTGCGGCAGAAGGCCTCACGGAAGTATCGAGGATTTACCACCTAGACAGGGGTTACGAGAAGCTGGAGGAGAAGCTCTCCTCCCTGGGAGCTGACATAAAGCGCGTGAGATGAAAAGGAAGAGGATCAGGGCTGTCAGGAAGGTGGAAGATCCAAGCCCGTCAGAGCCTACGAGGAAGAGACAATCAGAGGCAGGCTTAAATCGGATTGAAGATCCTGCTTCCTGGGGAAGGTGCCGAAAGTTTTTTGCTGAAAAAGGAAAGGGGGAGAGCTCTTCGCTTCAGTAAAACATTTTCTACGGTTTCATCAGAGGATCAGCCAGTGTTGCGTTCTCCGAGAAAGGGATGCCTCCAAGAGGGTCTAAGAAATTTTCTAGGAAGCTATGAGCCATGGTTCAAAGGGTGAGAAGCTGGGATAAGGACTTCGACGCCTTCCTCCGTGAAATCAGCAAGAGAGGCTACGTTGGGACCCCAGAAGTCAAGGACACGGTCCAGAGGATCCTCCAGGACCTCAAAAATCGTGGCAGGGAGGCCCTTTTTTTCTGGGCTCGCAAGCTGGACAAGTTTCCAGAGGGTAGGGATTCTTTGGAGCTCCATCCAGACGAGTGGGAGAAGGCCATATCCCAGCTTCCATCCCGTTACATGGAAGCGATGGAGAGGGCCTCGGTCAGGATAAGGAAGTTCCACGAGGCCACAATTCCCAAATCTTGGCTCACATTGGATTCCGAGGGGTGTATCTTGGGCCATTTGGTGCGTCCCCTCGAGAGGGTGGGGATCTATGCTCCAGGGGGAAAGGCGGCATACCCGTCATCTGTCCTAATGACAGCCATCCCAGCCAAGGTGGTAGGGGTAAAGGAGCTCGTCATGTGCTCTCCCATGTCTCCTGTGGATCCCAGTCCAGCGGTTTTGGCCGCAGCAAAGCTGGCAGGGGTGGACAGGGTCTTCGCCATTGGAGGTGTCCAAGCCATTGGGGCAATGGCATATGGGATAGGAGAGGTCCCCAAAGTGGACAAGATCGTGGGGCCTGGGAACGTTTTTGTTGCAGAGGCCAAAAGGGCGGTCTTTGGAGAGGTGGACATAGACATGTTTGCTGGGCCAAGCGAGGTCCTGATCATAGCTGATGGGAGCGCTCAAGCCAGTTTCGTTGCATCGGACATGCTCTCTCAGGCAGAACACGACGAGATGGCTTCAGCCATCCTCGTCACCACTTCAGAGCCATACGCCCTGGAGGTGGAAAGGGAGCTCCAGGAGCAGCTCAAAGGGGCTAAGAGAAGGGAGATAGCGCAGGAGTCCCTGAGGAAGTATGGGGCAATTATAGTGTGCAGGAATTTAGAGGAGGCATTGGAGATTGCATCCAGGGTAGCTCCCGAGCATCTCGAGCTCCTTGTGGAAAGGCCTATGGAAATCCTTTCAAAGGTGCGGAATGCGGGAGCTGTATTCCTCGGGATGTGGTCTACAGAGCCTTTTGGGGATTACATTGCTGGACCAAGTCATGTTCTCCCAACAGGAGGGACGGCCCGTTTCGCATCCCCTCTGGGAGTGGAGGACTTCCTGAAGAGGACAAGCGTCATAGGGTTGGACAGGGAAGGAGTGCTCCAGCTAGGAGAGGATGTGGTATCCCTGGCGGAGCTGGAAGGACTTGAAGCTCATGCCAGGGCCGTTCGAGTGCGTTTGGATTCAACGACCAATAGAATGGACTGCAAATAGGAACGAAAAGACATTCCCACGGAATTAAGTTAAGTAGCATCATTCTTTGTCGGCGGAATTTAGGGGCCCGATTCCAGGCCTCGCGTTCGTGAAGGCACACCTCATCATCCAAATATCAACATGATGAAAGAAGAACTTAACCCAACTTCCGCACCCTGGGCTGGATTTTTGTCGGATTTTGCTTTTTTCGTGGGCGGGAGGTTTTGAAGAGCCTAGGGGCGACATCGAGCAAGTGCAAAATAGTGACTACTAGTGTGGAATATTTATATGGCCACACCTAAGGGGCCAAGGCAGAGGAGTATTTGTTCCCTCGGGAGTTTGGCGCCCGGGCCGCCGGAACAGTGGTATGCCCTGGCAAAAAAGCTGGAAGCGGCTTTGGTCGGGCAGCTTTCTTTGGAGGGGCCGGATCCCCTGGTGGAGGAGATCGTAGCCAAGGCAAGAAAGCGGGGGGAGAAGGCAAAGCGAACGGCCCCAACGGAGAACGGCGAGGTAGTGGGGGTAAAGGTGGACGCGGTGGCGGTGGAACAGGCGAGGGAGGCCGGGCCGGTCCACGTGGCCAATCAGTTTTGGGCAAGGCTTGGGGTGGAGGAAGTTTTGGTCGAGGCGGGTCTTGGTGAAAGGGCGCGGGAGCTCACCAAAGTCATGGTGCTGAACAGGCTGATCAGCCCGGCCTCGGAGCACGGCATGCCGGGCTGGGTAAACGCGATGGCGCTGGAAGACATCATGGGTGTTAGCCTTTCTAGTCTTGCGGGCGACGCTTTGTACCGCAACCTTGACCGGCTGTATCCGGCGAAAGAAAAAAATCGAGGCGGGGCTGAGGGCAAGGGAAGTGAATCTCTTCAACCTTGACAGCACCGTCTATCTTTACGACCTCACCTCCACCTCCTTTGAGGGTCAGTGTCAAAAGAACGAAGAAGCTAGAGGCGGCTATTCCCGGGACAAGCGGCCGGATGAAAAACAGGTGGTGGTGGACCGGGAAGGCTTTCCCGTCATGCACGAGGTCTTTGAGGGGAATAGGGTTGACAGCACCACTTTTGGGGCGATGCTCAACGCCTCAGAGAGAAGGCAGGGCAAAAAAGAGGGGGGTCACGGTAGTGGTCGACCAGGGCATGGCCGACCGGGACGACCTAGAGTTGATCAAGAGCCGGGGCTACCATTACGTCGTAGCCGCAAGGCAGAGCGAGCGCGACCGCTGGCTTGGTGAATTCGAAGAGGAAGAAGGGTTCATAGAAGGATCACGCCTGTCTTCGGCCACCAATCCCTGCCAGAAGAAAACCCGAATGGAGGTAAAAAAGAAGGGGTGCGACGGCCAAGTTTACGTTTTGGTGATAAGCGAAGAGCGGAAAGCTAAGGGCCATAAGAGAGAGCGAGGAGAAACGGCTTCTCCAAGACCTGGAGAAACTAAAAAGACGCATCGCCCGGGGGCCGGCTGGTCAGGGAAGATACGAAGCGATTGGCCGGATAAAAGAGCGCTATCCCCGGGTAGCCAGGTACTATGAAATCACCTACCACAAAGACAAAGCCGAACTAACCTGGGCGGCAAAGGAAGAAAAGAAGGCACGAGCAGAAAGGCTTGACGGCAGCTATCTGCTCAAAACCGACCGGAGCGATCTTAGTCCTGAAGAAGCCTGGCACATTTATTCCCTCTTGACCAGAGCGGAGGAAAAGCCCGTTGGCCGAGCGGCCCATCTTCCACCAACTGAAGAACCGGGTGCGGGCGCACATCTTCCTTTGCGTTCTGGCCTACCACCTTTTGGTAGCCATAGAGAAGACCCTGCACGACCAGGGGATACACACCTCC
>Ga0197142_1001413_pt1 | contig 22067 bp, 19 predicted proteins | sample GBS60_MetaG_FD_148614 | JGI IMG/M metagenome (GOLD analysis project Ga0197142, IMG submission 148614) | Sediment microbial communities from Great Boiling Springs, Gerlach, Nevada, United States - GBS 60_MetaG | ecosystem: Environmental > Aquatic > Thermal springs > Hot (42-90C) > Sediment... | reverse complement strand
CAGTATCCTCTAACGGATCGTGCGGGGTGAAACTATCCGTCTTCAACACATCAAAACACACCTCATAACCCTTTCAGTATCCTCTAACGGATCGTGCGGGGTGAAACTTTCACGTCCTGCAGCGCGCCTGCCATGCCTGCCCCTTTCAGTATCCTCTAACGGATCGTGCGGGGTGAAACCCCCCTACTTTCGCCACGAATTATACCATTTTTCTACCTCCAGCTTCATTTAATGCCAAATTGAGCCCCCACAGAAGGAGTTTTTGACCCATGATCCAGCCCGCTTCTTCCCTTTGCCCCGGCGGTTTCGCAAATCGTCTTTTGCTGAAAAATGGCGCCGATTTGCGAAAACTTCCTTTTCCCTTCAGACATCATTGCAAAAACGCCGAAATTCACAGGCAACGCATTTTGCCCGCTCCTCCACCGGCGGGGGCATTTGCTCACTGTGTAGCGTAGCGTGCATTTGCTCTATGGTGGCAAAAAGTTCGCTGCGCAGTTCGGGGGTAAACGGCACTTCTTCGGCGCGGCGCTTGGGAATGAGATAGACAAAACCGCGCCGGGCAGGAACTTGACTTTGCTCTTCCAACATCAACCCATAGGCAAGCAGTTGCAAGCGAACATGTTTGCCAATCCGAGTGGAGTATTTGTAGTCCACCACTACCACTTCGGGTTCGGGCGATTCGACCCAGATGACCAGATCGGCTTTGCCGCGCAATCCCAACTTTGGGGAAGCCAGCTCCACCTCAAATTCTCGCCGCCCTTCGACTTTGCCATAGCGATGGGTGCTGCGGCGCATCTCGCGCAGCACTTCCTCCTCGCCGGCTTCGCGCCCGAAGAACATCTTATAGGTAATCGGCCGCACGTCCGGCATGCAATAGGCGTAGTAAACGATGCGGCGGCAGTAAAACCATTGCTTGAGATCGGTGACCCGAAAAGGCAGTTGCGGGTCAAGGGATAGCTTCCAATCCAGACGGGCTTCATCTTTTTGTTCTTCCGAGATTTCCGTTGTCGCTGGCCTTTCCATCTTGCTCTCCGCTTTGATCCAAAACCTTGCGCCGACGCCAATCGGCAAGGCAGATGTTGAAGAGCTGAATGTTGCCTTCGGCCTTGCCGAGGGTCTTCTTGAGTTTCAAAAACAACTCTTCCTGTTGGGTTGGCAGCAGCCAACCCAGGAAAGCGCTGAACTGGATGCGGTCCAGGCCGTAATCCAAACACACCTCGGCAATTTTGGTTCGCTTGCGGTCGTCGGGGATATCATAAATCACCAGGGTGTTGGGCTGACCAGAAGCTACCATGCCATCTCAAAAGGCTGATATGCCGGGTGTTCGCCGCGCAAAAAGGTGGCAACCGACCTTGCCTGCATCTGAATAACGGCGCGCAAGGGGTGCCGTTTGCCGGCATAAGGCACCGGCGTATCCAGACGTTCGTTGATCTTTTCTGCCAGGGTGCGCCGCGTCTCTTTCCTAAGCAGTTGATGATCGTCAAACTCGGCCATCCAGCCCTTATTAAAGAGGCCGAAGACGGTTCGATCGACTACAACCGGGCGAAATTCTTCGATGAAATCAAGCGTGAGGCTGGGCTTGCCTGGGCGATCGACATGGAGAAAGCCGCCGTAAGGGTCCAGGCCGGCCAGGACCAGGCAGCGCTCCACCTGCCCATAGAGGATGCCGTAGGCGTAATTCAGGCAGGCATTGACGGGGTCTTTGGCGCCTCGGCCGAGGCGGCCTGGAAAGCTCAGTTTTTCGGGCAAAATCAGGGCAACCGCCCGCCAGTAGATTTGGGCGGCTTGCCCTTCGATGCCCATCAGTTCGGCGCGCAAATCGTTGACCGTAACGGTGCCAGCTTGATATTGGGGATAGGTGCGGATGCGCTCCAGTTCAATGATCTGGTCAATGATCTCGGTGGCTGAGAGGCGCAGTTCCTCGTACAGTTTGGGGTGGCTCTCTTTGCGATATTTGGCAATGTACTTAAGCAGGTTGGACTGGTTTTTGAGCTTGCCGATGCCGAAAGCCAGCACCAGATCGAGGGCGCGGCGCTGATGATAGGCTTCCAATTGGGCCCGGCGGGTGGCAACGGTGCCGATCAGGCCGGAGCTGTACAGGCTGGCATAGGGCGTGCCGGTGGCGCTGATGAAATAAATGGGAATGCCGCGCTCGGTGCATTCGCGGACGGCCTCGGCGCTAATGCTGACGCCACGGTTAGCGATGACCACCGTTTCGAGGTGAATGAGAGGCGCCACAGCCAGCTTTTCGTCCCCTTTGGTGACGATCAGGCGTTCACTGTGTTTGCCGATAAAGGCGCCGTATTGGTCGACAATCAGGTGTTGAATGATGGTCATAATTCGTTTTCCAAGGCCTCCTGACAGCAAGCAAAATCCAGAAACCGTTTGAGGTGGGTTGAGCGATCAGCGTGCCGCCGGCCGATCACCTCTCTCACTCCTAAGGATTGGCGTTTACTTCCTCTTCGCGGCCGAACCTGCGCAAGTGCAGCTTCCCTCCTTCATAAGTACAACTCACTCTGGTTGCCTGCGAGACTCTGAAGTGACCGATTGGCAGGTTGCCCTGTTTTTTGTGGGTGTAATTATCATATTGCAAACCTCTATCGCTCTTTAGACCGCTGGGATCGCCATGGCTCTCGGCGAGAATTTTGGCAACCTTGGCAAGACTTTCCTGAAGCTGCACTTTGTCCTTGCATTCTGCGTCCTTGAAATCTTTCTTGAACCTATCGGAGAACTCCATATAAGGAAAGGGCAAGAGTTCCTCGCAAAGCAACTCCTCTTTGGCTTTATTCCACACCAGCAAGCCCCAATCGGACAAGGTGACATCGTCACCATCTTCTTCGAGCAGGCTACTTGGAATGTCAGCCGCCTGCTGCGAGGGAAGCAGATAGCCCTCGGCCATCATCGCCAGATGCACGCCGTGCTGACGAACCTCTTCCAGCTTAATCTGCAGGGGCAATTTTGGGATGCTCAGCAATTGCTCTCCGCCTTCAAAGATGTAAACGAGTTGGTTAGCGTATAACATTCCCACCGTGGTCAGATAGCCCTGCATGCCCTTGAAGCCGCCGGTTAGATTGAAGACAATTTCGTATTTACGCTCCTGGTAACCTGGAAGCGTATCTTCGCACCAGCGGATCAACGCCTTCATTCCACCGGAGAATTTGGCAGTTGACTCGGTTGACAGGTTAGGAGGGATATAAACCTGAACCTGTTGGATTTGATTGGCGTGTAAAAACGCCTGCAAAATAGTGGCCGAAGCCTTACCAAGTGCAGTGTCGGTGGCGATTAGGAAATGGGTGTCTTTGCTGGCTGCAGCAAGGTTATTGCCATAAATGCCGTACAAACCGTTGAGTTCTGCACAGCGCTTACGGTTTTCCTGTACTGAGCTATTTTGCATGCGGTCCAGAACTCTTTGGCTGAGTTCGTTAACCTTATCTTCAAGATCGGGGGAAAGCTCAGGGTGATTTGCGGCGGCATTTAACCGCTCTCGCCACTCTTGCTCAGTTTTTTCAAGCCCATTAAGCAGGATCGAGATTCCCACGGTGCTCAGGACCAGGCGTTGGGACAACTTTCACCTCCTGCCTTAGCGGCGTTTGATTCGGATTACTTTTTCGCCACGCTCGCCTTTGCCCAAGGCAAAAAGCACCTTATTGTTTTTGCCGGGCGACCAGCCTCTTTCTTCAATAGCTGAGCGGTCGAAGCGCCACTCCCGTCCGCTCTCTTCATCGAGCAATCGCCCCCAACCACTTGACGGCTGATATTCGCGAATGATGCCTGAGCGCCAGCTCAGCGCTTCGGGTTCGGAGGGCGATTGGGAAGGCGACGGGGTTGCCGTTACCTCTGCAGACTGCCCGGCAGGTTGAGCAGGCTGCTCGGCAGGAACGCTCTGAAAGTAGCCATAGCCGGCGCTGGTCTTTGCCCCCACACCCAGTTGGTTCAACCCCTGCACCAGCCAGTTTTGCGCTTGCGTTTGAAGAGTAGCCTCCACTACGCCACGCCACCCAATGGCAAAACGAAACTCGGTCTGCGACGCAACGACCAAAAAGTGAACCGGCACGGGACTTTGCCAGTTGGTTGGATATTCCTCCCCACTGTAATACTTCGGATAGTGAGGGTTCATGATATCCCACTCCAGGGTAGGAGGGTGGGTGGGAATGGCATCCAGAAAAATTGCTCGGCCGGCGCAAGCGAGGGTACCAAAAATCAGCCGAAACTGATCGGCAAGCTGTTTGGCTTCAGGCTGTCTCCCATATTCCTGTTCAAAAGCCCGCTGATATTGCTCTGGCTTGTCCAGGGTAAGGATCGCTTCAAGGCGGTGCCAGGGACCTTTGTCCTTTTGCGCAGAGGGCGTTTCAGAAAATTGGGAGCTCTGGGAAGCAGGCGAAAGGCGATGCAAAGCCTCACCCAGAGCATTACCCACTTGATAGAAAGCATAGGCGCGGGCAACGCCCTTGAGGCTGCTACCTGGGATAATCGGAAAGCCATAGCGATGGAAGGTGAAGCCTACTTCAAGAGGGCCTTTGCGACCCAACCCGCAAACCAGACGCCATTCGGTTCTTAAGGTGAAGGAAAGAGCGTCCAGCGCCTCGGCCTGTTGTTGCCAGCGCGCATTAAAGGCCTGGAGCAGAGATCGATCAATTTTCCTTGCCGCCTCGAGAATTAACTGATGGGCATCTCTCTTTGCCTCTGGCTGCGTAGAATCTGGCAAAAAGCGCTCAAAGAGCAAGCCCGGATTTTGCGGCGCTTTGTTACGATGCTTCTCGAATGCCTGCCGGGTTCGATAGGGCAAGGGATAAAAGGGGGTATCCGCCTGGCGCCGCTGTTGGGCGGGTTGTGATTGTGGCGTTTTCTGGGCAACCATTCAAGACTCCTGCTCACTCAATTCAGCTTCGGCAAATCGTTTGAGCCACTGCAAAAAGGCTATCGCTTCGGCAGTAGCCCGCCGGTAGTCATGGGTGCTGGCTTCCGCAGCAGTGATTCGGACAAGCAAGTCGGCCTGAGTGTTCTGAGGTTGCCAGCCCATTTGCTGAGTAACCCATTCAGAGAGATCGCGGAAGATCACCAAATGTTCATCATCCTGCTTGCCTTTGCCCTTTGCCCGCCAGAAGGCAAGCGTTTGAGCCAGGCCATTGATCTGAATATCGGCCGGCGCGCTGCGGGCAAGTTGCCCGTATTTTTGGGCAAAGTCTTTGCTGCGCTTTTTGGCCGCCAGCACTTTTTGCCAGGCGAACTCAGCGCGGCGTTGTTCAAGGGAACGCTGACGGGTCATGCGGCACCTCCTGCGGCAAGACGAAGGGCAACGATTCCCTGCCCGGTGGTTTCATCACCACCCAGTTGGGTGCGGCCTAGCTGCAGGCTTTCGATTTTGCTGAGGATCGCTTCAGCCGAGAGGCCGCTCTTGCCATCCCGCGCCTTGGTGGCAAAGAGCGGGCAGTAAAGCAACGAATCGGTAGGCAAGGCTTCGGCAGTCCACAAGGCGCCGCTGCTAACCGTTTTGGTTTCGACATCCAGCTTGATATGGGTTTGGACTTCGGTGCTAAAGAGGACAAAGTCGCGCCAGGCATCTTCGGGCAAAAGACATAGTTTGTGCGGCAGCTGCTCGCGCCAGTACTGATATTCTGGGGTTTGGGGCAGGGCGTTTCGGGCTAGCCACTCACCGATCGCCTGAATCTGCTTTGCGTGGCTCTGATCGGGATCAAAACTATAGTCTTCCAGAACCACAAAATTGCCAGCGCAGAGGGCATCGCCATTAACCCAAGCGGTGTTTTGGGCGGGCTGCTGGGAGGGCAAATCGATGGAAAAATTCAGGCGAGCGATTTCTGCCAGGCGGCTAAAGCGTTGCAAGGCATCCAGACTGGTGGTCCAGGCAAAGACGCCGGCTAAGGAACGGACGGGAAAGAGAAGCAAGCGGGCATCGCCAACCGAGAGGGCGCCGGCATGATCAGATGCGTTACCCGTCTCCGGGCCAAAGATGGCGAGATGCTCTCCCTTGGTGAGCGGGGATTGAGGGTTAAGATTTGGGTCACTGGCAGCGCGCAAGCGACCTTTCAGGCTGCTGGCTTGAATCATGGGGTAATTGGTCGTGCGTTCGCGCTGGATGGGCAAGTCCACGGCTCCGAGACCGCGCCCACTGCCTACATGCAAGGGTGTCTCAACATACAGAAAGATCATACGAGTTGCTTCAAACATAGTTAGACCTCCTGAAGAAAAATTTGACCGAATCCAATCTGGGCGCCTGCATCGGCGATGGCGCCGTTTTGGAGCACGTGCTCCTTGAAGGTGGTGGTGCCTGATGTTTCAAAGTAATAAACGCTGCCGGCCGGCACATAGCGATAAGCTGCTTTGTGCCGATTCTTTGCCCAGTCATAACCGCCCACGCTTTCATAGCGATTGAGCGCCGCAGCCACCAGGGTGACATTGCCATCGAAGAAATCGCTCCAATCTTCTCGGGCTGGAAGCCAGCCGTTCTGGAAATACGTTGGCGTGGCAAAGTAAATCTTAAAGCGTTGCCCAAGTTGGGCCGGGGGCTTCGGAAGAGACGGCAGGCCGTTCAAGACCTGATAGCGAGCGCCGCGCCCCTCGCCGCCCATCCGCAAGATACCTTGGGAGGGCCAATCGGCGTAACCGCTGACTTCCACATATAAACCGACACCCTGGCTTGGGCGAATGAACTCAGCTTCGTAGAGGTAACCGTGTTCGGTTACACCTCGGTGATCCTGGCGTTTGATGCCGAAATAGGCTTCGCGCTCAAACAGCGCCTGGCTTTCGACCCCGACAACCATTTCGCCTCTAAGAGCTTGCCAGAGAGTGGGCTCGTCCAACCACTGCCCCGGCAACCGTTTTGTGGGTTCAACGGTAGAGAATAGCAAGGCAGGCGTTGGACAACTGGTTAACAATGTTTTCGGATCCGGTTGAACCAGCTTAAGCTGCACATAGCCGGAGTCGGTGGGTGTCATATCGGCTGGAACGGGAAAATAGCGCCTAAATTGCGCTCCATCCCACCGAGCGATAAAGGGGCCGCGTAAGCGCAGATCTTTTACGTCGTCAGAAGTCCCCACTGCTTCTGCAATGGCTCGAGGATCGTTTAAATCTACGCCTTGCAAGACAAGCTGATGCGAACGGATGACGCCTTGAATAACGCTGGGGTATGGGGGGAAGAGGCTACTGGCGCGATGATCGCTGGTTGCGTCAAACGGCTTGCCATCCCGAAAGAGCCACACATCGATAGGTTCAAGAAAGAGTTGCATCATTCAGCACCTCCTCTGGCAACAAAGCGGGCAAACAGCAACCATTTGCCCAATTCGGTCGTCTGTTCGGGCAACTGGCCAGCCCACTCTGTCAGCCATTGTGACCACTGTTGAGGATCAAGGGCCCGCGGGTGTGCAGGATTGCGGTGGCGGGTGAGCAAGCGACCGAGCTGGCTTTGCAACCGTTCATTTGCTTCTGGCAATGCATAAGCCAAACCTGCGGCCTCATAGGCGAACCCAGAAGCCAGAGCAACCACTCCCTGGGAGTTTGGCTTGAATAAGTCAACCAGTTCATCAAATCGGTTTCCCATGGCCTGCCAGGGGCTAAACGTTTGCAGAAATTCACCGCTGCGCCGAATGACAGAGAGGCAGACTGCGTTTTTATTCTTCACTTTGCTTTTAGCATCTTGCTCAGCCTGGCGAGCAGCGCTCAGGGCGGCATCCAAAGGATAGAGATGGTGGGCAATGACGATGCCGGCCGAAATTGTACATGAGCGTGAGGGCTCATGCGGTCTTTTTACGACTTGTGAAAAGGTATGGGCAAGTTCGGAGGCTAGCGGCAAAGCCCTGGAGAGGGGTGCAAGCGCCAGCACGTCATCGCCGCCGTTATAAATCAATTCTCCCAGATGGCGATCCACAATTGCTTTCACCTGCTGGGCATAAGTAATCAGACTCTGGCTAAAATGGCGGTGTTGCTCGACGGTCTGGCAGCTATCGATCATCTCGCCAATGCTATCGCCATCCAGTTGCAAAATGGCGTAATAGGGCGAGGGGGCAAAAACGGCTTTGTGCAAGCGGCTTAGGGCCGTTTTTGCCTGAGCTAACTGTTGCGGGTCGGGATTTTGAAGGCCGTAATTCTCCGCCAGGCGCTCGGCGGTTAGCGTTTCAAGGAAAAACAAATCGCCATCATACGGCCAATCAGATTGTTCCCGAACCGGATAGGCCCATCCGGCAACGGTTTGCCGGTAAGCATTCAGCTCGTCCCTTGCGTTCTGAAGTGCCTGAGCGAGAAAATCCGCTGTTGCCACGCTGCTCACAGAGAGAAATTTCTGGCGTTGGCTGAAAGGGGAGAAGCGCTTGATAGTCCCAAGCGCATCCAGGCGCTCCCGACCGTCACCGCGAAGCAGGGAAGGCTTGCGCAGCGATTGGGCTAGTTGACTCCAATACTGTCGGGCGTCCAGATTTCTGGTGGTTAAGGCGGTGCGCTTGCCGCTCAGGCTGTCTTTGAGGCCTTCCTCGGCTGTTTGGGCAAAGGCGCGGGTGCGCTTTACCGCTTCCAGGGCTCGGGCAGCAGCCTGATAAGCAGCGGCGTAACTATCGCTAAGTTTTTGCACCACCCAGTAAATTTCCCAAAAATGCTCGTTCTGGCGCTGCCAGATTTGCCGCCAATGTTCGTCCATAGCCGGCGAGAGGCGGCTCAGCTCTTGAAGTGTGTCGTCGGCAATTTGTTGCCACTCCTTGAGAAAGGTTTCGTGCAACGTCTGAGCAATTTTGCCGCCCTGTTCATAGGGGACAAGCGTGACCAGTTTGTTTGGCATATCTTCCTGATTCGTCTGAGCCGGGTAGATCAAATCCCATCCCTGATTGACGACCTGTTGGGCAACCCGATAGGCGAGATGCGAAAGGATTTTGCTGCCGGCGTATAGATCGGAGGCGCGCCGCGCTTCGGCGATAAAGGATTGAATGGGACTAAAGGTAAAAATCAGCAAGGCGTCATTCATAAGACACCTCCGCTTTTTCGGCGAATTGATTTAGCCAGTTCTCAATGATCGAGTAGTCGTCTGGAGGGTCAATTGTGGGCGGTTGACCTTGTGTCCTTGCGGATAACTTTGCCCGTTCGGGTAAAAAGCGGGCGTTGAACAGGGTTGCCACGGCAAAAAACTTTCCCTGGGTGGTTTTGGAAATTTTCAGCCATAGCGGCGAGGCACGGCGATCGATCTGATCCTGACCGGCTTGAGCTTGAACCGTCCCACTTGAGCCACTTGAATACCGATAGACCAATGGTAAGCCAAACGCAGCGCGTTGTACCGTAGGGATGGATGAGCCTCTTAGCCAACGGCCGACATTTTGGTGATCTGGCTCACGCCGATTGCGGAAGTCGCGCAATTTGGCGCCAACGGCTTCGATAGCCTCATCGGCCGATCGCCACGTTCCCAACACCCAAATTTTTGCCGTAGTGGGATGGAGAACATCAAAGGACGAAGGAACGTGTGGAGCCCTTTTCTGAATCGTGCGGAATTTGGTACTGCGAATGATTTGTAATCCCTGTCTTAGCTGTTCTGCTGCCTGTTGGGGGGTTGTCGCATTTAGGGCAAAATCCAGGCCGAGCGCCGTTTGCGGGTGAGTACAGAGACTGCCGGCTGTGCGCCGCGAGCGCGAACCAATTCCGCCGAGCTGCACCAGCAACCATAATGCCACAACGGCTGCTTCTAGCTTGCTTTCGGCGTCCTGAAGGCCTGGACGGGTGCGCAAGATCAGCTCAAAGGTCGCGCCGGCGGGAATGAACTGCTTTGGGGGTTGATAATTGCCTCGCTCCGGACTGCCGCTTGCAACCATAGACCAGTAGAGATAATCCTTCCCTGAGGGCGACCTTGAGCGCTGATAGAGTTGAGGAGAAACGGGGTGAAACGGGTGTAGGAGAAGCCTGACAGCCGAAGCGCCTTCCTGTTCATCGGCAGCGCCAAAGACCTGGTTTTCTAAATGATGGAGTTGAGCGAGGTCACCATCCCCAATCATCCCGCCCAGGGTAGCCCGCAGCCAGTAACGCAGAGCACCACGGAAAGAGGGGGGACGGAGCTCCGCTCCCTGACGCGGCTCTGCGCCGGCCAGGAACAAGGGCGTGACCGTCTCTAACGTGAATTTAAGTTCCTGCATTCGTACCTCCTAATCTGAATTAGATTGTATCTAGCTCTCATTCGGTGCGCATCCCAATCTATTCCTAAATTTTGCTCAGCTCACCTCCTCTTTAAGGGCAAAATAGAGGCCTAACGTAGCCACCAGCACAGCGCGGTCTGGCGGACGGGGCGGAAAGCCGAGGAACTCGTTCAGTTTGGCATAGGCGCTGGTCAATTGGTTGGCAACCGTGGCTTCACTTTTGACCAGATGGGCAGCAATTGCAGCGTTATCCCAGCCCAGACATGCCAGGCGCACCACTTCGCGCTCGGCGCGGGTGAGTTTGCGCTCGATAAACTCACGGGCACGGCGCAAATCATCTGCCTGGGCAAGTTTCTCCCGTCGGTGCAGGGCTTCTTCCGGGTCGTCCAACTCGCCCAAAGCTGCCAGCAAGCCAATTGAATCAGTCCATCGTAAGACCGGCAATGGCACCAGGCAAATTTGATCGTCAGGAGTGGCATGCATCCGCACCTCTGAGCCAGGCTTCCACCCCGGGCTGACCAGATGCCAAACGCGGTCCTCGGCGCTAAAGAGCAGTTGCGCCACCACCATTGCAGAGATTCCCATCACCTTACGTCCACCTGAGATACAGAGATGGATCGTGCGTTGCTGGCGGCGGTTCTCTTGCACTTCTTGATAAAGGGTTTTGCGCAAGGCGCGCAGATCAGCCTCGCTCAGGAAATCTGGCACGGTGCCGCGTTCATCCATGACTGGCACGGCGCGCAGAGCAATGTGTGGATAACTTGCCGCAGCAAACTCGCCAAGAATGCGCTCCATTGCCTCCAGAATGGGTTCGGCAACCGTGTAGATGACAATGACCAGGTCAATTGGATAACCGCGCTGGAGCAACTGATCCAGCGTAAGGGTAACCACCTGCGGTTCACTGCCCAGGGTGGCAATCAGCGTGTGCCGCTTCACCAAAACCATTCGTCCAATACGCCTGCACGTCCTTCAGCCCGACTTCGAACACGCCGTTGCCCTTGGCCGTCAGCTTGCCCACCTGCACCCCCTGACCGAGGATTAGCCAGGGCAGCAGAGGTTGCCAGTCTCGAGCGCGATAGACAGCCCAGCCGACAAAGCCGCCCATCGGGGCGCTTTGCCCCCTTCGGGAAGAAGGCCCCCACAGGTCCACCCAGCGCGTGGAGTGATCGATCAGGCGGACTTGATCGGCGAGAGCATAAAGCTGGTTGAGCTCCTGCGGCGAGCGACGGCCGCCGCCATTGTGCTGCCTGGCAAGATCATCCATCCGCTCCAGCAAACGGCGAAAGAAAACGCCGAAATCGGGAGCTTTCACCAAAGCGTTGGCTTCAATTAAGCGGGTGGGCGAGAGAAAATGGAGGCGAATTTCGGTCGGCGAGCCGAGCTGCTCAGCCTTCTGGCAGGCATCTTGCCAGTCAATCGTCAGTTTCGGAGCGCGGACAACCCGCTCAGTTTCTGACAGCACTATCTCTGAAACGCCGCGCAGCGGGTGAACAGCCTCAATAGAACAGATGTTAAACTTGCCCCGCCCAGGCCCGATGCCCACCTCACCCATCGCATCGGCCGCCAGAACGAAGTACGGTAGAAAACGATAGCCCTCCCCAAACAGGGTGATCGTGAAATGGAACTCCTGCCCTGGTTCGAGCATATCCAGCGGAGGTTGCGAACCAACCAGACTGTAAACGCGACGCACCGTACCCGGGTCGGTTTCAGCAGCCAGCAACCAGCAAGCCGGGCACTCGGCGGCATGTTCGGAGGTGGGTTTCTGATTCCGATAAGTTTGCGGACAGACAGCACGCAGCATTACCTGGGCGAGAGCATCGCGCAACCGCTCTGCTCCCTGGTATTTTCCCAAACGGATCGGTTGCCTGGCGCGGGCTTTAAAGCGAAGATGCATGAAGGTCAGTTCTATCATGGCGCTTCCTCATCAGAAAATCGTTCTCTCGTCACGGTTGTTGTTGATGTTGTCAAAGTAAACTTTTTCCACAGATTTCAATCCCATTCGTCTTCGATCACGGGTTGATCGAAGGAAAGCCCCAATTCCGAGCTATACGCCGTTCGGACAATGGGAGGCATGCGCTCATTGCCCGGCAGGATCAACCCCCGATTGGCTAACAGGTGATATTGCCCCCATCTCAAAGGCACCAGCAGTTCCTCCGCAGTAATCGACTCGCTCTCTAAGTTGCGCTCATACTCTGGGTAGAGCCCTTCTGGCAGCACTTCAATGCCATCAAACAGGCGATAAAATTGATTTTCCAAACCTTTGAGGGGAGAAAAAGGCCGAAGTGGTTCGAGACAGGCGGCTTCATATTCCCTAACTCCCTTGCGAAATTCACTCTCCCATTCGGCGGCAATTTTACCAGAATAAATTTCATCTAGCCAGTGATTGACCAGGTTTTCGTCAATCGCTTTACCCTGGTGAGAGCGCAAAATGGACAGGGCGCTTTGTACCAGCTCTGGGGAATAAATCCGTTGCCCGTCAGCGGGCTCGGTGAAGATATGAACTTCGGCTGTCGCTCCTAGTCGGCCGGAGCGATTCACCCGTCCACAACGCTGAATCAGCGCTTCTAACGGCGCCGGGTCGCTGAAGAGGGTATCTAAATCGATATCCAGACTCACCTCGACCACCTGGGTTGAAACCAAAACCAGCGGCGCAGGAGAGGATTTTCGTCGCCCGAAAAGCTGTTGGATAGACTGCTCTTTTGCCATGCGGTCGCGCTGATGAAAGCGGCCGTGCAGGAGAAGCACCTTTGCCTCCGAGGGGAGAAGAGCGGACAAGCGCCGATAGACCTCTTGCGATCGAGCAACCGTATTGCAGACCACCAGGACAGACTTACCCGCCTGAGCTTTTTGAGCGATTAGAGAAAGCTGTTCGACCAGATCCCCTTCCACCACCCGCAGGGTATGGCGCTGAAAGCGCGCATACAGCTCCGCATCGGCGGTGAGGAACGGAACATCGCCCAACGCTTCTTGAATCCAGTTGCGGATCAAGGATGGTAAGGTTGCCGACATGATCAGGAAGCGAGCGCGATAGTGTCGGTTGAGATACTGCACGGTGGGCAGGATCAATGCCAGGCGGGAGACCTCATAGGCATGAATCTCATCAAAGATAAAGAGTGCCTGATAGTAATCCGCCAGTTGAGCTTCGTAGCCCTTAAGGCGATACATTCCCTTCAGCATCTGATAGGGGCTAAACACCCGAATGGGAGGTACGTTTAATTCAGCCAGATTTTTCAGCCACCGGGCTGTGCGAGCGGCCCTCTCGGCTTCATATTCCCGCTCCATCAATTGTCGATACAAAGCCAGCAAACCCCGGCCATGTTGCAAGCCGACCGAAAAGTCGCCAAATAAGGCGTTCAGGCGCAACTTCATGGCATTCATGCTGGCTTGGTAAGGCAGAGTGTAAAACAAGCGCGCCGCCCCTCTCTGATTGGCTGCCCAAAACAGGGCTGCTTCGGTTTTGCCGCTGCCGGTTGGCGCGGTTAGAATCAGCGAACCCTGCACCTGGGCAGCCTGCCGTTGATGGGTGTACAGGTCAGCGAGCCCGATCCCTCGCTTGTGCAGAATCTCCTCCGGGCTCAGGCTTAAGGAGAGCAAGCGCTCAACATGAGCCGAAGCGGTATGATCGGACTGGATCACATAGCCGCGCAGAAGGATACCAAGTGTCTTATCCGAGGCGGGGACTTTGGGTTTATCAAAAGACAAGACCAGGCGATGATATTGGGAGAGATAATTGCGGATCAGCGTGGCGCCCTGCCGGCGAAATTGCTCCACGGCTTGCTCTTGATCCACAAGCGCCAGGGGGTGAACGCCGGCCGAGTTCAAACCGAGACTCTCGATCCACCCTGCCCCACACAAATTCAGCCACTGCCATAAGCCCCGCAACGTCTCGGGTGGCATCCGTTGGACGAGGTCGCTCAGCCAGTCATCCTCTTCATCATCCAGCGGCGGGTAGAGCTCATGCAAATCACTTGGCTCCCGATGATGGGAAACGATTGCAGCAATGATCCACTGCCGTTGGTCTGAACTCAGGCTGCCGCCAAACCAGGCGAGGAAGGGCAAGGAGAACACTTCATGGCGATGGGCAGACCAGCGTTCCTTTGCCATTCTGTCTTTGCGCAGGACTCCTTGAAAATCAGGATGAGCTTTGCCAAAATCGTGCAAAAAGATTGCCCAATAGAGCAAATGCCATAGATCTTCCTTGCCCGCCTCAGATGGTAAAGTCGGGCGAAGGCGGACCAGGTCGGCAAAGCGCTTGAGCACCTGCCAGGTGTGCAGCACAAGGCTTTCCGCTTCGCCGCCTTCACCCTTTTCAGGGCTTTTCGCCCAAAGGTGTTCTAATCCCTCAGGATAGGGGATGATGTTCTCCATTTTCACCCACAAAAGAATGAAAGATCAAACCCAAATGCCTGCCATTGACCGCCGGTGAGGTTGGATCCACCCAAACATCTGCCGGTTGAACTTCTCCAAACCAGAGGAAATCCTGTGGATATTGAACGCGCTCGTGAACGATAAAATAGCGTTCAAAGGTTGGCTTCCGTTTTTGTCGATAATCGATCCAGCGCGGCATCAGCACGGCATAACCGCGGTTGGTATAGCGGTTGGTACTGTAGGGCAACAAGGTGTGTTCAAAATAGGCCTCGGAGGCAGATTGTAGCTCGACAATGGTAAGGCTGGTATAGGTGAACAAATCTTGTGAGCGTCCGAGGACCACCGGGTATTCAGGGCTTCGGAAGTAGGGCATCCAATCCGGACGGTCGAGATACAGAATCAGGCGCGGCTGAAATAGAATTGCGCGTTGAAAGGGATTAACCTGCCCCTCCAAAACTTTGGGAACGGAAGACCCTTTCAATCTGCCTGAAGAAGGGGTTAGTAAGATAATATGTTCCAGATCGTCCACCCTGGCGGCATAACTGAAATGGTAGGCAAAGTGAACTTCTGCCGGATCAAACCAGCGGCCGAGAGCAGAAGCGATGTGTCCGTAGATGGTCGCCGGCGGCGGCATCTCATAGGTTGGATGAACTTGCCACATAAAATGGGGATAGCGAAAGGAAGTTGTCAGCCCTTCCGCCACCACTTTTAGAACCTGCATGAGCCCCTCCTACTCCAACCAGTGATCATTTTGACCGAGATCCCGGATAAAGGTCTGAAAGATTTGCCGTGGATGAGCGAGGGCGAGGTTTTGATTCTGGCAATAGGCTTCGAATTTCTGCCGCTCTTCATCCAGGTACCCTTTTGTCCAGCCGACGTAAATCGGCGACAGGATTTCAGCCTTGAAGACCTCCAGGACTTCGGACAGGGCTTCCAGGTTAACCTGAGGTTGCGCCTTGCTATTGGCTTGAATGATCTGGCTGAAAATGTGATTGCCGCCTTTGGTTACGGCCAAAAACACCATCACCGGCATGACATCGGTATAGTGCAGGGTTTGTTTAGCTCCTCCCTCGAGCATTGCCAGCCCCTCAAACAGGGTTTGAATCCGCCGCAGTCGTTCCTCTTTGGGCAGACGATAGCATTTTTGAGCTTCAAGATGGATCAATCCCTTTTCTTCAGCGCGCCGCTTTCGCTCCTCATCCAGGTTGCGGTAACCGGTTTTCTCCACATAACTGAACGTGCCGCAAGCCTGCAGGTTGAGGGAAAATAAACCTTTCAAGGTCGTGCGATAAAACTGGTGTTCGAACGGGACAGGATTTCCTTCGTGACGCGCCATGACGCCGAAATCCTGGATGAGCGGCACAGGAGCAATCGAGACCAGCGTACTCACCCGAAACGGGGAAGCACGGGTGACCGTGTCCGAAGTGGGCGTTTCATTGGCGCGGCTCAGATCGGCTTCTCTGGCTGCCCTGGCCGATTCGCGCGTTGAGGGCGCCCGCATATAGCCAAAGAGATCATCATCCCAGTACTCAATGGGGTTGGCATCGGTGTAGGCAACCTTTTCTTCGCGATAGACCGGGGCGGCTTTCCATCCTAGGTTGGATTTCTCCAGGGTGGTCCGCAACCAATAGCGAAAAGCCTGCGCCGAGACATAGGGATACGCGCCATCTCTGGCTTTGATCACCTTGACGCCACTGGTGTTATCGGTTCTTTCACCCGGGATACTCCCCAGGTTGTTCAAAGCTGAGGCAGGCGCATCGATGAGGAACAATCCGGTTACGAAAGACATAGTTTTACCTCCTTTTTTGATTATGGATTTTCGCTTTCTACAGGAATCTCCGGAAGAGCACTCTCGTGCTCCTTAAACCAGCCGAGTTGATACAGGCGTTCGGTCATGCGGATCAAGACCAGATCTCTGGCTAAACGCCAATCGGTTGTGGGAAGCTCTTCTCCCTCTTCAAAGACCTGAAGATAGGAGTCAAATTGCAGGATGGGCGGCTTGCCCCGTCGAACCTGTCCCAGATTGGCTTTGAGAAGCAAGAGGCGAAAGTACTCATAGCGGTTCTGGGTGAAGAACTCGCGAAAGAAACGGGTGTCATTCTCCGAACTGACGTATTCGGCCAGCGCATCGGCCAGATGGCGAATTTGCTCTATGCGATCTTTGTCCATATGCAAAATCCTCCTCAAGAATTGATGGGTGATTTTCCAGGAAACGATATCGGCTTCTTGGCGAAGCGAGTACCCCCGGCGAGGATCGGCAGGGTCTCTGGATGGGAAGGGAATGCGCAGGAAATAGTTGCGGATAAAGAAGGCGGCATTGTCGGGTAAGTTGAACAAATCTTCATACAGGTAATTCTTGGCAGGAACGTAATCTGATGGACTCTCTCCTTTCTTTTTCTTGGGCGCCAGTTGCCAGGCTCTTTGCACAATTTGCGACCATTGATAAGCATAGTCAGCACTGTGCATTTCCTGCAAAAAGCTCACCGTTTGATTGGGCAAGTGGAAGATCTCCAGCGAGGAACCCTGGCCACTGTTGCTGAAGTAATAGGCGGTAACCGAAAAAGGTTGCTCAATTTGGCAAGCGTCTGAGCGAATTTTGGTCGCCTGCAGTAATTTTTCAACCAGGAGTGTGCGGGGAATGCGCGGCACCTCCAGGGTAAACTTTTGTCCACTTTGCATTGCCAGATGAATGCCTTTGCGATTTTCTTCGTAAAAATGTCTGGCGAAATACAGGGTGATCTCAGGGTTATCCGAATGAACCGCCAGCAGTTTGCCAGAAATTTTCAAGCACCCCAGCGGAAAGGCTTGAATGGCAAGTAAGGTCTCGCCAGAAACGGGCAAGCCGGCCTCTCCGTAAGGGAAGAAGTTGATCACCGCTTCTCCGGTGGTCAGAGGAATGTGTTGGCGATAGGTTCGTCCGGGCGGCAATTTGCCTTCTTCATCGGCGTCAAATGAGATAGCCGCCACCGGCAACCCCAGAAACATATCCCTCTCTTCCAGGCGCGGGAAAGCAGGCAAAAAAGCCTTCAGGACTTTTGTGGCATACAGTTTCCGTTTCTCAGGCGACTTACTAAATCCCGGTTGAGTGTAGCCGGCATTCATTGTAAAGATGATCGAAAGGAAGCTAACCAGAGCTGGATGCAAATAGATCTCTTCCAGGTAATTTGCCATTCGCTCAAGGTCTTCCAATGCTAAATCCTCGGGATTTTGTTTTTGGGCAAAAGCCGTAATGGTCGCCACACCGATGTCCACAAAGGGATGCCCACAGAATCTCAACATGCTCACCTCCTGCTTTCTGTTTGATATAAATTGTACATCCTTTCGGCCTCTTCCATCACCCGCTGGCGCAACCAGTCGGGCGCCAACACCTCGCAATCTGCTCCCCAACCGCGAATCCAGGGCAGCATCTCGGTTGGTTCGGCAATCTGGGCGCGCCAGAGCAGGCTTCCGTCCTCCAAGACGGAAACCTGCTCGGTGCGGTGCCAGCGCGTTTCCCCTACGCGGCGCGCCACGCGCGGCTGAAATTTCAAGATCACTTCCACCGGCGCTTCATCGGTGTACCAGATTCCCCAGGCGAATTTCAACAATTCGCGCACATCGAAATCGGCCGGAATCGCATAGCTCTGATGGGTTAACTCAATCCGTTCAATGCGTTCGACCTTGAAGGTGCGCAAGGCGCCTGGCGGCTCGCGAAAGCCGATGGTGTGCACAGCCTGCCCCACGGCGTAAGGTTCGATGAAATAGGGAGCAAAAAGATACTCGCCAATCTGATCCCCTTCCTTGCGATACCAGATTTGCACTTTGCGCTCCTCTGCCCAGGCAAGGGTTAAGACCTCCAGCGAGCGAATAAAATTCGGGTCTTGATGGCGGCGACAATCATCCAGCTCATCCGCCGAAAGGTAGAGATGAGCGCTAATGCGCGGCGCCAGGCGATCTAAAGCGGTGGCTAATTTGCGCAACGCCGAGGCGGCGTGCGGGTTTTGGCGCTCCAAACGGGTTGCCAGCAAACGAGTGGCGAGATGCACCGCCAGGGCTTCGTTGAGCGTCAAACGGACGTGCAACAAATACGCCGTGCGGTCGATCTTCCAGCGGTGACCATCTTCGTCATCCACATAAATGTGCTTTGGCATATCGCCCTGATACCGACTGATGGTCGAGCGATGCACCCCTAAACGGCGGGCGATCTCGGTGGCGGTTAACCCTCTCGGATGGGCGAGCAAGAGCTGTTCAATTTGCAACAGCCGCTCGGCTTTTTTCTGAATTGAGTTCATGCCTCCCTCGTTCTAAATAACCAAAACCTGAAACCCTTGTGACGACTCCTGGGACAATTCTACTAATAGCATTATACAAGCCCCCTGTTGCAATTCCCGCAACACGCCTGAAGAACTTGCAAGTTTGTTAGGAAATTTGTTGCACCCAGAAACAGGTTAAATGGATTAGCGAATGGAAAGCGATGAAACTCAGTCGGGTAGCCGATGAACTCATACTCGAATGGCGTATCAGCAAAGCAGAGCTGTCATCTGAGCCCAACCGATAGCGCCCGTTTCTTAACCCTATTCTGTTTTATAATCGGCGCCAAGGAAAACAATTTAACCGAAAAATCCGGAAACCTGAAACTGCCCATGAGCGAAAACGAACATTTTTCCATCGAGCATGTCCTCAGTCACTATTCGCTTGGCAAACTGCTGTGCTGCGAGCAGAATTTGCGCGGCTACTGCAACACCAGTTTCGCCATCCAAACCCTGGATGGAGACACGCCAACCTGGCACTTTTTACGGCGCTACAAAGCCACCATCCGCGAAGCGGAAATTCTCTTCGAGCATTCCCTGATCCAGCACCTGGCTCACTTTGCAGAGCTGCCGGTGGCAAAGTTGGAAATCACCCGGGACGGCAAAACCTATCTGGTCGAACCCTGTCAGAATTGCACTTCGTCCCCGACATTTTTTGCCATTTTCGACTATTTAAGCGGCGAGGATCGCTATACCTGGGTCAATCCCCACTGTAGCGAAGCGGAATTGCACAACGCCGCCGCCCTCCTCGCCCGCTATCATCAAGCCGTATGGAATTTTCAACCCCAGGGCAAACGAGAAGAGCCTGATATCCGAGGTTTACTGCCCCTCATCTCTGCGAATTTGCGCGCCTGCCTTGAACGCCCCTTGGCGGCTGAATTTCAAAACCCTATTCGGGAGCACCTAGCATTTCTGCAAGAAAAGATCGCTCAACTGCAGCGAGCGTTTTCTTCTCCCAAAGCGGCACAATTGCCGCGCCTGATCGTTCACCACGATTACCATCCGGGCAATCTGCGCTTTGCCGGGAAGGATATCGTCGGTCTGTTCGACTTCGATTGGGCAAAACCGGACTGGCGGGTTCTGGATGTGGCTTTAGCCTTGTTTTATTTCACCACCGAATGGCAAGGAGAAGCCGATGGCAGGCTGCGCCTGAAAGAAGTCGAAACCTTTCTGGCTGCATATCAGCAAACCATGCAAAATCTAGCAGACGGACACCCGCTCAGTGATGTTGAGCATGAAATGCTCTGGCAATTCATTGAAGCAGCCAATTTGTATGTGCTGAACTGGACGGTTCTCGACATCTTGAACAAAGCGGTTGACGTAGCCGAATACGCCGTTTATCTCTGGCATGGCTTGCGCACCGCCTTGTGGCTGGATCAAAATCAACCGAATTAATCCCCCTCACCCCCTGCCCCGCTCCCAAGGCGGGCGAGGGGAGATGACCCTCACCCCCTACCCCTCTCCCAGAACGGGCGAGGGGAGTTAGATTCCCTGGACTTTGGCTCTTTTTGAAAATGCACGATTTTTGTTGCAAACGGGTACAAATTCGTGCAGATTTCGTGAATATTTATATGGATTTTTGATCATATTTGACAGATTCGATGGGTGCAAGCAACATTTTGACTCAAAAAATTAAAAAAGCCAAACTCCAGGGTTAGGGATGAGGGATAAAAGCATCTACGTTAGGCTATGTGGGTTGGCGAGGGGAGAGGCCCTCACCCCCAACCCCTCTCCCAAGGGAGAGGGGAGATACCCTCAACCTTTCAATCCTGCAAGTTCAGGATCAAGATAAAAGAGCCGTATTTTCTGGTAAAATTCAGCCGTTAATGATGGGGATAAACAGGCCGAAAGGCACACCTCCACTTAGCACTCTCATCGCCACCCTGGGCACCGAGCCACAAGTGGTGACGGCAACACTTGACCTGCTCTTGCGTCAAAACGAAGCCATCTGCTCCGTCCATGTTGTTCACACCGTGGCGCCGACCAACGCAGCCATTCAGCAAGCCGTGCAGGTGTTGCAGGAAGTTGCCTCACAGGCGCACTATGGATCAATCCCTTTTACCTTCCACCCAATCGCCGCCGCCAACGGACAGCCTTTCGATGATGTCGAGAGCGAAGCCGCCAGCCGGGCTGCCTTTAGCCTGCTCTTCCATCTGGTGCGCCGGGCAAAATTAAACCAGGAGCGGGTGCACCTGTGCATCGCCGGCGGGCGCAAGGTGACCTCCATTTTCGGTATGGCTGTGGCGCAGTTGCTCTTCGAAGAGAACGACTGCCTGTGGCATCTGTATTCCAGCGGCGATTTCCTGACCAGCAAACGGCTGCATCCCCAGCCCGGCGATGCCGTTCACCTGTTACGCATTCCGGTCGCCTTGTGGTCTTCGGTGTCTCCCGTTTTGCTAGATTTAGCGCAGATCGAAGACCCCTTCGAGGCTTACGAACGGCAACGCGCCAGCAAGTTGCGCCAGGAATATCAACGTGCCAAAGAGTTTCTGGAACGCAAACTGACCCCCAACGAGCGCCAGGCGGTGGCTTTGCTGGTGCGCGAAATGTCCAGCGACGAGGAAATTGCCCAGCGCCTGACCAAATCCAGGCGCACGGTGGAACAACAATTGCGCTCCGCCTACCGCAAAGCCAAAGACTATTTCGAGATCGGTGAAGTCGGGCGAGTGCATTTGATCGCTTTACTGAAAATCTATTACACCCTCGAACAGGCAGAAACAGAAGGGAGGTGAAGGGCAGAAAAATTAGGGAGAAATCCGCAAGACAAAAGCTCAAAATCAAGCGAAAATGGAAACTGGACGCTTCTTCCTGAGCGAGGCAGGGGGCAGGGGGAGAGCACCTCAGGAGAACGTCCGCCGATAACGTAAGGAGGTGAAATGAACCATCGTGAAGAGGTCTGGAAAGCAGCCTTAGCGGGCTTGCTACACGACATCGGCAAATTTGCCCAGCGAGCTGGGGAGCGCGGCTCGCTCGAGCCACGTAGCGCAGTCGAACAGTATGGACGCTATCATGCCATGCTGACAAATGACTTCTTGAAGGAAGTCTTGCCATTTGGCGATGAGGTGCGCCTAGCGGCTGCCAATCATCATCTTCCCCAAACGCATCTGGACTGGGTGGTCAAAGTTGCCGACATCCTTGCCGCCGGCGAGCGCGCCGATCCTCCTCAGGGGGAAGATAGTCCCGAGGCTCAACCACGCCAGTTGCTCTCCATTTTCTGCGTGGTCAATGCCGATAATGTATGCTGGAAGGATCAGAAGGACAAATGGCGATTTCTGCCCCTCAAATCTCTAGC